>Ga0207865_102539_pt1 | contig 10480 bp, 9 predicted proteins | sample HigsolmetaAR204D_FD_184836 | JGI IMG/M metagenome (GOLD analysis project Ga0207865, IMG submission 184836) | Ionic liquid and high solid enriched microbial communities from the Joint BioEnergy Institute, USA - AR20-4-D (SPAdes) (version 2) ...
ATCTCGCTCGGCCTTGCGCTGGGGCTTTCCGCCTGCGCCACCCTCCAGTTCGAGGACCTTGTCCCCGCCACTTCAGAGCCCGGCGCGCTCGGGCACGGGCCGCGGTTCGAGGACCGCAAGCCACACCCGTGGGACGGCCATACTCCGTGGCATTATCCGATTCACGGAACAGACGTATCGAAGTATCAGGGCGACGTCGACTGGCATGCACTGCGGCGGGCCGGCATTGCCTTCGCCTTCATCAAGGCGACCGAGGGCGGTGACCGGCTGGACGACAGATTCCACGAAAACTGGGCCGCCGCCAGACAGGCCGGCATTCCGCGCGGTGCGTATCACTTCTTCTATTTCTGCCGGCCGGCAATCGAACAGGCGCAGTGGTTCATCCGGCACGTGCCACGCGACGCGAACGCTCTGCCGCCGGTGCTCGACATGGAATGGAACCACCTCTCCCCCACCTGCAAGCTGCGTCCCCCTGCAGAGACGGTCAGGGCGGAGATGCGGGTGTTTCTGAACGCGATCGAGAAGCACTACGGCAGGCGGCCGATCATCTACACGACAATCGACTTCTTCGACCGCAACGAACTCGCGCAGTTCAAGGGCTACCAGTTCTGGCTGCGCTCGGTCGCAGCGCACCCGGACGACCTCTACGGCAAGCATCCCTGGACCTTCTGGCAGTATACGGGCACGGGAATCCTGCCCGGCATCACGGGCGACGCCGACATCAATGTCTTCAACGGCAGCCGCAGCGCCTGGCTGAAGTGGCTGAAGGATCACACCCGGTAAGTCTTTTGAGAAGGGCGCAAGAGCGCCCGCACGGCCCATGCCATTGAACGGCCAGCGGAAAGCCGGTTTCATCCAAAATCGGGTGGGCGGAACGGACCACATATGCTTCAAGCTGATCCGTTGCCGTAACAATTGTTTTCGGATACCGCTTCCCGCTCACACTCCAAGGATACTCCCCGCCATGGATGAAGCTTTCATCAACTCGCGGCCGACCTCGTCCGTTTCGATGCAGAATTGGAGCCTCATCCTCCTCCTCGGTGCAATCTGGGGAGGCTCATTCTTCTTCGCCCGCATCGCCGTTCAGGAGATTCCGCCGCTTCCGCTCGTGATGATCAGAGTGGCACTGGCGGCCATTGCACTGCAGGTGTGGTTGCTGTTCACCGGTCCCAGCTTCCGGCTGGCGCTTCCCAGGGCGGGAAGTTTCTTCGTGCTGGCCACCATCAACGCGGTGATCCCCTTCTCGCTCATGTTCATCGGCCAGACCGAAATCGGCGCCGGACTCGCATCCATTCTCAACGCGACGACGCCGTTCTGGACCGCCATCATCGCGCAGCTCTTCCGGGTGGAAGAGCGGCTAAGCATGACGAAGATCGCAGGCATCCTGCTCGGTATCCTCGGCACGGCCGTGATGATCGGACCGGGTCTCGCCGAAAGTCTCGGCGGTCCTCTGTGGGCCAAGCTCGCGCTGATCGGAACCGCCATTTCCTACGGTTTCGGAGCCACCTACGCCCGCCGCCTCAGCGACATTCCGGCGCCGGTGGTGGCAGCGGGCCAGTTCACCGCAAGCGCCATCATCATGGTCCCGATCGTGCTTATCTTCTACGGCACGGACAGCTTCTTCAACGCCAGCGCGACGGCCTGGGGCTCGGTGCTGGCCCTTTCGCTGGTTACCACCGCCTTCGCCTATCTCATCTACTTCAAGCTCTTGCAGACGGTGGGACCAACCAACACCTCGCTGGTGACCCTCATCGTTCCGGCGAGCGCCATCCTGCTCGGTGCCCTGTTCCTCGGCGAGCATCTCGAATCGTTCGAGATCGCCGGCATGGCGCTGATCGGCTTCGGCCTGCTCGTCGGCGACGGGCGGGTGCGGATCCGCCCTACAGTCCATTAACGAATTGTGAACCGAGATCGATCGGGAAGGTTAACGCAAGAAGATCAAGCGGTTAAAAGGCAAATTCGTTTCTTTGTCCCCCCGATCGGGCAAATTGCATTCTTGGCAAATGTCATCCAGCCGTTAGAATCGTCCCGTAATCTGCATAGGAGGCTAATGTATGGGCCTTACACGTCCACTCAACGTGCTGGCAATCTGTGCCGCATTCGCATTCGTCGGCGCAGTGATTATGGGGGTCCTGCCTTAACGCAGAAATGGGGAAAGATTCATGCACGCGAAAGGCCGGTTCATTCCGGCCTTTCTTTTTTGGCTCTTACTTTTTCCCATCGAGCCGAAATATCGAGATGCAGCGATCTCCGGCTCAGGCGGCAGCGGATTCTTCCGCCACCGCCTCAGGCGTAGGGCGGATGCCGATCATCTGGCAGACGGCGAGAGGCAGGCCGGCGCGATTCAGCGTGTAGATGTGGAAGTCCCGCACGCCGCGCTCCACCAGATCCAGCACCTGCTCCGCCGCCACCGCGGCGGCAACCAGCTGGTGAGTCTCGGGGTCGTTTTCCAATCCCTCGAAGCGTTCCGCCAGCCACGCCGGGATATGCGCGCCGCAGCGGCTGGCAAAGTTGGTGATCTGCCGGAAATTGTGGATCGGCTGGATGCCTGGCACGATCGGGATGTAGATGCCCGCGCGGCGGACGCGTTCGACGTAGCGCTCGTAGAGGTCGTTGTCGAAGAAGAACTGGGTGATCGCCCGCGTTGCACCGTTGTCGACCTTGCGCTTCAGCATGTCGATGTCGGTGGCGAAGTCCGGGCTCTCGGGGTGCTTCTCCGGATAGGCGGAGACGGTGATGTCGAAGTCGCCGTGGCGCTTGAGGGCGGCAACCAGCTCGGCGGCGTTGGTGTAGCCATCCGGGTGCGGCCGGTACGGCTGGCCGACGCCGGCGGGGGAGTCACCGCGCAGCGCGACGAAGCGCTTGACGCCCATATCGGCGAACTCACGGATCACCGCGTCCACCTGCTCGCGCGTGGCGTCCACGCAAGTCAGGTGCGCGGCAGGCGTAAGACCGGTCTCGGTCAGGATGCGCCGCACGGTGTGCAGAGTACGCTCGCGCGTCGAGCCGCCGGCGCCATAGGTCACGGACACGAATTCCGGCTTGAGCGGGGCCAGCCGTACGACAGTCTCCCACAGGCGCGCTTCCATCTCCTCCGTCTTCGGCGGGAAGAACTCGAAAGAGACCCTGAGGCGTGCACCCGTGTCGGGACGGCGGGAGAAGCGATAGCTGGACATCAAGCCAATTCCTTGTCTTCGGTTCTTGTTATTGCGGGATCCGCGATCTCGATGCGCGGATCGCGGCCAAGCCAGAGCTTCACCGTCAATCCGTTCGGAACATCGCGGCCGGGGGCTATTTCGCGCGTTTCCTCAAGCTCGAGCTCCGCCGCGGCGAGCCACTCGGCAATCTGCCGGTCACTGAAGCCGAGACGCACGTGCGCATGCTCCTCGCGGAGGAATTCATGGTCGTGCGGGGCAAAGTCGACGATCACCAGGCGGCCACCCGGACGCAACAGCCGCGCCGCTTCGTAGATCGCCGCCGCCGGGTCCTCCAGGTAATGGAGCACCTGGTGCATGGTGACGAGATCGTTGGCATTGCGGTCCACCGGCGGCGTGTAGAGGTCGCCGAAGCGCACCTGGGCATGGGCGATGCCGGCGCGGTCGAGATTGGCGCGGGCAACCGCGAGCATCTCCCGCGACAGGTCGATGCCAACGCCGCGGCGATAGAGCGGCGCAAACAGTTCCAGCAAGCGGCCCGTGCCTGTGCCGAGATCGACCATGGACTGGAACGGGCGGTCGCCCACCAGCGTCCGCAATTCACTTTCGATGGCCGCATCCGGAACATGGAGCGAGCGGATTTCGTCCCAGCTGGAGGCGTTGCGGGCGAAGTACTCCGCCGCCTTTTCCTGGCGCCGGCGCTTGATGCCTTCCAGGCGCTCGAGATCGCGGGCGATCACCGGGTCGCGCCGATCCAGGCGGCGGAGCAGGCCGTCGACCAGAGTGCGGCTGTTTTCCTCATCGGAAAGGCGGAAGAACGCCCACGAACCCTCCTGGTAACGGGAGATGAGGCTGACCTCCAGCAGCAGCTTCAGATGCCGGGACACGCGCGGCTGTGACTGCCCGAGAATTTCGGTAAGATCGGAAACCGTCAGGTCCGTCTGATTCAGGAGTACGAGGATGCGCAGCCGGCTCTGCTCTGCAGCCGACTTCAATACATCGACCATGGTTTCAAGCCCGAGTGACTGTTGCACCTGCGCGCTCCATCAAAAAGACATAAATATATCTTTATGTCATATTCCTATGAAAGACAAGACACACATCATGTTAAATTTGTGGCAAGCGGGACGTTTGGTATGAAGGCCGTATCGACGGGCCGGCAACGAGCGGTGGCCAAGGCGCTCAGCACCCTCCTGCCACAGGCACCCTATGCGGATATCGAAGCAATCCGCACGGCCGCCAACGACAGGAAGCTTAGGGGGCTGCCGCCGTCGGTCGCCGTGTGGCTGGCGACGGTCGCCTACGTGCGGCATGCGCACACCGATTACGACGATTTGCTGGCGGAAGGATACGACCGGGATTCGGCGCGCTATTTCGTCGTGGACCAGATCAACGAGGTCCTGACCCGCTGGCGCGCCACGCGGTTGCTGGATCCCGAGGACATGGAAACCGAGGACGCCTGACGCTCAGGAACGTCGTGGGCGTCGTGACTTTGCACGACAATCGCCGCTCTTCTTCTCATCCCAATCCGTCAAAGGGCCGGACGATGAGACACGGCGACTTCCCGCGTCTTCAACAAGCTCATCCTTCGACTAGCTCAGGATGAGTGTCGCATGCTTTCACAAACGAAGGGAATTGAGTGATTTGAGTGAGCTTGCGAGCGTCCCGCAGGACGACAGCGGGGACTCACATAGGATTGCGCGCCTCGGCAATCGCAAGCAGCCGCTTCAGGGCGCGTTCGACGTCGTCCGTGGTGTAGGGCTTGCGAAGGGCAGGACTCTCACGCCACCGTTCAGGAAACGTCGAGTTGTCGTATCCGGTGGCGAAGACCAGGGGAATGCCCTGCTCCCCGAGGAGGTCGGCAATCGGGAAGACTTCCCTGCCCGCAACGTTCACGTCCAGGATGGCCGCGTCGGCGTTGACACCATTCTCGACCATGGCGACGGCACGGTCGAACCGCATGACCGGCCCCACGACCCGGCACCCCAAATCTTCAAGGATCATCTCGAGGTTCATGGCGACAAGCGCCTCATCCTCGACGACGAGCACCCGCAAATTGTTCAATGATGAACCCAAGATCCCAACATCCACTTCTTTTCGGCCGGCTGAAGGAAACCTGACCACTGTTCCGGCAGACGCCCGGAACCGATTTAGTTATATCAAATAACAAGACCGGGGCGGAAAGGTTCCGCCCCGGTCACAATGATCCGTGATACGAAATTTCGATCGGGTTAACGCGTCAGCCGCTTGTAGGTCACGCGCTTCGGGTTGACCGCATCGGGCCCCAGACGGCGGATCTTGTCGGCCTCGTATTCCTGGAAGTTGCCCTCAAACCACTCCACATGGCTATCGCCCTCGAAGGCCAGAATATGGGTGGCCAGACGGTCGAGGAACATGCGGTCGTGGGAGATGATGACCGCGCAGCCCGCGAAGTTCTCGAGCGCGTCCTCGAGGGCGGCCAGCGTCTCGGTGTCGAGGTCGTTGGTCGGCTCGTCGAGCAGGAGGACGTTGCCGCCTTCCTTGAGGAGCTTGGCCAGGTGCACGCGGTTGCGCTGACCGCCGGAAAGCGAGCCCACCTTCTGCTGCTGGTCGCCGCCGCGGAAGTTGAAGGCCGAGCAGTAGGCCCGCGAGTTGACCTCGTGCTTGCCGAGCTTGATGACGTCGGCGCCGCCGGAGATCTCCTCCCACACGGTCTTGTTGGGATCGAGCGAGTCACGCGACTGGTCGACATAGGCAAGGCGCACGGTCTCGCCGATACGGATCGTGCCGCTGTCGGGTTGCTCCTGGCCGGTGAGCATGCGGAACAGCGTCGTCTTACCGGCGCCGTTCGGACCGATCACGCCTACGATGCCGCCGGGCGGAAGCTTGAAGGTCAGGTTGTCGATCAGGAGGCGGTCGCCATAACCCTTGGACAGGTTCTCGACCTCGATCACCCGGTCACCCAGACGCTCGCAGGCCGGGATGATGATCTGAGCGTCACCCGGACGGCGCTCGGCCGCGGCGCGGACCAGCTCGTCATAAGCCTTGATACGGGCCTTGGACTTGGCCTGGCGCGCCTTCGGGGACGCGGCGATCCACTCGCGCTCGCGCGCCAGCGCCTTCTGCCGGGCGGCTTCCTCGCGCGCTTCCTGCTCCAAGCGCTTGGCCTTGGCTTCCAGGTAGGCCGAGTAGTTGCCCTCGTAGGGAATGCCGCGGCCGCGGTCGAGCTCAAGGATCCAGCCCGTCACGTTGTCGAGGAAGTAACGGTCGTGGGTCACGATCAGCACGGCGCCGGGATACTCGCGCAGATGCTTCTCCAGCCACGCCGTGGTCTCGGCGTCGAGGTGGTTGGTCGGCTCGTCGAGAAGCAGCAGGTCGGGCTGCTGGAGCAGCAGCTGGCAGAGCGCCACGCGGCGCTTCTCGCCACCGGAAAGCTTGGTCACGTCGGCATCGCCGGGCGGGCAGCGGAGCGCCTCCATCGCCATCTCGACCTGGGACTCGAGGTCCCAGAGGTTCTGGCTGTCGATGATGTCCTGAAGCTTGGCCGCCTCGTCCGCCGTCTCATCCGAGTAATTCATCATCAGCTCGTTGTAGCGGTCGAGGATCTCCTTCTTCTTGGCGACGCCCTTCATGACGTTGCCGAAGACATCCAGCGACGGGTCGAGCTGCGGCTCCTGCGGCAGGTATCCGCAGGTGGCGCCTTCGGCCAGCCAGGCCTCGCCCGTGTATTCCTTGTCGATGCCCGCCATGATGCGCAGGACCGTCGACTTACCCGCGCCGTTCGGGCCGAGGATGCCGATCTTCGCATCGGGGTAGAACGACAGATAGATGTTATCGAGGACCTTCTTCGGTCCGTAGGCCTTGCTCAGGCCAGCCATATGATAGATGAATTGACGCGCCATAGGGCAGGTACGCTCCAGTGTTAAAGTCAGAAGCAAGGCCGACAAAAGAACCTATTGGCAAATAATGCCGGTCCTTCTTCCCTGCTCCGGATCACAACCTGCCGCGTATGTAGGCTAAAGCGTCGCCGGGAGCAACTTTGCGTGGGAATTCAACACAGCAGCCACAGGACAACAGGTTGCAGACAGCGCAGGCAATCGCCATGACGGTACAGGAGAAGCCTTGCGTCCGGGCCGCAGCGCTCATCCTGCCGGGGGAAATGCCAGAAGACGAAGCCGAGGCTCTGGTTTCCGCCCTCACCGCAGCGGGCATCAAGACGACGGTCCTTGCCACAGACACGCACGCCAAACCATCAGCGAACGCGGTCCTGGAACGGGCCGTCTCGGCGCCGGGCGCAATGGACGAGCACGGCGCGAAGCGACCCGTCTTCCTCCTGGGCCATGGCTTCGACGCAGCCCTCGCCGTCGCCCTGCTGCGGACAATGCCCAACCGGTTCGCCGGAGCAATGCTCGCCCGCGCCGACTACATGCCGCCGCTGCAACGGGCCGTTTACCATTGGCTTCTACGATGGGAGCGATTCCGCCTGGGATCGGACGTTCCAAGCCGCATCCTGCACGAAGCCGGCAAAACGCCGCCCACGGTGGGACAGGCGATCATCCGGATCGGCCTCAACCACCTGCTTGCGCCGGAACGGTTGAAACAGCTTTCACGGCACGTTGACATACTCGTGATTCCCTTTCCTGAAGCCCGACATCCGCTGTTCAGAAAAGGTTTTTTGAATCCCGAACCAAGTACTTGCACGGAAAAGCGGATTCATTTTCTCAGCAACTTGAATCAAGACTTGAAGAACATCTTCCCGGCCTGGATCGAGGATGCGCTGGATGGCGCAGCGGAGCGCAACACGCTCGCTTGACCGCGTCCGGCAGAATGCTACCGTCTGCCCACCGAACCTTTCCAATGGAGGAGGCCCATAACATGTTGGAACGAACCCGGCCGAACGACCTCAGCTCTTTCTGGATGCCCTTCACGGCCAACCGGCAGTTCAAGCAGGCGCCGCGCATGCTCGTCGCGGCCAAGGACATGCACTATTTCACCGACGACGGCAGGAAGGTGCTGGACGGGACATCCGGACTGTGGTGCGTGAACGCCGGCCATGGCCGCCCGAAGATCACCGAGGCGATCCAGCGCCAGGCGGCCGAGATGGATTATGCCCCGCCCTTCCAGATGGGCCATCCGCTTGCCTTCGAGCTGGCCAACCGCCTCGTGGACATAGCGCCCCAGGGCATGGACCATGTCTTCTTCACCAACTCGGGTTCCGAGTCGGTGGAAACGGCGCTGAAGATCGCTCTCGCCTATCACCGCGTGCGGGGTGAAGGCTCGCGCGTGCGCCTGATCGGGCGCGAGCGTGGCTATCACGGGGTCAACTTCGGCGGCACCGCCGTGGGCGGCATCGTGGCGAACAGAAAGATGTTCGGAACGCTGGTGGCGGGCGTCGACCACCTGCCGCACACCCACCTGCCCCATCTCAACGCCTTCTCCCGCGGCGAGCCCGAGCATGGCGGCGAAGACCTCGCCAATGCGCTCGAGCGGCTCGTCGCTCTGCATGACGCCTCGACCATCGCGGCAGTCATCGTCGAGCCGGTGGCAGGCTCCACGGGCGTACTCATCCCGCCGAAAGGTTACCTCAAGCGCCTGCGCGAGATCTGCGATAAGCATGGTATCCTGCTCATTTTCGACGAGGTGATCACCGGCTACGGCCGCCTCGGCGCGCCGTTCGCGGCGGAAGTTTTCGGCGTGACGCCGGACATCATGACGACGGCCAAGGGCGTGACCAACGGCGCGGTGCCGATGGGCGCCGTGTTCGTGAAGAAGGAGATCTACGACGCCTTCATGACCGGGCCGGAGCATATGATCGAGTTCTTCCACGGATACACATACTCGGCCCATCCGCTTGCCTGCGCGGCCGGCATCGCCACGCTGGAGACCTACCGCGAGGAAGGGCTGCTTACCCGCGCCTCGGGCGAGATCGGCCAGTACTGGGCGGACATGCTGCATTCGCTGCGCGACCTGCCGCATGTGATCGACATCCGCAACATCGGACTGGTCGGTGCCATCGAGCTTGAGCCGATCGAGGGACAGCCGACCAAGCGCGCCTTCTCCGCCTTCCTGAAGGCCTTCGAGAACAACCTGACGATTCGCACGACGGGCGACATCATCGCCATGTCGCCGCCGCTCATCATCGAGAAGGAGCACATCGACCAGATCGGTGACACCCTGCGCAGCATCCTGAAGTCGATCGACTGACCAAAACCTCGGGCCGGACAGCCGGCCAGGCAAAGACCAATGTCGAGCCGGACCGCCTTAACGGGCAGTCCGGCTCACTTCATTCCGGGCCCGGGTTGCCCGTTTCAGGGCGCGCGGGGTGGGTCGCGGCCAGCCGCCCCTGCCGCACACGACGGCGAAAGCCGGATGCCGGCGGGCACCGATAAGCAGGAGCCAGTTTGCACATAAGCTGGCAGGGGGGAACAATGCCAGATCATGTGAGACTTCCATCATCGGGCATTCCCGGAACGGGAATGCGCACAGCTGCCTGACGGGGACCACTTGGCGATGCAGAGCTGGGATTTCGAGCCCATCCAGATTGCAGTGATCGCCGGCGCCCTCGCTGTCTGTCTCCTGGGATACCTGGTCTTCCGGTCGCGTCGCCACGTCAGGCGGCGCAAGCAGGAGCGGGATGCAGGGGAGAAGAGACGCGCGGACGCGGTCGCAGATCTGGAGAGCCAAAAGACAAAGAATCACGACCGACAGTCACCACCGAAGTCCAGCACCAAGCCTGGAACCGGATCGAAGCCGAGCAGCGCGACGGCCGGAGCGAAGTCCAGCGCAAGCGGCGCGAAGTCCGGTACGGCAGCCAAGCCTTCCGGCGGGGCCAAAGCAGGCGGCAGGGCAAAGCGAGGCTGAGGGCTGGCCAGGCGATAACCTGCCGCCCCCTTCGTGGAGCAAATCGGGCAATCCCCCTCCGTGGAGCGCGTCGGGCAATCCCCACCCATCGGTGAGATGCCCATTGGTGAGATTGCGTGGTGATCGTGCGGCTCAGGCACAGCCGATGCCCGCGGCTTCAGCGGGGCTCCAAGCCGAGGGGCTTGCTATTCCACCTGTTCAATGCTGTCCTGCACAGCCCGCGCGCCGGCAAGGCGGCGGCGTTCGGCCTCGCGGTACTGACCGGGCGTCATGCCCGTCTCGCGTTTGAAGAAGCGATTGAAGTAGGCCGGATCCTGAAAGCCCAGGGAATAGGCCACGCCCGCCACCGGCGTGGGCGTGAAGACCAGTTCGCGCTTGGCCAGACGGATCAGGTGGAAGGCCGCGAGCTCCTGAACGCTGGCGCCCGTCTCCCTGCGGACAATGCGGTTCAAGTGCGGCACCGACAGGCCAAGCTTTTCGGCATA
>Ga0207865_102546_pt1 | contig 10448 bp, 7 predicted proteins | sample HigsolmetaAR204D_FD_184836 | JGI IMG/M metagenome (GOLD analysis project Ga0207865, IMG submission 184836) | Ionic liquid and high solid enriched microbial communities from the Joint BioEnergy Institute, USA - AR20-4-D (SPAdes) (version 2) ...
ATGTTGCCGCCGCAGCCCCAGTTCTCGTTGCCCACCCCGAAATAAGTCAGCTTCCACGGCTCCGCCCTGCCGTTCTGCCGCCGCCAATCCGCCATCGGCGATTCGCCGTCAAACGTCATGTACTCGACCCATTCCTGCATCTCCTGCACCGTGCCGCTGCCGACGTTGCCGCTGATGTACGGCTCGCAACCGAGCAGCTCGCACAGCAGCATGAATTCGTGGGTGCCGAAATGGTTGTTTTCCACGACGCCGCCCCAATGCGTATTGACCATCCGCTTTCGCTGCTTGCGCGGCCCGACGCCGTCCTTCCAATGGTATTCGTCGGCGAAGCAGCCGCCGGGCCAGCGAAGCACGGGCACGTTCAGCCGCTTTAACGCTTCCAGCACATCGCTGCGAATTCCTTGCGTATTCGGTATCGGAGAATCTTCCCCGACCCACAATCCTTCGTAGATGCAGCGGCCCAAATGCTCCGCAAAATGGCCGTAAATGTTGCGGTTGATCGTCGCTTTGACGACATCGGTTTGAATGATGGCATTCGCTTTCATCAGGTTGACCCTCCCCGGGAAAATGTCGTTTTGCCAGCCCTGCCAAAACAGCGGCGCGAGCGGCGGCCGTCGGGCCGCCGCTATAGGCGGTTACGGCCTCGTCCGCACCAGGCGGATCACATTCCAGGACGCCTTGGGCAGCGCCGCCTCCAGCTTCCCGTCCGAGATCGCCGCATTGCCCCGATTGTGCGGCTTCACCCGCTCTTCCTCCTCCGTGTTGACAGCCTTCAGGTCGTCATGCTCCAGCACCAGATGCTCGGCGACGCGGTAGCCCGCGAACTGGCGAACGTCGCATTCCAGCTGCAGCGGCGCGTCCAGGCTGCGGTTGACGGCGAAGACGGTAAGCGCCTCCTGCTCCTCGTTCCATACGGCGGCCGATTCCAGATACGGCACATCCGTAAAATCCTTGCTGTCATAGACGGGCGACTTGATGACAGGCCGCAGCGATACGCCACGCCCGTAGACAGATGCGTGCAGGTACGGATAGAAGATCGTCTGCCTCCAGCTGCCGCCGCCGTTGCGGGTCATGATCGGCGCGATCACGTTGACGAGCTGGGCCATGCAGGCGATTTTCACGCGGTCGGCGTGCTTGAGCAGCGAGATCAGCATGCAGCCGACGAGCAGCGCGTCCTCGAAATTGTACACATCCTCCAGCTGCGGCGGCGCAATCGTCCACTTCTCCAGCTTCTTGTCCTGATCGTGGGAATGGTACCATACGTTCCATTCGTCGAACGAGAGATACATCGTTTTCTTGCTGCGCTGCTTCGCCTTGATATAATCGCAAATGGATATGACCGCTTCGATGAAATTGTCCATATCGAGCGACCGGGCCAAATAATTCGGCGTATCATTGCTGCGGTTACCGTAATACGTATGCAGCGAAATGTAGTCGACATGCCGGTATGTAAGATCCAGCACGGTCGCCTCCCATTCGGCGAAGGTCGGCATGCCGCGGTTCGAGCTGCCGCAAACGACAAGTTCGATCGACGGGTCGACGAGCCGCATGACGTTCGCCGTCTCGGCCGCCAGCCGCCCGTATTCCGCTGCGGTCTTGTGGCCGATCTGCCACGGGCCGTCCATTTCGTTGCCCAGACACCATGTCTTGAATCGGTGCGGCTCCTTGTAGCCGTGCGAAATGCGCAGGTCGCTGTAGTACGATCCGCCGGGATGGTTGCAATATTCCAGCAGATTGCGGGCGTCGTCGATGCCGCGCGTCCCCAGATTGACGGCCATGTTCACCTCGGCCCCGGCCTTCTTCGCCCAGTCGGCGAATTCGTTCGTGCCGACCCAGTTCGGCTCGATCGTCCCCCAGGCGAGTTCCAGCTTGCGCGGGCGCTGCGCCACAGGGCCGACGCCGTCCTCCCAGTTATAGCCCGAGACGAAATTACCGCCGGGATAACGGACGAGCGGCACCTGAAGCTCCTTGACGAGCCGAAGCACGTCCTTGCGAAAGCCCTGCTCGTCCGCCTCCGGGTGATCGGCTTCGTAGATGCCTCCATAGACGGCGCGCCCGAGATGCTCGATAAACGAACCGTAGATGCGGTTGTCCACTGGCGCGATCGTGAATGCGGAATCCAGCACCATGGACGCTTTCAGAGGAGTGGTCATCGGTCTTGTCTCCTTTTGACATTAATATTTTTATTAATTCATTAATATTATCTTTAATCATTATGCTGTCATTCGCCTCCCTTGTCAATCGAAAATTCGGCTTCGCCGCCAAATTCCATAGCGCCGAAGCTCGCCGGGAAATGCGCCTTCCGTGTCCTCGAAGCTCTAAAGCAATAGGAAAACGTCTATCGTCATCCATTCAGGGATGAGCGACCGCGGTTCAGCGGTTATTTTTCTTGGTACAAAAAAATCGCACTTCGCTTTAAGCTTATAGCGATGTTAAGTTTTCTGTAACGTTAAGAAAACCGCTCCATGACTTGGGCAAAGTCACCAGCGGTTTCACGTTGTGGGGCCGTTATCCGAGCTCAAACCGCCGGGCACGGCTTAAGCAGCATAAATCGCGGGCTCATAGCAGGCCAAGCGGGCGAGATTTCTGGAACCTTCCGGATCGTAATATCATCTCTCAATCCTTTCTAACGCAAGTGACGAACGCTATTTTTCTCACTCCTCTCTAACGCAAGTAACAAACGCTATTTTGCGAAATCGCAGCCTTTGAAAAATGTAACACAACTAGGGAGCGCTATTTTGTCAAAAACACGGAATCAGGTAGCCAAACTTGCCAAATAAGACTGCTCACTTGCGTTACAATTTCAAATCGATGGTTTCGAGTGAAATAAGCTCCGTGGCTAGTGTTAGCTTAAGGTCTGCCCGACAAAGCCCGGCAAAACGTGAGCCCACGGCCCGCAACGCGGGGCTAGCAACGCGAGGCTAACAACACAAGGCCCGCAACGCGAGGCTAGTAACGCATGGCTACAAAACGAGGCTTGCAAAACGTGAGCTCACGGCCAGCGGAGCGCTAATCGAAGGGCTGGCAAAGCGAGCCATCCATTCCCGGCAGCTCGGGTCCGCCTATCGCAAGTGCCGGCGACGTTCCTTTGCAGAGAACGTTAAGCAAGCACTTTCGGCTTGGCAGCGATCCGGAAGCGAGCCGCAAGCCGCTTCTAATACCATGATGCTCTAGGACAGATTCGTTTCCCTGCGCCGGGAAGTCCTATGGCCCGAAAATTGATACGTTCTATCATTTTGAAAAATGCCTGCTGAAAATTTTCAACAGGCTGAACCTTGTCTTCGGTAATGGTCCGCTCCCCGATCATCAGGTTATACGCCCCTCCCCGGGCACATGAGGCATATGAGCCGACGAATCCTGCAATAAATGCAACATTTTCCGGCTCCTTCGAGTCAATGGACAGGGAATGTTGTATTTTGCGCAACATTTTGGGCGAAATTGGCTGCAAAGCAGGGAAAACCGCCCGAAATGTTGCACGTTGTGCAACATTGAGCCGCGAATGCGGGGCATTTCCCCGTTTTTGTTGTACAAAATACAACAATTGCAGACTCTCTTGAAAATAGCCCAGGGCGGTGCGGCCCATTTTCACCATCTGATGGTGCTGCGCCAGCGGCATGGACGTCTCTCTTGAGAATTCGGCCCGCGGATGCCGCCAAATTTTTCAGCGGACGTCGCCTCTTCAACCAAACATCCGCTTAAAAAAGTCATTGACCGGCGTATACAGCCAAATGATGAAAGAAAGCGGACTGCCTGTCGGCACCTTAAGCACCGTGCATAGGGTTGACGCGATGCCGGCCAGCCAGAGCGTGATGAAGACGGCAAGCTGGCCGATTCGCCTGGAACGAACGAGAGACGGCAGATCGAGCGCTATAAAGCACGCGGCAACGAGCATAACGGCAAACGAGCTCTTCATTCGGCCTCACTCCTTGATGTCGCCCTGGAGCGATTCGTCGATGAGCCCGATCCGGTCGATATGCACGGAGGCTTGATAATGAACGGGCAGCGTCTGCAAATAATTTTCGCGCTGCTCCTTCAGCTTCTCCCACACCTTCGGATAGGACTGATAAATCAGTTGGCCATACCCCATAATATCGGTATTGTATTTCTCAATAATATGCTTGGCCGCATTTTCCATAAGGTAAATGAGACGCTCTTCCGCCTTCTTCTCCAATTTTCTGATGACCCGGTCGTCATCCAGCTTATCCGTGCTTTGGGAAGCCTGAATATTGAGTGTAGCGCGGACGGAAATGTAAATATTCGGTTGCCCGTTGATCATTTTGACTTTCCGCTTGGTGGAAGTCCGGATCGCTTCCATGACGATGACTTTTCCGTCCTCCCCTTTCACCGGACCAATGCTTGACCTCACTTCATCCATAATATAGTTATAACCTATCGTCTCCTCCTCATCGAGCCATCCGACCAGCTTGTCCTTTTTAAAGACAGCGAGCCCATGAAACTTCAGGCTTGCTCGGGGCTTCGTGCTTTTCAGGTTTTTCTCGTCCCCTTCTACGGTGCGGTCGCCGACAATCTGGATCCCCGACAGCGCGACGTTTCTCCCCTCGGCTACCAGACGGTCGACCAGTTTATCTACAGTGACGGGCGAGGTTCTGGCGGTTGACTCGGATGAAGTCTCCAAGGAATAAAACAGTCGGTTGGCCGGCAATTTGTCCAGCGGCGCCAAAAACCGCAGCACCTCGGAAGCTTCGGCATCCCGCGCAACGACGACGAAGAAATCCGTCCGCGGTTCGCGGCTTCTTACAATGACATCAAGCACCGGGGCGATGCCGGAGCGAGCCAGCTCCTCGCCAAGCACCAATACGCGGATGTGCCCCAGGTAACTGGACCTGGAGCTCAATAAAGTGAATTCATGCAGCGCTTCAAAAATGTTTTTAACTCTGAATTCGTAAATGGAAACCGGCATTCCTTCCTTATTGGAGGAGGTTGTGGCGATTTCCGAAGGGACGACCACCTGCATTGTGACCTTGAAGTGGTCCCCCACTTTATCGAGTCCGTACCCCAGGACAAAGGCGAGCTCATTGAGCTTTTTTCTTTCCCAGCAGCCGCTAAGCAGGGCAGGCAGCATAATGATCAGCATGAACCCGCATAAAGTTGCTTTCAACCGTTTCATCATGGCTTGCGGTCCTCCTGTCCGGTCTGTCCTTGCCGGGTGACATTGCCGGAATCCGTCTGCTCGGGCCTTGCCCTCAGCTTCGGCCACGGAAGGCGGAATACGGAACCCTTCATATCGCCTGGAACATAAGGTCCGATCGGACTCATATAGGGCATTCCGAAAGAGCGCAGCCCCGCCAGGTGCAGCACGACGACAAACAGGCCGAACAATATTCCGAACAGCCCCTTAAACGCCCCCAGCGCCGCTCAGGACGCGCGAGGCCATCGGGTCCTGGATTTCCTGACAAAATGAACGATCAGCAGCGCCCCGTCCACCAGGATAGCTACTTTTCCTTCCAGGATTCCCGCCGCGATCGTATCGGGACGATCGGTATTGTGTATCGTCGGAAACGGGGTCATGGCCGTATCCTGAATGAATTCTTTTTGTTGGCGACATGGCGCTGATCTCATCCGCTTCTGCTGCGAATTCATGGGCTGGAGGCGGCGACTTCAGTCCGGATGCACCGGCCGGCTGCTGGCTGGGCTGCCTGCTGACAGGCCGCTCGCGATGGGGCCGGCATGTCCGTTTTTTCTTGTTTCTCTGAAATGTTACTTTTCTATCCCGAATGTCAACGTTTCCATTTTGCCGAATGTTTTTGTTTTTGTTGATTTATTTTTGAAAGCATTATAAGATACTGAATGAGGGGGGAATGATGGAAATGGCAAATTTCATACATTTTTCTGCTGCCGAGAACCGGCCGACAATCCCCGGCATTCTGATCTCGGGCCGGTACAAGCGCCCATACGGCTACAAAGTCAAACGAAGCCAAGGCACGAAGGATTATTACCTTACCTACACGCTGTCCGGACGCGGCTGGTTCTACAACGGAGAGGAGTACCGGGAATGCCGCGAAGGCGACGTCTCGATCATTACGCCGGGCACGCCACACTATTACGGAACGGCGGAAGGCGCGAGCTGGGAGTTTTACTGGTGCCACTTCGTCCCGCGCGAGCAGTGGATGAATCTGCTGCAGTTTCCCGAGCCGCTCAAAGGCATCAAATGGACTCATATCGAGAACCGCTCCCTGGCTTCCAGGCTGTACAGCGCCTTCTCCAACCTGGTCCGCTACAACGCCGAGACGGACGCCTTCGCCGAACGGCTGTCGCTGAACGCCCTGGAGGAAGTGCTGCTCCTCATCTCGAAGAGCATCGCCGACAAAACGCAAAATCTCGATCCGCGGATCGAGGAGGCGATTCATATTTTATCGCAGCATTTCACCCGCTCGCTCACCGTCCCGGGGATCGCCGCCAAGGTCAATCTGTCGCCATCCCGCTTCGCTCATTTGTTCAAGGAGCAGACAGGCGAAGCCGTTATGGAAATGCTGATCAAAATTCGCCTCCGGCACGCCAAAAAGCTGCTGGAGCTGACGTCCATGTCCGTCGCCGAAATCGCGCTTGAAGCCGGTTTCAACAATCCGTTTTATTTCACCCGGCAGTTCACGTCCTTCTTCGGCTGTCCCCCCGCCACCTACCGCAAGCAAAAGCAAAACGTGCATACGCACGCTTAATTAGTCCGAGGCAATAAATAGCGCCCCGCCCTTTCTCTGCGCAAGCAGAAGAAGGAGCGGGGCGCTGCTTGCGTCAAGCTTCTTGTTCGGCGAGATGGCGGCTCATCCGCAGCGCCTCGATGCCGGCCAGCATGACGATGCCGATGCCGTGCGTATCGTTCAGCAGCCACGACAACTGGTCCTTGTAGTACAGCGGGGAGAAGGAATAGCCCGAGCCCCGGCAGACGCCGTAGACGTTGCCGTTCTGATCGATCGAGCGCCGGGTCATGCCGTGCCAGCCTTTCATCACCGCCGCGATGTACGGCTCTGCCTCCTCCAGCCAGCCGAAGCGGACGCCGCGGGCGAAGGCGTACACGAACATCGACGTGCACGAGGTCTCCTCGTACGACTCGGGAAGCGTCAGCACCTGATGCCACAGGCCGTTCTCGCCCTGCAGGCGCAAGTAGCCTTCGCACAGCTCGCGGAAGAACGCGATCAGCTCCTCCCTCAGCTCGTGATCGGCCGGCAGCACGGCGAGCAGCTCGGTCAGCGAGAACAGCACCCAGCCGTTGCCGCGGCCCCACGGCACGCCGTTCGGCTTGTCGAATTTGAAGTCGTAGACGTGATGCATGATCTTCAGGTCGGGCATGAACAGGCGCTGCTTGTACAGCAGAAACTGCCTGGCCGCATCGTCGATATATTTGCGCTCGCCTGTCAGCACGTAATACCGGCACAAAAACGGCGTGCTCATGTACAGGTCGTCGCACCACATCGTATCCTTCATGAAATCGGTCGTACCGCGCACGCGGAACAGCGCACCGTCCTCCGTGCGATCCTGGACGTTGGAGATGTAATCGGCGATCCGGTCGACGGATTCCCGCGCGCCCTTCAACTCGCGCTGCCCCATGGCGAGCAACGTCGTCGCGCCGAACGAGCCGCAGTCGTCGAGGCTGTCGATCGCCGCCAGCTGATGGTTGATGCCCGGGGCGCCGTACCGCTTCATGTCCCAGCGCGCATAGCGATCCATCGAGGTGCTCAGCTCGATATGATCGAGCACGTAATCCACGTAATCGTCCCGCTTAAGCTCCACGCCCGTCTGCATCAGGCCGTAGAGCGTTACGCCGAGCGGGTAGTTCCACTTGCCGAACATCGGGTTCTCCAGGTACGGCCTGACCCGCATGCCCGGCCGGTCGGCGCGCCAATAGACGCCTTCGCCGCCGTCGTCGAACACCGTATCCAAGGCGCACCACTGCTCGGGCCGCAGCTTTGGCAGCTGCGGGAACGGCCCTGCGTACAGCCAGGTACCCGCAAGCCCCAGCACGGGATGCGGCGGAATGAATTCCGCTTCCCCTTCCTTCAGTTCAAGGTCAAAGCCCCATCCTGCGCCGGGGCATTCCGACTGCACGAGCAGGTCGTGCTCGCCGAACGGAAGCGTCAGCGGGATCGCCATCTCCCCGCTGCCGCTGCCCTCGTACACCTTCTGGCCGCTTAGCAGCACGGTCAGCTTGCCCGCGTGGCGCCCCTTAAGCGTCACGGACCGGCGAGCCGCCGTCTGCTGGCGCAGCTTCGTCCAGGCGACGGCCGCCTGTCCCTCGCGGGCGCCGAACATCCGCTCGAGCGGACTGAGCGCCTGCTCGCGCTCGCTCCAGGCCGCCTCCGGATACCAGCGGATGTCGGCATAAGATGCCGCATCGTCCTCCTGCGGCAACGCGGCAAGGCGCTCATCGAGCGGCTCGCTGTATATCCAGCCCTCCTGCCCTTCGCGCTCCGCCGTCGGCGCCAGGAAGTGCAGCGGCGCCCCCTTGATCGAGCCGGTGCCGAAGCGGCCGCCGCAGCCGGTGCCGGTCTTGTAGAATTCCAGCACGAAGTGATTCCAGCCTTTGCCCAGCCGCGCCCGGAAGCCGGTTTTCCGGTCGGGAAACACATCGTCGTTCAGATTCGACTGGAACTTGCGCTCTCCGTTGACGAAAATGCGCACGGGGCCAAAGCAGCTGACGCTGAAGCCGAGCTCGCTCTCCTGCTCGCACCACAGCTTGCCCCATACATAGACGAACTGCCCTATTTTCATGTGAGGCAGCCTCTCGTCCACGTTCATCACATAGCGGTAATCTTCGCCGCGAATGAAGCCGTCCTCGCAAAATGTCCGAAAGACGAGCGGATGCTTCGGATGCGCGCCGACATACCGGTCGGCAATCGTCGTCAACGTCTCTTCGATCCGGCCGTGAAATTTGGCCGCGATCGATTCTTTTTCGTGAAAGTAGCTCATCGATTTTCTCCTTTCGCCATAGACCCGGCCGCCTGCGCCAGCGGCACTTCCCCGCCGGGGTACAAGGTCGAACTGTACAGCCTTTTCGTCTGAGGCAGCGGCACGCCGGGCCGCTTCGCCGTCAGCCCGTCCGGCTGGCTGGCATAAATGAAAGCCCGCTCCTGCCCGTATACGACGACGTTCTCCCTGCCGGCGCCAAGCAGATCGGCATGCACGACATAGCCGTCCTCAGGGAACACCGTCACCGGGTTCATCTCCCCGTCGTACAGCGTCGGAGTTACGCCCCCGCCCCGGCGGTAAGCCAATATGTAGTCGAGCGGTCCGTCGTCCCAGCCGGAGATCGGCTCGATGATGGTAAGCCAGCCCTTCGTCTGGCGGTCTTCCTTCCACAGCTCGCGCCCCTCCGCGTCGAGCAGGAACATCCCGTCCTTGCCGTTGGCATTGCCCCGCACGATGCGGTCGAGACCGGCGATCTGCAAGCCGGGCATATCGCCGCGGAATTTGCCGAGCGCAACGTGCTGCGATTCGACGGAGCCTTCGTAGCGCCACAACTCCCGGCCCTGCGCGTCGTACATCACCGTCACGCTGCCGCCAATGACGATCTCCGGCTCGCCGTCGCCATTCACGTCGCCGACCCAGATGCAGTCGGCATGATCGTCAAGCTCGCGACACGACCACAGCTTCCGTCCGTCGTGATCCAGCATGTCGTAGCCGGCCATCACCTCGTCGCGCCCGTCGCTGTCGAAGTCATATACCCACGGGAAATGCCCCGTGTTTCCTTCGTGCGTCCACAGCAGCCGAAAATCGCGATCGAGCGCCCACATTTTCTTATAGCGGTTTTTCAAAATCATATCCTGTGGCCGTCCCGCCCCTGTCAAGTCGGCAATCACGATGCAGTCGTGCGCCTCCGGATCGGGCAGCTCGTACCGCTGCTTCACCTTGCCGGTCGCTCCGTCGAGCACCAGGAAGCGCTTGCCCATCACGCACAGCACCTCGTTCGCGCCGTCGCCGTCAATGTCCCATATTTGCGCCGGATAGTCGGAGCCGGGCCCTCCCGCATTCGGGTCGGGCTCGCCAACCTGCCACAGCATGCGCCCTTCAAGGTCGTACGCCGTCAGGCACTGCACCTGATGCGGCACATAGCGGTCGTCGATGCCGCCGTCGGCTTGAACCATCAATATTTCCATCCGGCCATCGCCGTCCAGGTCGCCGAGCAGCATCTTGCTGCGCAGTCCGGCGGCCGACAAGTCGATCGTTCCGAGCAAATAGGCAGAGTCGCCTGCTGTCATCCTTCACCAGCCTCCTTGTTCACTACTGCCAGCGGCAGTACAGTTACTATCATAAAGGAACTCGGCCTCTCATCATATAAACGATTCTGCCGTTTTTCGGCCGCCATGCGCGCGCAGCAAGCTTCGGCGCGGCGCGGGCGCGGGGGCGCTGGCTCCGGCGCCACGCGGGGCGAGCGCGAGGACGCGGCCAAGGTGCGGCGCGGCGCGGGGGCGGGGGCGCGGCCAGGGTGCGGCGCG
>Ga0207865_102550_pt1 | contig 10432 bp, 4 predicted proteins | sample HigsolmetaAR204D_FD_184836 | JGI IMG/M metagenome (GOLD analysis project Ga0207865, IMG submission 184836) | Ionic liquid and high solid enriched microbial communities from the Joint BioEnergy Institute, USA - AR20-4-D (SPAdes) (version 2) ...
TTCTAAGAAGATTATCACACAGATGACCTATGATCGGAATGTGGGTTTTATTTGACGCTTACATTTATTGTTGAAAGGAGAATATTCTTTTTCTCGGTCCGCCGGGGATAGGAAAAACACATCTAGCTATTTCGATTGGAATGGAGGCGATCGCAAGAGGATATAAAACGTATTTATTACCGCTCACGATTTGGTCAATCAGTTAAGAAGAGCCGACCAGGAAGGAAAGTTGGAAAAAGCTTCGTGTCTTTGTGAAGCCAACCGTTCTGATTATTGATGAAATGGGATACTTAAAACTGGATCCGAACAGCGCTCATTACTTATTTCAAGTGATCGCCCGGCGGTACGAGCATTCCCCGATTATCCTCACTTCCAACAAAAGCTTTGGGGAATGGGGAGGAATTGTGGGAGACTCGGTGTTGGCGACAGCGATGTTAGATTGATTACTGCATCATTCCATTATTTTTAATCTGAAGGGGGAAAGTTATCGATTACGGGAAAATAATCGGTCTTGACACTAAAGTTCAGTTTGAACTTGTAATGCTTGTTTATAATGCCTCAAAATTTCTGATCGAATCAATCTTTTGTTAAACCAACAGGCTGCTTAATTTAAAAAAACGAAAAGCAAAATTCTGTCAGTCTGTAACTCTTAATTAACAGTAATTATGAAATTTATTGAATTTAGTTTAATTAATTATATCCATTAGGATTATTTTGTTGCCAATTCCAAGAATCAATGCACATATCAAATATATCCTTATTAGCTTTCCAATTTAATATTTTAAGCGCTTTTGTTGCATCAGCATAGGACACTGGTATATCCCCGGGTCTTCTGTCAACAAACTTATACTTCACTTGCATCCCAGTAGCCTTTTGAAACGCTTCTATTACCTCTAATACACTATATCCTCTACCTGTACCAAGATTAAAAACTTCATAATTATCTAATGCATCAATTTTCTCTAGAGCTTTTATGTGCCCTTTAGCCAAATCCACTACATGTATATAATCCCTTACTCCCGTTCCGTCTTTGGTTGGATAATCATTGCCAAAAACTTTTAACTCAGGTAATTTTCCAATTGCAACTTGGGTAAGAAATGGCATTAAATTATTTGGAATTCCATTTGGATCTTCACCAATTTTTCCGCTCTCATGTGCTCCTACTGGATTAAAGTATCTGAGTGAAACAATTTTCCAATTTTTATTTGAGTTTGACAAGTCAGAAAGAATTCCCTCTATCATTAACTTACTTCTACCATATGGATTAGTTGCATTAGTCGGAAAATCTTCTTTAATAGGGAATGAGGCAGGTTTACCATATACGGTTGCAGATGAACTAAATATCAATTTATATACATTAAATCTTTCCATTACTTTACATAAATTTAGTGTACTAACTAAATTATTGGTATAATATTTTAAAGGTAGTTTTACTGATTCCCCTACTGCCTTATATCCAGCGAAGTGCATAACAGCATCTATTTTGTGGTTAATAAATACCTGATTTAAATCTTCTTCATTTAACAAGTCAATGGCATAAAACTTAACATGTCTATTTGTAATTTCCTTAATTCTTTCAATTACTTTCTCGTTACTATTACTTAAATTATCAACAATGATTACATTATAATTTTTATTTAATAATTCAATGGTAGTGTGACTACCAACATATCCTGTCCCACCAGTAACCAGTATATTCATAATATCAACCTTTCAATAGAGAATTAAATACACTATGTTGAAAATGCTTTTTCTAACAATGTTTAAGGTAAATATTATCGCATGTCAATTTTTGACACAAAATTTTTCTTAAAAAAATTAGACTTTGAATCTCTCTCCTAAAATGAAACATTCCAAAATTATTATTCTCTTTTTTTGCATGTTTCATTTTTGGTTGCATAATAATACATTCGGTTCTCAAAATTTTTTGAAATAAAAGCCCTTCATCTTTAATTTTCAATATCCTATACAATATATCGGGATACTTTATAAATTAAAACACTGAAGAATAATTTGTACTTAATGGCATTTCAAAATTTTAAAAATGTATTGTTGGACAATTAAGGGTTTGCATATTTTATTGCATATTTACCGCTTTACATTGAGCGGTAGGTATGATAGAGTTATATGTTTTCAAAGTTCTATCACTGCCCTCTACGCAAAAACTTATGCCCACAGAGACTTTATTATGTCAAGTGATGAAATGAATTTTTATCCAGGGCATTTTTAATTACCAACCCATCTGTAATTATTAGTCGACGATGAGCTAAAATCATTCATATCCTCATAGCTCCTATACATATCATAAGTAGGAAGCAGTAATATAATTTGCTTTTCATTAATATTTCTCGATAGGAATTCATATTGTTAAAAAGTTTTTATATAAAAATCGGTGCTATCTTTATTGATAAGGAATTAAAGAAAAAAATTTGCCATCCTCATTATTTTAGGTTAATAATGAGGTAACACACACCAAATATCTAAAGTAAGGAGGTGACAAGTTGTTACCTCTATTATTAACCTATTTACTGGAATTTATCAAGTACCAAGGTCAAATCATAAAACGTTACAAACTCTTTTCGTTGGTAAAAGTCTGTTTGGTAGCCACCCGATAAACCCCTGTCAATTTATGCTTATCCCCTAGTATAAAAAGAAATGAAATGACCTGTTTCAAAAGGAAAAAACAGATGTTTAAAAAAGATCCCCATCATTCAAAATTTCGGCTATATTTTCCGTGGATTTTGCATTGATTACATTGGCTAAATTAATTAATTAGCTCAACAAATGGATTGAGGGACTCACAGAAGAAACATTTAATCTTCTAAATCTTATTAATTGCATCATAAACTCTTTGCGAATTATTTCTATCAGAATAAACGAAAAAATTGTCAATTCGTTCTTTATATTTATTAGATAGTTTACAATCATTATCTAATGCAGATTTTAATTCATCCACCATATGATTAAGGGTTTTGATCACGGGACCAAATCCCATTTCTTCATAATTAAAATACCCACTTGAAAAATGATCGCGATGAAATTCCTCTTGGTCAAACTGAAAATAAATTACCGGTTTTCTTAAATAAGCAAAATCAAAGGCAACCGAAGAATAATCAGTGATTAACAAACTTGCCTCATTAAATAGCTTATAATATCTAATTTTGTCAGGATTAAGGATTTCTACCCTATCATTTGCAGTAAAATCTATTGTTTGTTCTTTTAATGCTGGATGAATTACAAATTTAATTTTATATCCTACTTCTTCTAATTTATTAATTATTTCCTTATTACTAATCAGATCATTATACATTTTAAAATATTTAGTCTTAACAAAGTCATCATTATATACTCGTTTAAAATTGCGATCTAATTTAGATGCAATGTTCTTTCTCCATGTCGGCATAATTAAAATTAGTTTTTTATTTTCATTAACAAGTCTATCGTGTCTCGGCATACCGGTACATACGACCTCTTTTTCTGTATACCCATAAGACCCATTTAAGATCGAATCATATTCCTTCTTAGAAGATGTTATAAATAATTTTATATTTTTTTGATATTTGTTCAGCCATCCTGATAAATCATTTTGAGTAACGCCATGTTCTAAGAATACAAAATCATACGTTATTAGATCCCTATAAAAGATTTCTGTAGATCTGAAGGGATTGATAATAACTTCATCAGCATGTGATGATATTAATTTATCACTTAATAATAATAATAATTTATGCTTATACGATCCATACGGGACTACTTTCCCATATTTCTTCATTCTTTTATAATCCAAACTATCTTTAGATATGACAAAATATTTTTTAATTTTATCATTCTTTTTGACAGCATAACGAAACAACACTTCTGCATTATCATCTGCTTTATCAATACGATCCATAAATAAATAAATTTTGTTATTTTTAAAGAACTTTAATAGAAAGTAAATAGCTCTAACAATTATTGCTTTCTTTGCAGCAGTTTTTTCTTTCCTTATGCGAAAAAGTCTCTTTATCATACCTGCTTCTTTTTTTAAGTTATTATAAAACGTATTTGGAATTACTTTTAATTGTTTTTTTCCCGGAAAGATAATTAATTTATCTTTCGCATAGAAACTTGGTATCTTTTTAGAGAATCTTACCTTCGGCGATAATTTATACTTTAATTTCGTTTTAATCTGATTTATATTTACAACAAATTCAATATTTGCTACTTTTTCTATTTTTGACGCATCCAATACGGATTTAAAGCCATAAACTTTTTTTACAGTTATTCCCCAAACCTTTATATCATTCAAAGGGCGATTAACTCTTTCCGTTTTTATTTCACTTCCATCAAACAATATAGAAATTTCGCAGTCTGAAGCATCAAATCCACTTGCAAACATGCCTTCTATAAAAATTTTATCTCCTTTTATTTCAATAAGATTTAGATAAACTTGCTGATCCTTCAAGCTATTAATCATAGATCCGTTTAAAAATAGTTTAATATTATCCTTTAAGTATAAATAGCTCACAAGATTTTTCTCGTGATTTAAATATTTTAGTTTTAATACAAAATTTTTTTGATGGAAGTTAATATATTTTTGGTAATTAATTACATCATCATCAATATATTGCAATACATCTATTACTAACTTTATAAATTCTGCTTGTTTTTCTTCATCTAAAATATTCGTAGGTATTTCATTCACCTTAAATTTCCATTGTAAATCATACATTATAATATATTGGAGGTATTTCGGTACCTCGCCCCACTTTTTTATTGCATAATTTATTAATTCTTTAGAAAAATAAATTAGACTTTCATTATACCATGAGGCAGATATTCTACTTGTTTGAATTGCAGAAGATTGATTATTTCTGATTCTATAATAATATTTAGTATTTGAAAGCACCCCGTACTTTCCTTTTTCAAGTATAATTTCATTAATATACTTTGCATCTTCTCCATATTTTAAATTTACATCAAACTTATGTTTAATAGCTTGTTCTCTAGTAATAAATGCACTGCTAACGTGTAATTGAATTTGCTCAGGTGATATTCTCGTATCTATTATTTGCGTTTTTTTAAATTTATCATTTAGCATGTGAGCGCCTTCTCTAGCTTCGAAGTAATAAATTGGCAAACAAACTACATCTATCAAATTTCTATTTTTTGAAAAAAATTCATAAACTTTCTCTAGTACATCATTCTCTAATATATCATCTGAATCTAAAAAGTTTATATATTCGCCTGTTGCATATTCTAATCCTTTATTTCTTGCGCTACTAACCCCTCCATTTTCTTTTTTTACATATAAAATATTTGACGGATATTCACGCGCAAATTTAAGACAAATTTTTTCACTGTCATCAGGACTGCCGTCATTCACTAATATTATTTGTACGTGTTTTTTAAAATCTAAAGTTTGATTAATTACACTTTGAATCGTTTCTTCTAAATATTTTTCCACATTATATACTGGAATTATTATTGAAAATAAAAATTTATTATTATTTTCCACATTATATTTAGTAAGTTTGTTTTCATATTCTTGCTTGAACCCTATAATGTTGTTATCCATTAATCGTCGTACCTCTTTCTAAAAATGCTTTTTATACAAATCTAATATTATATATTTGATGAGATTTATCCCACTCAATTGAAATATTCAAAAAAACATTAGCACCAAGTAATTTTGTGTAATTTATCAATTTTTATTTATATTCATTCCTCTTGAATCTTCCTTCACACTGTTGAATTTTGTTGTGTTGAATAAGCAGCTAAAAACAAAACCTTTAAATTTTAATTCAGAACAACCATGATCGTAAATAATAAAAGCCTAAATATAAAATTCTCTATGCAACATCTCATTCAGGAAATTGTTCATCAAGATCTTTCTTACCTATAGTATTTTAAAGTGTTTAGTATCTTTGTACCCAATATCATTTGAAACATTTGCTCTAGAAAATACTAAACTACATAATATCACAATAAAGAAATTCTACTAAGGAATGTTTTAAATAGAGTGACCAATTTTCTGCATTGCAATCCATTTTGATACATCCAAATAATTTTTCTTTGGCAAACGAGCCTTATTTTATATTATTTAAAATCTATATTGTACTCAATACTATTGAACAAGGTAGGTCATCTCCTTTCTAGTTGATTTGATTTGTTATGAGGCAAACCACACCTTTTTAGATTCATTTTTGATTGCCAAGCGCCTTAAATATACCACTTTCTCAAAAATAACATTATTTCCTGTTAAAATAATTTCTAAAGTAATAAAAATCTATGAAGTTTATAAAGCTTTAATTCTTTCGTATAATTTTTTCATTAATATAAATAATAATGAGTTTTTTATTCGATCGCTACTTTTTTTTGCGTTTTTAACTACCTTAAATATTCTTTCACAAGAAGACTGGTCTTTATATTTTATAAATTTGTTACTTCTTTCTTTATATTGATCTGGATTTTTAAAGTTATTATCACAGTATTCTTTAATTAATTCTAATAGGCTCTCTAACTCATAACATATTTTCCCAGGTAACTCTTTGTCTAAATTAATATGCGATCCTTTATCACCAATAAATTTTTCTCGATCAAACTGATAATAAATTACAGGTTTATTTAAAAAACTAAAATCAAAACCAACACTGGAATAATCTGTGATCATTAAACAACTCTCTTTTAATAGTTTTTGAACACTCACATCACCTTGTTTGACTATTTTTACATTATTTTCAATATCGTTAGGAAATAGCTGAGAATATTCTTGCATATTAGGATGTAAGCAAAAAACGATTGAAAACTGATATTTTTTAGAAAGATTTAATAACTTTTTGCTAGAAATTAATTCGGTATATCGTTTATAGAATTCAGTTTCAGTAAAATCCACTGCGGTTGTTATCCAATCCCTCCAAGTCGGTATTATTAAAAGTTGACGTTTGACTTTTGTATTATTATTAAATAACTCGTCAAATCTAGACAGACCTGTTACATGAACATGCTTGCTTTTATATTTAAATTCATTAACTACTATTTCTTTCTCTTTATCAGAACTAACAATAAATTCATCAACACAAAATCCATTCTCAAAATTCCCATAATTTGAAACCATATTTTTAGTACCTATAATTCCATGCTGCAAAAAAATTTTTTTCGCTTTAATTTTCTTTTTAAAACTCTTCATTTTACTTGGATACAAATACTCGGGATGATGTGAACTTATAATTCTTCTAGCTCCAATAGTGTATAAAATATGTTTTTTTGAGCGATAATTCAAACCATTGCCGAGTTCTTTTATTTTTCTAGATTCAGGATAATTATAATCAATTACATAAAACGCATTTCTTTTAGGATATTTTTCGCGAATGTATTTAAAAAAAACATACCCAGTATCTTGAGCTTTATAAATTCTTTCCCCTATTATCCATATATTTTTTGGAAATAAAAACAATCGAATAATCCACGCCCATTTAATGGCTCTTTTTAAAAACTTAAATATATCTTGTGGATAGTGTTCAATTTCGATAGACAAATTATTCTTTTTAAATGTATAATACGGGTTTACAATCATTACTTTCTCAGATTTTTTATAAATAGATTGACTAAAAAAATGTTTAGCCTTAAAAGTTGGACGACCTAATCGAAGTATGTTTGAACAATCGTCATTTATAGTTAAATATAGATCGTAGATATCGGCAACAAAAAATTCGCCATTATTTATGTCTTTAAAATTTAAATCAATAGTAAACAAGTATTGATTTTTTTTATAAGTAGAACTATTTATTAATTTGTAATTTGTATTATCTGTTGAATACTTTTTTTTATATTTACGTCCTATACAAATTAAGATAAGATTTTTTAAATTACCGTCAACAGACAACCTTCCAATAATTTTCATTTTGTTTCTCTTTGTGGATATCTTCTCGATTTGCACAGATGGTTTTTGTGTAGTTTTTATTTTACTCAAGTCCTTCTCTGCCTTAAAATCGTTCATAAAATCACCCGATTAATTTAATCATCTAAAATTTGTATTATATCACAAAAATACACCTTTTAATCTAATTAGTATTTTAATCTAATTAGTAATTGATTCTATCATTTTATAATTAATCAATCCCGAATAGTCAAAAACATGAAAAACCATAGATAAACCATGCATTATTGAGTCGAATAAAACATAATCAAACTGAGGGTTTATCTATGGACCAACCTCATTCTACCACATCAAAACGTAGTTTTAAACATCTAACAGCTTATGACTGTGGGAAGATAGCAGCCTTATATACTGAGGGGAAATCAATACAAGCTATTGCTAATGCAGTAGGCTGCTATTGCAGCACAGTCGCTGAGTTGACATAGTACCATTCCCCAAGAATCAAGTGGAAAGAGGGATAAGATTCATTTTCCAGAAACGGATAAACTCAAGTATGAAGAAATCCATAAGATCTTTGGAGCCTAATTTAAAACTAGATAAAGCCATTAGTTAAAATATTGGTAGATCATTGGTTCTCAGATGCCATCTGTGGTTACTTAAACACCATGGAAAATTACGTGGAAAGAACGAATTAAAATGGTTTTATATTGTTTGAATAACAATAAAGATTTTCGACAAAATACGATAAAACGGCCTCAGCCCTATGGAATATAGCGCCAAAGCCGCTTAGATCATTTTTATTATTTCCACTGTCTACTTGGGAGGGGACAGTTCAAAGGATAGAAATAGTTTTATTTTTTAATAAATGATCGAAGTCAAAATATTCGCCAGTCATACCGAAGTCTGTTAAAATTTATTTCTTATAGGTGGTTATTTCTAAATATAGCAAATAAGAATCTAACTGTTGATAAATATTATAAAAGGTTGTTGTTTGTTTTACGGCCCATCCAATATCGCTTGCATATTGATGGCCGGCTCTTCGGTTTTTAGCCATATACTCTGGATTCCAGCGCATTTTGTATAAAGTGTTTTGACCGGCTTTTATGTATTCGTTGCCAATAAATGCAGCCCCACCTATGATTGCCTTTTCCGGTTTTGTCCAGCCTTGTTCATAGGCAAATTTTGCTCCGCATTCCTCAGGACAGTTATCATATGCACCAATACCAAAAAAGTTATAAACAGTTACTCCATTGTATTCGATGCCTTTTGCCAAGCTAGATGTTCCGTTTCCAGTTTCCAGCAAGGCATGGGAAATAAGGTAAACGTCATTGATTCCATGTTTTTTCGCAGCATCTATAAATGCTTGACCCTTTCCTTCTAATACTCCTTTTCCTTTTAAAAACTTGTTTAAAACTGCCGCCGATGCACCGCTAGGTTTTGTTAGATCTAAAAATTGAAAAATTTGTTTTTCGTCATTTAAAAAATTTTCAGGGTTCAAATAATATAGAGTATCTTCTTCACTCGCTATTACCCAACTGTTATTGGGATATTTAATTTGATACCAACCGTTGTATTCATTTATGATAGTAACTTTTGTTCCTTTAGTAAGACTACCAATTTCCCCGTAATTTGTTCCAGGTCCTTTTCTCACTTTTAATGAACTTGCTGTAACCATATTATCTTTTATATATTGCGCTGAAACATAAGCATAATTTTGATCTGTTAGAGGGCTAGCTTTCATTTGTATTTGTAGAGCTTCATTTAAAGTAATGTCATAGTAAGTTCTTTTTATAACATTGTTGAAAACAACATTATCCTTATGAATATATCCCGTTTTCGCCAGTCCGTTTACGTATACTGTGGCTTCATACCATTGGGATGAAAAAGTTTTAAATTTAAGTTTGCTTCCGTAATAATAACTTTTTATAACATTGGAATTTTTAGAAGCTCTTGTATAAACATTTGTTGATATCTCAGCGGCATATCCTGTTAGCGTCTTTTGCTTAGGATTGATTATTTCGACGTCCTTGGCAAGAAAATAGCCGGTTCTAGGTTTGCCATCAACGTATACAGTTGCTTCAAACCATTCTTGAGAATATGTTCTTACATTTAATATGGAACCTTCAGGATATGTTTTTATAACTGTTGCATCAGTTGAAGCTGATCCATAAACATTTGTAGGATGTTTTAAGCCCATGGTTTTCAAGTTAACTTGATTGTTTGAATCAATTGTAATTACATCACTTTTTAGTATATACCCCGTAATAGATTTTCCATCAATATAAACGGTTGCTTCATACCAGTTAGAGACAAAAGATTTATACTTTAAAACTTGTCCCTTTTTATAAGATTTTAATGTTTTTGATTGATCAGAAGCTATTGAATAAACATGAGTTGTATCTTGTAATGCAAATCCTCTATAGCTTTTTGATGTGTTAGCTGTTTCTACATCATTTTTATAAATAAACCCAGTTACTGCCTTACCATTTATATACACAGAAGCTTCGTACCAATTAGAGGTAAATGTTTTGTACTTTAAGATAGAACCTTGAGTATAGGATTTTAATACTTTGG
>Ga0207865_102551_pt1 | contig 10427 bp, 9 predicted proteins | sample HigsolmetaAR204D_FD_184836 | JGI IMG/M metagenome (GOLD analysis project Ga0207865, IMG submission 184836) | Ionic liquid and high solid enriched microbial communities from the Joint BioEnergy Institute, USA - AR20-4-D (SPAdes) (version 2) ...
CTCCGCTTCGATTTTCGTTCGACGGGCCATTGCATCGTTCCGGGCTGATCACTTATATACGTTCGTGTTTGTATATGTAGCACATCGCCCGGCCACGACAAGGCGGGCACGGAGTTTGCAACCCCCCGGCAGAAATGGACCTCGACCTACTCCCTCATCGGAGCGGTAGCGCGGATCCTCTCGTCAAGAACTGATCCCGCAATTGCCCTCGGATGGATGGTCGGGGACGTGCCCTGCCGAACCCGTCCTGGCTCATGCCCCTGCGCAGGGGTCGCGTTACTGCCCAGGCAGCATCGAGAGATTTCGAATGCACTTTCCCTCCAAGTTTCGAAGCCTGATTCTCGCCCTCGCGATCGTCCCGGCGTTGGCCGGATGCGACGACGGGTCGCCCCAGGCGGCCGCGGGCGCCGAGATGCCGCCGACCGCCGTCAGCGTGGTCGAGGTGGCGCCCGCGGACATCCCGATCCTGAACGAGCTGCCCGGCCGGATCGCGCCGACCCGCATTGCCGAGGTTCGGCCGCGCGTCTCGGGCATCGTCGTCGAACGCGTGTTCGAGCAGGGCAGCACCGTCAAGCAGGGCGACGTTCTTTACCGCATCGATCCCGAACCGTTCCGTGTGGAGGTGGAAGCCGCGCGGGCGACCTTGGAACGGGCCGAGGCGGCCCGCGTCCAGGCCCGCCAGGAAGCCGACCGGCAGCGCGCGCTGCGCCAGCGGAACGTATCGAGCGGCCAGCAATACGACAACGCGGTCGCGGCCCTCGCCCAGGCGGACGCCGATGTCGCGGCCGCCAAGGCCAATCTGGCGGCGGCCGAGCTCAACCTCCGCTATTCGGAGGTCACGGCGCCCATCAGCGGCCGGATCGGTCGGGCGCAGATCACCGAAGGCGCGCTGATCGACAGCACGGACGTGCTGGCGACGATCCAGCAGCTCGACCCCGTCTATGCCGACTTCACCCAGTCGGCCAACGACCTGTTGCGCCTGAAGCGGGCGGCCGAAGCCGGGCTGCTGACCAGCCCGAACCCCGGCGAGGCCGTCGTGCAGCTTCTGCTCGACGACGGCACGCCCTACTCGCATCAGGGCCGGCTGCTGTTCTCCGAGGCGGCGGTCGACGCGACCACGGGCCAGGTGACGCTGCGGGGCGAGTTCCCCAATCCCGACGGCGACCTCCTGCCCGGGATGTATGTCCGGGTCCGGATCGAGCAGGGGGTGCAGGCCAATGCGATCGCCGTGCCCCAGCAGGCGGTCCAGCGCGGCCCGGACGGCCGCGCCCAGGTCTATGTCGTCAACGACCAGGGCGCTGCCGAAATCCGTCCCGTCGTCACCGGGCGGACCGTGGACAATCTCTGGGTCATCGAAAGCGGGCTGCAGGCCGGCGACACCATCATCGTCGAGGGCTTCCAGAAGATCGGCCCGGGCGCACCCGTCACCCCCGTCCCGTGGGAATCGGAGGCCGCCGCGTCGAGAGGACTTGCCGCCGGAGGCGCGGCCTCACGGAACGCCGGGTAAGGACAGACATCGATGCCGAGTTTCTTCATCGACCGGCCCATCTTCGCATGGGTCGTCGCGATCTTCATCCTGCTGGCCGGCGTGATCTCGATCCCGCTGCTGCCCGTAGCCCAGTACCCTGACGTCGCGCCGCCGCAGATCCAGGTCAGCACCATGTATGCCGGCGCGACGCCGGAGGAGCTGTACCAGACTGTCACCCGGCCCATCGAAGAAGAGCTGAACGGCATCGAGGGCCTGCTCTACTTCGAATCGACGTCGGACACGTCGGGACTGGTCACCATTACGGCCACCTTCGCGCCCGGCACGGACGTCAACGAGGCGTCGGTCGAGGTGCAGAACCGGGTTCGCCGGGTGGAGCCGCGCCTGCCCTCGACGGTGACGCAGTACGGCGTCAACGTCGACCAGGCGGGTTCCGGCTTCCTGCTCGTCATCTCCCTGACCTCGACCGACGGTTCCTATGACTGGGTCGGTCTCGGCGACTATCTCAGCCGCAACGTCCTGGGCGAGATCCGGCGTATCGACGGCGTGGGCAAGGCGCAGCTGTTCGCGACCGAACGGGCCATGCGCATCTGGCTCGATCCTGACAAGATGGTCGGGCTCAACCTGACGGCGGACGACGTCACCAACGCCATCCGGGCCCAGAACTCCCAGGTGGCGGCCGGGCGCATCGGCGCCCAGCCGAACCCCGATACCCAGCGGATCTCCGCGGCCGTCACGGTCAAGGGCCAGCTCACCTCTGTCGAGGAATTCGGCGCCATCGTTCTGCGCGCCAATCCCGACGGGTCGACCGTGCGCCTGCGCGACGTCGCCCGGATCGAGATCGGTGGCGAGGATTACAATTTCGGCACCCGTCTGAACGGCCAGCCAAGCGCGGCGATCGGCGTGCAGCTTTCGCCGACCGGAAACGCCATGGCCACGTCGGAAGCGATCCGCGCCAAGATGGAGGAACTGGCCCGCTTCTTCCCGCCCGGGCTGGAATACGACATCCCCTACGACACCTCCCCCTTCGTCGAGATCTCGATCGAGAAGGTCCTGCACACGCTGGTCGAGGCGGTGGTGCTGGTCTTCCTCGTGATGTTCCTGTTCCTGCAGAACTTCCGGTACACGATCATCCCGACCCTGGTCGTCCCGGTCGCGCTGCTGGGCACCTGCGCCGTGATGCTGGCGACCGGGTTCTCGATCAACGTGCTGACCATGTTCGCCATGGTGCTGGCGATCGGCATCCTGGTCGACGACGCGATCGTCGTGGTGGAGAACGTCGAACGCATCATGGCCGAGGAGGGCCTGCCGCCCAGGGAAGCGACCCGCAAGGCCATGGGCCAGATCACCGGAGCCATCATCGGCATCACGCTGGTGCTGACGGCGGTGTTCGTGCCGATGGCGTTCTTCCCCGGCGCGGTCGGCGTCATCTACCGGCAGTTCAGCCTGACCATGGTCGTGTCGATCCTGTTCTCGGGCTTCCTTGCCCTGTCGCTGACGCCGGCGCTGTGCGCCAGTTTCCTGAAGCCGGTGAAGCAGGGGCACGACGCCCGGAAGGGATTCTTCGGCTGGTTCAACCGCGGCTTCGCCCGGACGACCCACGGCTACAGCTCGATGGTCGGCGCCGTCCTGCGCCGGTCGGGCCGCTTCATGGTGATCTATCTCGCCCTGCTGGCAGGGCTGGGCTGGGCCTATCTGCAGCTCCCCTCCGCCTTCCTTCCGGACGAGGACCAGGGCTTCCTCATCGCCGACATCCAGGCGCCGCCGGAAGCGAGCGCCAGCCGGACACTGGAGGTGCTGGAGCAGGTCGAGAACATCTTCCTGCAGGAAGAGGCGGTCGAGCGGATCGTGTCGATCTCGGGCTTCAGCTTTTCCGGCTCGGGCCCCAATGCGGGTCTCGCCTTCGTCACCCTGAAGGACTGGAGCGAGCGGGACGAGGACAACTCGGCCGCCGCCCTCGCCGGCCGGGCCAACATGCAGCTGTTCCAGATCAGGGACGCGATCGCCTTTGCGCTGTCGCCCCCGCCGATCATGGGCCTGGGCACGACGAACGGCTTCACGTTCCGCCTGCAGGACCGTGCCGGCCTTGGCCAGGAGGCGCTTCTGGACGCGCGCGACCAGCTTCTGGCGGCCGCTTCCCAGAGCCCGGTCCTGGCCAGCGTCCGCGTCGAAGGGCTGCCTGACGCGGCCCAGGTCAGGCTGACTATCGACCGGGAGAAGGCGAACACCTTCGGCGTCACTTTCGCCGAGATCAACTCGACCATCTCGGCGAATTTCGGTTCGTCCTACGTGAACGACTTCCCGAACGCCGGACGCATGCAGAACGTCACGGTCCAGGCGGACCAGGACAAGCGGATGACGACGGACGACCTGCTGAACCTCCATGTCCGCAACGTCCATGGCGGGATGGTGCCGCTTTCGGCCTTCGCCACGGTGGAGTGGATCAGGGGCCCGCTGCAGGTCGTGGGCTACAACGGCTATCCCTCGATCCGCATCGGCGGCGAAGCGGCCCCGGGCTATTCCTCGGGCGACGCCATCGCCGAGATGGAGCGGCTCGCCTCGCAGCTTCCGCCCGGCTTCGGCTATGAATGGACGGGACAGTCGCTGCAGGAGATCCAGTCGGGGTCGCAGGCCCCGCTCCTGGTCGCCCTCAGCATCCTGTTCGTGTTCCTGCTGCTGGCCGCCCTCTATGAAAGCTGGTCGATCCCGCTTTCGGTGATGATGGTCGTGCCGCTGGGCGTAATCGGATCGGTCCTTGCGGTGATGCTGCGCGACATGCCGAACGACGTGTACTTCAAGGTGGGCCTGATCGCAATCATCGGTCTTTCCGCGAAGAACGCGATCCTGATCGTCGAATTCGCGAAGGATCTTCGGGCGTCCGGCCGGTCGCTCCTGGAGGCGACGGTCGAGGCGGCGCGGCTCCGCTTCCGGCCGATCCTTATGACGTCGCTCGCCTTCACCCTGGGCGTGACGCCGCTCGCGATCGCGACCGGGGCCAGCGCCGGCAGCCAGAATGCGATCGGCACCGGCGTGCTGGGCGGGATGATCTCGGCGACGGTTCTGGCCGTCATCTTCGTGCCAGTGTTCTTCGTCTTCGTCATGCGCCTGTTCGACAGGGGCGAGAAGAAGGCGGAGCAGCCGGACGCCCGGCCCGAGCCGACGCCCGCCGAATAGCGGCGCCTCGACCTCGCGACGACGCCCGACGGTTCCGGGGCGGGAAGGGGGCATCCCTTCCCGCCCCGGTTTCGTTTCGGAGACCCGGTCAGCGCCAGTCGCCGGGGTCGGTACGGATATCCCGCTTCTCCCAGACGAAGGTCGAGAAGAGCTGATTGCCCTCCCGTCCGACCACCCCGTAGACCGGCCCGGCGGAAGCCAGGAACTCCCCCGTTTCGGCGTCGTAGGCGAAGGCCGCAAACTTGGCGATCCCCTGCTGGAAGCGACTGTTGAAAAGCGGCGCCTCGGGCGACTTCACCGCCCCGAAATCCGTGGCCGGAATGCCGTACATGGTCTCCGTCTGGTCGATCGACAGGGCGCCCGAGCGGATCTCGATGATGGTATCGGCTTCCGCCCGCGCGTCGGCCAGCCGGACGCCCTGCTTCAGCAGCGCCTCCTTGATGGCGCTGATGGCATATTTGGCGTCGATGCCTTCGAAGTTCGAAGTATCGACGAACGCCTTCCGTTCGTCCGGCAGGTCCAGCCGCAGGGCCGCGGCGGCATCGTCGGCCGCGGCCGAGATCAGAAGCTGTTCGGTTGCCGTCCGGCCGGGCACGCTTTCGGCGGTCCTGGTGCAAGCGACCGGAGACAGGGCAAGCATCGCAACCAGGACGCGAGCCCCGCGCCTTGCAGACCGCGCGGTCCGTCCTGCGGTCGGCCGATCTCGCGGCACCGGTGGAAACACCCGGCCCTCCAGGGATCCTGCCTCCGACCCCTTCCGGACGCGCTATCGTCTCAGCTGGTCGTAGACGAAGCCGCTGGCCGCGCCGGCCGCGGCGCCCGTGGCGGCGCTGCCCAGGAAATCGCCGTGGATCAGGCCGATGACGCCACCACCCGCGGCGCCCACGGCGGCACCGCTCAACGCCGCTTCCCCTGTCCTCCGATCGACCTCGCAGGCCGAAAGCAGGCCTGCCGCACACAGGAGGCAGGCCGCCCAGGTCCCCGCCGCTCGCTTTCTCATCACCAACCTCTCCTCACTCGGCCCGCGTCGTGGCGGCGCACGGATAGGTGGCCGCCATCGCCCGCCAGAATCCGTCGATGGCCGGTTCCGGCTCATGGGCCGGATTGGCCTGCACCCAGGCCAGGAAATCGTCACGAATCTGCGCCAGTGTCGGGACCGGATCAGTGCACGCCCAGGCTTCGATCACGCCGGCTTCGAGCAGTTCCTTGTAGAAAAGGCCGGTTCCCAGGATGAACCCCTCGCAGAAATCCGCCCCGCGAGTACCAGCACCGTTCTCCTCCAGACAGGCCGTCGCCAGGTCTCCGGTGGTCAGGGCGCTGGCCGATTCCGCCGTCTGGGCATGGGCCCCGCCGGCGATCGCCATCCAGGCGGCAAGCCCCGCGGCCAGCGGGGCCCCAGCGGTTCGAGGCCGCATCGCCTCCATTCGGGGACGCCCTCCTAGGGCATGCCCTCCCGGCACGGTCCTGAACGGAGTCTTCCCGGACATCGAGGCACCTTTCCGATTGAAAGTCCCGTCGGAGGAACGGCATTTCGGGGTCAAGGTTCCTGGTCCCGAAGGGGCGGTCCTGTCAGGGCCACGGGATGAGAGCGCTGCGCGACAGCTGCCCCCGCTCCCGGACTTGCTCCCTGGGCCCGGAGCCGAAATCGTGCGCACCAGAAAGTGATCTCTGCCCCCTTCCCGATGAGCGGACTTGTGCCAAGGAGTGGATGTTGGAAACGATCACCGCCGTACTGGTGATGCTGATCGCGGTCGTGATCAGCGGGCCGGTCACACGCATGCTGCCCATAGGCGTCCCGCTTCCCCTGGTTCAGATCGCGCTCGGCACGGCGATCGCGGCAAGCTTCGACTTCGAAGTCGTGCTGGAGCCCGAGATCTTCTTCCTGCTCTTCATCACACCGCTTCTTTTCCTGGACGGCTGGCGGATTCCCAAGCAGGGCCTGTTCCGCGACGCCGCGACCATCCTCGAGCTGTCGGTCGGACTCGTGATCTTTACGGTGCTCGGCATGGGATATTTCATCCACTGGCTTCTGCCGACGATGCCGTTGCCCGTGGCGTTCGCCCTTGCCGCCATTCTCTCTCCCACTGACCCGGTCGCGGTATCGGCGATCACCTCCCGCTCCCCCGCCCCGAAACGGGTGATGCACATCCTGGAAGGGGAAAGCCTGCTCAACGACGCATCGGGCCTTGTCTGCATGCGCTTTGCCATTGCGGCCGCGCTTACCGGCGCCTTCTCGCTTTCCGCCGCGGTCGCCAGCTTCCTGTGGCTGGCGGTCGGCGGGATCGCAATCGGCGCGGCCCTGTCATGGCTGGTCAACCAACTGAAATCCCGGATCTCGAAGCGCTTCGGCGAGGAGACCGGCACCCAGATCCTGGTCAGCCTGCTGATCCCCTTCGGGGCCTATCTCCTGGCGGAGCATCTCGGCTGCTCCGGCATTCTCGCCGCGGTCGCGGCCGGCGTCACGATGAGCTATGCCGAGTTCACCGGGATGGCCGGCGGCGAGACCGGCTGCAGCGGGACGCCGTCTGGAACGCGGTCCAGTTCGCCGCCAACGGCGTCATCTTCGTGCTTCTGGGAGAACAGCTGCCGGCCATCCTGTCCGAAGCGGCCGAAGCGCTGCGCGAAGCCGGGCAGGAGCAGGTCTGGGTCTGGCCCTCTACGTGGTCGCGATCACCGCCGCCCTGGCTCTGCTGCGCTTCCTCTGGGTCTGGGCCTCGCTTCGCCTGACCCTCTTTCGCGCCGGCCGGCGCGGCGAACCGAAGCGGGTGCCGAGCATGAGGCTGGTCGCGGCCGTGGCGCTCGCCGGCGTCAAGGGCGCGATCACCCTGGCCGGCGTCCTGACCTTTCCACTGGTCATGAACGACGGCTCTCCCTTCCCGGCGCGCGAGCTGGCGATCCTTCTGGCCGCGGGCGTCATCGTCCTGTCCCTGATCGTCTCCGGCATCGCGCTGCCCAACCTGTTGAAGGACCTGCCCCTGCCGCCCGAAACCGCCGATGAGCGGGAAGAGCAGCGCCTGATGGCCGCCGCAGCGACAGCAGCCATCCGCGCCGTGGAGGCCGCCCAGCATCGCCTGGCCGAACGCAGCGGCGACCCCGACCTCTATGCCGAGGCGGCAGTCGACATCATGAGGCGCTATCGGGACCGGCTGGAGCGGGTGGAGAAGCCGGAGGCGAACATGTCCGGCATGCGGAACGCTGTCGAACGGGAGCTGAGGCTGATCGGCATCAGGGCCGAACGCGACGAGATCTTCCGCCGCGCCCGCGCCCAGCGCAGCAATGACGAGGTCGTTCGCAGGCTGGTCCGGAACCTGGACCTTGTGGAGGCCCGGCTGACGCGATGAACGGCCGTGGGCGTGACGCCCAAGGAACATTCATGCCAAATTCCGGCTGTTCCGGCCCAATTTTTGCCGGCTTCTGAAGCGATCAGCCGGGGCGAAACGGCAAGGGAACGGAGGCTGGCGTTGCGGAAGATCGGAGGCTGTTGGTACCGGTCCTGCTCCTGCTCGGCGTCTTCATCTATTTCAACAACACGAACCTGCTGACGCCCGAGCCGGGCGGCGAGCCCGTCCTGCTTGCCCATCGCGGGATAGCACAGCGCTTCGACGCAACGGGATTGGCGAACGACACCTGCACCGCGTCCCGCATTCTGCCGCCGACACACGGCTATCTGGAGAACACCATCGACTCGATAGGCGCGAGCATCGAGGCCGGCGCTGACATCGTTGAACTGGACGTTCATCCGACGACGGACGGCCAGTTCGCGGTCTTCCACGACTGGGCACTCGACTGCCGCACCGACGGCCACGGCGTCACCCGTGAGCAATCGATGGCCTATCTAAGGACACTCGACATCGGCTATGGCTACACCGCCGATGGGGGCGCCACATTTCCGTTCCGAGGGAAAGGCATCGGCCTGATGCCGTCGCTGGACGAGGTCCTCGAGACCTTTCCCGACCGGCGCTTTCTGATCAACGTGAAGAGCAACGACCCGACCGAGGGCGAGATGCTCGCGGCCGTGCTCAACGGCCTGACGCCGGACCGGCGGCAGGCGCTGATGGTTTATGGCGGCGACCGACCGGTCGCCGCCCTGAGCGCGCTGGCGCCGGACCTCAAGACCATGTCCCGTGCATCGCTGAAATCCTGCCTGTTGCGCTATGTCGCGTACGGATGGACCGGATCCGTGCCCCGGTCCTGCCGTTCGATGCTGATCTTCGTCCCCGTCAATATTGCGCCCTGGCTCTGGGGCTGGCCGAACCGGTTCCTGGACCGGATGCGGTCTGCCGGCAGCGAGGTGTTCGTCGTCGGCCCCTATCACGGCGGAGACTTCTCGACCGGCATCGACAGCGCCGAGGACATCGCACGCCTGCCGCGCGGCTATTCGGGCGGCGTGCTGACGAACGAGATCGAATTCGCGGCCACGCGGCTCAAGTCCCGGGAGTGAGGCGGCACTTCCCGCCCGGTCCCGGGCGGCGGCGGGCTCCCGTGGATCAACGTCCCCGGACGGCAAAGGCCCGGGCCTCGAGGGGGATGGTGCCGTCCGCCCGGACCGGAAGGGCAGCGTGCAGCTGCTCCCTCAACGCCTCCCGACGCTCCGGGGCGAGGCCCATGCAGTAGCCGGGCGCCGGCCCCTGCCCGCCCAGGAAGGGCCGCCAGAAGTCGTCGAAATCGGAAAACACGGTCGGGATCCCGATCACGCGGGTTTCGACGCGCGCAAGCCCCGCGTCCGAGAAGAGGGACGCAAGCCTGGCCGGCGAGCAGAGCGGGAAGCGCACGCCCTCGTCCAAGGCTGCCGCCGCGGGATCGGCTTCGATCGCAGCATCCCAGAAGCGTCGCATCATCTGCATGCCTTCGGCATAGTCCCAGACATAGGCGGCAACCGTGCCGCCCGGCCTGACGACCCGCCGCATCTCCCGGACCGCCCGGAGCGGGCGTCCGACAAAATTCAGGACGAGGCCGGAGACCGCGGCATCGAAGGACCGGCCGGCGCAAGGCAGCGCCTCGGCATCGGCCTGCACGAACATGACCCGCAGATCGCCGGTCTGCCGTCGCGCGTGCTGCAGGAACCCCGGCGAGGTGTCCGCGGCCGCGACCGATATCGGCCCGCATTCCTCCAGGATGGCTTGGGCAAGCGTCCCGGTCCCGCAACCGACATCGATCCAGTCGCCCCCAGGGGGCAGGCCGAGCCAGCCCAGGAACTCGCGCGCGACGCGCCGGCTCCAACGCCCGACATAGAGTTCGTAGGCGTCACCGGCAGACCAGAGGTCGCCACGTCCGGCCTCGACCATGAGACTGCCTTCCGGACAGGAGCTGTCTTCGGATCATAGCCCGATTCGCCGCCCGAAGCACGCGCCGGCCGGCATGGTCGGCGAGGGAATGCCGGGCACCCGCCGCCGGCAATCATCGTATTTCTGGATTTTTAATAGAATTGGCCGTACTGACGTTTCACCTGGTTTCCCGCGGATCACCCGACAGAGGTCCCCGATGCCCCTTCGCAGCGATTGGAAGGATGTAAAGGAGCGGTGGCTCGGCAAGAAATCTCCTCTTCCGCCCGAGATCGTGAAGAAGATCAGCGGCAAGGGGATGGATCTTGGGCCTTCCCTCGAGAAGTTCGAGAACGCCAAGAGCTTCGAGGACCGTCAGGCCAGACTTCCGGCGGTCACGAAGGCGATCGACGGCTATTTCTCCCTGATCGACTCCGCGGCTTCGGGGGCGAGCGGCGAGGCTGCCCGGCACCTCAAGGCGCTTCGACAGGAGCTCAAGGAAATCT
>Ga0207865_102553_pt1 | contig 10423 bp, 14 predicted proteins | sample HigsolmetaAR204D_FD_184836 | JGI IMG/M metagenome (GOLD analysis project Ga0207865, IMG submission 184836) | Ionic liquid and high solid enriched microbial communities from the Joint BioEnergy Institute, USA - AR20-4-D (SPAdes) (version 2) ...
ACGGCTTTCGATCTCGTGATAATCATTGCATTCCTTGCAGAAATAACCTGAATCCATCGAATCCCTCCAGAAAATGGTCATCAAACAAAAGACGGGAGCTACAGGAACTCCCTCATCAACTGGTGTTTATTCATTGAATTCATGACCGCAATAACGGCAAATCTTTGCCCTTGCCTTTACAAGCTCGGCACATTTCGGGCATTCTTTCGTGTCTGCCGTGGATGCCGAATGATGTTGGATGGCCGACACTTCCTGTTCAATCAGCTCTTGCTGATTAAGCATATGGCGTTCGTATAGCTGGCGTTGATGGGACATTTCAGCTTGGTAGTAATCCTCCAAGTGTTTCAATTCCTCACGCAGTTTGGCAAGTTCAGATTCAATGGCTTCACAGTGTTTTTCCGCTTCTTTCTGCTTCTCCATTGCCGTTCTGCGAATGGAAATCCCCTTGCCGCGAAAGATAGCACCCAGGATGAGACAAAATACACCTACTACGCAAAAGATCATTCCAAAGAGCAAAACATCGCTCCTGGAATTTTCGGTAGCCATCATGATCCCGATCAGGCAGGCCAGTGATCCGATGATAAACCCGCCCCAACTAAGCAGGAGCAAAAACCCGCCGCCCAGTTCTCCTCCAATGCCCACGTTTCGGTAGCGATCCAGTTCCTGCTCTTTTAACCGGATATCGTTGTTGATGCTCTCCAGTTTGATCCTGTACTCTCGTTCCAGTTGCTCCAGCTTCATCTTGAAAGCGTCGGAGGTATTAATGGTTCTCACAAATTGTTGCAAGGGAAAGCCCGTCCTTTCTTGGCATACTATCGAAGCAGGGTTATGACTGTTTCCGGGGTATGGATTGCTTGTGCCAGCATGGCCTGCGATGCTTGTGATAGAATTTGGCTCTTCGTAAGTTCCATCATTTCCTTGGCCATGTCCGCATCTGTAATTCTCGATTCCGCCGCCGCAAGATTGACCCTGTAGTTCGAGGCGTTGTTATGGATGTGCTCCAATGCGTTTTGATAGGAGCCAAACTTTGATCGTTCTGCGGACACTTTATTGATAGCATCGTCAATCTTTCCAATCGCTTCTATCGCTTTCTCTGGCGGATCAACCGCAATATCATCGATGCCAAGTGCTGTGGTACGGGCATCCGTTAACTTGATTTTGTATGTATCACCGGCATCAGGGCCAACCTGTAAGATCACATCACTAGATTGGATGGGTAACGTGGTGGAGTTGGGGTCTATCGTTGCTTCAAATTGAACAACGATTTCTGTCCATACGCCGCCTCCATCCGAGAAGTTGGGCGAGTCGGACAGGTCATTCCCGAGAATATTCTCTGGCGGCACTCCGACATAGGGAGTACCGGAGTAGGAAACGAGCTTCGTAGCGTAAACCTCTGACTCCTGATATCCAGTGAGTCCGTTTACCCTGACCGCGGTGATATTGTTGCCAAATCCCCATGTTTCCGCTCGTGTCTTAAACGTGTTGGTGGCAAGATCAACAGAAAAATGATAAGGTTCGCTGGAATCTGGAGGCGGGGCCGGAGTAGACCAGTAGACGCCATTCACCAGATCGGCGATGGAAAAAGTCTCTTCGTAGATGGTGTTGATCCCGGATTGCTCAAAGATGGTGATGCTGACCGCATTGGCCAGATTGACAACGGTAAGTCCCGATGGTGGAGTATCTGATACGTTGAGTAAGTGGATTCCGTTGAAGTGGGTGTTGTTTGCGATGTCATTGATGGTGTTCTTGATTTGATCGATTTCTTCCTGAATACGTAGTCTGTCGTCCGATGTTAACGTCCCGTTTGCCGCTTGCAAGGCAAGCTCTCGTAATCTCTGAAGATTCGGATTCTGTATCTCGGCGAGGCCCGATTCAGCCGTTTGTACGAGAGAAATGCCGTCCTGTATATTCCGCTCAGCCTGTTCCAATCCTCTAATTCTGGCCCTCATTCGTTGTGAAATGGACAGGCCTGCGGCGTCATCTGCCGCTTTGTTTATGCGGAGTCCCGAGGATAGTTTTTCAATTGAAATGGCAGTACTTTTATTGTTCCTTTGAAGTTTATTTAATGAAGTCAGTGCTGTAGCGTTATGATTTATCCGCAACTGACAGTCACCTCCAAAGCCACTTCCATGCAACATTAAGAAAACCAAAAATTCACAGATACAAGTTCATTATATTAACTTTATCGGTAAGAAATAAAGGGAAATTTATGTTTTGATAAGATAATATGTTTCTGATCAAATCTCTACTCTAGTGGTAGAGGTGATAGGCGTGTCTGATTTTTTGAAACTTGTCGGGGAGCAAATACGGTACATCAGAAAATCGAAGGGACTCACACAGGAGGCATTAGCTAATCAATGTGGTTTTCAATATTCGTATCTCTCAGACATTGAACGTGGTGAACGAAACATATCACTAGAGACACTAGAGAAGATTATTAACGCATTAGGGATCTTGCCGGTCGAGATTTTTACCTTCAAGCACGCCGACACCGACAATGAACTCATTGAAAAGCGTTTGGTCATTGAATCACTCCAAGCGTTATTGCATGACCGAAATGTTAGTGAAGTCAAATTCATTCACCGGGTCGCAATTGACTTTATAAATACCGTCGATCAGGCTAAAAACAGATAAACAATCCCGGCCCTATATAAGCAAAAAATGCAGACATTTTCTCTCGGCACCATGCCGTATTTTTTGAAGGAGGGGGCCTGCCGTTTCATGCCCCACCGGGTTCTATATGGACTGTGATCTACTGATTCATTGGTAGATTGCAGTCCTTCTTTTTGTTTTTGTCGCCTTATTAAGCGTTACAGCGAGCAAGGAAGTTGAAAGGCTTCCTACACAGAGAGGAGGTGAATCATGATGATCAGGCGTTGTCGTTGTGTATGAAAGCTCAGTCGCAGTGTGGTGGTTAATCATGGCTTTTTACAGTGAACAAATTCTTGCAAATCGGAGGGAGTCTGCATGGAAGTGAAAATCTATGTTGCCAATCTGGCGAAGTACAATGAAGGAAAATTAGTTGGTGAGTGGCTGACACTGCCGCTGAGTCGTGAGGAATTGGAGGAACGATTAAAGGGGATTTTGGGCGAGGATGAGGAATACGCCATCCACGATTACGAAGCACCTTTCTCCATCAGTGAGTATGACGATGTGTTTGCGATCAATGAAGCCGCCGCTGTTATGGCTCACTACGAGAGCAGGGTTGTTATCGCTCTTTGTGAATGCGTGGACAACGTGGAAAAGGTTGTGCGGCTGTTGGAGAGCGGCGACTACAGTGTGTATTTAGACGTGGACAACTTATGTGATGTCGCGGCAGAAATGATCGATGAAGGTTGCTTTGGTTCCGTTCCTTCCTCACTCGTTTGCTACATCGATTATGAAAGTATCGCCAGAGATTTGAAGATGGATGGTTGGCACATGAATTACGAGCTGAGAGTTGCCGTCCGCCCGCATTCTTAATCACGCCGTTCATTTGTAACAAGGATTTGTGTAATGGTGCCTGCTTGAATCAAAGCGGGTTATTTGTCGTTGCGAAAAAAGCGAAAACGACCGGTTGCAAGACAACGGGACGATGAAAGGAGGTGAGATGACTATGAGGGATTTGTTGAAAAGGCTGGAGTTGAAACAGGCCGATCTGCTTGTCAGGGAACGGTTGCTGAGAAACTCTGACATGAACCACCCAAGAAACATGTTCAGCCTACAACAGGTTCGGGAGGAGCTTAAAACCCTGCAAATTAAATTGGACATGATCGACATCCTGCGGTCGATTGAACTCGAAACCAACAAGAAAGGAACTGTAACACATGCAACAGAGCAAAATGAATCTGTCTGATGACCTTGTAGTGCTGTTAAATCGGTTGGCTCTGAACGGAGACATTCGAATGGCCGGTCACGTCTTGCACGCATACGTCATCCGCTTCTGGAAGATTGAGAGGGATGTGGCAACCAGATTCGTCATTCGCTACTTTGAAAAGCACTATCCAAAACAGTTACAGCGGTATGTGAAAAAGAGAAGTCAACGGAACTGAGTGGCTCTTCTGCACTGATTCATGGCAGAAGGGCTATTTTTATGCCATTAGAGGGAGTGAAAGGTCGTGAATTATCAGGCATTTAAATGCAACAGCCAAAAGGAATACCTCGGTTTCTGCGAGGAGAAGGGGTTCATCTACAGCGTACAGATCGATGAAGGTACGTATGCCATTGTCGCACTTAAAGAAGCAACAATCACCCTCTTGATCACTTTTTGTGTGCAGAAAACCACCAGTCAGGATTGAAGGCCGGGATAATTAGATGCTGATCCTGATGCAAGAAAACACATTACGTGAAAGGAGGTGAAACAAAATGGATCGCCTGAGATTTCTGAAGGAAAGAAAAAGACAGCTGATGCTAACCCGACGTTTGCTGGACAAGGATGCCCCGCTCAACACATGGGAAGGAATGCAGTACGCCCGTGTGCTGGTAGAGCTCGTGCTCATCCAGTTGGAGATTGATCAGATTGAAAAAGAAAAAGCCGCCCGTTAAAGGAGCGACTAAAAGGAAATCTCAGTTTCATCTTATCCCAATTTTATCATATCACGCAAGAGGAGGAGAAAGCGGTTCCTCCCCTTTGCATATTCAGGAGGTATAATCGATGAATCATTACAATACGATCAAAAAACTGTTTGCACAAACGCTTGCTGAGCGACCCGGCTCTTACATTGTAGAAGAACTCTTTACCCGCTTCTCGTCGATTGCCGATCTGATGTCGGTCACGGAGCAAGAATTGATGCAGATTAAAGGCATCGGCAAAGTACGGGCAAAACAAATCCTGGCCGCCCTTGAACTGGCGAGAAAGTTGAATGTTCCAGCGGAATCGCCGTATATCATCAGAAGCCCCCGTGACGTTGCCAAACTACTGATTCCTGAAATGCGGTATTTGCAATGCGAGCATTTTGTTGTGCCTTTTCTCAACACAAAGAACGGTGTCATTGCGAGGGAAACTATTTCGATTGGCAGTTTAAACGCTTCAATCGTTCATCCCCGCGAAGTATTCCGATCAAGTATCAAACGGAGTAGTGCTTCTATCATTGTAGCACACAATCATCCGAGCGGTAATCCAAGCCCCTCTACCGACGACGTTCAGATAACACAACGTCTTGTAGAGGGAGGTAACATCATCGGCATTGAGGTGCTGGATCATGTCATTATTGGCGGCGATCAGTACTACAGTATGAAAGAGCACGGTCTGATTTAATGTTTACACAACGCGGTATTGTCGGTCAATTCAGATCGGCGATATCACGTTTGCGTGTATGCAATCTGAATCAACAGACAGTTCAACCTGTATATCAGATGATGGGCCGCTCGCTAACGCTCGCGGCCCCTACCGTTACAGAAGACCACCCCACCGCCCCTGAGGGGCCCGCAAGGACTACCGCCCTTGCATCCCGTCACCTCGCCGGTGGGCGAGCCCAGCTAACGCTGTGGTCATTCAATAGTGTTGGCGAATAGAGACGCTCGTCAAGGCTTCCACAAGCTCGGCTTCGCCTCGGCCTTGACGGCTTTCTGCTAGCCATGTTTGGTAAGGTTGAAGAAACATCACGTCATCGTCATTATATTCGGCCAAAATGATGGCAGGTATCCTCAACAGCTTTTTAAGATCGGAGTAATGTCGGTAAAACGATGCTTTTGAATAGTATCGTTTGCATTTTTTGAAGCCGCAATCCAGCAATAAACGGAGAAATCTTATCAGCCGATGTTTAGTATGGATTGGGGCGTGAGAACCTTTGATGCACTGTATGACCTGGTCAGAAGAATCAAAGACCGGTAACTTTGGCAGTTTCTTCGACCATTCCATAAGCACTTCATGAAGTTTTTGTTCATCAAGCAGTTGAGTCAGCAGATGATGTCTACTGATTCGAGTCATCTGCTCTTGTGTGAGATCAAACCGGTAACTCATGATGCCCTCGGGAATGGAAATGGACTTCGTATAATCGCACCCTGCAAAAGCATCACTTGGCCGCATGACTTTCTTCCCCTGACCACGGAATTCCGTCAGGAAGGTAGCTTTTGGGCCGATATGATACACCCATTTGTTCGGGGCGTTATACAAGATACATTCCGCTGGAGGAATGTCTTCGCGATAAAAATCCCGATTCCCAAGGAATACATTCTTGCCGATCGTGAGCTTGTCGACTTTGCAGGAGGGCAGGTGATGCAAACAATCTCTTGATAAACCGACCTGATTAGCAATCACTGAACATATTTTTTCTAAAAAAGAAGGGATGTCTCCGATACCCACATTCTCGTCATAATCTCCATACATGAGCAGTGAGGGAACATCGACCTGAACTTTGGCAATTTTATAATGCTTTTCTGTGCGGCTTGGCAAAAGCTCTACAGACACACAACGACGAGTTTGCTTATTTTCAAGACGTAGAACAGAGCTATCGGACATTATGAGTGGCATTCGGAATTCGATAAACTGTATCAACAGGAATACCTCCCTATGTATCTTGATTATGGTTTTTGGCTGTTCTCTTTTTAAGTGTAATGCTATAATTTCATTAGGCATTTTATTTAGTCGTTTTACCGGCGTCCTCGCTGGAAAAACGGCTTTTTTTGTTTTTGAATGAATCTTTATGGACTTTGAGCGGCGGAAGATCAACATCAGAGAAATGAATCTCGCTCATCCCGAGAATTTCCTTCAGTTGGTTGTAATTCTCGTAATAGGTTGTATGGCAATATTTCTGTTTGCAGTAGCTCTTGCCGTTCATATGCAGTTCGTAAAGAAATGCAATCAACATGTTCTTTTTCCTGACGTTGAGTCGCTGCGAATTGATGGTCTCAATCATTTGGTTTAATGATGACTGCTTGATCGGCTTGGTCACACCTAACGAGTCGAGCCCTTCTTGAAGCACCTTGACAGCGAACTTCGGATTCAGCAACTCTTTGGCAAGTCTTTTGGGGCTCTGATTTCTCATCTCTTCGTAGGAGAGCTCAATCTCAAAGCGTAAAATCCCTTCGGCATCCTTTTGGTGCTGGTTCTTGCCGGGGTAGTTTGCTTTCTGACCAACTTCAGCACACTTATCGTAGAATTTGTAAATCCTTTTGTTTTTCCTCGACTTCCGTTGATAAACAACGGACTCCAATCTGTTGCTTTCGGCGGCCCTGTAAGGAATCGTCTTGTACCCGCCGGGCTTTTGAATGGTGGACAACATTTTCAGGTAATCTTGTAAATGAGGGCCCACATTAAAGTTCTTGCAGATATGCAGTTTCTCGACTTCCCACATATCAAAATGCGGCACTTGTGAGAGTGGAATCCGCAACAACTTTGCGACGTAGCGACGCAACTTCCTGAGCGTCGGCTCCACTTCGGCTTGTTTCAACTCATAGACGTTGCTACCATGCAGAAAGCGAGGCATAGACAGTTCTACCTTAAGCCATGCACGATTCAAGTCATCTTCCTTGTAGGAGTATACGATGCGAGGCTGAGTGTCATCTTGTGTATTGAACAACTCGCATCTGACCATTTTCCGCCGCATCGTCTTCTTGATTTCCGTCCAAGACACTTGCTCAATTTGTGCTTCTGTAAGTTTAAGTTGTATGTCGAATTTCACAGTATCAATCATAGTTTTGACCTCCTTATGTACGTAGTCACGAACGGTTTCTGACCTATTAGTTGTTATGATGCATTTCAAATTGATTATGGTTATGGACATGTTGTCATTCTTGCGTTTCAGCGTCATTACAATCTGGAGGATCTCTATTATTTTTCAAATAATCGTCCAGGATTTTCGCCAGCTTGGAAAGAAACTGTTGTTCTGCTCGACGTTTCTCTTGAACTACTTCATGTGGGTAGATATCACTTGGAATGAACGCCGTCTCCCGACAGATGAATATATAGGGACTCTTGACCACGATCAGACACCCCCCTTTTTTGTAAACAATTTGTTTTACATTACTTGATAATATTATTTATCACAAAAATTTTATGTTGTAAATATTAAAATTTACGAATATACTAGTTTTGAGGTGATATAAAGTGAATATTGCTGAACTTATCAAATCAAAAAGAACGGCGAAGGAACTAAGTTATCGTGAATTGTCGGAGCTGACGGGGGTATCTCACACCTACATCCGCGATGTTGAAATGGGCAAATATGCACCCTCATTTGAAAATGCGGAAAAACTCGCAAAAGTGCTTGGAATTGAGATTGAACAGATTGTATTGCTAATCTATCAATCTCAGATGAGACAAACTCTTTTTGATCTGATCACTGCATGTCATAAGTATCAGATTAAGCTGACATACGATGAGTGGTTAAAAACAAGTCTACCATTGCAACCATTGAATCAAGATAACCAATCAATAAACGATTTCGCCGTAAATGTTTTGAATCGGTTACATTTGATTGCTAATCAAGAAGAGCTCAAACATCGTCTAAATCTCCTTTCCGAAATCAACTCACTTGACTACGATCAAGAAATTTTCAATCTTATTTCGGATATCGTGGCGGTAATTCACGTTACTTCAAAGCTTGCAGACACCAAGTATACAGTCCATAAATTTCAACCACTTCTTGATGAATTGAAAAATGAAATAAAAGCGAAGATGGAGGGGGATAAACTTGGAGAGTAATAAAGCAGCGGCCATATATGCCCGGGTAAGTACTGAAGAACAAGCAACGGAAGGATACAGCATCCCGGCCCAAATCTCTGAGCTTGAGAAATACGCCGATCTTCATGGCATTGAAATTGTTGCCAGATACATTGATGAAGGTGTCAGCGGCAAAAGTATTCAAGGGCGACCGCAAATGAAGAAATTGTTGAGAGACGCCGGCAATCAAACTTTTGATTATGTATTGGTCTTCAAACTTGATCGCCTCGCCCGAAAATTGAAGGACTCATTGGACATTATCGAAACCTTGGAGAAAAACAACGTCAAACTAATCAGCTTGCATGAAAACTTTGACGTTTCCACACCGATAGGACGAACCGTATTCCAGATGATTAGCTCCATCTCCGAACTGGAACGTAATACAATCGTTACCCGTGTGAAAATGGGGATGGCCGAACGTGCTAAGCAAGGAAAATACAATGGCGGCAGGATATTGGGTTACGATGCAGTTAACAAGGAGCTTGTCGTTAATGAGGAAGAAGCTCATATTGTGCGGATAATCTTCAATTACGCAGAACAGGGTATGGGATTAAAGGCGATTACACGTCGTATCAACGAAATGGGATATCGAACAAAGAACCACAACCCGTTCAACGTCCTGGGTGTTAAAAATATATTGAATAACCCCATTTACATCGGAAAGATCAGATTCAACCAATTGGAGAACTGGTCGGAGAAAAGAAGAAAAGGGAAAAATCCAGACTACATACTCGCAGATGGTACACACCAACCAATTATTTCACACGAACAATGGGAAAATGTCCAGCGGCTGATGAAAAAACGGTCTTACAAGCCAACCCGCTCCCATACACCCTTTATTCTGGCCGGATTACTGCGGTGTCCTGCCTGCGGTCATGGCATGGTTGCCGGAAGATCCAAAGGGGCAACCGGCCAAACCTATCGTTACTACAATTGCGGACAACACCACAACAAAGGGAAAACTGTATGCAGTCCACACGGGATACGGGCGGATGTAGCGGAGCAACAAGTGTTTGATGAGCTTTCCCGAATCGTAACAGACGATTACCTGCTTGAAAAGCTGGTGAAAAAGATCAACTCTGACAGAATGAATGCTGAGAAACCTCTTCTCGAACAGAAGAAACTCATTGAAGGCAAACTCGCCAAAACACAGAAGAAACTCGATAACCTCAAGGAAAAAATCATGACGGATACCGATCTTTTGGAAATGTTCAAGCCGAATTTGATAGCACTTCAAGACGAGCTTAAAACTCTCCATCAACAGCGAGAAAGATTGGTCGATCAGCTGGACAATCAGGAAACGGAACCCGTCGACTTCCACGCTCTAAAGAAATTGCTCTCTGATTTCCACAACGTGCTCATGAGTGTTGATCCCGATGAACAGAAGTCACTGCTCCGGCTGATCATCAAAGATATCCAGATTACAAAAGAATCGCCCAGAAAAATCGGGCGACGTGTGACTCAGATCAATTTACTGTTTGATTTCACGATTGAAGCTTTGCAATCCCGCTCCTATGAGTTATTGCAAAAGGTCTACCACAATTATGACTATATTACCGATTTCGACCCTAGCGTGCTGGACGGCGTAACCTACTCAAATTTTAATAAAACCGGGATCGGGGAGGTGATGAACTCCCTTAACATTTTACCATTAGCGATGATACGGTTCTCCCCGGTTGATCCGATACGCCCGATACACCTGCTCCAGCAGGATCAACCGCACCAGTTGATGGGGAAACGTCATCTTGGAAAACGACAGCAGCACGTCCGCCCGCTTCAGCA
>Ga0207865_102554_pt1 | contig 10420 bp, 5 predicted proteins | sample HigsolmetaAR204D_FD_184836 | JGI IMG/M metagenome (GOLD analysis project Ga0207865, IMG submission 184836) | Ionic liquid and high solid enriched microbial communities from the Joint BioEnergy Institute, USA - AR20-4-D (SPAdes) (version 2) ...
TAAGCCCCTTCTATCTTGAAAATTTGGCGGTATACGCCGACAAAATTTCAATACCGCAGGTGACGACCGATGACGACAGGAAGCGCTCGTCATAGGCGTCTATCTTGAAAAATTGGACGGAACCCTCCGGCGAATTTACAGGCACCGAAGGTGACGACCGATGACGAGAGAAACGCTCGTCGTAGACGTCTATGCCGTAGCTGACGGTTCAAGCGCTAATCTAGGAGGAATCAAGCTGATGAAGCGTCTCGTAACATTATTATTTGTTCTGGTGATGACAATTTCGATGATTGCCTGCTCTTCCGGAGGCGAAGGAGGCAATGCCGGCGATACGCCGCCCCCGGTAAGCACGGCCCAAGGGCCCGAGACGAATACGGCGGAACCTGCACCGGAGCCGAAGCAGGAGCCGGAGAAGGCGCCGGAATCGGCGACCGGTCAGGCGCAGGAGCCGGAGAAGGCGCCGGAACCAGCGACCGGTCAGGCGCAGGAGCCGGAGAAGGCGCCGGAACCAGCGGCCGGTCAGGCGCAGGAGCCGGAGAAAGCGCCGGAACCAGCGGCCGGTCAAGGACAGCAGCCGGAGAAGTCGTCTGAGCCGGCGAATGGCCAGGCGCAGCAGCCGGAAGCGAAACCTGCGCCGGCGCCCGAAGCGAAGCCGGCCCCGGAACAGGCCGCTCCCGCCGCCACCGCGCCCGCTCCGGCAACCCCGCCCGCGCCGGCAGAAGTATCGCCGCAGGGCAAAAAGCTGCTGCTGGTCGGCAGGGAAAACGCGCCGGACGATCTCTTTGCCGGCGAGAAGCTCAAGGCGCTCGGATTTGAAGTGACGTATATGATCGACAGGGACTTTACGCCAGAAGATACGCAGGGGTACGATTTGATCTATATTAGCCAAACGCTGAACTCCAAGTTTATCAAAGGCGGGGTCATGAAGGATGTGGCGATTCCGACTGTTTATGTGAAAAACCACGGCATGTTCTACCTCGGCCTGTCCTCCATTGAAGAGAACGCGAATGTCATGAACGTCAAAGCGATCGACATCGTGGATAGCCAGCATAAGGTTGCCGGCGGATTGTCCGGCACGGTGGACGTTTACAAGGAAACGAGCGACAAGATCGGCATTAGCTACGGCATTCCGGGCAAGGAAGCGAAGGTGATCGCGACTGTGCCGGGCGATAAGGGCAAAGCGGCGATCTACTATTACGATAAGGGAAGCAAGGCAGACAACGGCTATGAGGTGAAGGCGCGCATTTCTTTTTTCTATTTGACGAACGGCAATCACGAAAATACGACTGACGCAGGGTGGAAGCTTCTGGAGAATCTGGTCGTCTGGACGCTGCAAAACGGGTAACTTGCTCAAAGGGGATGATCCCATGAAACAAATTGCGCGAAAGTCGCTGCTCGCTGCCTTGTCGCTGTCCTTGCTCGCGGGCTGCACGGTCGGCGGCCAGGATTCGGAGCCGGTCGCCGAGGACAACCCGCCGGTCGCTTCGCCCGAGAATGAATTGTTCATTTATACGGTATATCCCGCTTTTTATGCCAAGGAAGACGTCTTCGAAAAGCACATCGGCAGTTTTATCAAAAAGAAGTTTCCCGACATTACCGTAAAGCATGTCCACTGGGACAATCCCGGCCGAAGATACGAGGATTTGATTGCGGCAGGCACTATTCCGGACATTATTATCGACAACACGCGGATGAACGTGCAGCGGTACATCATCGACAACGATCTGCACTACGATATCAGCGATCTGATCAAAAAGTACAACTTCGATACGAGCAAGCTGAATCCGGGGCTGATGGCGCAAATGCGCAACTTGTCGCCGGAAGGCAAAATCTACGGCCTGCCGTTCAACAATAACGATTTCGTTCTGTTCTACAATAAGGACATTTTCGATAAATTCGGCGTCGATTATCCGAAGGACGGGATGACCTACGACGAAATTTACGAAATGGCCAAGAAGCTGACGCGGGTGGAGGGCGAGATCACGTACAAGGGCTTCTCCCAAAACCCGGGCCATTACATGAACTACAACCAGCTGTCGCTGTCTCCGCTGAGCCTTACGGAAGACAAGGCCAGCCTCAGCACGCCGGAGTGGAAGAAGGTAGTCGACAACCTGCGGCGGTTCTATGAGATTCCGGCCAATCAATTCGATACGGTCGAGACGTTCGCGACGAAGGCGAATATTGCGATGGCTGTGGCCACCGTCGATCATATCGTCTCCTTCCACGAGCAGAACAAAAATTTGAATTTCGACGTCGTCTCTGTGCCATCCTTCAGCGAGGCGCCGAACACGAGGTACCAGCCGAACGTCTACTCCATGTATATTACCAAGCAATCGACGAAAAAAGACCTGGCGTTCCAGGTCATGGCGGCTATTTTGTCCGAGGAGCATCAGATCGAGCTGGCCAAGGAGGGCGTCATCGTGCCGCTTGAGACAGAGGCGGTCAAGGAAGCGTTCGGTCAAAATCTGCCGCAAATGAGAGGCAAAAACACCAAAGCGATCTTCCACGGCCAGACGGCGATGCCGCCGGCGGCGAGAGCAGCAGGCCTCGTCTGGTATGACGTGCCGATGCAGAACGTCTTTGCGCCGCTTATTTTCAAGGAGTCCAAAGATTCTGTCACGGCGCTGCGCATGATCGAGGAGCAGTCCACCAAGGAGATTGCGACGAAGAAAGCGGCCGCCGAGACGATCGACAAAGCAGCGAGCCGGCAATGACGAAGCGATGAACCTATAAACGTGAGATAAAGCCCCTATAACGGGCAGGCTTATTCATATTATTTTTATTAATGCAGGGCCATCGATTCAAGCGCTTGCCCCGAGGAGGTGTTCGGCTGCGAAAGCGCTGCGCCGGGCGAGGCGCGCGCTGGCAAGATACGCGCTGGCATGATAAGCGTTCCGCAAGACAACGATTCGCTATGCAAGTTACGGGTGTTTTAAACGCTGCAGGCGACGACCGACGACGGACAGATTGTTCGTCATAAGCGTCAAACTTGAAAATTCGGCAGCATCTCATGGGACGAATTTTCAATGCCGCAGGCGACGACCGATGACGGAGAGATTGTTCGTCATAGGCGTAAAACTTAAAAACGGGAAGGTGCGTTGAATGAAGAAGTTACTGTTTCCGCTCGTTTGTTTCCTGTTCTTGTCTTTGGCGCTGCTGCCGTTGTCCGCTGCCGCCAAGACGGCGGACGATTTCAGCGATTTGAAGAACATTTCGGCCGATACGAAAGCCAAGCTGGATTCGCTGATTCGAGAAGGCGTATTCAGCGGAATTTCGGATACGCAATTCGGTCTGCAGGATAAAATGGATCGGGCGCAGTTCGCCAAAGTGGCGGCGATTATTTTCAAGCTGCCGGTCGATCAAACGCTTACAAAAGCTTCGTTTTCCGATGTCAGCCCAAGCCATTGGGCGTTCCCGTACGTCGAGGCGCTGAAAAAAGCAGGGCTGACCGACGGTTACGACGCGAGCGGCAAAACGTATCATCCGTCCGGCCAAGTATCCCGCCAAGAGCTGGCGACGTTCCTGATTCGCGGGCTCGGACTGGACGCCGCCGCCAAGAGCGCGAAGCCGGTAGCGGACAGCACCGTCAGCGACTGGGCCAAAGGCTACGTCTCGCTCGCATTGGAGAAAAAGCTGATGACGAACTTGCCGGGAGGCACCTTCGGCGGCGGCGAACCGGCCACGCGTGAAATGTTGGCGCTTGCAAGCTATGAAGCGAAAGCGCTGTTCGCAGCGGGCTCGGGCGCGAACGAGCCGGCGCCCCAGTCGCAGACTCCGCCGGCAACGGAGCCGGAGCAGCCGCAGAAGCCTTCCGAGCCGGGCGACGTGTCCGTAAGCGGCAAGAAGGTGCTGCTGGTCAGCGGCGAGCGGAACAGCGATTTGGCGCCGGAGGATCTGCCGATCGTCAACCGTCTCGAGGAGCTTGGCTTTACCGTCGACAGGCTGCTGGACCGCAAGATGGGCCCTCAATCGTTCGACGGCTACGATCTGATCTTTATTTCGGAGACGGTCAATTCCAAGTATGCGAAAAACAATATTCACGTGCTTAAAACGCTGCCCATTCCGATCATCTATAATAAGGGAATTTCGATCGGCGACGCCGGAATGTCGAAAATTTCCGAGAACAGCTCCGCCAAGAAGGAGCTGACGATTACGATCACGAATCCCGACCATCCGCTGGCGGCGGGGCTGAAGGGCGATGTAGACGTCTACTATGCCGCGAACGACATTACCTTCGGCATCCCCGGCGACGACGCGATCGTCGTAGCGACGCTGAAGAGCGACAGCAACAAGGCGACCATCTTCGCCTACGAGAAAGGCGCGAAGAACGTCGACGGCGATACAGTTCCGGCACGCACCGTGTTCTTCATGGCCAAAGCGGGCACGCTCAAGGACAATGCCACCGAAGAGCTGATGGACATTCTCGAAGCGGCGGCGCTGTGGGCCGTTCAATAGAAGCGACGAGGAAAGGACTGTCCTCATCAATCTAAAGGCGCTTGCGCCCGTCTGCCCCTCCTCCGGGCGGACGGACGCGAGCGCAGCGGATCAAGGGGAGCGACAGTCCTTTTTTTGAAATGTCTTCAAAAGGAAAGGCCGGCCGATAAGGCGGTGTTCGTTTGTTATAGTCAGCAAATGTTGTATTTTGTACAACAAAAACGGGGGGATCAAGCGCATTAGCTGCTAAATGTTGTAGAAAGTGCAACATTTCGGGCGATATTCCCGGGTTTGCAGCCCATCTCGCCCAAATTGTTGCACGAAATACAACATTCCCCCTCCACCAGCACGAAGGATACGGAAAATGTTGCATTTTTTGCAGGATTCATTGCCTCATGTGCTCGGGGGGGCCCGGAGAGGGGCTGCACTAACGCGGAGCTTGCGAAGGCTAACGCGGAGTCGGAGCACTACCGCGGAGCTTGCGAAGGCTAACGCGGAGTCGGAGCACTACCGCGGAGCTTGCGAAGGCTAACGCGGAGTCGGAGCACTACCGCGGAGCTTGCGAAGGCTAACGCGGAGTCGGAGCACTACCGCGGAGCTTGCGAAGGCTAACGCGGAGTCGGAGCACTACCGCGGAGCTTGCGAAGGCTAACGCGGAGTTCGAACACAAACGCGGAGTCCGAGCGCTAACGCAGAGTTCGGGGACCGCCGGCCGAGTATCCCTGTCGCAGTGTCCCTGACACTTGCGGTCGGCGAACCCGGGCTGCCGGGAATGGATTGCTCGCCTTGCTGTCTCACGTTGCAAGCCTCGTTTTGCTGGCCGTGGGCTTACCGTTTTGCCGGGCTGACTTGGGCAGATCTTAAGCTAACGCAAGCCACAGCGCTTATTTCATTCGAAACGCTCGATTTGAAATTGTAACGCCAGTGTGCAGCCTTATTTCTCGTTTTGAGCTACCCGATTCAGCGTTTTTGGCAAAATAGCGTACCCAGCCAGCGTTACCTTTTTCAAAGGCTGCGTTTCAGCAAAATAGCGTTCGTCACTTGCGTTAGAGAGGATAGGGTGACTCATGGCGCCATGGCTTGCTTGCAGCCCTCGGTTAATGCTGCCTTAGCCATGCCTTGCGGTTCGAGTCATAACCGGTCCCCGCATCCTCGAAAGGACGCCGATAAAAGTTTTTTCTTAAAGCTCGAAGCCGTTTAACCCGGGGGCAAACCAATGAGCTTGTGTACGGATGGGAGGTGGAGCGATTGCGGAAGCAACGTATGCAAGCGGTTTCGCTGCTGTTTGGAAGCCTGTGCCTCGCCGCCGTGGCAGGGGGCTGCTCGCTGCTTCCGGTCGAGGAAGAGGAGCTGGCGCCTCCGCTCGTTCAGCCCGTTCAGGAGACGCTTACCCTCTATGAAGTGAAGCGGGCCAATATCGCAAAGCAAATTACCGGGGTAGCGACATTCGCGTCGGACAAGATGGACTACTTGTATTTCACCGAATCCGGTGGCCGTCTCGTCTCCATGAACGTCAAGCTGAACGATACGGTCAAAGCCGGCGATATTATCGCAACGACGGATACCGACGATCTGGAGACAAAAATTCGGCTGCAGGAAATCGCGATCGAGAAGCTGAAGCTGACCTTGCAGCAGGAAATTTCCGAGAAGGGCGCAGAGGACCCGGCCTTCCGCTCGAAGCTGTACGATCTGGAGAGCGCGCAAATTCAGCTGGAATCGCTGCAAAAGCAGCTCGACAAATCGAGGCTGGTCGCAACCGTAAGCGGAATCGTCACCTATATCGACCCGATTCAGCCAGGCGAGGAAGTGGATGCCTACAAGCAGATCGTGACGATCTCCGATCCGAAGCAAATGAAGCTGATTTATACCGCAGCAAGTCAGAACGATTTGGCCGGCGTTGAGATCAACATGGATGTGGAGGTCAAAATCAAGGACCAGGTATTGACGGGAAAAGTCGTGCAGACGCCGATGACGGCCCCGCCGAACAACAACAAGGCGATCGAGGAGCGGAATGCGAAGTCGCTGATCATTGACGTCAAAGGATTGCCCGAGGATGTCACGATCGGATCGCAGGCCGATATAACGATTGTGACCGAGAAGCGGGACAATGTGATCGTCATCCCGAGAGCCGGCTTGCGCAGCTATATGGACCGCGATTACGTGCAGGTGCTCGACGGCGACAGCCGGAAGGAGGTCGATGTGGAGAAGGGGATCGTCGCCGCTACGGAAGTGGAGATTCGCCAGGGGCTCAACGAGGGACAAAAAATCATTTTGGCCAATTGACGGCGGAGGAGGCTCTGAACAATGGCTTTGCTGGTCATGATCCTGCGCAAAATGGTCAATAACAAATGGCTGGAGCTCAGCCTTCTGTTCGGGCTGGTGATTTCCGTGGCGCTGACGAGCAGCATGCCGATTTATACGAATGCCATCCTGCAGCGTCTGCTTATTCAGGAGCTGCGGCAGCTGCAGCAGACGAGCAATCAGTATCCGGGGATATACTGGGTATCCGCTGCCCTGTCGGCCGACGACCCGAAGAAGCATGCCAAAATTTCCGAAACCGACGAATTTATGAAGGAAGCCGGCGGCAAGTTCGGTCTTCCCGTCCAGCAATACGTCCGCGAGCGGGCTACATCGCGCTACGCTCTCGTTCCGGCCGAGCCGGACCGTGTCGACGGCACCCGGCAACGTTCGGCGAATATCAGCACGATCGAAGGAATGGAGGAGCATATCCGCCTCGTCGATGGGCGGCTCCCGGCCAAGGAGCCGGTCGACGGCGTCTATGAAGCGCTTGTTCCGCAGGAGGCGCTGACCGAGCTCAGCATGGTGCTGGATACGGTGTTTGTCGTCCAGAACGGCGATGCGGCAGAGCCGATCCGGGTGAAGCCGGTCGGCGTGTTCGACCGCAAAGATTATGCCGACCTGTTCTGGTACAACACTCCCGGAAGCTACAAGAACAGCTTCCTGATCGATTTCTCGCTGTTCGAGAAGGATATGACCGTTGCCGGCAAGCTGAATGTGCAGTCCAGCTATTGGTATTACGCCCTGGATTACGCCGGCATGACGCTGGAGTCGACCGGCGATTACCGAAGCAACGACCGGGCGGTCGCCTCGCATATGAAGGAGCGCTACGAATCGTTCGACAGCAACGCTCCAGCGCTCAAAACGATTGCCGCGTATTATGTGAAGGAAGCGAACCTGAGATTAATGCTGTGGTCGCTCAACGTGCCGGTGATGATCATGCTGGCGTTCTATTTGTACATGGTCGCCAACCTGATCACGGAACGGCAAAAGACGGAGATTGCCGTGCTGCGCAGCCGTGGCGCGAGCCGCACGCAAATCATCGTCAGCTACGCGGTGGAAAGTATCGTGCTCGGCGCGATCGCCTTCTTCATCGGACCTTTGCTGGGAGCTCAGCTGACCAAGCTGCTGGGGGCCTCCAGCGGTTTTCTGGAGTTCGTGCAGCGGGCCAGGCTGGACGTCAAGCTGACCCGCGACGCCTGCCAGTATGCGCTGGTCGCCGTATCGGTCTCGCTGGTCATGACGCTGATCCCGGTCTTTCTTGCAACGCGGGTGACGATTGTCGGCCACAAGCAGCAGTCGGCCAGGCAGCAGGGCAACTCCTTTTGGCATCAATTCGGGATCGACGTCATCCTGATCGGCATTTCCTTGTACGGCTTGTACAATTACCGGGTACGCGTCGACGATTTGCTGTCGCTCGGGCTGAAATCGGCCGACCTGCGCGTCGACCCGCTGCTGTTCCTCATTCCGGCGCTGTTCATTCTGGGGATGGGGCTGCTGATCTTGCGGCTGTATCCTTGGCTGATGCGCCTGCTGTTCGGCATCGGGCGGAGATGGTGGCCGCCGTCGCTGTACTCCACGCTGCTGCAGGTCAGCCGGTCGACGAAGCAGTATCAGTTTATTATGGTATTCCTGATTATTACGATTGCTACAGGATTGTTCGGGGCGAGCGCCAGCCGCACGATCAGCAAAAATACGATCGATAAAATCCGCTATGCGGCCGGGGCCGATATGACGCTCAAAATTCGCTGGGAGAACGACGCCCCTCCGGTCATTCTGGTCGGTTTGATGAGCGAGGAAGGAGAAGGGGAGGAGGGCCAGAGCGGGGAGGAGGAAGGTGAGGAGCCGCGCCGGACGCAATATACCGAGCCGTCGTTCCTGCCGTTCACGCAACTGCCCGGCGTGGAGCATGCGGCCAAAGTGTTCGTCAAGCCGAACGCGACCTTTACGCGGGGCGAGGTGACGGATACCGTCACGCTTATGGGCATCGATACGAAGGAATTCGGCCAAACCGCCTGGATGCGCCCCAGGCTGCTCGATCATCATATGAACGCCTACCTGAACCTGATCGCTACGAATCCGTCGGCGGTGCTTGTCTCCCAATCGATGGCCGACGAGTACGGAATCAAGCCGGGAGATACGATTACGGTCGGCTGGCCCCAGGTGGAAGGTACTCCGTTTACCGTCTTCGGCATGGTCGATTACTGGCCGTCGTGGAATCCGAATCCCGGCCCGGGCAGCGCCGTTGCCGTAGAGACGAAGCAAGGACAAACGACGAAAATCAAAAAGCCGATGCTGGTGGTCGGCCATCTGCCGTACATTCAGAACAATCTGGCGCTCGAGCCGTACGAGGTATGGCTTAAGCTGAAGCCGGATGCCAGCAGCCAGGCGATCTACGAAGGAATCGCCGAACGCGGCTACCAGATCGAAGCGCTTCATGACGCCAGACAGGAGCAGATCAAGGCGATCAGGGAGCCGTTTCAGCTGGCGATCAACGGCGTGATGACGCTCGGTTTTCTCATCTCCATCGTGATTTGTTTTTTCGGCTTTTTGCTGTATTGGGTGCTGTCGCTGTTCGCCAGAACGCTGCAGCTTGGCATTTTGCGGGCGATGGGCGTATCCTTCGGCCAGCTGATTGTTATGCTGGCGGGAGAGCAGGCGCTGATCTCGGGAGCGGCGATCATGATCGGCATCGTCACCGGCAATGCCGCCAGCCTGTTGTTCGTGCCGCTGTTCGAGCTGTCGTTCGATCCGAGCACGCAGGTGCCGCCGTTTCAGGTCACGTTCGACCCGCAGGATCAGATCCGGCTGTACTGGATCGTGACGGTTATGATTTCGCTAGGACTAGCTGTGCTCGGCTATATCGTCTCGCGCATCCGCATTCACCAGGCCGTCAAGCTGGGGGAGGACGCTTAGGGGCTAGCATGTTCCATCATTGTTGATTGTTGCCAATTCTGGCTAGAAAACGATTTAAGGAGGCGAGCAAAGCATGACAACGCATGCGCCGAATTTGATCCCCGACACCCTACTGCTGGAGGAACGGGCGGGGCACGTGCTCAAGGCGATTATCGGCATGGCCGACGAGGATCACGGATACATACCTTTTTTCGCTGCCAATCTGATGGAGAAGCCCGCATATCTGACCCACGGCGATTGGGATTACGGCTCGAGCCACGGGCGCCTGATCGACGCCCTCATTCTGGCGAGGCACATGACGGGGGATGAGAGCGGGCGCGATATCGAGGAGCGTTACCGGGCCAATTTCCTCAGTTTTTTCAAGGAGGACGGACTCAGCTACCGGCAAAAAAATCCGAAGGCCCCGAACTGGGGGACGACCGCCAACATGATCGACCAGCGGGCCGTTCTTCTGGCGCTGACGACGTGGTACATGACAACCGGCGATCCGAAAATCAAGGAGGTGGCGGATAAGCACGTCGCCGCCCTGAAGCGGATTGCCGTCAAGGAGCGGGACGTCTGGTATTACCCGGCCTCGGAGCATACAACGGAAGGCTGGCCGTCCGCCAATGCCGTTCAGCTGCGGCTTGCCCCGGACCCGGCGGCGTTCTGCGGAAGGCTGATCATGCCGCTCATCAAATACTACGAGCTGACGGGCAATGAGGACGCCTTCGAGCTGTGTCAGTTTTTTGCGGCGATGATCATGGAGCGCAGCGGGGTGTTCCTGCCGGAC
>Ga0207865_102560_pt1 | contig 10387 bp, 9 predicted proteins | sample HigsolmetaAR204D_FD_184836 | JGI IMG/M metagenome (GOLD analysis project Ga0207865, IMG submission 184836) | Ionic liquid and high solid enriched microbial communities from the Joint BioEnergy Institute, USA - AR20-4-D (SPAdes) (version 2) ...
TACCTGAACACACACTGGGAAGCGGTGAAAGCCGCACTCCTGGCGGGAACGTACAGACCCTTGCCCGTCAGACGGGTGGAAATCCCCAAACCCGGAGGCGGCGTGCGGCTGCTCGGCATCCCGACCGCGATGGACCGTCTTCTCCAGCAAGCGCTTCTGCAAGTGATGGAGCCGATCTTTGACCCGCATTTCTCATGGCACAGCTACGGCTTCCGGCCGGGGAAGCGCGCGCATGATGCGGTAAGGCAAGCGCAGCAGTATATCCAAAGCGGCCTCCGCTGGGTCGTGGACATGGATCTGGAGAAGTTCTTCGACCGTGTGAACCACGACATCCTGATGGCAAGAGTGGCGCGGAGGATAGAGGACAAGCGCGTGCTCAAACTGATTCGCGCTTACCTGAACGCCGGGGTGATGACCGGGGGCGTGGTCGTACGGTCGGAGGAAGGCACGCCGCAAGGCGGTCCGCTCAGCCCGCTGCTTGCCAACATTCTGCTGGACGATTTGGACAAAGAACTGACCAGACGAGGACTGCACTTCGTCCGCTATGCGGACGATTGCAACATTTTCGTGGCCAGCAAGCGTGCCGGGGAACGGGTCATGGAATCGGTGATCCGATTTGTGGAAGGAAAGCTGAAACTGAAAGTGAATCGGGACAAAAGCGCGGTAGACCGGCCGTGGAACCGAAAGTTCCTCGGCTTCAGCTTCCTGTCGAACAAGCAGGCAACGGTCCGGTTGGCACCCAAGACGATTCAGCGTTTCAAGAAGAAAGTCCGGGAGATAACGGACCGCTCGCGCCCGCTGACGATGGAAGAACGGATTAACCGACTGAACCGCTTCATGATGGGATGGATCGGTTATTTCCGTCTGGCTGCCGCCAAGAACCACTGTGGTAACCTCGACGCATGGATTCGCAGGCGACTACGCATGTGTCTGTGGAAACAATGGAAGAGACCCAAGACCAGATTGTGTAATCTCCGTGCACTCGGCGTGCCCGAATGGGCGGCTCGAATGATGGCGAACTCACGCCGTGGTCCGTGGGAAATGTCCCGTAACACAAACAATGCCCTTCCGACTTCCTACTGGGAAGCGAAAGGGCTGAAAAGTCTGCTTTCTCGTTACCTGGAACTTTGTTAACCTTACGGAACCGCCGTATGCGGACCCGCATGTACGGTGGTGTGAGAGGTCGGGGGCTAGCCGCCCCCTCCTACTCGATTCGCCGCAATTTTCCTTTATCTTACAAACAGGCTCAAGTTTCGTCAAGAGCACCTGGTCACGCCCGGGCCATTGCCTTCGCTTTGTTCGTCAAGAGCAAGGCGGGTACGGCCATCGCCGCGGTCAGCACGGTGGCGACAAGAAAGCCGGTGTGATAGGCGGCGGCTTCATGCGGGAGATCGGGAACGGCTTGCCGCAACTGCAGCGCCACGACCGTTGCCAGTACGGCGGAACCGAAGGCGCCGCCGATATTCTGGATAATGCGCGTGGCGACGCTCGCTTGCGGGACCTGATGGCCGGCGAGCCCCGTATAGGAATCCGTCATTACCGGAATCGTGATGCCGCCGACGCCGATTCCCCGAATGAACAGCGCAAGGCCGATCTGCCAATAAGGAACGTCCGGCGGGAAAAGAATGAACGGAACGGTTCCCGCGACCGTAATCGCCGTGGCGGCCAGGACGATAATCCGGGCTCCGATTCTGTCGGTGAGCGTCCCGATCACGGGTCTTGCGAGCAGCATGCCCGCGCCTTGCGGAATGAGCGATAGCGCGGCGAGAATGACGGAGTCATGCCGTACATTTTGAAAGTACAAAGGCAGCAGCAGCATGGCGCCGTTCGTCCCGAAGCCGGCCAGGAACAAGGCGATGACGGACCCGGTGAAGCTTCTGTATCGGAACAGGCCGAGGGGCACGATGACGGCCGAGCAACGGACTTGGGCGTAGACGACATAGGCGATCGTCAAGATAACGCCCAGCGCGATAAAGCCGATCGAAGCTCCGCCGCCAAAACCGTCGCCTTCCGTCCCCCGCGAGATCCCGTAGATGAAACTGGCGGAAAGTCCGCCCAGCAGCAGAATGCCGATCCAATCCAGCGCAGCGCGTCTGTTGGTGGCGGGAAATCGCGGCATTTTCATGTAAATCAAAGCCAGGGCGATGATTCAGATCGGGACGTTGATGTAGAAAATCCAGCGCCACGAGACATACTCCACGAGCAGACCGCCGGCGACCGGCCCGAGGATGGGGCCGAGAATGATGGGCAGGCCCACGATGGCCATCAAACGCCCCATTTGATCCTGTCCCGCGGCTTGAACAAGCAGCATGGTCAGCAGAGGGATGATCAGCCCCGCGGCAAACCCTTGCACAATGCGGAACGCAATCAGGCTTTCGATGTTCCAGGCCAACCCCGCCAGCAGGGAACTGAGCAGGAACAGCAGCTCCGCGATGAAATATACGGCTTTGCCCTCAAACCGCTGGACCAGCCAGCCGGAGAAAGGGACGGCGATGGCCAGGGCCAGCACATAGCCGGTCATGACCCATTGCACCGTCTCCAGTGAAGCATGAAAATCCCGGCTGAAATGATTCACCGCGATGTTCACCATGGTGGTGTCCAGCATGGGGGCAACCGCTCCAAACACCAGCACCAGCGCGACGCGGACCAGTTCCTTCGGCAGTGTTCCGTCGGTTTGCTTCACTTGCGTCCACTCCTCAATTAAGATACATGATGTATCTTATTTCCGGAATGAAGTATACACGCTTTTCGAATAAGGTGCAACATGTATCTTATATGTTGTATAATGATTGCAGCATCTTTCGGGAGGAAAAGCCTTTGAAATCGGAACGCAGGCGGGGAGAGGAACTGGAAAAGGCGATTCTGGACGCTGCGTACGAAATCATCGAAACATCGGGGTACGAGGAAATGACCTTTCAACGCGTCGCCCGACAGGCGCAAACCAGCCGAACGGTCATTTACCGCCGGTACGAAACACCCGTTGATTTGCTGCATGCCCTGGTCCTGTACAGGTCCACCCGGGCGATGGGCGGCAGAATGATCGACTTGTTCCGGGACCAGGGAAGTCTTCGCGCCGATTTGCTTGAGGTCGTCGGCATCTACCAGCGGTTTTTCGACGCTGTCGGGCAGAAGCTGATGAGCGCCGTGATGACCGAATTCAGCCGAAATTATGAACGGTTCCGGGACTGGTTCGAACGGGCGCTCGACAGCAATGTGAGGATGATGAAGATCGTAGAAGCAAATGCCAAGCGGCGCGGAGAAATTACTCATGATTTTACCGAGATGCAAATGCGTCTCCCCTTCGATCTTTTGCGCATCGAAAATGTGATCCGCCACGAGAGAGTCACTGCGGCGTATTTGACCCGTCTGGTGGATGAGGTGCTGCTGCCGGTGTTCTCCAAGAAACATTAAGCTGCCCGACGGAGGTGAAGGCGGATGGACAACCTGGTTGAACTGGCGACACCGTTTGTCATGTCGGTCTGCATTTATTACGGGCTGTCGATCCTCTTGATGACGTTCATCATCCGCACGGCGATCATGCCCCCGATGCTGAACCAGACGAAGAAGCAGCTCGCGATGCGCAAGAAGATGGAGGCCATCCAGCCGGAGCTGCAGGCGCTGAAGGACAAGTACAAGAACGACAAGAACCCCGAAGCGGCGAAAATGATGCAGCTGGAAACGATGCAGATTTATCAGAAGCACCAGTTCAATCCGCTCAACATCGGCTGTCTGCCGCTGCTCTTGCAAATCGCCGAACATGATTTTCTGTGGTTCAGCCTGGGGAACCCGACATGATCCTGCCGGTGATTGCCGCTGCCGTGTATTATGTCCAGTTCCGCGTGTCTCAATCGTTCAGCATGTCGGCGCAGCAGGGAGAGAACAAGCCATTTGCCGTGCTCGGGCTTCTGTCGCCGATCATGATGGGGATATTTTCGTTTGCGATGCCCGCGGCGCTGCCTTTATACTGGGCGGTCGGCGGCATCTACATCATTCTGCAGACGCTCGTGTTCAAAAAAATGTTCGCTTCTGACCGAAAGTCCGCGTGACAACGCAAAAACGGATGCAACCTCCGCTGATGGAAGGTGCATCCGTTTTGGCGTCGACTGCCCGGAAGGGAGGTTATGGACAAACGGCAAAAAAAGGTTGTTCCCCGATGAGACTTGAGGGGGAACAACCCTTTCATCACTTCAGTTGGTCAAGCCCAAAGCGCCTTCCGCCTTCAGACGAACGCCCCGGTATTCGAGCACGACGTAGACATGGTAGGTGCCCGGTGTCCAACCTTTCTTATCCACCAGAATCTGATCGGAAGTGCCGCTCCAGTGTTTCGTGCCTCTAGCTATCACTTGAGCCGGAACATCATCGGGAACGTCCGGTTCCGTTGCGATCCGGACAAGATCGTCCTCCGAAGCGTCGTGGATCGGATTGTCGCTGATGACGTAATACACCGTTCCCTCGGCGTCATCCGGCGTATGGGACAGGCAGATCTTCCAGTAGTCATCATCCGTGGTTGCGTCGACGACCGCATGCAGCCTGAAAACCTTGGAAGTGTCCGTATCAATCTCTACGGTCAACAGATTGGACACCAGCGAACCGCTGTCGTCGGTGCCGACGATGTAAAGGTTGAATTTCAGATCCACAGTTGTCTCGAATTCCAGCTTCACCTTGCCGTCGGTCGAGACTTTGCCGGAATCCCTGGTACCGCTGGGAAGCCGGTCATGAATCAAGTCGTCCGCGGTCGGGACTTCCGGGTCGGATTCGATGACCAACGCATAGTACAGCGTGGTCACATTGGTGGATGTGACGTACACGGAGGTGGTCACATTGTAATCTTTATCCAATGTGACAATCGAGTCCGGATCAACGGATATGGTCGCTTCCGGTGTCGGCTCCGGCTCAGGCTCAGGTGTCGGCGTCGGCGCCGGTGACGGTGCCGGCGGCACGTAGAATTCCGGATCGGATTCCACCGCAATCGAGGCTTGCGCCAGTACTTCATCCGACAGCGAGCGAATGGTGACGGTGAGCGTCGTGTTCGCCAGATGCGAGCCTGCCGTTACGCGGACGGCGGCTGCGCCGACCGGTCCCGGCGCCAGTTCCTTCGCCGACTGCCGGCCGCTCACAGACTCTTCCGCCTTCAGATTCTCGTTCAACCAATCGACATCCGTGATGAGATTGCCGTATTGATCATAAGGCCGCAGCAGCAGCCAAGCGGATTCGCCTTTTTTCAGACGGTCGACGGGCGATCCTGCTTCGTTGACAAAACCGTCCGTCTCGACGGACTCGATAACCGGTTTGTCGCCGACCTGGTAGGTGCGGTTCGTGTAAATTTTTTCAGTCACCAGAAGGTGGATATCGACCCGGTTCTCGTTCCAGCCGGCCAGATTCACCAGCAAGGCTTGGCGGTCGGGGTGCGGCTTGACATTGGCGGACGACGCGACCTGTAACTTCAGATCTGCGGGCGGTTCGGACATCGGTTCGCCGTATTGGTTGTACAGGATGTACGGCACTTCGACGTTGTCCGCGCGGGGAAGCTTGCCGGAACCGCCGAGCTCGATCCGCCCCAGTCGTTCGGGCTCCACCGTGTAGCGCCGCGCAGAGACGGCCGTTTCCCCGTTCTGCTCAACGGCGAGCTTCGCCTCGTATTCGCCGGCTTCGGCGTCATCGCTCAAGATGACCGTGACCGTGCCATTGCCCCATTCCACCGATTCGATATCGACGGCCGTCCGCTTGTCGTCCTCGCCGATCCGCTCGATGGCGACGGACGCCGCGTCAGGATCCAATGTTCCGTTCAGTTCGATGCCCACCTTCCGAACGCCGGTCTGCTTCGCGGATTTGATCCATCCGTCGCTCTTGATAGATTCATATGCGAAGTACGAGGCCTGGACCAGCAGTTCCCGGGATGCGGGTATGGTGTAATCCGACTGCTCCGGAATCAGCCCGGCCGCCACGGCGGCCGCGACATACATACCGGCCCATTCGTCGACGCCTTCCACCGTGGCGTCCTCGTTGACTTCGATTCCCAGCGCCTCCACCATGATCTTTGCCAGTTCCTGGATGGTGACGTCTGCCGACGGGTCGAAAATGCCGCCGCCCCGTCCTTCCAGAATGCCCGCCTCGGTCGCCGCGCCGATGAAGCCCTTGGCCCATTTCGCTTCGTCGAGATCCTTGTAAATGTCGGCTGCGCCGGCATTTTCGTCCAAACCCAAAATCAACGCAATGATCTTGGCGGCCTGAGCCCGCGTCATATTTTGATCGAGGTGAGCCTGGCCGTCCGGAAATCCGTCGAAGATGCCCTTCTCAACGAGCGATTGGTACTTCTCCTCGGCGGTCGAATCTGCCGCAAGGACCGCCGCCGGATTCGCGATCGCGGCGATCAACAGCAATGCGGTGAATACGTGGATCATCCTTCTCCACAAGTTCGGATCACTCCTTTCATGCTCATCCACTCACAAACGTCCATTTTACAACCATGCCGGATGGCTGGCGTGTCTTTAATCGGTTCGAATCCGCAGGTTCACCCCTCCCACAGCGTATTCATGATCCTGGATGTCTGGCGTTCTCCATTGCTGTCTAATTTTATATCGGATTATGGATAGGAATCGATAACATTATATCAATTCACACGAAATAGAAAGTAGACAAATTTTTGGGCGTTGGTTTTCACAGTAGATGCTTTTTTCCTCGTATGGCATAATCATGATAATTTTGCGGTCAAATTTCTTAAGGCGGGTGCGCAGATGACGAGCGGTCAAATCAAGTACGTTCACACCAACCTGGTCGCGAAAGATTGGAGGAAGCTGGCGGACTTCTATATCAACGTTTTCGGGTGCAAGCCCCTGTATCCGGAGAGGGATCTGTACGGGGCATGGATCGACAAGGTCACCGGCATCGAAAACGTGAGAATCCGCGGGATGCATTTGGCGCTGCCCGGGTACGAAGAAGGCGGGCCGACGCTCGAAATTTTCGAATATGAACCGGACAGCCTCAGAGATCTGCCGAACAAGATCAACCATCAGGGGTTCGGGCACATCGCCTTCCACGCGGATTCGGTGGAAGACGTGTTGAACCGACTGATCGAGCACGGCGGGAAGCCGCTCGGGGAAGTCGTCACCCGGAAATACGAAGGGATCGGGACGTTGACCGTCGTGTACGCGGCCGATCCGGAAGGCAATTTCATCGAAATCCAGAACTGGAGCTGAAGGCGCGAAGGCCCGCCCCGCGGCAATAACCGCAGGCGGGTCTTCGTCCGCTTACTTGCGGCAGCAAAGCTTCCGATACGCCCGCGGGGACCGGCCCGTGAACCGGCGGAATACCCGGTTAAACGGAGTAAGTCCGGGAAAGCCGACGGTGAAACAGATTTCGGTAATCGTCTGACCGCTGTCCGCCAGCAGACGCTTCGCCTCTTCCACGCGAATCCGGTTCAGATACTGTTTCGGACTCATTCCCGTGTATTTCTTGAACATCCGCTGCAGATGAAAGGCGCTCATGCCCACGCGTCTGGACAGCCTGTCGAGCGTCCACATGATGTGGTACTCCTTTTCCAGCAGTTCACGGACCTCCCGAACCCATGGTTCATGGGGATCGTACACCGCTTCCAGCAGGTCGGGGCGGCATCGTTTGCACGGGCGGTATCCTTTCTCCATCGCTTCCCGGGCATTGATGAAGAAATCCACATTTTCCCGTTTCGGTGTTTTCGATTTGCAGGATGGACGGCAGAAAATCCTCGTTGTCTTCACGCCGTAGTAGAAGATCCCGTCATATTCCGCGCGGCACGCGATCACCGCGTCCCACAGATTTTCAGGTTGCATCCGCATGCCCGTCGCCTCTCCTCGTCCCGTTGCGCCGGATTGCGATTGTTCGTGTCATGCTTTTTCTCTTATACAAAATATACAAGATTGAAACCAGGATGGGCAGCATCACGTGAATGCCCAGAAAAGGGATGAATGCACACAGCATGACAAGGGAAACCAGTCCGCTCAGCCAAGGCAGCGATAATCTTCTGTAGATTTTCACAGCCGCGGCCATCGACAACACATAGACGACCATCCCCAGCGCGTTCGGAATAAACAACAATTGCGTGAAATGAACATGAAACAGCGTGGAGACCGCAATGCCGGCGCACGCAAAGAGAATGACCAGCCAGACCACCCGGGTCGGCGTCCCGGTGCGCGGATGTTGGTATTGAAGCCAGGCGGGAAAAGCCTGATCCCGGCTCAAGGCATACCCGAGCTGCGCCAGACTGGCGACATACGCGTTCACGGTGCCCGTGCAGATGATGAACGCCAGAACGGTCGTGGCGTATTGCGCGGCGAGACCGAGAGAGCGGCCCAGCATGATGCCGAGGGGCGCGGAATCGGTTTCCGGACTTCCGTAGGTTCCGCTGCCGATGGTCACGAAGCTCAGTGCCAGGAATACCGCTCCCGTGATCGCCGCGCTGATCATGGCGCTCCGGACCATGTCCTTCTCCGGGCGAGCGAATCGGTCCGCCAGGCTGCAGATCGCCTCCCAGCCGAAAAAAGACCAGAAAATGAGGACAATCGCCTCGCCGACCGCCTGCCGCCCATTTGCAAAGAACGGACTGAACTGGTCCGGCCGAACGTGGGGGATCGTCGTTACGACGGCGATGAGCAGGATGCCCAGAAGCAGCGAGCTGAAGAGCAGGGACACCTTCCCGCTGATCCGGATGCCGAAATGGTTGGATACGCCGCCGAGAAGCAGGATCAAACAGGCAAGCAGCGAAGTTTCTCCTGCGGACAGCCCGAAGGCGGAAGCCGTATAGTAAGCTCCCGTCTGGGCCACGATCATCTGTCCGACCGATGCGGTCAGAAAATAAAACCAGCCGACCAGATTGCCCGGATGTTCGCCGAAAGCGATCCGGACGAAGGTGGCGGCTCCGCCGGCATCGGGAAAGGCGCGGGACAGCGAAGCGAAGGTGTACGCAAGCGGAAAACTGAACAGGATCATGATGATCCAGGAGAGGAGCGAGGCGGGACCGGCGACGGTTGCCGCGCCGGAAGACACAAACAGAATGCCCGACCCGAGAATGGCCGCGATGTACAGCGCGATCGCCTGCGGCAGGGTGATCTGTGCGTTCATGGCAGATGGCCTCCTTCAGACCGCAAAACTGGTTGATGGACGCGCGTCTGCCAAACACTTTACCGGTTGGCGAACCGGAAATCATCGCGGATTGTTGCGATTCAATTCCTGCCGGGCCGCTTGATACAGCGGTCCTGTTGCGCGTATTCTTAATGCACGACGAAGCCCCGATCATAGAAGGAGAAGTTTGCATGTTTTCCGATCTCGTTACCGGCGATGGATTGCTGGACAAAACAAAAGTGCCGGAGTGGGAAGCCCTTTACAAAGGCATGGGCGGAAAGACGGTTGAACGGTTTACAATCCGCACCGATAAGGGCGTCGCATCCTATATTTTCAAGCCGTTGAACAACCGGGAAGCGGTCGGCCGGGAAGCGTGGGTGCACCGCAGCCTTCTGCCGCATTTGCCGCGGATTGCCGTGCCGAAACTGCTCGCCTCAGCCCCTCACCATGATCCTGACCGCTATTGGACCATTTTCGAAGATTTGGGGCCGCTCGAGCATCAATTGTCCGAAAATGAAGTGGTGCAGGCTGCCTCGCTCATTCCTTGCTGGCATCAGCTGCCGCTGTCCCTCATTCCCCGCAGTTTGACAGGAAACAAACCGCTGTACCGCGATATTTTGCGCCATGTTCACCGGAACCGGGAACAGGCGGAGAGCCTTTTGCTTCGCCTCGGCATGCCGCCAAAATGGATCAGCCCGCTGCGACAGATCATTCTTGGAGCGGAACAGACGGTTGATTCCGAAACGGTCGTCTCGCACGGCGATTTCCATCGCGGGAACATCGCCGTTGCCGGCGGCGAAATTGTCATTTTGGACTGGGAACACGCCCATCGAAATTCGCCGTTTTGGGACCTGTACAATCTGCTCGATTTGACCCATCCGGTCTTTCGCAGACAAACGAGCGACGCGCTCAGACAATCCGCGCTGAACGCCTACATCGCATCAAGGCGCCGTCTTGGTTGGGAAGAACCGCCCGGCTTTATCCGATCCTATTACGAATATGCCGCCGTCCACTCCGTCTGGATGCTGCTGCTGATTCAAGACGATCTGCAACGGGATGTCTGGCCCGAGTTCGACAGTAAATCGGCAATTTTAGGCACATGAAAAATAAAGAATCGCATAACAGCAAGGTTTTTGGGGACTGAAGATAGAAAAAAACGCAAAGTTTCATAGGCACACGTTTTGTTGATGTTTTCTTGTATTTATTGATGATATATGGTATTATATAGGCATGTATATACGACGCGTTTCTCGAAAAAACAAAAATGGATCCACCACCGCTTACCTTCAGCTTG
>Ga0207865_102567_pt1 | contig 10346 bp, 7 predicted proteins | sample HigsolmetaAR204D_FD_184836 | JGI IMG/M metagenome (GOLD analysis project Ga0207865, IMG submission 184836) | Ionic liquid and high solid enriched microbial communities from the Joint BioEnergy Institute, USA - AR20-4-D (SPAdes) (version 2) ...
TAAGAAGCAAAACAATAGACCACGTTTTAAGTCTAAGAAAAATCCTGTTCAGTCTTACACGACAAAGTATACAAATGACAATATTGCTATTGATGATAATAAAATCAAGCTGCCTAAACTTGGATGGATTCGTTTTGCAAAAAGTCGTGAAGTAGAAGGGCGTATCTTGTCTGCTACGATTAGACGAAATCCGAGCGGGAAATACTTTGTGTCCATTTTGGTTGAAACTGACGTGCAAGCGTTGCCTAAAACGGGTTCAGCCGTTGGCATCGATGTTGGGTTGAAGGAATTCGCCGTTCTTTCTGATGGAACAAAGTACGCCAACCCGAAATGGCTTCGTAAGCTAGAAGAACAGCTAGCAAAAGCACAACGTATTCTTTCCAGACGAAAAAAAGGTGGCTCGAATTGGAATAAGCAACGAATAAAAGTTGCACGATTGCACGAAAAAATGACAAATGCACGACATGATTACTTACACAAAATTTCCACCGGGATTGTCAAAAACCACGACATCATCGGGATGGAAGATTTGTCTGTAAGCCATATGCTAAAAAATCATAACCTTGCAAAAGCGATTCAAGAAGTATCTTGGTCAATGTTTAAAGCCATGATTGAATACAAAGCTAGATGGTATGGGAAACAGATCGTAACCGTAGCAAAAAACTTTCCGTCTAGTCAGCTTTGTTCGTGCTGTGGCTATCAAAACAAAGACGTGAAACATCTTGCTTTGCGTGAATGGGAATGTCCTGTGTGCCATACTCATCACGACCGAGATGTGAACGCAAGTATCAATATTAAAAACGAAGCGATTAGGCTTCTTAACCGCAGGAACTGTGGGGATCGCCTACTAAATAACCGAAAAAACTTTCGGTGTTCGTAGGAATCCACTATGGCTTTAGCATAGTGGTAGTTCAATCGAGTATCGCCCGGGAATTTACGCCAATCCAACGATTGGTGCGTTTAGTGAGGCGTATTGTGAAGCGATAAAAAACGATGAGCGCCTCGCCCAACAGACGATCATATGGAGCTCTTATCCTCGTCCGGGAACGACATCTGCGGCAAAAGCGCCAACATTTCGCCCGAACGTCCCGAACTGCCTTGCAAACGTCTGGATATGGCAATATGGGCGTGATGCCGACCTTTGCCCGATCGACACGAACGTCGCGAATTAAAAAGTAAGCGAGTACTTTTATACTAAATTTTGTTCGTTGCACATGAGAAATATGGTAAAATGGCAATAAATGATGGTGTAATGAAGGCTGTTTCATGGAAAATAAACATGGAATTTTGTTAGAAAGTGGAACGAATGAACTAGAAATTGTCGAATTTTTAGTCGGTGACAATCGTTTTGCGATTAACGTCACTAAAGTGAAAGAAATTATTCAGCCGATCGCACCGACGAAAGTTCCGCATGCGCACCCGTACATTGAAGGCATTATCGAATTGCGCGGCGAGGTGCTTCCGCTCATCGATTTAGCGAAAGCGCTCGGATTCGGACCATCGCAAAACCCAGCGCAAGATAAATATATTGTGGCACAGTTTAATCAACAAAAAGTTGTGTTTCACGTCCATAATGTCACACAAATTCACCGCATATCATATCATGGAAGCAAATCGAAAAACTGTCGCAAATGTATCAAGGATTAGAAAGCCAAATTATCGGCGTTGTGAAATTAAACGGAAACATGATTTTATTGCTTGATTTTGAAAAAATCGTCGTAGACATTAATCCGCAATCAGGCATTCACGTCGACCGCGTGAAAAAACTAGGTCAACGCGACCGCTCGAATAAAAAGTTAATCGTCGCTGAAGATTCTCCGCTTTTGCGCAAACTGCTTCACGATACGCTTGCTGAAGCGGGCTATGTGTACGTTGAGTTTTTTGAAAATGGGGAAGATGCGCTTCACTATTTACAATCGATCGTTGAAAAAGGAAAGCCAGTTGAAAGCGAAGTGCAGCTCGTTATTACCGATATTGAAATGCCGCAAATGGACGGTCATCATTTAACGAAACGCATTCGCGAACATGACAAACTAAAACATTTACCTGTCGTCATTTTCTCTTCGCCCATTACAGATGACCTTCGTCATAAAGGAGAGCGTGTCGGTGCGACAGCGCAAGTGAGTAAACCAGAAATTGCTGAACTCGTTCAAGTGATCGATCAATACATTTTATAAAACAGTAGGGGATTGTTATGGATCGTTACGACAAATATCAACAACACTTTTTGAAAAATATTCGCAAACGGTTAGAAGAATGGGAAACGGTTGAAGAAATCGCCCATCAAGACGTCTATCGTCTTCTCCATGCCATTGCCGGTACAGCGGCGATGATCGGCATGAACGATATCGGCAACTATGCTCGGAAGTTGATGGAACAATGGGGTGAAGATGAACAAAAAAAATGGGGGGCAAAAGAAGTGAAAGAGCGGCTCGCTCCGCTTTTTCAACTTTGTTACGAACATCAAATTGGAGACGTGGCATCAAATGAGCAAGGGGCGAAAAAAGGGGACGAACCGACCGTTTTACTCATTGATGATGACCTGTCGTTTTTAATGTACGTCAAAGAAAAGCTCGAACAAAGCGGATGGTATGTCGTCGCCATCGCTGATCCGATCAAAGCGGTCGCTTCTTTTTATGACGTTCGCCCGGATTGTGTCGTCATCGACATTCATATGCAAACGAAAACTGGCTTTGAAGTATTAACGTTTTTAAAAGAAAAACTAAGACAACAATTCGTGCCGATGATTATGGTGAGCATTGACGACCGAAAAGAGACGCGCATGAAAAGTTACGAAATGGGCGCGGACGATTTTATTCCAAAGCCGTTTGCAATCGATGAATTTATCGTGCGCATTCGCCGTCAGCTCGAACGGAAAAAGCTCATTGATGAACTGCTTTTATTAGATGAATTGACGCACGTCTATAATCGAAAATATTTAAAACAAGCGTATGAACAGTTAAAAAGCGACTGGCATCGCACGCATGAACCGTTTTGTTTGGCCATACTCGATATTGACCATTTTAAACGGGTTAACGACCAATACGGCTATTTAATTGGCGATGTTGTCTTAAAACAATTTGCCCAATTTGTAAAAACGAACGTTCGCGCGCGTGACATTGTCATTCGTTTCGGCGGGGAAGAATTTGTCGTGTTATTGCCGGCGACCGAAGCAAGCGAAGCGTTTCTTGTGTTCGAACGACTGCGCGAACAATTTGAACGCATTCCGTTTCAAAGCGGTGAAACGACGTTTTTTTGCACGTTTTCGACCGGCATTGCTGAAGTGAACGACCCGTCTAAACCGATCGGATATTGGCTCGAATTGGCAGACTCTGCGTTGTACGAGGCGAAAAGTATAGGAAGAAACTGCGTCGTACTTGCAAAGCAACAAGAAACGTCGTATCGCCGCACAGTGAAAGTAGCCATTGTCGATGATGATGCGATCGTGCGTGCCATTGTAGCAGATGTCGTACAAAAAATGTTCGCTAAAGAACGAGTGGCGCTCGAGTTGCGTACGTTTAAAGATGGAGAGCAATTTATGTCATGCGATTGGCATGAAGGAAAAGAGCCGTGTCTCGTCATTTTAGATGGCGTCATGCCGAAATTAGACGGGCTAGAAGTGCTCCAACAATTGCGCAACAAAAAAGATGCATCGCGCTACAAAATTATTATGTTAACCGCTCGAAAAAGCGAAAGCGACATTGCGCGTGCGCTCGAATTAGGAGCGGATGACTATATGACGAAACCGTTTAAATTGCTTGAGCTTGAAGCAAGAATACGTCATATGTTAAAAAGGATGAATTAACGATGTCGAATCCACTTATGTTATTTAGTTTGATCGTCGTGACATTATGGATCATTTTGCTAGCGATCTTCCTTTATTTAATTGTGAAAAAAAGAAAAGACGCGCGTTGGAAAAAAAAAGTAGAGACGTACAAACGATTGTACGAGCCAATGTTACTTCGTTATGTAGCGTACGGAGATGAACAAGTGCCCGCTCCATCTTCGTCTGCACAATATGTCACGATGATCGAATTGCTCGACCATTTTATCCGCGTGCTCGCCGACGGAGATGTGAGGGCGCGCGTGACATCGTTAGCTGAAACGTATTTTGCTGACTATTTGCATAAGCAATTGTATCATCGCCGGCTCGGCAGACGAATGAACGCCCTCTTTTACATTGAAGATTTTGGGCTTCGCTCCCTTTTGCCCGAATTAGAAAACATGTACGAACAAAAACGTGTGACGACGATGGAAAAGCGCCAACTATTGAACATGTTTGCGCTTTTTCAACATCCGCACGTATATGAATATATGAAAAACGTTGACGATTCATTTACGCAATTTGATTATCGTCTCATTTTATCGCGCATGGACGACGATACGTTTGCGAAAATGGTCGATCATTTTTTCGATTGGCATGAAAAAATACAATATGTGATCGTTGACATGATTGGCATTATGAAAAAGTTTCCTCACATCCCATTTTTACTTACACTGCTCCGACATGAACAAAGTGAATATCGCGTTCGTGCATTAAAAGCGTTAGCACAAATGGCATATCCACTCGACGTTGAACAACTACACATTCATTTCCAATCTCCCGTTTGGCAAGAGCGTTTAATGGCATTACGACTGTGCGCACGTACGCGCCGGCAAGAAATGGTCGATCATATTGTCTTGTTAATGAAAGATGCTGTATTTTCCGTTCGGTCGCAAGCAGCGGAAGCTTTGTTGCGCATGCCGAACGGACAAGACATACTCGAACACATTGCGCAAACATCAGACGACCGCTACGCGCGCGATATGGCGCTTGAATGGTTAGAAAGGGGTCGGGAACATGATTGAAATGGCAGCGATGTTCGTCTTTTATTTTATGGTGGCGGTCGTTTTGTTTTATACGTTTTTACTCGTTGTTTCGTTCGTTCAATTGCGACGCATGTACGAATTGGACGAATGGGAACCGTATGAAGAAATGCTCGATGTCAGTTATACGAAACCGGTTTCTATTTTAGTGCCTGCTTACAACGAGGAAGCTGGTATTTTTGCAACGGTGCGCTCCCTTTTAAGCATCGAATATCCGGAGTATGAAATTGTTGTCATTAACGACGGATCAACAGACGATACGCTTGAGCGATTGAAACGAGATTTTGACCTCGTTGAAATGAAGCGCGTCATTCGCCAACAGCTACCAACGGCACGTGTCCGAGCAGTATATCGCTCGCGAAAGTTTTCCCATTTATTTGTCATCGATAAAGAAAATGGTGGAAAGGCGGATGCGTTAAACGCGGGCATTAATTTTTCATCTTATCCATACGTTTGCTCCATTGATGGCGATTCTGTCATTGAGCGGCGCGCCTTTTTAAAAGTGATGAAGCCGATTATCGACTCAGATGAAGAAGTGATCGCATCAGGCGGAAGTGTGCGTATCGCCAACGGCTGCGACATTGAAAAAGGAGAAGTCGTGCGCATCGGGCTATCCCGTCAGCCGCTCGTCGTCATGCAAGTCATTGAATATTTGCGCGCGTTTTTAATGGGGCGCATCGGACTAAGCCGCCACAATTTACTGCTTATCGTTTCAGGCGCATTTGGCGTGTTTTCGAAACAATGGGTCATTCGCGCGGGCGGATATGCGCATACAGTCGGGGAAGATATGGAGCTTGTCGTCCGTCTTCATCGACTAGTGAAAGAAACGAACGCGAATAAAAAAATTGTGTACGTTCCTGATCCGGTTTGTTGGACGGAAGCACCAGAGTCGATGACAGATTTACGCAAACAGCGCCGCCGCTGGCATCGCGGGCTACTTGAAAGCCTTTGGCTTCATCGCCGCATGTGGTTTAACCCGCGCTACGGCTCGATCGGGCTCATTTCGATGCCATATTATTTACTCATTGAATTTCTCGGACCTGTCGTCGAGCTGATCGGATATATACTTATCGTCATTTCGCTCATCTTAGGCGACGTATATATCGAGTTTGCGATTTTGCTATTCCTCGTTTCCGTTTTGTATAGCTCGATTTTTTCAATGGCTGCTGTATTGTTAGAAGAATGGACAATTCGAAAAATTTCAAACGTATCCGACGTCGTGCGCCTCTTTTTTTACTCTTTTACAGAGACGTTATGGTATCGTCCGTTGACAGTATTATGGCGCTGTGAAGGCATTGTCGATGCGCTTTTAAAAAGAAAAGGTTGGGGAGAAATGAAAAGAAAAGGTGTGTCGAAATGATGAAACGACAACGATGGCTCATTGTATACGTACTGTTTATGTTTTTCGCTATTTCTTCACCGTATTGGCTATGGAAGCTGAATCCAGAAACAACGTTAAACGTGCTTATTATTAATAAAACCGTCCCCGATGAGACGTATCGCGAACATGCAGGGCTCGTTTGGCTATTAAATCAACAAAAATATGTAAAACCAAACGGAACGCGCTATGAATTATCGAAAGATTACGTCGGTTTTATGCCGAATGGGAAAAAAGAACGACCGTGGCCGACATCGTTACAACCGTACGATGTCATTTATGTGGCGGATACGTATGGTGTATATGAAAATGACTTCACTGCGGAAAAAAAGAAAGGGAAACGCTCGAAAAAAGTGTATGGCGGTTTGACAGAGCAAGAAGTGAATCGCTTGCACGATGCGATGTTTGCAGGAAACAAAACGCTTATTGCGGAGTTTAACTCGTTTGCGAGCCCAACGGATCGAGCTGTTCGTGAAAAATTTTATGCGTTATTAAACGTTGAATGGACGGGCTGGATTGGCCGTTATTTTCCGAAGCTTGAAGATGACGAAGTGCCTGTATGGGTGAAAGAAAACTACGAAAAACAATACAACAAACGATATACATTCACCGGACCGGGCTATGTGCTTGTCGATGAATATGATCGGCTTATCATTTTGCATAAAAAAGAAATCGGCAAACAAGGCGTGCTTTTTACTCCGACAAAAAAAGGGGAAAAAGAGCTTGGCGTGAGCGGTTCGATTCCGTATTCGTATTGGTTTGATATTGTCAAACCGTTACACGACGAAGAAGTGTTAGCGACGTATACGCTTTCGTTATCGGAAAGCGGAAAAGAGAAGTTGCAAGCGATCGGTTTGCCGACGACGTTTCCAGCGATCGTTTATCATCGCAACAATCGGTACGATGCGTACTATTTTTGCGGCGATTACGCTGATTACGGAGATGTCCCGAGCATTTACCGAACGGCCGGTATCGACATATGGCGGAAATGGACGACGCGCCACGATCCAAACAGCACCGTCTCGTTTTATTGGAAAGCGTACGTTCCAATGATGAAAACGATTTTAAAACAAGCGTCTAACGATGACAAGCAATGGAGAGAGTGTGCGATCGCCAAAACAGACGACGGCATTCAACTCGCTGGTCGCGTTGGTGAGCAATATATACAAATTTACAAAAATGGCAAATGGGAAAATATGTTGTTAAAAGGGGTCAACATGGGCATCGCAAAGCCGGGGCATTTCCCGGGAGAAACAGCGATTACGAAAGAACAATATTTCCGATGGTTTAAACAAATTGGGGCGATGCATGCGAATGCCTTACGGGTGTACACGATTCATCCGCCAGCGTTTTATGAAGCTTTTTACGAGTATAATCAAATCGCAAAACAGCCTTTATATTTATTTCACGGTGTTTGGGTGAATGAAGAAACGTTTTTACGTACAAACGATGCATTTGCAAAAGAAAATACAGATGAGTTTGTCGCAGAAATAAAGCGAACGATCGATATCGTTCACGGGCGGGCAACGATCCCACCTCGCCCGGGGCATGCGAGCGGTGTGTATAAACACGACATTTCACGATATGTACTCGGCTGGATTTTTGGCGTCGAGTGGGAGCCGACCGTCGTCCATGCGACAAATACGAAACATGCGGGCTTGTCAGATTATCAAGGGGCGTACGTGTATACAAAAGGTGCTTCCCCATTTGAAATTTGGCTCGCGCGCATGATGGATGAAGCGATTGCTTATGAAACGAAAACGTATGGCTGGCAACGGCCAGTCAGCTTTACAAACTGGGTGACGACCGATTTGTTAACACATCCGAGCGAACCGTTAGAAAAAGAAGATCTCGTATCGGTCAATCCGAACGTCATATATGCGACAAAAGCAATGCATAGCGGCTTGTTTGCTTCGTATCACATTTATCCGTATTATCCAGACTTTTTAAACTATGAGCCGAAATACGTCAATTATATCGACCATCGCGGTGAGAAAAACAACTATGCAGGTTATTTGCACGATATGAAGCAAGTGCATCGCATGCCAATCGTCGTCGCCGAATTTGGCGTCCCTTCATCGCGCGGCATGACGCACCGTAACGTATACGGGATGAATCAAGGGTTTCATTCCGAGCAAGAGCAAGGTGTTATCAACAAAAAACTATTTGAAGATATCGTCCACGAGAAGATGGCAGGCGGATTTATTTTCACATGGCAAGATGAATGGTTTAAACGAACGTGGAACACGATGGACTACGACAATCCAGATCGTCGACCGTTTTGGTCAAACGCGCAAACGAACGAGCAACAATTCGGCTTGCTTAGCTTTGATCCGACCGAAAATGAAACGACGATGATAAAAGTAGATGGAAGAAAGGAAGATTGGGAGTTTCTCCGCATCCGTTCTGCGTTCAAACAGCACGGCCGCGCGCTCTATATGACAAGCGACGAACGATACGTATACATTCGTTACGATACAACGGTAAAACAAAACAAAGACGTATATATATTATTTGACACGATCAACAATCAAGGACAATCGACTATTCTCGATGTGCCGAACGTACGAACGGAAGGCGTTGACTTCGTCCTCCATTTACGCGGTGAAAAAGAAGGGCGATTATGGGTTGATAGCTACTACGATTCGTTTTATTATCATTACGGACATATGTTGCAAATGATTGATCGCCTGCCGTATGCGCACAAAAAAAATAACGGCATGTATCATCCGATTCGCCTTACGCTCAATAAAAAGTTACAAATTAAAGGAAAAACGTATCCGTTCGATTTTTATGAAACAGGTATCATGACGTTCGGTACAGCTAATCCGAACGACGAAGCATACAATTCATTGACGGACGTGAGTGTCAGCAAACAAAAAGACGGATATGAAATTCGCATTCCATGGGCGCTGTTAAACATCAAAGACCCGAGCATGCATGAAGTGATGGGAGATATGTGGCAAGGTGGACTAACAAGCAGCAAAACGATTGACGGCATTCGCATCGGCGTATATGAAAAAAATTTTTCATATCCGGCCCATTTAGATCCAAACCATTTTTATCTCTATACATGGGATGGTTGGGAAGAACCGACATATCACGAACGGTTGAAACGTTCATATGACATTGTAAAACAAACATATAAAAAAGCAGAAGGGGAGACGAACTGAACCTCCCGATGGCTAAAGCCACGGGAGGTTCAGTTTCGAAAAAGTTTAGCAAGACAATTTATTCCGTTGCCAGAGGAGGAAGCCAATTAAAGCTTCCTCTTTTTTTTTGCATAAAAACTGCGATGTATTGCAAACTAGGAAAAAACGAAGCGGAAGAAAAAGGGGGGCAAGATGATGTGGTTTTCGAAAAAAAATCGAGTTGATGAGGTTGCCAAACAGCTTGCCCACTCGCCAGACTTGATGTGTCGGCGCATCCAATGCAAAGGAAAAACGGTTGACATCTTATTTTTAAGAAATTTAATTAATCATGACCACTTGCAACAAAACGTGTTGGCATTTATTCATGACCAAGAAGACGTATCGTTAAAACAGCTCGCTCGCTGTTTGCCGATTGGCGCGGTGCGCGTATGTGAAACAGAAAAAGAGATGGCGTCTTACATACGCGACGGTTGGGCATGTATATATATCGAAGGAGAAACGCGCGGACTTGCCGTTAACATCGCTGAAAAAGTAGAACGTTCGCTTGAAAAGGCAGAGACGGAATCGCTCGTCCTCGGACCGAAAATGTCGTTTACGGAGTCGATTGATACGAACATTCACATTTTGCGCCAAAATGTGACCGATACGAAATTAGTGACGGAAAAAATGACGATCGGGATGCGCAACTCGCTTGAAGTGCGCGTCGTGTACATCGAAGATATTGCCGATGAAGAAAACGTTCAAACGGTGAGACAACGGCTGTCTGAGCTTCACATAGACGAAGTGACCGACAGTTCCGAGTTTGCGTGCCTGTCACGCCCCGAACGCGAACGACCCGCACGGCATCGAAGGTCTTCCGTTCGTGCGTGAAGGGAAAGATGGAAAGCGCCCGGCGGAACGCGGGGAAATGCAAGACTACTATAGTCATATGAAAGAGAAATCGTTCTTGG
>Ga0207865_102576_pt1 | contig 10295 bp, 10 predicted proteins | sample HigsolmetaAR204D_FD_184836 | JGI IMG/M metagenome (GOLD analysis project Ga0207865, IMG submission 184836) | Ionic liquid and high solid enriched microbial communities from the Joint BioEnergy Institute, USA - AR20-4-D (SPAdes) (version 2) ...
TGGCGCTTTCGAGCCTTGAGCCTCTTCGACGATTTTAATGATATTGGCAAGTGCTGTATCTTTCCCTACCTTCTCTGCCCGAATAGTTAGTACACCATTCTTATTAATGGTTGCTCCGATAACAGAGTCGCCTTCCTTCTTATCAACAGGAATCGATTCACCGGTAATCATCGATTCGTCGACAGAGGATACTCCGGCGATGACGGTACCGTCTACCGGAATTTTTTCGCCCGGTTTAACGAGAAGGATATCCCCTATCATCACTTCCTCAAGCGGAACTCTTACTTCTTCCCCATTACGGATGACAAGAGCTTCTTTTGCCTGCAGGCTCAACAGTTTGGAGACGGCTTCGGTTGTCCGCCCTTTCGCCAGTGATTCAAAGTATTTTCCGACAAGTACAAGCGTAATCAGTACGGCACTCGTTTCAAAATATAAACTTGGCATATACCCTGAATTTCCTAATGTTTTCAAAGCTTCATACAAGCTGTAAAAGTAAGCGGCTGATGTTCCAAGTGCCACCAGTACATCCATGTTCGCACTTTTGTTTCGCAATGCCCGGTACGCCCCTACATAGAAAGGGCCTCCGATGTAGAACTGAACGGGTGTAGCCAAAAGAAGCTGGAACCACGGATTCATCAATAGGTGCGGCATTGGTAAGCCTATATCAAACGGCATATGAGCCATCATCGTATAAAGCAAAGGCAGTGATAAAATGATGGAAATGGCGAGTTGCCGTTGTTTTTGCTTAAGCAGTTCTTCTTTCCGGCCTGCCTGCTCTTGTTCTTCGTTTCGGATCTGCCCCTTGTACCCAAGCTTTTTGATTTTCTCTAAAATGTCTTCGACAGATGCAATGCCTTCAGTGAATTCTACAACAGCACTGTTTGTCGCCAAGTTTACAGCTGCACTTGTAACGCCTTCCATACGATTTAACCCTTTTTCAATCCGTGCCGCACATGCCGCACATGTCATCCCCTCAATATCCAGCGTCACCTTTTCAGTCGCAACACCATACCCTAAATTCTCAATTTTCGTTCGGATATCGGCTATACTTTGTTTCGATGGATCATATTTAATCGTTGCTTTTTCCATTGCCAAATTGACATTGGCTTCTACTCCATCCATTTTGTTCAACACTTTCTCAATCCGATTGGAACAGGCTGCACATGTCATGCCTGTTATCCTAAGTGTAATGAGCTTTTGCTCACTCATCATGCTTTCCGCTCCTTTACTTTGAGAATTGCTTAATGACATCCATTAATTCCCGAAGCGATTCTTCTCCATGGCCTTCGCGGATCGCCTTAGAAACGCAATGTTTTGCATGACGTTCCAACAAGTTAAATCCTACTTTTTTTAAAGCTGCATGAATCGCTGAAATTTGAACCAAAATATCAATACAATAACGATTGTCCTCTACCATCTTTTGCACACCGCGCACTTGCCCTTCAATCCGCTTCAACCGCTTAATGATGCTTTCAATTTCTTGTTCTGTCCGCGGAACCATTTTTGCGTTCATATTGTTATCTTCACAGTGATTCACTAGTATCACCTCGTTTATTATTAATGATTATCCTTAAATACATTATACGGGTAATGGGTATAAAATGCAGCTGAGCTTCTTAATGAATCCAATTGCGTTTGCCAATCAGCCATAGCAAAAACTGAATAGGAAGAGGCAAATGAGCGCGTTAGTCCAATAATTTAAGAAGAAATAGAAATAAATATCGAAAAAACACTTGAATTTCCGGGACAGCTTGCCTTTTAATGTCATAACCTCCAGGTATAGTAATTCGTTTTCCTCCTTTTCATAACGTTATAACCAATAAGTGATGGTGTCTAATATGCCAAGTAAGATTATCACGATTCCAGCTGCCTTCTGAACGAACCTTCCTGCTTGTTTTCCTTTTTTCATTAGAGTACCGCTAAATCCTAAGTACCATAGAATGAAGATGAAGAAAATAACAGGTACAGAGGTTCCGATGGCAAAGATGCCCGGCAATATCACTCCATAAGACGTTGAATACACAAGAGGCATTAAAGTCACGAAAAACAGCACAAACATCGTTGGACAAAACGCTAACGAAAAACTGAACCCCATTAAAAAAGAACCTGTTTTTCCTTTCTTTAAAAATCTCTCAGGTATTTTGAACAAGGTTAGGTTCCAATACATTTTAAAAAGCCCTAACAAGTATAAACCTACAAGAATGAGAATGGGACCGATCAGCTTTCTTAGCCACGGAAAATAGAATGTTAGTGTACTTTGAATCTCATTCCCCAAAAGCCAGACAATCATCCCCAAACCGGAAAAGGCAATAATTTTACCAAAAATATAAAGAAACAACTCTTTCCACGCAATTCCTTTTTGCAAGGACTGATTACTGTATAACGTGATTACTCCTAAGTTAGCGGTGAGTTGACACGGGGCCATCGCTCCTACTATACCAAGAACAAACGCTGATAAAATGGGGATAGTGGTTGTATCATGTGCAATATTTAGAAATGGTTGACTTAAAAGGTTACTTATTTGATTGAAAAATGAATACATCCTTCCTCTCACCTTCCCCTCTAATCTGATGTCTATATTGTAGCAGTGGATTTTGTAGAAATATGGAGTGGTAAATAACAAAGACATGCTAATCGCACGCCTTGTCATTAGCCTATAGTAGTTTCCCCTTTACTGCTATTTGAGTCCAGCTTTCACCGTTATTTGTTGTCACGAAAATATCGCCATTCATGGTGGCCATCACCATTTCCTTTTCATTTTTCGGATTAGAAGCCATATACATGATATGATCTTTTTCATCGAGTGCAGGAACAGAAAGAACTTCCTCCTGCTTTGAATCGAATGATTGTTTGATAAGTACAGGCTTATTGTTTTCTACAGCAGCAAATAAAATCGATTTTTCTTGGAAGAAAAAAGCCATTGTATTGATTTTTCGAGTAAACCGTTCAAACGTATTTCCATTATCTTTTGAAATGAAAATTCCTTCGGTCGTACTAATTCCGACCATATTTTCCTCCGTTGGATGGGCAGCAATCGTTCCTGCAGCAGTTTGCGGTAGGCCGTTTAATTGACTTGGCGACCACGTTTTGCCGTCGTCTTTACTGTAAAATAACCCTTGTCCTAGCTTTTTGTTTTCTTCTTGGTTCACGACATAAATTGTATGGCTTTTATAGCCTACTGCCATATAATGAAAATCAGATTCTTTATAAAACCCTAAGTTCATCAACGTTTGTCCATGATCAAGACTTTTTACAAGACCAAGCGGATTTCCTAAAGATGAACCTTCTTCTGGGTGTCCCGATGCATAAAACCCATCGTCTGTTGCAGAAAAGCCCATATAATCATGTTTATTGGAAGTGGTTTCATACCATTGATTATTTTGGTAAACAAGTAAACCTTCATGTGTAGCAAAGTAAATCGCATTTTGGTTGCCTGCATAACCAATTCCATGTAAATGTTCGAACTTTCCTTCTTTCTTTTCTTTAAAGAAAGGATTATTTGTAACAGATGTGTTGGATTTTGCTTGTTCTTTGCTCGTAATAAAGGACTGTTCTTTTTCATTGGATGATGAACAAGCGCTCAGAAGAAGAATAGCCGATATCATCATCATCACTTTCGTCATTTTTTTCATTGCTGATAACCCCTTTTTGTGTATGAAATAGCGATCGTACATTTTATAGCAGAAAGATTTGCAGAATTTATGGAGTTTGCTTCTTTGGATATGATATTTGTCACTCTTCATAAACATAAACTCTCTAAGTTTTGTTGGTTTGATCCTTTTTTCGATTGATTTTCTTCCAAGTAAAAAGAAATAAAGAAACAGACAAAAATGTTAATATTCCCTTCCCTTTCCATGTCCAATTCATCAATTGATAAACCGAATAGGCTTCTAAAAGTAAGGCAGGTATTTTCCCTATTGAACTGGCAATCATAAAGATAAGCAAGGAAGTTTTTCCGATCGCTTTAACAAAGGTAACGACTCCTGACGGAACAAAAGGAAGAAGCCGCAAAGATAAAACAAGAAAAAAGGCTTCTAAACCTTTTGCTTCAAGCAAACGTCTGACTTTCGGATGAGAAAACAACTTTGTTTCAGAAAGTTTCCTAAATCCTTTTTTACGATATAAAACAAAAGAGACAACGGCCCCGATGGCTTCCCCAGCAAAAGATAAAAAGGTGCCTTTCTAAAACCCGAACACAGCCAAATTGGCAGCGGTTAAAAAAACGCTTGGCACAAGTCCTAAAAACTGATTATTATATTTATAACGATACTAATGAAGTAAGCAGCATTTTCATATGTGTTGAGTAGTGTAATCATTTGCTCTTTCATTCTCTTCCCATCTTATCCCTTCCATTTATACCCCACCCCCCAAACAGTTTGCAGAAATCGATCGATTGGAAACCCAGCTTGTCTCAGCTTTTCTCTAATATTTTTCACATGAGAATCAATAGTGCGCTCTTCTGTATTTGCGTTATAGCCCCATAGTGATAGAATAATTTGTTCTCTGCTAAACACTCTGCCTGGGTTTTTCAGAAAAAGCCCCAATATGGCAAACTCTTTAGGTGTCAGAAAAAGATCATGTTTATTATATTGAACCTTATGTTGAGCTTCATCCCACACTAAACCTTGAAACTCAATTTTTGGTTGTTTCCCTGCTGAACGGCGCAGAACCGCCTCTATGCGGGCAAGCAGTTCGGATTCGTCAAATGGTTTTGTGATATAGTCATCAGCTCCCATATTAAGTCCTTTTACGATATCCAATGTTTGATCTCTTGCGGTCACCATAATAATAGGGACATTGGAAAATTCTCTAATACATTTACAAGTTTCCCAACCATCCACCTCCGGCATCATAATATCCAATAACACTAAATCCGCTTTGTTATTTTCTAAGTACTGTATTGCTGATAAACCGGATTCACACTTTACACAACGGTACCCTTTAGGCGAAAGATAAAGATCAAGTAAATCTAACATTCGTTTTTCATCATCAACAAGTAATATCGTATACATGCTCCCTCATTCCTTCGGTAATGTAATCATCATTTTCGTTCCTTTTCCGTAGATACTATCCGCATAAATAGAACCTCCATGGGCTTCAATAATTTCTTTTGCTATCGCTAAGCCCAATCCCGTTCCACCGCTGGCTCTTGATCTTGATTTATCCACCCGGTAGAACCGTTCAAAAATATGCGGCAAATCCTCTTCAGGAATTCCTCTGCCTTCGTCTGAAACAATTATCACGATGTTCTTTTTCTCCGTCCTTACATCAATAGAGACGGTAGAACCTTGCTCAGAATATTTTAAAGCATTATCTAACAGATTCATCATCACTTGCTCAAAACGTTTTTGGTCTATATGGACCGTAATGTTTCCATCACAGTGATATATAAGAGACATGTTTTTCGCCTGAAAAGCAGGGTGCATTTTCTCGTATACTTTTCTTAAAAATGAACATAAGTTGGTCGATGACTGATGAATGTGAAAGGAATGCTGATCCATTTTTGCTAATTCAAAAAGTTCTTTTACTAATTTTTGCATATGCTCTGCTTCTTCATAAATAATAGTCAAATATTTCTCTCTCTCTTCTTCCTTAATGTTTGGTCTTCTGGCGATGTCCGCATATCCTTTTACATATGTGAGAGGGGTACGAAGCTCATGAGAAATACTGGCAAGAAATTCGTTTCTTTCTTTTTTTAAGTATTCTAAATCCCTTGCCAATGTTTGAATAGATTTTCCTAATTGCGCTAATTCATCCTCTCCTTTTACTTGTAAACGGACAGAAAAATCACCTTTGCTCAATTTTTCGGTCGCCTGTTTCATGCGAATGAGAGGAATCGTAATCACTCTTGATAAGAAAGCAATCGTTATAATCGTTAAAAATACAGAAAGAATTCCAACGATAATAAAATGATGCTTTAACTTATAAATCATGTTTTGAATGGAAGCTGTATTTTGAAACATATAGACATACCCTTTTATCTTGCCGTCAACCCGAATCGGGCTTACTGTTGAAATATGCGACTCTTTTTGCCAATTTTTTTGTACAATCATACCATCATGGGGAATGTTTTTAACTTCGTTTTTTATTATTCTTTTGGCAAATGGTAAAATATGATCCGAAAAATATAATATATTCCCCTTGTCATCTGTAATAACAACGTCCGTCACCGCTTCCGACTCCATCATGGTGACATGTTCCAACGTAGAAGAGTCGTAATTTTTTTCTAACACATCGCGGTGATTATTTCCTCTTGCCAACAGCTGCTCAAATTCCTCATTAATTCTAGAATGAACAAGCGTAATATATAATGACACAAACAAAACCGTTTCGATTCCTAACACAAATAGAAAAAATAATAGTCCTAATTTAAACGAGATTTTTCTCATTTTTGTCCCTTCCTTATCAGTCCATTAACTTCCATATCGTTTAGGAAAAACTGTTTTTTGATCTCTTTTTCGTTGATTCCGAGCGATATGGCATATGGGTTCCGTCAAATAAATATTTGTACGCTCTCTCTATTTATGCCTTTGGACGATATGTTTATTTTATAAACTAAATTTGCAGAATTTATGGATTTCAATCAAGTGTAACTGTTGGGGACGATTTCACTTTTATCGTAAAATTATTACAACCGCTCCGTATTCTTACGTTATCATAGCGATAAATTCAATAGAAACCAAATACAAAAGCACTGCAGATTTAAGTCTACAGTGCTTGCCGTTTGCCAAACACATTTTACTAATTGCTCCCTCTTCCGCCGTCTCAGCGATGTGAACATCATGGGTAATTAATATGAATGCTTGTCGACAAGAACCATCTGAACGGTGTGGTAAAGAGCGTTACAGGTTCTTTTTTATTTTCTTATTCAACATTCGGCTCATGCAGGTCGTTCTTAAGCATATCATACTCTATCGCTTGTTGAAACCACTCGTCCTCTTCCTTTGTATGCGGAGACGGAAACGTGTTCCTGAGTTCTTCTACTTCTGCCTCATCTAACCAACTGAAAACTGTCACCGCTAAATGGGCGAAAGACGGTTTCACGATTCATGAAAATGGGAAAATTACCTTATCGATGGGCATCCATAACGGGAAGAGAGAAAAGCCGATTATCGTCTATGCTTCAAATTTACCTCAAGGAACGATTAAAGAAATCGAATGTTGTTACGATAACGGTTGGTATTTAGCGGTTACGTATGAAGATGGCCAGAAAGCGAAAACCTATCAGCCGGGACATTTGGCCGGTGTGGATCTTGGCGAAATTCATACGATGGCAGTGTTGGGGGAAAAGGGTCAAGCCCTCCTAATTACTGGAAGAAAAGTACGCTCTCTTCCCTCCTCTTTCCCTTAGACTAACAAGAATCCATTACGGTTTCGAGCAACTTTTGCATTGCTAACGTAGCAGCTACATTTTTACGTTGAATAAAATCTGTTTGCTTACCTTGTTTTTATTCCATTAATATTCCTCGTTAGCTAAATTTTCACACTGTACAAAACTAATTCCAGTTTAAACAGATAGTAAATAAAAATAAGCTTGGAGAATGGTCTTATCAGGAACGAAATTATAAAAGCCTAAAAAATAAGGGGGCGCACATCTTATACACGACCAATCTGTACGCTCCTTTTCTCTTTTATTAAACTAAAGAATAAAAGCCGAGTTCCTGTGAACCCGACTTTGCTAGTGGATATATGATGAAATAAAGGAAAGAAAAACTCCTGCGACGGCGGAAAATACAACGACAATCCAAGGCGGAAACTTCCAGACCGTTAATAAGCCAAACGCGGCTAAAGCAAGGCAAAAATCGAGCGGACTTTTAATCGCTTTCGTCCATACAGGATGATATAGTGCTGCGAGTAAAATTCCCACAACAGCTGCATTGATGCCGTACAGTGCTGCTTGAAAACGAGGATGATGACGAAGCCAATTCCAAAAAGGAAGGGCTCCAAGGATTAACAGAAAAGAAGGTAGAAAGATCGCAAGAGTCGCCACTACAGCTCCTTCCCATCCGAAACTAGCCATTCCTAAGTACGATGCGAATGTAAACAACGGTCCGGGCACTGCTTGTGCTGCTCCGTAACCGGCTAAAAATTGTTCCGCTGTTAGCCAACCTGTAGGAACCACTTCTGTTTGTAATAATGGAAGGACAACATGCCCTCCACCGAATACCAAGGCGCCAGAGCGATAGAAGCTATCAAAGAGCGCAATCAGATTCGAGTCAGTAAACTGTCGGATTATTGGAAGTACCCCTAACAAAACAAAAAATAACATAAGTAAGATACTTGCTGTCTTTTTATGCATCGAGATCGAAATCGGAACTGGTTTTGAATCTGGCGTGCTTCGGAACAAAAACCATCCTAGGATTCCAGCACCTATGATGATTCCTACTTGACTAAAGACACTCGGAATAATCAACGTCAAAATCGCTGCTGCGATGGCAATGGTGGCACGTGGACGATCGGATGCAAAGTTTTTTGCCATGCCCCACACAGCTTGAGCGACGACAGCAACTGCCACAACCAGTAATCCACGGAGCCAGCCAGCCTCACTAAAGGAAGTTCCTTTTAAAAAGTAGGCAAACAAGACAAGTGCAATGACAGAAGGGAGGGTAAATCCAAACCAAGCGGCCATCGCGCCCCAAAAACCAGCCCGCATAAATCCAATCCCCATTCCAACCTGACTGCTCGCCGGCCCCGGTAAGAATTGACACAGCGCGACCAAATCAGCATATGTTTTTTCATCTAACCATTTTCGCCGGTTCACATATTCCTCGCGAAAATATCCTAAATGAGCAATAGGCCCCCCGAAAGAAGTCAATCCTAACCGGGTAGCTGTTTTCAACACTTCCCAAACAGAACCTCTTTGTTCCTGTTGCAACTTAATTTCTTGATTCAACGCGTATTCCTCCTAATGATATAATATCTTGTTACTGCTATGACGTACTGTACCACATGTAACAAACTCACCAAGTTTAAGCGCGTTAATCCTTTATTTCTTTAAATAGCTCATAAGCTTTTTCTTTCGCTTTCATAAGTACCTCATTTCCTTTTTCGGTTGTTCTGTAATATTTTCTAATTTTCCCTTCAACAGTTTTTTCTTCTCTTTCTAATAGATTCGCTAACTCCATCTTGTGCAGTAAAGGATACAAGGTTCCAGCGCTCATCTGATAGCCGTGTTTCTTCAGTTCTTCTAACAGCCATGAACCAAATATGGGTTCTTTCTTTAGCATGATATAAAATGTGTATGTGAATAAAACCAAGGAGCCATTTACGCAACACTTTATTTTCCATCATGTTCCCCTTCATGATCGAATTTCGATATCGAAAATCGATAGCATCGTATCACGTCTACATGGTGTTTTTCAAGAGAGACATTATTAAGATAAGGTTAATTTTGTGTACCTCTCTCTTAACAAGATGATGGATAAAAGTTTGTGTAAAGCATTTTGCTAGACCAAAAGAAAAAAGGTAGGGGATTTTCTGATTGGACCAAAAATCTTAGAGAAAGGAGTACCCTACCTATGACTAAAAGGATACCGAATGTCGACTGGGCAAATCGACTGGAAAATGCCATTCGTCACTTTGTGAAAGAAAAATTCGAACTGATCATGCGGAAAGAAATCAAACATTTCCTCGAAATCGAACCAGCGGACACATCCAATATGAGAAACGGCTACGATCAACGAAATCGAGATACGCAATATGGTCGGATTGAAGGTCTTTTGGTGCCAAGAGAACGAAACCATATTTTTTATTTCTGAATACTTATGATTAGAACCAAATCCTTGAATAGGCCTAGTTTTTTGCTATGTTGAACAGTTTACTGGACTCATGTTTCTTGTGGATTTAACGACAAAAGTAAGCAAGTAAAATGCCAATTCGACTCACAACTTCCGTAGTTAAAATAAAAACGATCAACTTCCTAATTTCGGTTTTTCGACACCTGTCCAACTAAAATTAGCTTCTCAAAAATTATCAAGAAACTTTAAAGTACAAAAAATAACCCTTTCTGAAATAGAAAGGATTATGTCAAGTCAGATATGTTTCTATTTTCGCCAGGCATTCATCAATGATTTTATCTATTTCTTCAATTTGTGCATCTTCTGGATTATACTTCTTTAAAATTTTTAGATTACGAGCTTTCCAATCCAATGATTTAATTTGATCAGTTAAAACTACCCCTGTTATTGGATAGCCATCGCCATCAGGGGATATTCCTTCTTTTGGTAAATCCACTTCGAAGGGATAACCCTTCTTTTGATGGTTAATCGCACTTACACTTTATCAAAATTAATATT
>Ga0207865_102577_pt1 | contig 10294 bp, 10 predicted proteins | sample HigsolmetaAR204D_FD_184836 | JGI IMG/M metagenome (GOLD analysis project Ga0207865, IMG submission 184836) | Ionic liquid and high solid enriched microbial communities from the Joint BioEnergy Institute, USA - AR20-4-D (SPAdes) (version 2) ...
GGGATGGGAACAACACAAGTGGGTAGTCTTGTCTATATTACCACCTAAGAGGCATTTGAGTATTCTCTTTCTCTTACTGGGGAATTTTCGCTTGATTTTTTTGAGGAACTTTCTTTTGATCTTGACAATCTAAGAGAAAGGGGCTTGGATGCCAATACCATCCGAACGTATGGCATTGGATGGGATCAGAAGACCAATAGCATCGTATTACCTAACCGTGACGCTGTAACGGGGGATGTGCTTGGTTTTACGTACCGGTCGATTATCCCCACTTCAAAAAAGCGATACCGTAATACGCCTGACGACAGCCTCTTTCAAAAAGGGGCTGTTTTATTTGGCCTTTATGAAGTGATGGAAGAAGCAAAACGCAGCAAGACACTTTATTTAGTAGAGGGGGGATTTGATGCGATCTTATTGCGTCAAGAACTTCGGGTACCAGCTGCGGCCATGCAAGCTTCACATCTTTCCGTAGAGCAAGCGTGCCTGATAGAGAGAGTTGTTGGAAAAGACGTGAAGATTTACGTTGTCCGAGATAATGACGAAGCAGGTGAACGGGGAGCTGAATTATCAAAGAAGACCCTTCAAAGTAAAGGGTTCGATTGTGAGGTGCTGAGGCCGAAGGATGTTTTTAAGGATATTGCTGAGCAACTTCAAGCTGAAAAACGAGAAAGGACGAGAACGATGGACAAAATCAATTACATGAAAGATTTACTGGAGAAACTGCCAATATCGGTTACCGTTCAGCAGGTGAATCGATGCCTCGAAAAGATTGAACATAGTGCTTTATCTGCTGATGAGCGACTGACATTTCACCTTTTGTACAAAGTTACAGAAAACTTGGAAGCAGCTTTGGATGATTTAAGCTACTTGAACGGAAAGGTAACTGTTCAGGGGCGCTTGTACAAAAACAGCAGCGGTAGATATGCCATTGATGAGGATCATTACTTCACCTGCGGAGAGACCATTGAAATATTGGTGAATGAAGAAGAGAACGGCGGATATTGGGTGAGAACCAGAATTGAGCACAATGGGGAAGACTATTACGCGGTAGATCGGCCGAAGATCAATCTCCAAGGTACGATGGCAAGAATTCGGTATCGATAACGCTGAAAAAGGATGGTGCAGGAAATGATGTATACAGGTTGCTTTGACATTACCCGGAACAATAAGAATTTATACGCTGTTGCGTGGTTAATCTCACCGGAAGGAGAAAGGGTGTGGGAATTACAAAAACGTGTGGAGGGGCTTGATCGGAATGAGGCGACCTATTATGCGCTTCAGATGCTGCTTGAAGAAATACTCGTCCGCGGCATTACAGCGGTTAAGTTCCTCGGTACCAATTCACTTGTGATGAAGCAGGCAAGTGGTCAATGGCAGGCTAAAAAATCACGCTTGTTTAACTACTGTGTGAAGGTAAGAAGTCTCCTTGCAAATCTTCGCCACTTCCGGTTTGAACGGCTTGATCGCGACCAACAGGAAGAGAAGGTGCCATTCAGCCCTGCTACTCAAATGGGAGGTGGACAAGGGACAGAACAATTTGTCATGGTGAGTTTCTTGTAACTTGATACTTGCAAACATTCCCATTATGATTTATGCTGTATCTTGACAATATGCAAGTGGTTAAATTATACGCACATTTGGATTCGCTTGAAAAAGCGATATTTTTATTGCTCGCATATCTCAAAAACATCCAAATTTGCATGGTGATTGGGGGTGTTGCTATTGAAATTAATTCCCGTGACCTTACGAGACTTTCCATATCTACAACCTGTTGAGTGGACGTTCAAGAAAAAGGGGTATCGAGGGAAGGTTACATTTCACCGTGAAACCCAGACTTATGTTTTTGAGATTGAGTCCCCAAAAAAGTACCGGTCGTTGGATGATGGGAAAGTATATGGATCACTTGAGGAAGCGAGAAAAGCGGCTGAATCAAAAATTGACCTGTTCGATACCGTATTTGGTCGGTTATTCGCATTGAAGTAGGAAGCCCTGTTGCAAAGGGCTTTTTGTTTTGCGAACGAAAAGGGAAAGGAGACTTACTCGATGGGGATATTGTTTGAGATCAACAGTCAAGTACAACGGTTGCTGTCTGAGCGAGCCAGGTTAAAGCGGGAGTTACGAACATGCCCTCCTGAACGAGTTGCCATTCTACGGGAAAAGTTAGATCAGATCAATAAGCAGTTACTGAACCTGAAGGAGAGCCTTCCATGCTGGGACGCACACATATAACTGTTGCGGTTGCTGCGTATTGCTCCTACAGACTGCCGCATCAATGGGATGAATTGCCGCAATGGATAATGGGACTGGGGACGGTCGTATTTACATCGTTGCTACCGGATATAACGGAGCCGAGAAGTCGGATGGGTGGGTTTTTAATGCCCTTCTTCCCTTCTTGGCTCCGTCCGTTTGCATTCTTGGTGATAGGAGGGATGCTGGTTTATTACGGGTGGGGAATTTACAATCTGTTATTCACGGCGATTGGGGCTCTCCTGATATTACTCGTCCTTGCAAAAAACAGGGAAAGCCCCACACATAGCTTTGTGGGAATCGGAGTCGTTGTCGCATCCGCTTGGTTGTTTCAACCAAATTTGTGGATACCGGCTCTGATTGGGTACGGTTCTCATCTCGCCTTGGACTTCATCTCTGAAAAGATTGCATTATTTTCTCCGTTGAGTTCAAGGCGCTTCGGTGTAACGCTTTTTCAGACGGGTTCAACCGCAGAGCGGCTTATAGTCCAATGGGGGGCGATAATCTACACCGTTTGGATTACAATTTCGTCATATCTCTCGGTTTAGGTGCCGTTTCATTTGCCTGGTATTTTTACTTACCGGGCTTTTTCTATTTGTGAGGGGCGCTGCAATTTTTACGTGAAAGGAGGGAAGGTGTTTCTTCGCAGCTGGCCTCGGTATTTGTAGCAAAAAGAAAGGAGAGTTTGTATGAGCTGGACTGTCCGATCAGTCAAAATTCTGATGTTTGTAGCTATTTTGTTCTCAGCACTGCTTATTCCGTTGCATCAGGCCGAAGTAGCCTATGCAAAAGATAACGGGAAACCACAATTTGATCCATTTGGACTTGCTGAAGGAAACCCCGAAAATGATTTTAGTCAGTTGATCAACAGAATCTTTAACTGGGTGATCGGATTATCTTTAGCTGGATCTGTCATTTCCGGTGCATTGCTAGCGTTCTTTCTCAACTTTATTGCTATGGGGCAAAACGCACGACAGACGGCAAAAACATGGGGTTTCGGGATTATTATCGGGTTACTGTTGGTTGCAAGCATCGTTACGTTAGCTAAGGTCATTTACAACATGTTGCAGCCGTAATAAGGATGTGGATTCGATGCGTGCAAAAGTACCCAAAGGGATAAAAAATGACATCCCGCTTTTCGTCTTGTCCAACACTCAATGGGTCATTTGTATTGTTTCGTTTACAGGCTTGCTTGCCTCCATTTCCATTGGCTTGTACGAGATTGTCCCCTTGTTTCCCATAGCAGGGGGATATCTCATGTTCCGAAAAATCAAAGGGGAATCTCCATGGATCATGTGGTGGCGACGTTTCTTATTCCGATTGAGACCCAAGAGGGTTATCCGAAGGGAGAGGAGGGGATACATTGGACTCCAGAAAGAGCATTAATTGGTCGGAGTATCTGGAACTAGAGGATGTTCAGGATGGACTTGTGATCCTTTCAAACGGACGTTATCGGAAGTACTTGGAGATTTTCCCGATCCCCTTAACACATTGCTCGGAAAAAGAATTACGGAATGTCTACTTGGGATGGCAGGATTTCTTGCGGACATTGGAGATTGAGATCGCATTGTATATCCAAAGTCGCCAAGTTGATCTGGAAGAAGTGATGAAAAGGCAAAGAGAAAATCGGATCAATTTTGTTCGTACCTATAACGCTTCCGGCTCCATGACGGAAGCGTTTTTGATGGAGCAAGAACACTTTAATCGGGAGTTACTTGTATCAAGAAACCTGCCGGTTCGTCGTAATTTTCTTGTGTTTCCATTGGAAGACCCAACTCGATCACCGGAAAAAGCCAATGACTTTCTTAACGATCGCATCGAAGAATCTTTGGTTCGTATCCAACGTTTTGTACGGCGGTACAAACGTCTGGAAACTCCGGATGTATACGATATTCTTCACGCCTGGTGCAATAAGAAGCAGTCCAAGTACATCTCGGGTAATGATCTTTACGAAAAAGGTTTCCACAGCTTGTTTGTAAAAGGGGTGCCCGCCTTTGCTTAATCTGAAAACTAAGCTCAAATTGATTTGGCCAGTCAAGAAGGAGAAGGATGATGAATATCATCCGATCCATGATTTTATTGAAGTATTGGCTCCAAATTCTGCTGATCTTTCACATCCTACGTTCATTCAGGTAGGTGAGAGATACATCCAATCATTTTTTGTAGACGGATGGCCGTCTGAAATTGACTTTGGGTACCTTCACCCTCTTGTAAGTTTTCCGGGGGATATTGACTTCATCCAATATATCGCCCCTGTTGATAAGGACAAGATATTGACTTGGCTTACGAACCGTATTGAAGGAATTGAATCAAAACTTATTGATCGTGCCAAGCAAGCGTCTAGCCGTGGCGTCCTTTCCAGTCAAGAGGAGCTGGCAATGCTCCAGCAATTGCGGTCTGATATTGATAATAATCGGGATCGCATTATCTACTTCGATAATTTCATCATCCTAGCTGCGAACAACCAGGAAGAATTGGAAAAAAAGGCAGACCGCCTCATGTCTAAGTTTGGAGGGACTAAGGATTGCCTAAAGCCGGCTGATCATGAGCATGACCTGATGTTCAAGGCTGTCAGTCCTCTGGCCATCAAGAGAAAAGAAGCGTGGAAAGAGATGAATTTGGCTGCGGGAACTAACCTGTATCCCTTTACCGTATCGGATTGGCCGCATGAAGATGGTCCAATATTGGGACTGAATTATGACGTGGGTTCTCCAGTCCTCTTTGATGGGTTTAACAAAGAGCATGTAAATAACTTTGGGATCTCATTGATTGGTGTTTCGGGGACAGGGAAAACCGCCATGCTTCAAAAGATTATTGCCGGGGAAGTTCCGTACGGCGTATATCATGCGGTGATTGACCAGGAAGGGGACCTGAAAAAAACCATTGAAACCTTGGGGGGTGTCTACCTGCCGATTAGCCGTTACTCCGATTTGCGATTTAACCCGGCAGACATTGAAGTAGAACATCACAAAGAGCGTGGCCTGATTGTGGATTTGCAGGGGAAAATCGAGGATATGGTCAACCTGTCTGCAGCGATGGCGGGTTTAACGGATAGTGCTGACCATAAAGTGATCGCAGCATACATGGATCGAGCATGGCGCAAGGCGTATGAAAAGTGCGAGATCACGGAAGACCCACGAAGTTTGTATCATGATGCTTACTTTGATCCTCAGAATGGACAATTCGTCACCAAGCAAAAAAAGAAACCACCGCAGTTTGGAGACTTTTATCATGAATTTTGCCTGCTTGCGGATGGAATCAATGAATTGCAAGGAACCGTACTAACCCTTGAACGATTCACCGAGAAGGGAACCCTTGGAATCTTTGACTGTCAAACAAACGTGGAGCTTGGGAAGGCCCCTTGTGCGGGATTCGGATTGAGGGATCTTCACAATTCGGAGTTATTACCGATTGCAAACATTGTGGTTCTTTCTTATCTGGAGAATCGCTTTTTGAAAAAGCGCGATCTGGATGATGGCTCGTTGTTTCGTGTCGATGCGGATGAGTGCCAAGAACTCTTCAAAAACCTGTATTCTGCCAAAGCACTCGAAACCTATTTCCGGCGGTTCCGCAAGAGAAAGGGAGGACCGATTGCGGCCACCCAAAACTTCCAAAAGTTTTATGAGAATGAGCACGGCAGAGCGGTTATTCAGAACAGTGACACGAAAATTATTTTTGCTCAACACGAAGGTGATTTGCAGAGATGTGCCGAGCTGTTCAAATTAACTGAAGGGGAACTGGAATTTTTGGGGATGGGCTTAGCTCACCACGCGATCATTAAACAGCCAAAATACAGTGTACGTGTGGTGACACAGTTTTCTCCTTGGGAGCAAGAGATTTTCTTCCCAGAGCATGGGGGGTGAGCTAGTTTTGTGGAGACGAGTCATCATCCTTACTGTGGCCATCGTTATGCTGACTGGAGTTGGTTTGACAACATTCGGTGTGTATAAGGCAGATGCCGGTAAAGGTGGGGTTGTCGGAAGTTGGATTGGGAAACTGTTCAAAGACGGATGGTTTGGAAAAATTTCAGACAAGGCAACGAAAGTAGGGGAAAAAGCGAAGAAAGTTTACGACAAGGCAAAATGGGGGGCGATCATTACTGGCATCGGTGTTTCAGCGTATGATATCGCCTTTAATGACGCCAACTTCCTGGGTAGTAGTGTTGGATATGTCGTTCAGCGGGTAGCAGCATGGTTGGAACTGCTAATTCCACCGCCGGAACGGCAAATCTTTAACTTTGAAATTGTAAAAGGCGAAGACGGTACAGAAGAGGTTCTCTTTAAGGACAAAGATCGTTTTGCCTACTACCGGTTTGACGATAAGACGTGGCAGATCATCAAATACATCTACTACTACATGATGGGAATCTTTTGGGCGGGTGCTGTCATTATCGTTGGGTATCAGTCAAACTACCTGATGTTCCCAAGTGGTGTACAGGATCGCATTACTGCCCGAAATATTATTTCCACCATGGTTCTATCTGCGTTGGCAATCCTGTTTATTCCCTTTCTCGTGGGGATCTATTCCGATATCGCCATGCTATTTGTCGCCCTGTTCGCCAATCTGGTCGATCCGGAAATTGTCGTGCAGGGGTTATTGAATTACACCATTGATGACAAGTTAACAGAAGCCATGTTGAAATTGATCGCCCTGGCTCAGCACGGGATGATCTTTTTTATTTACTTCATGCAGAAGATTGTCATCATGGGGTTATTGGTGCTGTTCCCGATCATTGCTATGCTGCAAAACTTTCCGTCCAAACGTCATCTGTTTGGTTTGTGGAATCGGGAAATGCTGACCAACCTGTTCACGCAGCCGGTTCATGCATTGCTGTACTGTTTTGCCTTCAATCTCATGCAGAATGCACCTGATGTGGAGAAGATTGCATATTCGGCTGTGTTATTGCTTGCGATTATCCCATCCTGTGCTTTTGTACGGGAGGTCTTTCAAGGGGGCGGATTTGCCCATGAGGGAGCAGGTTGGTTACGGAAGATGGCTTATCTGACTCTTTCAGGTCTTGGAATTGCGGGTGTAATGAATACCGGAAAATTGGCCATGCAAAGCTTTCAAGGAATCCGTGACGTTTATAAACAAAGTGGATTGGCTCAATCTGGAGAAAGTTTTTCGCAATCCCTTGGACAATTCTTGCGGCGTGGATTCCAGTTTAGTGCAGGTGCATTTGGAGGATTGGCTGGTATGGCATTGGCAGGGGCGCCCGGAATGTTCGCTGGAATGAAAGTGGGTTCCAAACTTTCTGGATATGCAGCCAACCAATTCACCGCGACAGCGTCGTCACCTGAAGTACGGAAGGGGTTCCACAGCGTAGCATCCCGGCTCCCGTTTATGGACCGTGATTATCATCGCCAAAAGGCAGCAGCCTACCAGCAGATGATGGAATTACCCCAGAAGTGGGCAGAAGTCCGTCAGCAGGAAGAAGAGGCGGCGTTTGCTCTACGGCAAGTTGACAGCCAGATCAGTCCGGTTTTTGCAGCAAAGCAAGATCATCTACAGGCCAAACGTAACTTCGAGGCCTTGTACCAACAAATGGAGCCAGAAGAACGCGTAAAAGCAAGGAACTTGTTACAACAGCATGAAGAGGCGTATCATCGTTCGCGGCCGCAGTTACTTCATGCACAACAGACAATTCAGGATGCGAAACGAACGTATGAGCGGGCATTGGCCGATTACCAAGCTATTAAACCAAACACTCCAGAGAAGAGCACGGCTCGCCAGCAGGTAGAACAAGCCTACAAGCAGTTACAGCAAGCGAAACAAGCCGTGAATCCTGTGTATCGTCGGCAAGATGTTCAAGCACTCACAAAAGCCGGTTATCGCTCAGGTTCTTCACTTGCGCAGTATTTGGAAGCCGGCTATCAGGTGAACCAGGCTGCACAGAGAGTACAAAGAGCAGAAGATCGTGCAGGTGCACGTTACGAGGAATTGGAACGAACCTATCAAGGCGCGGCGGAAAACTATCAACAAGCAGTAGCTGGAAGGATGAACGTGGAAGGGCAGAAAATGCATCTTGAAAAAGTTACAGGTAAGGTGATTCCTTTGCCGCCTTCTGGACCATCCGTTTCAGTGAGGAAGTACCGCATTGAACCGAAATTTACCCCGGCGCCGCAGAAAGTCGTTCTCCGGCCCGAATCTACTCCGTCATTGAAGCAAGTTGCTCGTCGTCTTGAATTTATCCCAGCATCGAAGCAATTTGCTCTTCGGCCAGATTATCAAGGGTATCGTTCACCTCAACCTTTATCAGGGAAGGCATTTCAGCCGACCATTAAGCAAACATATAAACCCGTTGAACCCGCATGGTTCTCTGATCCGGTTACCGAAAGACAAACCTACACACTAGAAAAATTGGGGGTTCCAGCAGACACAGTAAAGACCAAGGGGGAGGCACACTTGATTATCAGCAGTTATCTAAAAAGTGAAGAGGGATTGGAACTCCAAAGGAGATTCCGTAACCAATGATGGAACGATTAAAAAAGGTGGGTCTAATTCTGGCCCGCCTTCTTTTTCGTTATGTCAAACGGATGCTGCTCTCTCTCTTAATAAGCTTAATTCCCCTGATTGTCATTGTGCTTCTCGTAATGTTAACCCTAGATTCGATGTTTAATCTTACAGGGGGAATGCTGAACTTCACCGGAAGAGATGACTTTGATCCCAAAATCGGTCTGGAAATAAAGGCAGCGTACGAAAAGAAAGCAGACACATGGAAGGGAGGATTGACAGAAGAAGAAATTGCCCAGGTCTACCAGCATGATCATCAATTGTCATGGGGCATTCTGGCTGCGATTGACAAACTGGCCTACAACTTTGATGATCTTTCCCAAATGGAAACGTATCTGAACCAAACCTACGAGTTTGTTAAACCGGAATTTCGTTTTCGGAAGGCCTGTGACGGCCGAACTCTGCTTGATTTTGCTCATACCTATATTGGGACATACCAATATCATTACCAAACCGTCTATGAAAAGCAGTCGGACGGTACGCAAATATGTCATGAGGTGTTGGCCCGTGTAGACACGGACTTCACGTATGAAAAGCTGAATCAGGCGCTTCGACACTACGGTTTGGAAGATAACCAGAATGTTGACATCGTTATTTTTCAAGCCTATGGGTTTGATCGAGACTTAAAAGATCCCCGCGTGAAGTATCTGTTGCCGCCCGAAATGCAACAAGTGATTGCCCGCTCGCCAATTGGCTCTGCCCCCAGGAATGAGTGGGGAGAAATCGACTTGTATGCTCTCCTGCCAGAACGTACGCCCAAAAAGTTTATTGAATCCTTACCTGCAAAAGTCCAAGTCTACGACAATTCGTGGCGTATCAATAAAGGTAGGACGCCCCTTGGTACACTTCCCCGAAGAGGAAGCGAAACCCGATTCGGAACGATAGCGGTTGCCAAAGATAACCCGTACGGTCTTGAACTTGGCATGAAAGTATATATTCCGAAATACGGTTACGCCATTGTGGAGGAATACTCAGATAACATTAATGATGACATCTTAACGGATCGTTTCGTCGATAAGGTGGCCAAGTTTTTATTCTTGTCCTATGATCTCCTCACATCCTGGTTAGATGACATCACCAACCGAACCAAAAAAGAGGAAGTCGTTTATCTGTTCATGGGTGGAGAAGAGACAGATGAGGAGAAGTTGGTCAAAGCACAAGCTTCCTTGAGTAGTGCGTACACAGTTTATTATCAGTCGATTCCCATCTATATTCTCAACCCGGACTTTCAAATTGAGCCTCCAACCTTTGAAGTGAGGGGAAAGACATTTTGGGATGGCAGTACATGGCCCATTACCAGTTGTTTTTGTTACTGTCAAGATCAAAAGAAAGTTCCTCAAAAAAATCAAGCGAAAATTCCCCAGTAAGAGAAAGAGAATACTCAAATGCCTCTTAGGTGGTAATATATACAAGACTACCCACTTGTGTTGTTCCCATCCCCTTCCGGTCGGAAGAATCCTGCCTTTTTCTTCTCCTTGATGCGGTAACTCTCCCCCTTGATGTTGATCGTGGTGGAATGATGGAGCAAACGATC
>Ga0207865_102580_pt1 | contig 10291 bp, 12 predicted proteins | sample HigsolmetaAR204D_FD_184836 | JGI IMG/M metagenome (GOLD analysis project Ga0207865, IMG submission 184836) | Ionic liquid and high solid enriched microbial communities from the Joint BioEnergy Institute, USA - AR20-4-D (SPAdes) (version 2) ...
CGTGGCACAAGGAAGCGAAGCGGGGGGACATCGCGGGACATTCCTGAAGGACGCTTCCGGTTCCTTGATTGGCGCTATGGCCCTTGTTCCGCAGATGGCGGATCATGTATCGCTCCCGGTTATTGCATCCGGGGGGATCATGGACGGACGGGGACTCGTCGCAAGCCTCGCATTAGGAGCCGCTGCCGTACAGATGGGCACGGCCTTCTTGGCGTGTACCGAAAGCGGCGCGCACCCGGCGTACAAACAGAAGATTTTGTCGGAGAACGAGGACGCGACCGAAATCACCCGCGCCTACTCGGGAAAAGCGGCACGCGGCATTCGCACCGATTTTATGAGGGACATGCAGCAGTATTCCGGCACGATCCCTGACTACCCCATACAAAATGCGATGACCCGGGACATCCGCCAGGCCGCTGCAAAAGCGAATCGTCCCGAGTACATGTCACTCTGGGCAGGCCAAGGCCTTCGCTTAGCAAGCAGCCGCTCAGCCGCTGCCATTATCCGGCAAACCGTCGATCAGGCCAATGCTCTTGCCCAAAGGCTCACCGGTCTTGGAACGTCAGGACATCTGAAATGAAGAGGAAAATGGTAACTCGACTGGCGGGAATTCGCAAAGCAGAATCTTAAGGGACGGACGGGTGCCATTCAAATGGCGAATCGATCGGGAGATTCTAGGAGTCGTTTCATTGCCGGAAAGTTCATGACGAATGAATGTAAAAAATGTCCCCCTTTATATATTCATTTCCAGCACCAAGTAATATAATAGGGAAGAGTAGGTATGATGCACTAGGAGAGACAGCATATGGCTTACATGGTTCCGGAGACGATCCCGAGAAAAGCAACCGCCGGAGAACGCTTGGTCTTTGAAAGCCTGAAGCGTTATTTGCCGAGCGATTATATCGTATATTACGAACCCGAGATTCGGGGGAGAAGGCCGGATTTTGTCGTGATCGGTCCCGATCTGGGGCTCGTCGTTCTCGAGGTCAAGGATTACACCAAAGGGACGCTTCATCAAATCAATCATGACGAATGGATCTTGCGCAATTCGGCAGGCGAAATGGTGACGGTCAAAAGTCCGCTGAAGCAAGCGAGAGATAACGCCATGTTCATCTCGGACCGGCTGAAGAAAGACAACAATCTGGTGCAGGAAGGGACTACTTTTCTGAAGTTCCCGTACGGTTATGGCACCGTGTTTACCCGGTTAAAGCAGGAGGATTTCATAAAATATAACCTGTACGAAGTGATCGAGCCTCAATTTGTGCTGTGCAGGGATGAGGTGGACCCCGACGACGAAGCTTTTTCGGCCGATATTCTGTTTGACAAAATTCACGGCATGTTTACGGTCTGGAATCGCCGGAAGAACGTCTTGTCCAATGATGATATCCAGGCAATCCGGTTCCACCTGTTTCCGGAGGTGCGGATCAGTGCGGAATTCAAGCCGCCGGTCAGCCGCCAGGATCAGATTCTGCTGTCGCTGCACAATATCAAGACGATGGATCTTCATCAGGAGAACATGGCGAAGCAGCTTGGCGACAAGCACCGGCTCATTCGCGGGGTTGCCGGAAGCGGGAAGACGCTCATTCTCGCCAGCCGCGCGAAAATATTAGCCAAGGAGCACCCCGATTGGAAAATTCTCGTGCTATGTTACGGAATCGCATTGTCTCGCAGCATCAGGCAAATGATCGACCGATGATGAGCGAACCGGAGGACTTGTTGGAGCTTCTGCCGCCGCCCCAAGGGGCGAATCGGATCGAAGTGTATAATTTCCATGAATGGCTGCGCAACCAGCTGAAGATGAAAGAAACCGAAATACCGGCACTGCTGGAAAAAGCGAGAAACCAAGAGGCGATCCTGCCGACCTACGATGCGATTATGATCGACGAGGGGCAAGATTTTGAGGCGGACTGGCTGAAATTGCTGTCCTGCTGCCTCAATCCGGATACACAATCGTTGCTGTTGGTCGAAGATCGGGCGCAGTCGATTTTTAAACGAAAAACAAGCCTGTCCCAAGATATCGGCCTTGATTTCCGGGGACGCTCCAAGGTGCTTTCGATTAAGCATGCGGCACCGCCAAGCGCTCAATCCGGGCATCCGAACAATACCCGCTGAATAAATAACGAGGCTTACCGAATGAGTTTAATCTCGGGCTATTCCATGCCGCACAAAAAGAGCTCACCTCCCATTCCGGGGTGAGCTTTTCTTGATTACTCCCTTATTTCCCTTCAAAAGCTCGGCGCAGCTCTTCCATGTCAAACTTCTTCATTTTCAAAAAAGCTTGCGTAACGCGTTCACGCTGCTCCGGCGTGCCCCTGGTGATCATGTCGTCCAGGACAGCGGGGGAGATTTGCCACGAAACGCCGTATTTGTCCTTGAGCCAGCCGCATTGCTCGGCCTCGGGGACGGCGGACAGCTTGCTCCAGTAATCGTCGATATCTTCCTGCGTCTCGCAATGGACAAGCAGGGAGATCGCCTCGTTGAATTGGAACGGGTGCTCCAGGGCGCTGTCCATAGCCGCAAACCACGTGTTCTCCAGCATGAAATCGGTGAACATCACCGTTCCTTCGCGGTTGGGCGCTTGGCCGGGGCCGTATCGAACGAGGCTGCCGGCTCTCGCATTGCGGAACACCGACAAATAGAATTCGCGGGCTTCCTCGGCCTTGCCGCAATTGTCGCCCACGAACAATAGCGAGGGGATGATCGTCGGCCGCGGCTCCCCTTCTGGATTCGTCAGCATGAGCTGCCAGGAGAAGCCGTACTTGTCCTGAATCCAGCCGTACCGCTGGCTGAACGGGTACTGATCCAGCGGCATCAGCGCGAAGCCGCCTTCGGACAGCTTGCTCCACACCTCGTCAATCATGGCTCTCGCGTTCTTGTCCCGGGACGGATCGAAGTTCACAATAAACGAGATGGAAGGATTGGGCTTGAAGTACGGACCTGCGGAGATGGCCATGAACGGCTGTCCCCAGACGGTGAATGTGATGAGATCGCTGTCGCCGGAAGGCGTGTCGCGCAGCGTCACCTCGCTCGTTACTTGAGAATCCGGGAAGACGGAGCAGTAGAACGCCGCGGCTTCTTTGGCTTCCTTGTCGAACCACAGGTGTGGGACGATGGAGGCAGTCGTCGAACTGCTTTTGACATCTGTCATGAATGATCCTCCTCTTTTCGGCTTGGCGTGGACTAGCGTTATCTTCATTATACTGCAAGGATGAATGCCGCGTTTCTTGCCGATTGCGGTTTTCCGGGTGGCGGGACGCGGCGAATGTTTTGGCGAAGCGGCCATCAGCGAAGGGCTTCATATGGCGGCTGGGGCAGCATTTTCGCTCTTAACGCGATTAGCACAACGCCGAAATTGTTCTATAATAAAGACATCTTCGCGAAAAAAACGGCAGTCGTCGAACCGGCGAAGGATAGACGTTTTTCTTATTTCTCCGCCTGAGGTGACCTATGAGCAAGCCATGGAAGGCAAGCTGGATTACAGATCCGGCATTTCTTGAGCTGAAGCCGCTCCCCACGCTGCACAAAGAGTACGAGCCGTCAGGGACGGCAGTCCACCCGGAAGCGCTGCGCAACCGGCACATGCTGGTCCGAAAAACAGTGGTGCTGCATGAGAAGCCGCGGCAGGCGGTATTGCGCATGACGGCTGACGATTATTACAAGCTCTACGTCAATGGCCGCTACATCGGGCAAGGTCCGGCGCAGGGGTATGTTTTTCATTATAACTATAATGAGTGGGATTTAACCTCGCAATTGCAAGCCGGCGAGAATGTGATCGCCGTGCATGTGTATTACCAGGGCCATATTAACCGGGCCTACAACAGCGGCGATCTGCGCCAGGGGATGATTGCCGAGCTTTATACGGAGCAAGGCTTGGCTGCCGCAACGGACAACACCTGGAAATATGCCATCGCCGCTCAATACGGCACGGCGGGAACGGTCGGTTACGATACGCAATTTTTGGAATGCATCGATCAGAGGCTGGCTATTCCCGATTGGCATACGGTCGGCTTTAACGACGAACACTGGGACACTGTAGCGGAGAAACCCGAGGCCGATTACGTGTTCGTGCCGCAATCGACGCCGGCTTTGCAGGTGTACCGCATCGAACCGGCCCATGTTCAAAGGCTCGGGGAAGGGCATTATTTGATCGATTTCGGCAAGGAAATTACCGGACAGTTCGAGATGACGGCGCGAGGCCGCTCCGGGGACCGCATTGAGCTCCGCTATGGGGAAGAGCTGGAGGCGGACGGCGCCTCTGTCAAGCATGAAATGCGCTGCAACTGCACGTATGCGGAGATGTGGACGTTGTCCGGCCGGGAGGATACGCTGGAGCTGTTCGAATACAAAGCTTTCCGCTATGCCGAGGTCATCGGGCCGCCCGAAGCTATTCGGCCGGACCGCTTCGCCGCGATTGTGAGGCATTATCCGCTTGACCCGGAGGCGTGCCGCTTCGAAACGGCGGATTCCTTGCTGCAGCAAATTTGGGATATTTGCGCGCGCGGCGTGCAGCTCTGCGCCCAGGAGAATTACGTGGATTGTCCGTCCCGCGAGAAAGGCCAATATTTGGGCGACAACACCGTGATGGGCCATGCGCATATGTACATCAGCGGCGATTTGCGGTTGTTTAGGAAGGCGATTCGCGATTTCGCGCTGTCCGCCGCGGTCTGCCCGGGCCTGTTGGCGGTCGCTCCGGGCAGCTTCATGCAGGAAATCGCCGACTTCTCGCTTCAGTGGCCGATGCAGCTGCTCCTCTATTATCAGCACAGCGGCGACATGGATTTTTTGCAGGAAATGTATCCGGTAGCCGAGAACCTGCTGGCTTATTTTCGCAAGTATGCGCGGCAAGACGGTCTATTGGAGAATGTCAGGGAAAAATGGAACCTGGTCGATTGGCCGGACAATTTGCGGGACGGGTACGATTTTCCTTTAACGAGACCGGTGGCGGACGGCTGCCATAACGTCATCAACGCGTGGTATTACGGCTGTGTGCAAGCGGTGCAGGCGATCCGAACGATGCTCAAAATTCCGTATGAGGATGAGCTGCCGGCATTGAGACAGTCCTTTATCGCCGCCTTCTATCGTCCGGAAGCCGGATTATTCGCAGATAGCGTGCAGACGAATCACTGCTCCCTGCATGCCAATATGCTGCCGTTGCTGTTTGGGATCGCCCCGGATCAGGCTGTTCCCGCCATCGTCTCGCTCATTCGCCGGAAGCGGTTCAGCTGCGGGGTGTACATGTCCTATTTTCTTCTGAAGGCGCTGGCCGCGCATGGCGAAACATCGCTTCTGTACGAGCTGATGACCTGCGATGACGAGCGATCGTGGGCGAATATGGTCAAGGAAGGGGCGACCTCGTGCTTCGAGGCTTGGGGCAAGGAGCACAAATGGAACACGAGCCTGTGTCACGGCTGGGCCAGCGCGCCGATTCCTCTGCTGATCGAGGAGATGATCGGGATCAAGCCGGCTCGGCCCGGATGGGCGGAAGTGTCGTTCCGCCCGCGGATTCCGGACGGCATGCCGGATTTTACCCTCGAGTTTCGCACGGTGCGCGGATCGTTTCGGGCGGCTTATCGCCGCGGCGAGCTTTCGTTCAAGGCGCCGGAGGGCGTGAAGGTTGCGGAAAAATAATATGGGGAGGGACATCGTCTGATTCATCTCAGCATTCTTAAGGGATTATCTTACTCCGGAGCGGTCGAATTGCTGCTGCAAGAAGGGTACCGGGAAGAAGCGGTTATTGAACGGGAGAGTGCAGAGGGCGGCATGCTCTTTCTTTATCCCTATAGCTTGTATGATCGCTATCACAAACGGGTGGACCGCATCTTTCACGCAGAGTACTGCATGAAGGATGAGCACGGCGAGTGGGAGGAGTACAAAAGCTTCTGGACGAGATCGGAGCTTCCCCTTTAAGCCGCAGAGGGGAGGACAACGGTTCGCGCTTGCTTCGCGGCTTGGGGGGAAGAGCAGCTTGCGCTTGCTTTGCGGCTTAGGAGGAAGACAGCAGCTCGCGCTTACTTCGCGGCTTAGAGAGAAGCAGCGGTTCGTGCTTGCTTCGCGATTTCCTACGCCGGAGAGGCGGTGCGGCGGCCATCCGCCCCTGCAGGGCCAGTGTGCCTTCGTGGATTCTGGTGTATACTGCTCTATGGATTCATAGAACCGGAGGACAGCGTATATGGTCGACGTGGACAAATTAGCCGGGATTTTTGCCAGCGGTTTCTGCCAAATAGAACGGGTATACCGATTAGTGATTCAGCCCCACAGCATATTGCACGACTTCAGGACGGCCAGGCATGGGTTGTTGTTTCCCGTTCGCGGCAAGGCCAGGATGCGTGTGGACGGCACGGTCTACGACATGCATCCGGGCGCAGTGCTGCATGCAGCTCCGGGCATGCAGCTCGATTCGCAGGTTCTCGGCCAATCCGAGTACGAATACTACACCACCCTTTATAAGCCGAACGATCCGTGGCTCAAGGGAAGCGACTTCGCTGAATGCAGTACGCATTTCAAAATTGAGCCTAGCGTAAGCTCGAGAGTGATCGAATTTTTTCGCGCAAGGGACGAAAAACACGGTGTATTATAATGAAACTTCGGGCTTTGGCCTGCGGGTGCCAGCAGGCTATCCCGAGGACGGCGCGGCGATTTCCCTGGAGACGCTGGCTGTCATGAATCCGGATTATATTATTATTCAACACGATCTGGAGACGGCCAAGGCTGCCGTTCGGGACAAGGAACGTTGGCGGTATGGAATTCGCTCGAAGCCGTAAAAAACAATCACGTTCTCTTCTTTGACAATTCCCTTAACTCCGGAAGCGTCCTGGCGATCCGCCTGGCGGCCGAGCAGTTTATGGCATTAGCCGGACAATAATCCGGTCAAATGCGCGGCCCGCGTCTTGGCGCCGTGCCGGCGTCAAGGTCAGCCTGGAGAGCTTGCCGGAGCTGAAGGGAGACGAATGGATCTGCGATAAAGCGCCGATAAGGCGCTTTTTGAATGTCCGGCACGGTTATTCTGACTTGAAAAATTGGACGGAACCCTCCGGCGAATTTTCAGGCACCGCAGGTGATGACCGATGACGAAGGAATCGCTTGTTATAGGCGTCCAACTTAAAAGAACCCTAACTGCTCCTTCGCCTTCTCCGACATCATGGACGGGGACCAACGCGGCTCCCACACGAGATCGATATCCACGTTGGACTTGCCGGTTTTTTCGGCCAACACCCACCGGGCGCCGCCGACGATCGTGTCATGCAAGGGGCAGCCGGGGGTCGTCAGCGTCATGCGCACGTAGATGCGGTCCGGCTCCTCGCGTACTTCGTACACCAGGCCGAGATCGACGATATTGACGTTCAGCTCGGGATCGTACACTTCCTTCAACAGCTCGAGCAAATGTTCGGCATCGCGCATCTTCTTCCTCCTCCTCTTTTTCCAAAAATAGACCCGGTGCGGGCCAAGCCCGAAGCGATCCGCTTCAGCGGGCGAATACGAGAGCGATCAGCGAGATGTAGGCTATGGACAACAGGGACCAGGCCGATCCCGCTGCTGCGACAAGCGTCTGCCAGTCAGCCGCAAGCCCTGCGATGAGCAGCAGGGTGAACGCGGCAATAAGCGCCAGTCCGATGTGCACGTTGCGCTCGTTCAGCAGATCGGCCATCATCGGCGTTCCCGGTTTGCCCGCCTGCTTTCCGTATTTGTACGTCCACCATAAGAAGGGGACGATTTTGGACGCATAGCATAGTATCGTAAAGGAAACCCAGCCTCCCAAATAACTCCAACCGGCAGCGAGCACGATTCGCTCATCGAGCAGCCGATCCGGGTTCGGGAGCGCATAAATCAGCAGAGCCACGGTCAGGCAGGCAAAAGCCTGGCTGGCGTATACCGACCATTGAATGCCCAGGCCGGGATTGCGCTTGTGGCGTTTTTTCTTGATCTGCAGCAGATGGATATTGTACGCTGTGGCAGCCGCCGCAAGCAGCAGCAGCGCCGTCCAGAGAAGCCATGCGCTAGCGTCCGCGAGGAAAGCGAGCGTGCCGACGACCACGGCCGCATTCCACAAGACGAGCACAACGCTCTGCAATCCGGTCGGGTAGTCGTGCGCCAGATAGAACATCGGCAGCATCTTGTAGCTGAAGCCGGTAATGAGCAAGCCGAACCAGCCGACCGCCCCCAGCCATATGTGCGCGCCGAACAGCTGTCCATGGATGGCGGGCCAGAAGCCGAAGGCGAGGTTGAGCCCCATCGCCAGGCCGGAGATGCCTGTCAGCGCGAGATACAGCACGGAGCAGGCGGCGCTCAGCGTGATCGCATCCCATTTCCCGGCGCGAAGCAAGGTGGCGGCGATATTCCCCGCGAACAGCAGGATGCCGGCCAGCGCCAGCGTTGCGCCTCCGGCGATCCAGCCGAGGTCTCCGCGGATGAAGCCGTACAGCAGGCCCGAAGTGCCGGCGGTGAACGCTGCGTAATGGACGTAACCGAGCCGTTCGCTGTACAGGCTGGATTGCAGGATGACGTTGATCAGCTGATAGACCGCGCCCATCGCCAGCATCGTCGCCCAAGCGAGCACGAACAGATGCGCATGAAACCATCCGTTCGGACTGCGCAGCGCTTCCCCCAGCCAGCCGGATAAGGAGGCGAGGGAAAACGCCTGAAACAGCACAAAACTGATCATCCCCGTAATGATAAACAGAAAGGGGAGACGGGACATCGTTCTCGCCTCCTTATACTTTGCGAATGGTGACCTTGGCCGAGCCGTCGGGCTGTTCCTCCACCTCGTAGGGATATCCCAGGCTGTGCAGCTCTTCGATCAGGAACATCGGCACGCGGTCGTTGTGAATGGTCACGGCATCTCCCGGGCGGCATCGTTCCAGTGCGGCCAATGTGCGAATCATCGGCTGGGGCGGCTCCAGTCCCCGGTTGTCCAGCGAGATGGTTACGGGATCGCGCTGCGCGGCCCCGGCGCCCTCGCCGGCGTCATCTGTACCGTCCGCGGGCGGTACGGCCTCTGCCGCGTCCGCAGCGGCTGCGGTTGGCTGCTCCCCGGAGGCTGTTTCGTCCAGCCAGTGCTTGTTCTTTTTGCTGACGAAGGTGGAGACCCAATGCTCCTCGCCGACCTGCTCCGCTTTGCCTGCGAACCCTTTCAGCTTCAGCACGCCGAACAGCGGAGTCGGCTTGATGGTGGCGTGCAGCACGAAGATATCGTCTTTACCCAGGCTTTTGACCGTCTCCATAATCAGTTGAAACGGCTCCAGCTTATTGCGGAGCTGGGGTCTGACGTCCAGCTCGACCACTTTTGCCTCCTTACGGTTCATACGCTTCACCTGCTTGGCATTAAAATTCCGACGCTGACTTGCTTTAAGCTCAATGCTGCCTGGAGGCCGATCCTGAACGAAGCTTCATCATCGGCCGACCTCTTCCGTTGCCGGCAATTTGCCGGCGGCTATCATCCCATTTGTTGGACAGCCCTGTCATACAAGCCTGCCATGCCGCCATAGAGCGAGTAGAAGAACGAATCCGGCGCTTCCAGGGTGAAGGAGGTGTACGCTTTCGGATCGACGCCGAGCATGTGCTCGAACAGCCGCGCACTGTCATAAGCATAGAAGCAGAAATGCGTGTATTGAAACTCCGGCATTTTCTCATAAATCGTCACGATCTCGGAAGCGTAGTCGTCAAGATGGCGGCTCGCTTCCTGGATCATGGCGACCGCATCCTCCAGCGTCACCTGAATTCGGATCGTCCTCTCGTCGAGGATTTGAACGCTCGCCATTACAGCTTCCCGATCTTCACCTGGAAGGTGGCCGGGCCCCGCTCGATATACTCCCACGTGAACTGGCCCGGATGCATCGATTCGAACTGGAAGCGCAGCGGCACGGGATCATGGTCGTTTACAAGCAGCATCGCTTCATTCGGCTTCAGGTTGCCGAACGTCTCGAAGATGACCTTGTGCTTCAGATGCGGCGGGTATTCCGTCGCGCGGATGGTTGCGGCGAATGAACTCATGCTTCATTCCTCCTCGGAAAAGTAAGTGGCTTTCTGATCCCGATTATAAAGCAGCCGATGCATCGTCTTCGTGAGCCGGATCACAATTTTTAAGAAATATAGCCGAAGGCGAACTCAGGCTTCTGGCAGGCCAGCGGCAGAACCTGCGATCAGGCGGACAGCGCGATCGGGCGGCGCGATCAAGCGGGCGGTGCCTGCGGAGCGGGACGAGGCGAGCGGCGCGATGCTCGCGAGGCGGCTGGTGCAATGCTCGCGAGGCGGGACGGGCGAGGCGGCTGGTGCAATGCTCGCGAGGCGGGACGGG
>Ga0207865_102601_pt1 | contig 10224 bp, 11 predicted proteins | sample HigsolmetaAR204D_FD_184836 | JGI IMG/M metagenome (GOLD analysis project Ga0207865, IMG submission 184836) | Ionic liquid and high solid enriched microbial communities from the Joint BioEnergy Institute, USA - AR20-4-D (SPAdes) (version 2) ...
TGGAACACCATCCCGATATTGCCGCGCATCCGGTGCAGATGAGCTTCGTCCGCGCGGACGAGCCGGCCGTTCACCCTGCGGTGCCACAGCAGCTCGCCGTCCACCTCGATCGTTCCGGACGTCGGCTCTTCGAGCGTCATGAGCATGCGCCCGAGCGTCGTCTTGCCGGAGCCGCTCGGCCCGATAATGGCCAGCTTCTCCGCCGGCGCCACCTCCAGATCGATCTCCCTCAGCACTTGATGATCGCCGAAGCTCTTGCTGATCTTGTCGTATTTCACCAGCGGCATGGGAGCGTTCAGCGGCTCAGATTCTGTCGCGCGGGCAGATGCCGGGGCGCCGCTCTCCGCTGCCTCTGCCGCATCCGCCGTCCTGTCCTCCAGCAGCATCGCTTCACCTCCCTATGAACGAATGAGACATACTCGCTATACCTATTTTTCTTATATGAAAACTGAGATAATTCGATGAGAAGAGGCTGCCTACCGGGTGCCCATTGGTCTTTACGCTCATCCCGGTCCTTACGTCCATTCCAGTCCTTACGCTTATCCCGGATCCTTCGCTGATCCCGGTCTCCAACGTTCATCCCGGCCCCTTTCGCCCCGTTACACTTACGCGCCGCGCTGCCGGTTCATCCGCACCTCCAGCCGGCGGATCAGCAGGGACGCCGGGTAGCTGATCAAGAGGAACAGCACCCCTACCAAAGTGTAAGGCTCGAACACGCGCCAGGAAACGGACACGATATTTTTGGCGGCAAGCAGCATTTCGACCAGCGTGATTGCCGATAAGATCGGCGTCTCCTTGAACATGACGATCAAATAATTGCCCATCACCGGAATAATCGGCGGGATCGCCTGAGGCAGAATCACCGACAGCCAGGTGCGGGCTTTGGTGAAGTTGAGCGCAGTCGCCGCCTCCCACTGGCCCTTCGACACCGCCTCGATGCCGGAGCGGTACACCTCCGACATATAAGTGCTGTAGTGCAGCCCGAGACCGATAATGCCGACCGCGAAGGCGGACAGCGAGATGCCGGCAATCATCGGCAGGCTGTAGTACAGGAAGAACACCTGCACGAGCAGCGGCGTGCTGCGGACAAACTCGACGAACGCGCGGGCCGCCCAAGAAAGCGGCTTCCATCGCGAACGAACGACGATCGCGAGCATTAGGCCGGCGATGCAGGCGACGGCAAAGCCGCCGACGGTAGCGAGCACCGTGACGCGAAGCGCTCTGAGCAGCTCGGGAAGCACGGACAGCGCATAATTCCAATCCCACATGCTTCTGTCACCTCCCTGCCTGAAGCCTGCGCTCCAGCAGCTTGAAGCCTAAAGTTACGATTCCGGCAAGCGCAAAATAAATGACCAGCAAGGTCGCCCATATTTGCGGCGTCATTGAGACGTAATTGTTGCGCAGCACCATAGCTTGGTAAGTCAGATCGGACAACGTGATGAAGTAAACGAGCGAGGTCGATTTCAACAGCTCAATGGACAAATTGCCAAACGGGGGAAGCATGCGGACGAATGCCTGGGGAAAAATCACCCGGCTCATCCGCTGCCAAGGCGTCATATTCAGCGCGACCGCCGCCTCCCACTGCCCTTTGGGAACGGCCTGGATCGAGCTGCGCACGATCTCCGAGCCGTAGGCTCCGTAATTCAAGGCAATCGCCAGAACGCCTGCCGCCAGCTTCGGCAGCTCCACCCCGACAAAGGGGAGGGCGAAATACAGCCAGAACAACTGTACCAGGAGCGAGGTTCCCCGAAAAACCTCCACATAGACGACCGTCACGGCGCGAACAGCGGCGAATTTGGACAGCCGGGCCAGACCTGCGGCCGTTGCGATGGGAAGCATCAGCAGCCACGACAGAACCGCGACCTGAATCGTAATGCCGGCTCCTTCCAGAAGCAGCGGCGCCAATTCCACCATGGACGTGTTCATGTTACTCTTTGCACAGCTCTTCGGCCGTTACATTACCGGGCAGCTCATCTTCGGTAAAGCCGAATTGTTGCAGGATGGTCAGCAGCTCGCCGGATTCCTTCAGCTTGTTCAGCTCCGCATTGAACGCGTCGCGGAATTCCTGATCCGCTTGCCGGAACGCCGTAGCGCCGTATCCGCGGACGTCCTTGCCGTCGATAACCGGCTGCGTGAAATCGGATACCCGCTCTATACTCGGATCGTTCGCCGAATCGAGCATCGACTGCAGCGCGGGACCTGTCATCGTAATGGCGTCCGCTCTGCCGGCCTGCAGGGCGTTCAGCGCGGAAGCCTGGTCAGGCACGATGACCATGCGGTCCTTCGGCACACCGGACTTCTCAAGGTAGCCGATCTCCACGGCCCCGGCCATCACCGCTACCCTGGCGTCATTATTTTTCGCAATGTCTTCATAGCTCTTCAACTGGAGCGGATTGCCTTGCTTGACGGCGATCGCTTCGCCGATGCTGTACTCCGGATCGGCGAACAGCACGGCTGCGCAGCGGTCCGAATTGATGAACATGCCGGCCGTAATCAGATCGAAGCGCTTCGCCTGCAGCCCGCCGATGAGCGAGCTGAACTCCGTCAGTTCTCCGCGAACCTCGTTAATCCCCAAGTTTTTGAGCACAACCTTGGCGATTTCCACGGCCTCCCCCGTCAGCTCTCCATTCGCTTCTTTGTACGCATATGGCTTCTCGTTAGCGAACCCGACGGTGATATAGCCCCGCTTCCTCGCTTCCTCCAGCGTGCCTCCCTTGCCTTCTTCGCCGCCTCCGCCCGCGCCTGCCTGCGGAGCGTCTCCCCCTTGGCCCGGTTCCTTCGCGCTGCCGCAGCCGATAGCCGCGACTGCCAGCAGCATGATCATGGCCAGCGTAAGAATACGCTTCACACACTCACTTCCTTTCCAAAACTGATTGCAAATGCAAAATTGTTCGCGAACACAATTTATGTTAACACGATACCCCCAGGAGGTCATGTTGGCTATGCCCCCCATATTCCAGATAATCCCTGCTCATTTTGGCTGAGGCCAAATAACCTGCCCGATGCTCCTTTTTCCCCCCGTATCCCCCCGATTAGGGACAAAATCACCGTTTTACACAAAAGTCAATCTGTGGTATTAAACAAAATTCAGCGAAATTAGGCCAATTAAATTCGATTTCAATCAAATTTCAAATAAAAAATCATCAAATCTATTTCATTTGCATTCGATCTTTTACAATCTCATCCGCACAATTTGTTCACTTCTATCCTCTGCTCAAGCGGAGGATTGAATTTGTCGAACCACGTCGAATTTTATCTGCAAAAAAGCCGCCGTTCACCGCCTGTTTCGTGAGCTATTAATGTAGCTTTTGCTCGGCTGTGCCCCGCCCGCCCGCTTGTCGATTATTGGCGGCACTGCCCGGCAGCATAATGAAGCCGCGGCCGCTTGCTTGACAGCTTTCGTCCGAAAAGAAAAACGTCTATCGGCGTCCTTTCAAGGATGAACGGCGGTTTTGCGGTAGTTTTCCTTGGTACAGAAAGTCGCACTTCGCTTTATCGCTTTTTTGGGCCAAAACGCTCACTGGCAGCCAAACATGCGAAATAAGGCTGCTCACTTGCGTTACAATTTCAAATCGATGGTTTCGAGTGAAATAAGCTCTGTAGCTTGCGTTAGCCCAGCAAAACAGAAAGCGAAGCCAGCGAACACCAGGCAAGGGAACAAGCGTTCTTTTCTTGAAAAAAGCCGTTCATCGCCTTCAAGCTCCCCCGCGCTCGCGCATAACCCCTTCATGCCCCCTGCAGGTTCGGTTGTATTTTTTGCCTTTTTCGATAATAATGTCAAAGAAGAAAATATGAGAGGAGTCCACTTCATGGTTGCTAACGTCAAGCAGACCCGGCTCATTCTGGCCGGTTTGCTGCTGGGCATCCTCATGTCGGCTATGGACAATACGATCGTCGCCACCGCGATGGGCACGATCGTCGCCGATCTGGGAGGCCTTGATAAATTTGTCTGGGTGACCTCGGCGTACATGGTCGCCGTCATGGCCGGCATGCCGATTTTCGGCAAGCTGTCCGACATGTACGGCCGCAAGCGGTTTTATGTCTTCGGGCTCATCGTCTTTCTGTTCGGCTCCGCCCTCTGCGGCCTGGCGCAGAGCATCGTGCAGCTCAGCCTGTTCCGCGCGATTCAGGGGATCGGGGGCGGCGCCCTGATGCCGATTGCGTTTACGATCGTGTTCGACATTTTCCCTCCGGAGAAAAGAGGGCGGATGACCGGCCTGCTCGGCTCCGTATTCGGCACCTCCAGCGTGCTCGGACCGCTGCTCGGCGCCTATCTGACGGAATATATCAGCTGGCACTGGATCTTTTACGTCAATCTGCCGATCGGCATCGTGTCGCTCTTTCTGATTCTTCGGCACTATAAAGAATCGGGGCAAACATCGAAGCAGCGCATCGACTGGTGGGGCGCGGTGACCCTGGTGGTCGCCGTCGTCTGCCTCATGTTCGCGCTCGAGCTTGGCGGCAAGCAGTTCGCCTGGGACTCCGGCGCGATTATCGGCCTGTTCGGCGGATTCGCCGTGTTCTTCATCGGGTTTCTGATTGCCGAAACCAAGGCGGCAGAGCCGATCATCTCCTTCTGGATGTTCCGTCGGCGGCTGTTCGCTTCGTCTCAGGCGCTCGCGTTCTTGTACGGCGCGACGTTCGTCATCCTAACGGTCTACATTCCGATCTTCGTGCAAGCGGTGTACGGCGGCTCGGCGACGAATGCGGGCTTTATCCTGACGCCGATGATGCTGGGCTCGGTAGCCGGCAGCGCCGTTGGCGGCGTGTTCACGAACCGGACCTCGTTCCGCAACCTGATGATCGTCTCCGTCTTCGCCTATGCCATCGGCATGGGGCTGCTGGCTCTGCTTACGCCGGACACCGCCCGCTCGCTGCTGACGCTCTATATGATCATCGCCGGGTTCGGCGTCGGCTTCTCCTTCTCGCTGCTGCCGACCGCCTCGATCCATAATCTCGAAATGCGGCACCGCGGGTCGGCCAATTCGACGAACTCGTTCTTCCGCTCGCTCGGCATGACGCTTGGCATCACCGTCTTCGGAACGATTCAGAGCAAGCTGTTCGCCAGCAAGCTGCAGGCATCTTTGGGCGGTACGGAAGGCCAGGGGCCGGGCTCGGGCCTCGTCAATCTCGGAGATCCGCGCGAGCTGTTCACCCCGGAGAAGCGGGCGCAAATCCCTTCGGCGATGCTCGACCAGATCGTCGACGCCATGTCCGGCTCGATCACATATATGTTCCTGCTGGCGCTCATACCGATTGCCCTCTCCGTCGTTGCCGTCTTCCTGATGGGCAACGAGCGGGTTACGGTGAAAAAGCCGGGCGGAGAGAACCCTGGCTCGGCCGGATCGCGCGGTTAAGGCCGGCGGCAGCAGATGGTGGCCTCCTTCGGATGGTTCGCCCCTGGCGTCTGGCTGCGCCGCTGGCAAGGACGCCGTTTTCGTCCCGGCGCTGTTGCGGCCGGCCGCTACCGGATCGTGGAACGGCTCGGGGAAGGCAGCTTCGGCGTCGCTTACTTATGCATCGACCTGCGCTCCGGCCAGCGGTGCGTCCTGAAACGGATCAGTCCGGCACGCGGCGGAAAGGAGCGGGCAGAGCGCATTTATGCCCGCGAGATCGGGATCATGAGCCGGCTCGACCACCCGCTCATTCCGCGGCTGCTGGATAGCTTCCGCGCGGAGAGGCAGCCGTGCTTCGTGATGGAATATGCCGCCGGACGAAGCCTGGAGCAGCTGCTGTTCACGGATGGCCGCCGCTTCTCGGAAGAGCGGTCGCTGGAGCTGATCCTCCGGCTGCTGGCGGCCATTGAGTATTTGCACGGGCTGCGCATCGTCCACCGGGACATCAGCATCGCCAATGTACTGCTGCACGGAGATGAGCTTCGGCTGATCGATTTCGGCCTGGCCCGGGAGTTGCGAGCCGGGGACGCGCACGCGCACGGGCAAGGCCTGCCCGTTAGCCCGGCAGGCGGGGCGGCGAGAGATGCGGCGACCGGGCAGGTGGACGCTGCGGGTGAGCACGCGGGCAGCCCGGCGGCCGGGCAGGTGGACGCCGCGGGTGAGCACGCGGGCAGCCCGGCGGCCGGGCAGGTGGACGCCGCGGGTGAGCACGCGGGCAGCCCGGCGGCCAAGTACGTGACCGACACGGACGGCGTGGCAGGCGACGCCCCGACCGGCAAGCGGCTGCGCAGAAGGCTGCACGTGACGAGCGATTTTTACGCGCTCGGGCATTTGCTGCTGTTCCTTCTGTACAGCACGTACCCGGATGAGGAGCCGGCCGGGCGCGGCAGGCGCGAGGAAGAGAAGAGCTGGGAAGAGGAGCTGACCCTGCATCCGGGCACAAAAAAGCTGCTCCGCCGTTTGCTGGAGGCGGAGCAGCCTTATTCCCGATGCCGCGACATCGCGGATGAGATTGCCCGGATATTGCCGGATTTGAAGCAGCAGCCGCATCGCTCGAGGCGCGGCTAGCTGCTGGAGAAGAAGCTGGACTTGCGCTTTCTCCGATAATGGCCGTGGCCGTATTGATTGTGATGCGGATGGGAAGAACCGTAGTGCCGCTTGCGGTAATCGTCGCTGGAATGATACGGGCGGTAGTAGCCGCCTCCGTACTTGTTCGTCTTCGAATGCAGCAGCTTGCGCAGCAGTTTTTTCAGCATGGCGTTCCCTCCTAAGAAAGGTTCTTGCCCTTCAATACGCGAACGAAGCGAAGTCCGTTTCAATCGGTTGCGGCAGCCTCCCTGCTAAACCCACGATGCGATATCGTCCTCGTCGATATCATCCTCCGGCCCGGGCGCCGGGTGCCGCCTTGCAGCGGCGGCGCCTCCGCCCTCCGCAGCTGCCGCCGCGAACCGCTCCGCGCTCTCCGCCGCAAGTTCGGAGGGAAGGCGGATGGGCGGCCTTTCCGCCGGAATATGCAGCTGCAGATTCCGGACTCCGTTCGCGCGAATCTCGTTTTCGATCAAATAACGGATGGAATCCATCAGGTTGGTTTGACAGTTCAGCCATTCCATCACCGCCGGCGACTCGTTCTTCTTCGTCTTCAAGCTGATGTTGGTCCCCGGCAGCTTCTCTTTTTTCACAGCCTCGCTCCCCCCTTATCTTTCGGCCGGGCCCGCGACGCTACACCGCCTGCTTCGCTTTATTTTTCAAGGCATCGTAAATTTTGCCCCGCACGAAGGCGTCCAAGCCCTCCGCGTTCATCGTAATCGCGTACGGAGCCGGCACATAGAACAGCTTGATCTCCCGCTCGTCGCAGAGCGCCTTCAGCAGCGGATACAGGTTCGGACGCATCAGGATGCTGCCTCCGCCATATACGCAAATAATGTCGATGGCGTTGCGCGCTTTGGTCAGCTGCTTGCGGATATTTTGGACGATCTGCTTCGCCTGTCCTTCCAGCGGCCGGCTGAGCGTCTTCATCGCCCTGGCGTAATATTTGTGCTTCGGATTTTTCAGCACGTCGCTGAAAAACTGCCGCGGGCTGTCCGGCAGATGAATGAGCCGGTTGAACTCGTCCAGCGCCTCCTCGATGGCATAGCCCGCGCCATGATGGCTGCCGTGCACGAATTGCCGCAAAAACTTGTTGCCCTCCGTAATCGGATATTCCGTCGATCCGTCGCCGATATCGACGTGGAGGATGCGCTTATCCTTGAAATAGCTGCCGCTCAAGTTCGGGTCCAGGCCGTACACCGCGGCGAACTCCTTGTACATCTCCCCGGTCCGCCATTCTCCGTCTGCATTCTTCTGAAGCGCGAACGTAACCGGCGTCGCTTCGGGAACGACCTTCGTGTAATCGAACACGATGCTGACAGCGACCCGCTGCTTGCCCAGATGCACGGTCACGCGATGCGTTCCGTCCATGAAGCGCCGCTCGAATTTGGCCGCCGTCTCGTCGCTGTGCTGCGTCACCGGCAGCGCCGTCGCCATATCCGCCAGCACCTCGATCTGCTCGGGAATCGCCTTATCCTCCTCGTAGGCCTTCTGCACCGCTACCGCAGCAATGTGGGCGATGGTATTGACGATCGGGAGATCCATGTCGCTTTTTTGGTCGATGCCGATCTGCATCGTATCGAGCAGCTCACCGCTCTCCAGCGCAAACTGGCCTATGTAGTACATGCCGGGCCGGGCCGAGGGCGAATCGATCGTCACGATCAGCTGGTCCTGCAAATGGCGGATGAAGCTTTCCGGCGCCTGCTCGTCGCTCCAGGGAAGCTTGTCCACCGCGCAAAAAACGTTGGGCTGGCGAATCAGCCGGCCATCAATGACGATATCGTGCTCGCTGTTCCCGTTATCGTTGCCTACGAAAAAATGATACGGCATATGACAGGTCCTCCTTTTCATGGTCCCGAGGTTCCGAGCCATTCCCGGCATTGCCGAGAAACACTTCGTCATCCCCGGTAATACCAGATGTGTGCAATACGCGCTTTCGCTATAAAATTCGCAGCGGAGGACCGTTTTGAACGGGTAGGGCGCTGCTTCGCTTCGCCGGTCGAACCCCCTCGCTATGGCGCGTTCCCTTCCTCTCCCTCCCGCCGCCCCGTCCTTGCCCGGTTATTTTACCCGGAAGGTGCGGCGGCCGAGCTTGGGAACGAGAACGAGCGCGATCCCCAGGTACGCAAGCGCCAGGAGCAGTGCGGCGGCGGTGTAGGCGGGAGCAGCGGCCCGGACAGCGATGCTGATGCCGCAAACCAGCGATACGAGCGTGTTCGTCGCGTGGTAGAGCGGATTTTTCGAGTTAAGCTCGGTGGAATATGGCTGGAAAATATAGTACATGAACAGATGATGGACTGAAAAAAAGACGGACAGCGCCAGCGCGTAAATCCACAGCAGAAGCAGCTCCGCGCTCCAGACCGTTCTCCCCGCGGCCGCGATAACTATCGCGCTTCCGATTCCGAATGCGGCGGCGACCGCCAGGTTGAGGGCGGCGATCCGCAGCAGCCGAATCCGGAAATGCCGGCCGGCAGCGTTCCGGTAGAAGCTGTAACGCAGCAGACTGAGATCGCAGTTGTAAAACATCGCCCTGCATGCGCGTTCTCCGGTGGACAGGAAATACAGCGCGATCGGCATGTACGGAAAGAGAGCTTCCCCGTGCAGGCCGCCTGCCCACTGCGGGAAGAACAGAACAAACGCCGCGCCGGTGGCGGTCAAGCCTCCGATCAGCGCCATTCTTTTGTAAACCGGCTGATTAATCAGTCTCCGGTGCCTGGCGAAGAACAACGCATTCAGATAAGCGTAGCCCTCCTTGCGGCGAGAGCTTGCCGCCGTCCGCCGCAGGCGAGATGTAGTCGTCTTCGCGGGTTCGCACATCGGCAGCCTGCGCTTCCGCAATCATGCGCCTGATATCCATCAGCGGGTCGTCCCTCTTGGCCGCCGCGTCCACGATGTTCCGGTAGCCGGAGTAGCAGGCGAGCCCTGCTACCGCAATGAGCCCTACCACGAGCACGGCAAGTGCCGACGGAAGGCCAAGCAGCAGCCGCTCGCCGCCGGCCAATAGGCCATAAGGCCGACGTACAGCAGCTTGGAGACAAATCCCCACAGCAGGATGATGACCAGCATGATCGCGGAGAGCGTCTTTTTCAGCTTCAGCCTGGCATAGAAACGGTCGGTGATCAGCCTTCCCATTAGCGGCAGCTTGCGGATGTAATATACGAACAAGTTCACGGCAGCGGCAGTGCGGATCGCAAGCAACGTCTTAAGAGTTTTCAGCAAGGTTCTCACCCTTCAGCAGCTCGATCACGCTCTGTTCAAACTCCGGGCTATGCAGAAGCTCGGAAGGCACGGAGGACAGCACGCCGTTGTTCAGCACGACGAGCTCGTCGCACAAATCCCGACCGATGACGATAGGAATCGCTCGTCATAGGCGTCTATCCGTAAATCTGCGAACAAACAGGAACCGGATTGTTCCATTTTCACCCAAAAATGACTCCCTTATCCTCCATCATGTTGTCCGCGAGACGACTGTACGATCGAATGCTAAAAAGCGCCGTTCTGAGAAGGACAGGCGCTTACGGCTTTATTTCATATAGCGGGATTCCAGCTTGCGGCCCGACAGCCAGAGCAGGACGAATACGAGGGCGACCAGCGCCAGCTTCCACGGCTGGCGAAGCATGCTGCCGAGATCGTGTCCGGCCACGGACACGAGAATGATCATCACGCCCTTGCCGAGCATCGTCGCCGTGGCGAAGGTGTGAAACGGGATTTTGGAGATGCCTGAGACGACGTTGACGATGCT
>Ga0207865_102602_pt1 | contig 10223 bp, 20 predicted proteins | sample HigsolmetaAR204D_FD_184836 | JGI IMG/M metagenome (GOLD analysis project Ga0207865, IMG submission 184836) | Ionic liquid and high solid enriched microbial communities from the Joint BioEnergy Institute, USA - AR20-4-D (SPAdes) (version 2) ...
CGAATGGAGAAGGAGCGAAAACAATGAGTAGCCAAATCGTTTTCAAGAAACTGCATAGCCATTATCAAGCTACCGGGAAGATCATGCAAAAGGAACAATTTATCGAAGAAATTGCGAGGCAGTTTCCGAAAAAAGATGTTATTGAAGGGTTAATGATTTTTAATAACTTTTTAGACGAGTCTAGGAAAAAACGGAGGGGATTTTATGGGAATGCTGTATAGATCTGTGAACGCAATAAACGAACTGAAAAAACGTCATATCATCAGTGAATTGGTTGCTTTAGATGTTGATGGTGACGGTGCGATTAATCTATATGACCTTGATTATTACGAGCTTAAAAGATTACTAGCTGCAGAGCGGCTTCGGAGATGGTAACTATGATTGGCAAGTATGCAATGCGAAAAAGGCAAAACATTGTACTGGTCCTTGAAGAGCTTGATTTTTCATGGGATAGCAAAGAGCTTCAAAAACTTGTCAAGCTGTACGAAGAAGGAAAATCAATCGCTGAAATGAACGAGGTTTTTCATCGTTTGGATACAGATGAAATTTTTATTGCACTATTTCACTTAGCACGAAAGGGAAAAATTAAATACCTAGATTTGGGAAGGTTGAAAGAATGATAGTGAAAGGAACATACAAAGGCAAGCCAATTAGGGCGGTATTGCTTGAAGGTACTACAGCGGTAAAACGATTTGAATATGTAGATGAGCCGGGAAGTTTGTACTTTCCACTAATCGAGAACGGAGAAAATGTAGAAAAAGATAAATTTGTTTTGGAGGTTCCAATTGAGTAAATACATCTACGGCAAAAATAAGAGAAATTGGGCTGACCCGTCAAGTAAGTACGGGTTATGTCCGGAACAGTTTGAAAAAGATGTGCAAGAACATCAAGAACGAAAAGGACGCAAAAAGGAAACCATCAAAGCCATGGTCGAAGGCATGATGAAAAGCGATCCAGTAAGGCAGGAAGAAACGTTTCAGATGTTTGTAGAAGTGCTAAAGGAATGGAGGGAAAGGAATGACTGATAAAGAACGCTTGGAAGAAATAAAAGAAAAATATATGGAACATGAATATGATTTCAATTTGATTAAAAATGATATTAATTGGCTTATCGAACAAGCTAAACGTGTTGAGAAATTGGAAACGCAGTATGAACGTTATAAACAAGCGTTAGAAGAAATAAGAGGTTTATATCCATTAAGGAACGTAGGTTATCAAGTGTCTGAAATTAGGAAAATTGTCATTAAAGCATTGGAGGTTACGGAAAAATGACTGATAAGGAACGGTTGAAAGAAATAAAAGAAATATATCGATGGGCAATAGAAAACTCAATAGCTAATCGTATAGCAGATTCAGATATTGAATGGCTAATTCAACAGGCGGAACGAGTAGAAAAGTTAGAACTAGAAGTAAACGATTGGCGAGCAGAAGTCCAAAAATGGCAAAAATTTTATGAAGAATCCGAAGAAAGTCATTCAGAGACAAAAGAATTATTGTATTCCACGATAAGTGAAATTAAACGATACAAACAGGCTTTGGAGTTTTACGCAGATCCAATGATATGGAGAGAAGGAAACCGCATTAAAGGTAATACCTTCGAAATGCCATTAGCAAATAATGATAATGGGCATAAAGCCCGGAAAGCGTTGGAGGGAAAGGAATGAACTTACAAAATCTATTTGGATTGCAAAAGCAATTAGATGAACACATTGAAAAGAAACATCCTAGAAAGGAGGGCGAGGATAGACTTTCAAAGAAGATCCTTACTCTTCAAGTAGAGTTAGCGGAATGTGCACAAGAATCAAGATGTTTTAAGTTTTGGAGTCATAACCAAGAGCCGAGAATAAAAGATTATAAACAGATAAAGTGCAAATGGTGTAATGGTTCAGGTGATGATGGTACTGGTGTATGCCCTGATTGCAGGTCATCGGGAGATGTTTACAAAGAATATAACCCACTCCTCGAAGAATACGTTGATGTAGTCCATTTCACTTTATCAGTTGGACTTGAAATAGAAATTAAACATGAAATATTCCCTGAACCAATCAATTATGGCGATGTAGTAATTCAATTTAATGAGTTATTTGGACAGATTTCTTATTTTGCTAGTATTCTAAATCGTGAGAATGATTGGGAAGAAGTTGAGAGTGAATACGAAAGGATATGGAGCTTGTTATTCGGTTTAGCTGGATTGCTAGGCTTCACCTGGGAACAAATTGAACAAGCCTATCTTGAGAAAAACGAAATCAATCATCAAAGACAAGAGAGTGGATACTAATGGCATGGATAAAAAACGGAAAAATCTACAAAATCGTTAATGCTATGTCAGAAACAAATTTTACAAATAACATAAATTCCCACAAAGAGCGTGGCTGGAATCTTGTGGGAGACATCAAACGAGATAAATACGGTTTTTCGTGCTTGATGTTTTGTGAAAGGAAGGGGTTACGTGACAGCAACAAAATATAACTCCAAGAAAGTAGAGCTAGACGGATATACATTCGATTCACAGATTGAAGCTAGGTATTACCAACGGTTGAAATGGCTGCAGGAGCATAAAGAAATACTGTTTTTCCGACTCCAGCCAAGGTATTTACTCCAAGAAGCGTTCAAGAAAAACGGTAGAACTTATAGAAAAATAGAGTACATTGCCGACTTTGAAATACATCACTTAGATGGAACAATCGAGGTTGTGGACGTGAAAGGGATGGAGACAGAGGCCTTCAAAATTAAGAAAAAACTGTTTGAAAAGAAATACCCCCATAAACTCAGCTTAATTACATACGTCAAGAAATATGGGGGATGGATTGAACTAGAAGAATTAAAGAAAAGGAGAAAACAAGCGAAGAAGGTGAAATAATATGTCGTCAGTCCTTAAAAATGGCTCATATGACATTTTGAAAGGATCCGAGATAAATAATACCAAAAATAGTTTAATCGGCCAAAATGAATCGATTACAAAGCGATATGAGGTATTAAGAGAACAACTAGAACATGCACTTAAGGCTAAAGACCAAGCGATATCGTATAACGCTTTTCTTGAAAATCAGCTGTACAAAGCAAGGGAAGAAATCAAAAGGTTGAATGAAGAAATCAATCAACTTACACGAAAGTAGGGCTAGGGGATGGATGTTGTTATTATAGATGACCGGAAACCGTGGATGAAAGAGGAAGATAAGCTAATGACATGCGCTTGGTTTTGCCCGCTGTATAGAAAGTGTAGTAGCAAGTTTGGACACGATTGCAAACGGCTAGGCGGCTTGGAAATACCGAAAATAAGAAGTGAGGAGTGAGAACGTGAAAACAAATAAACAAGACTTACAAGAGTGGAAAGAACTTTGTGAATGGCTATCAACCAAAAAGGGAAAGGCAGCATATACAGATGAAGTCGATGTGAATCAACATCTGTTAAGCCAAGAAGAAATTTTTGTACAAATGAGAAAATGGATGAATGAAAATAATGTATTGCCTGTGTTTTGGAGTTCAGGCTGGGGATGGCGACTCAGGAAGGATTGGAAAGAGCGGTTGGCAAAAGCAGAAGAATTGATTTAAAAAAGCCAGGACCACTCCCGGCTCAAGTACTCGATAGTTTTATTTTAACATGGGAGTGGTCCTATTGAAAATAGACGTAGAAAAAATGACAGCTGAAATAGATTTGATGGACAATAAAAAAATGTATGTAGTGAAAGATGGACGATTGATAGAACACGAATTGCCGGATTACGGTGAAACAGTTGTAATTACCATTGGAGGGAAAATAGACAGATTTGAAACTACGGTGAAGAAAAAAGTTTAAATTTGCCTAACGGAAAAACCGAGGGCACTGATCACGCATTAGCGGGATTGGTGTCCTTTTTTGTTTGAAAGGAGATGAAGTAATGAAAGTTAGAGTGACTAATGACCATTGCAAAGGATGTTTTTGGCTACAAAAAGGGCATTTATGTCCGTTTTATCGGTGCGTTAAGCGTTATGGGTTTACTCATGATCAACAAGGAGATGATCGGGATGAATAAGAAAGAAATCGAACAAATCCTAAAAGATTATCATTGGATGATAAATTCTATAAAAATATTAAGAGATTCAATGAAAGATGCCGGGGAGGGGTTGACTGCTCAATATGGCGTTGAAGCATCTCTTCCAAAACCAAAAGGTGTAACCGGTGATCCGATTTATAGAGAATATTTGCGCCGGGAAAAGCGCTGGAAAAAGATCGAGCAGTATGAACGGAAAGTGAAAATGATTCAAGATCGCATTCACGTTATACAAGACGAGCGTGAATTTGAAGTGTTGCACTGGTTGTTAGATGGGAAAAGTTACAGATGGATTGCAATGCATATGGGGTTATCTCATTCTCATATTAGAAGGTTGAAAGATTCTATAGTGGAACAATTAGCGAAAAATGTTCCAGATGTTCCAAATGTTCCAAAGGATACAATTTCGACAAAGGAAAAATCGGCATGCTAGAATGGAAGGTAGGACGGAGCGGAAGAAGCTCCAGGGTTGGTAAACCATCTATATCTGATTGAAGCACCACCTTTCGGTGGTGTTTTTTGGTTTTTAAACCAAAAGATGCAGGAAAATCGCCTCCTTTTGTCGAATTGTGTTGGCAGAGGAGGAGATGCTAGTGTCAAAGATAAAAAAAGTAGGTTTTAACTTTTTTAGACCGATAATTAAAATGAAGGATGATGAGACAAAACTATTTAATTTTAAAGACATTTTTGAAAAAATCCGAGGCGAATATTCACAAGCAAAAGAAATAAATGATTTAGAAACTGAAAATCATAAATTGGTTTATAATTACAACGGTGAACCGGCCAGGCTTTCAAGTATTGAAGTTGATGTAGATACGGAATACTATCACCTGGTCTTTGAAAGATTAAATTATCAAGTTCCTACTCGTACAACTCTACATGGTGAGTCACAAGCGTTAGATTTAGATGAAGATGAATATATTGGATTTGAAGTAAATGTATTATACGATCCCTATCATCAAATATTTATGATACAGAGGAATAGAGATTCACTCGGACCATCTGGAATAGAAATATTTCTAAGAACTATTATTGATAGATATGTAGGTCAGATTGACGGAATTTTTAATCTTGCTATTGTCTCTGATACATCTGCCAAAAAAAGAGCGTTTAATCAATCAGCATACCGTAAGATCCATATAAAAGTAACTGGTAATAAAGCTAATGGTATTGTGGAAAAATTTACGAAAGGCGGTAACAAAGGTGTTGATTCAGTTGAAATAATTTTCAATTCAAAAATAGAAAAGGCTGAAAAAATTGACGAGGATTTCGCTAAAAAAATATTGGATGAATATATTGACGACCCTGAAGTTCAAAAGCTCCGTATTCGTTCTAGAGAAAATGAGGATGATGTTGTAGAGCCAATTGATTTAATCGATCATAAACTCCAAACTTTTTGTGAGTTTGATTATCGGGAAAATCGGCATTTAAATCCAATAAGTGTCTTCGAAAAAATGAAGCTTAAATTTGATATTGAGGATGGAGGTTTTAAAAATAAAGTGTTAAGGGAGTCTTAATAATGAGAATATCATATAAAGTTTTTGGTGTCTCATTAATTATTTCAGTAATTTCAGGAGTGCTAGTTTATAAATTTACATCATTATATAAAATTGATGGTTTTGATAAAGCATTAGAAAGCGTTCTGCAATTTTCAAGTATTAGTTTAGGCTTTTACGGCACGTGTATGAGCGTATTAGCATCAATTTTTAATACAAAAGTTGTTAAGGGAATTATGAAAGATAAAGAAGATAGAATGGAATTTATAATCATAGCTTGTTCAACATTAATTATTGGTTTTTTAACAGTTATTACTACTATTGTTTATCAGGTAATGATAGAGAATAAAAATGTAAGTAATTTGTGTTTGGATTTAATTAGTTCTTTTTGGTCATCAGTATGTGTAATGTTTATATGTACGATTTTTTTATTCACCATCATATCATTTTTGATATTCTTCAATAATAAAGACGAAGAATACAATTCGAACAATGTTTACAATCCTCAATTGAAAAATAATAGGAATTAGGAAAAAATTAAAACATCAAAGCACCCCTTGAGGTGCTTTTTCTTTTGCCCAAAACAACTCAAATACGTTGGAGGTGGACGGTGATGTGACGTGGCAAGGCCAAGAAATCCAAAACGAGATGAAGCTTTCCGTTTATGGATAGAAACCAACGGAAAGAAGAAATTAAAAGATATTGCCGCCGAATTAGGTGTTTCAGATTCTCAAATCAGGAAATGGAAAAATGAAGATAATTGGAATAAATTTTTGAATGGTAACGTTACTAAATCAAAAAGGAACGTTACGAAACGAACACGAGGCGCACCAAAAGGAAATAAGAATGCTTTAGGCAATGATGGTGGAGCGCCAATAGGAAATCAAAACGCAGTAACTCATGGATTATTTTCAAAATATATCCCCCAAGAAACATTAGAACTTATGGGTATGCTTGAAGAAAAAAGTCCTGCTGATTTAATCTGGGACCAAATCATGATTCAATATGCTGCCATTATCCGGGCACAGAAAATTATGTTTGTTACCGGCAAAGATGAAATGATTAAGGAACTCAAAAAAGAAAAAACCGAAGTTGAAGTTACTGGCGAAAAAGAAGATGGAGAAGCTATCACGGTGCCAACTTATGTTGAACGAGAATACGAATTCCAATTCGCTTGGGATCGTCATGCTACCTTCCTCAATGCGCAGTCCCGGGCCATGAGCGAGTTAAGAAGTTTGATTAAGCAATTTAATGAGATGGCAACTGAAGATGATGAACGAAGATTAAAACTCGAACATATGCAGGCCCAGATTGATAAAACGAAAGCCGAAACAGAAAAGATTACAAGCGCTAATGAAAATGATACTCCACCAATTATTAATATTGTTGATGAGTGGAGTGATAATGATGAGTAAACAAGTAACAGTTAACATCCAAAAAGAAGTCAATCCGCATTTTAAGCCAGTATGGACAACAAAAAAGCCATACAACATATTACGTGGTGGGCGTAACTCGTTTAAATCGTCAGTTATAGCATTGTTACTTGTCTATATGATGTTGAAATTAATACGACGTGGAGAAAAAGCGAATGTAGTTGTTATCCGTAAAGTAGCAAACACTATTCGAGATTCGGTTTATTTAAAAATTCAATGGGCTTTAGGCAAGTTTGGTATACTAGATCAATTTAAAATGACAGTAGCGCCATTCAAAATAACTCATGTTGGTACTGGGTCCACATTTTATTTCTACGGTCAAGACGATTTTCAAAAGCTGAAATCAAACGATATTGGCAACATTATTGCAGTTTGGTATGAAGAAGCAGCAGAATTTGACGACTCGGAAGAATTCGACCAAACAAATGTTACTTTCATGAGGCAAAAACATCCGTTGGTTCCTTTTGTTAAGTTCTTTTGGTCGTATAATCCGCCTAGGAATCCATATAGCTGGATCAATGAATGGGTAGAGAACTTGAAAGGTGAGCCAAACTACTTAATTCACAGTTCCAGTTATCTAAATGACAAATTAGGTTTTGTAACCGAACAGATGTTACAGGATATAGAACGTATAAAAAACAATGATTATGACTATTATCGGTATCTATATTTAGGTGAGCCTGTAGGACTTGGAACAAATGTTTATAATATAGCTTTATTTCACCCTTTGGATGAGTTGCCGGATGACGATGATATCCTGCTAATTGATACGGCAACAGATACAGGACACCAGGTATCAGCAACAACACATGGCGCTTTTGCACTAACTAAAAAGCAAAGAGTTATCTTATTAGATACTTACTATTATTCGCCGGAGAACAAGGCAAATAAGAAGGCTCCTAGCGATTTATCGAAGGAGTTTTATGAATGGATGAATAAGGTTAGAGAAACTCACAAGAAACCTATTGATGTGCAGACTATCGATTCAGCAGAAGGAGCTTTGCGTAACCAAATATTTAAAGACTATGGGATAAGGTTACATCCAATAGCAAAAAAGAAAAAAGTAGATATGATTGATAACGTCCATGACTTATTAGCTCAAGGGCGTTTTTATTATTTAGATACTCCAAACAACAAGATATTTATAGAGGAACATAAAAAATATCAATGGGATCCTGACACTTTAAACACTGCGGATCCAAAAGTAATCAAAGAAGATGATCATACCGTAGATATGTTCCAGTACTATGTTAATGACAACCTTCGAAAATTAGGTCTGAAATTCTAGGGAGGTTAATATGGAAGGGTATTATTCAAAAGCAATAGTCGAAATTAAAGTAGGTACGATGGGAGCAAACCTAAACGATTTTGTTTCACATGTTCAAATAGAAAAGCGACTTGATAAATTGGATACATTGAAACGGAATATTAAAAGTGCATTAGACTTTATCGAGAATGAAGAAAGGGTTTTGAAAGCAGCATTAGAAAACCAACGGAAATAGGCACTCTGGTAGTGTTTTTTCTTTTGCTTGAAAGTAGGTGATGCAATGTTTCAAAGGATAATTACCGCACTGAAAAGGGGGTTGGTGAAGCTGGGCTTGCTGAAAGAAATTGAGAAGATTACGGACTTAAAAGATGTTTCGATAAACGATGAAATGTTTCAGAAAATAGAGATATGGAAGGCGCTTTATCGTGGTTATCACGAACCTTTTCACAAAGTCACATACAAAACTATCGATGGAACAAAAGAACGCACCATGCTCACGCTCAACATGCCAAAAGCGGCGGCGCAAGAGATGGCTTCTCTTGTTTATAACGAAAAATGCGAAATCAGCATTAGTGATGATTTAATTGCTGAATTTATCACTGAAGTATTAAAACGAAATAAGTTTGATAAGAAATTCCAGGACTATATCGAGTACATGTTCGCTCACGGTGGTATGGTGATAAAGCCGTATGTAGAAAATGACCGTATCATGCTTTCATTCGTGACTGCAGATTGTTTTATCCCTATTTCGTGGCGCAATGACACTATTTATGAAGCGGTTTTTCCGTATGAGTTTAAACGGCGCGACAAGAAATACACGCATCTCGAATGGCATTTATGGGAGAATGGTCAGTATGTTATCCGAAATGAAGTCTATGAATCTCAAAATGGCGCTGATTTAGGCATTAAAGTACCGTTAGCACAGTTTTTCCCGGACTTAGAGGAAGAAGTGAAAATAGACGGTTTGAATCAGCCGTTATTTGCATATTTCAAACCCAACATCGCCAATAACATCGATTTACAAAGCCCACTTGGGATTTCGATTTTTGCCAATGCTCTAGACACATTGAAAGCAATTGATACTGCATTTGATTCATTCCATCGTGAGTTTCGTCTAGGAAGAAAACGAATTATTGTTCCAGCTTATGCGGTGAAAACAGTAATTGATCCAGATAGCGGTAAAGCACTTCGTTATTTTGATTCAACCGACGAAACTTATGAAGCATTTGCTTTTGGTGACATGGACAAAAGCGAATTTAAAGATGTTTCGGTTGAATTACGTGTTGAAGAGCATATTGCTGCCATTAATGCTTTACTGAACTTATTCGCCATGCAAACGGGTTTTTCGAGTGGGACCTTTACATTTGATGGCCAAAGTATGAAAACTGCTACCGAGGTTGTTTCGGAACAATCAAAAACGTTCAAGTCGAAACAATCTCATGAAGTCATTATAGAATCAGGGATACAAGAACTGATTCACTCGGTAATTGCTATCGGTGAACTTTACGGATTGATTAATGCGCCGAATGATTTTGAAATATCGGTAGCGTTTGATGATTCTATCGCCGAGGATAAGGGGGCAGAAATCAATCAGCAAACACAACTTGTGAACGCTGGCTTGCAATCGAGAAAACGGGCCATCATGAAGGTTTACGGATGTACAGAGGAAGAAGCTTTGAAAATCTTGCAAGAAATCATTCAAGAAGAAAAAATGCAGTCACCCGATATAGATGAATTACGGGCGCAAAGCGCATTGTTCGGTCCGCAGGAGTGATGTAAATGGATCCAAAAGAACCAAAAATCACTCCACATAACCTTGATTTATTCACTCAACCCGTAGCCGACATTTACCGTGCTTTAGAGGATGAGATATTTCTTTTAGTAGCAAAGCGGTTAAAAGCAGGTGGACGTATTAGCGAAGATGATATTTTGCACTGGCAAATTGAAAGAATGCAAGAATTAAGAATGCTTAATCAAGAGACTATAAAAGCATTGG
>Ga0207865_102606_pt1 | contig 10209 bp, 15 predicted proteins | sample HigsolmetaAR204D_FD_184836 | JGI IMG/M metagenome (GOLD analysis project Ga0207865, IMG submission 184836) | Ionic liquid and high solid enriched microbial communities from the Joint BioEnergy Institute, USA - AR20-4-D (SPAdes) (version 2) ...
CGCTGAACCCGACACAGGGCCAATACATTTACCTTGATTCCGACGGTGTGGTCAAAATCACTACGAACCAAGCAACCGCGCAAGCGAAATGCCTTCTTTGGTATTTTGCTACGGATGCCAGCAGCGTCATCACATCGACTGACCGGCGCGAGGTCGTTGACAGTGCCGCGTTTGTCAAGCAAACCGAGGTAGCTCCGAATGGAGCAAACAAGATTCCACGACTCGATGCGCAGGGAAAAGGGGCTTTCAGCATCACCGGTGACGCTGCCAGCGTGGGAGGTAAGACCGTTGGATCCGGGCCGAATCAGATTCCGACGAGAGACCAGTACGGACGCGTGGTTGCGGACCACATCACCGATTACAAGGTGGTGCGAAGCGGGAAGGACGCAAACGGAATCTTCACAGTTGTGGAGCTCCGGAGACCAGCGGACGATAAGCTGTACATGCGCTCGACTCTTTCAAACCCGGATGCCCGTGGGAACTACCAGACGGACACCCGGGTTTTTTACAAAGCGGATGGGACGACGGTGGATTACACGAAGGTGTACACGTTGACATATGACGCCGACGGTGACTTGGTAAGCGAGGTGCCTGCTCCATGATGGATGTACTACGAGCGCACGGAATTGGAAAGGGACTGAACGCAGCAGACAAGCAGGCGTTGATCGACATTGTGAATCGGGCCGACGCGAATGAAAGTGTGGTCAGGACAAGCATCGTCAACGCCTTGAATGCGGTAAGTACAGACAATGAATTGGGATTGGGTGCATCTTCTACATGGGCTGACATCCTGGCGAAGATTTCGCAAGTCAAAACCGGGAAGAAGTGGGCTACAGGTACAAGTACGGGGTCTAACGGATTTGTTGTTGTAACGGGTCTATCTTTTCAGCCAAGAATAATTCTGGCGCAAGTTTATAGAGTAGGCGCAACCTACTACAACTTTTCCCATTTTGTTGATGCATCGTATGGATTGAACGGAGGACAAGTTTCAGAGGGGTACCGTGATGCATACGGGGCTAATGTTTCTCCTCCAAGTCCCGTTTCAATAACTCCTACAGGGTTTTCTATTTGGGTAAATTTAGTTAATCCTTCTGCCCCGGCAAAATGGATCGCATTCGAGTAGAAAGGAGGGACAGCATGGCAAAACTTCCAAACAACGCAACGATTAAGGACATCATCACCGCCTTGCAGCAAATGGAGTGCATCAATCAGAAAACGGACTTGGCCGCAACCGTAGGAAGTCCAGCGTCTGCGAGCGATGCTGTGGCAACGATTATCACGAAATTACAAAACGCAAAAAATTCACTTGCGGCAAATCTAACGGCGAAGGGGCAAAGTGCAACCGGAACCGAAAGTCTTCAATCGCTTGCGAATAAGGTCAATTCTTTGCCGGTAAAAAAATGGGCGACAGTAACGGCCACAGTTGAAGGGGGTGGAGGAAATTCGACTGTCACGGTAAGTGGTCTGACGTTTAAACCTTCCTTGATCATAGTAAAGTACAGAAACGGAGTAAACAACGGTGACTTTTGGGCGCTTTACTTTGCAAATTTCCCCAATGCTTATGATACAGTTTTAACATCTATCTCAGCTATTACAGATGGGAGCCAGGATACTTACAATGCCAAAAACAACACAGCTAATGGCGGTTATATAAATTCATCTGGATTCAAATTGTTTATACAATCCTCAACTCCAGGCACACAAGCTACATGCTGGATTTATGAATAAAGGAGGAATAATAAGATGAACTTTATTGGACGCAAAATCTATTACGACAAACTGACTGGCAACGTACTGGTGGACACCGGGGAACGAGCGGGTTATGTTCGGGAAACCACGGTCGAGGAGGACTTTCTAACATACAAAGCGCTGTCTGAACGTGTTCCCGAGTCTGTCGGCTGCCTCCAACTGGAGTATGGCCAGGACGCAGACAAATTCGCGCAGTACCTCTACCGCGTCGATCCCGCGACAGAGACGATCATCTGGGACCCGACGCCGATCGGAGCGAGCCTTGATGAGGCGAAAATGGCCAAGCTCGCGTTTCTGAATAACGAGTGCAGTAAAGCAATTAATGCCGGCTTTACTTCCGCATCCACCGGTCACACCTTCATCTTTGATGAGGAGGCACAGGCGAACTTCAACCAACAAAGTACCATGTTGCTTCTGAAACCAGACATAGCGGAGGTGCAATGGAAAACGGAGGACGCCGGCGTCGTCACGCTGACGCGGGAGCAATTTATCAACGTAGTCTTTGAAGCAGGTCAGCACAAGCAGCAGCAGATCAACAAGTATTGGAATCTCAAAGCCCGAGTACAGGCAGCTACAACAAAAGAAGAAGTCGATGCGATCAATTGGTAGGAGGCGAGGCGTGTGGAACTCAGACGCTTCGACCTCCTTTTTGTTCGGGGGCGGTCGTTTGTCGGCCGGCTTGTACAGGCTGTCACGCGGTCGCCCTATAGCCATGTGGCAATCGCGCTGGACCAGTGGCATGTAGCCGAGACGGACTGGCGGTATCCGCTGACTGTCCGGCACCTGTCATACCCGACGGACACTTTTGACGTCTACCGGTATCGCGGGGAACTGATGGCAGAGCAGTTGACTGCGATGGAGTGTTTTCTGCACGAGAAGCTGACCACGCCGTATGACTACCTGCAATCGATCACGAACGGCTTGTACCTGCTCGTCGGCATACCGATCCGGGACGCGCCCGGGCGGATGAATTGCTCGGAGACCGTGGATCGGATGTTCGCGGCGGCCGGCATAGACCTCTGCCCGGCCGTGTTGGGCCACGTGACGCCGGCCGACTTGGCGCGTTCGGAGAAGCTACAAAAAATAACGTAGGGGAGCAGCGGCTCCCCTTTTTGCATCAAGACTGAGAGCCCGCCCCGAACCGATCGGGGCTTTCATTTTGCCCTGGGGGGCGAGGAGGATGAAGCACATTGCGCTTTGTACAAAGACTTGAACTGGAGAACATTGCAACCCAAGCAAACGCCCTCGCAGCGACGTTGGGGGCGGTGATAGCACCTGTGTTTCATTACTTCTATGGCACCGGTCGAACTGACATTATCGTGGTGCTTTTGTTTTGTATCGTGCTGGATTGGATAACAGGCATCCAGGCAGCCAAGAAAAAAGACAATACGTACTCGTCTGAATATGGCCTGAGTCGTATTCCGCGTACCTTGTTTCTGCTTGCCCTGCCGGCGTTGGGCAACTTGCTCGACCGCGTGATGGGCACGCCTGGCTTTCTCTTTTACGGCGTCACGTTCGGCCTCATCTACCACACCTGGAACAGCCTTACGGCCAACGCAACCCGAGCCGGATGGCCGGTACCAAAAGCAGTCGCCAAGCTGGTGGAGTCCGAGATCAAAGCAAAGACTGATCGGGCCATGAGACAAAGGGAGGGAAATGGGCATGCAAATCGTTGACATGCTGCTCACAAACAAAAACGCGCGCCCCGGGACCAAGATCATACCCCGGGGCCTTGTTATCCACTGGACCGCCAATGAAGGGAAAGGCGCCAACGCCGTTGCCAACCGGAACTACTTCAACAAGCCAACCACGGAGGCAAGTGCGCACTACATCGTGGACGACAAGCAGATCGTGCGCTGCCTGCCCGAAAACGAGATGGGCTACCACGTCGGCGCCAAGCAGTACAAACCGGAGGCGGTCGCCAAGTTGAGCAGCTATCCGAACAACTGTACGATTGGGATTGAAATGTGCGTCAACGCGGACGGCAACTTCCAGGAGACCTACCGGCGTACGGTGGAGCTGGCCGCGGACATCTTGAAGCGGTACGGCTGGGGGGTGGACAGGCTGTGGCGCCATTTCGACATCACCGGCAAGAACTGCCCAGCCTATTTTGTGTCGGATGACTTCGCCCGGAAGTACACCGGCCTAACAGCGGCGCAAGCCTGGGCGAAGTTTAAGGACGATGTTCAAAAAAATTTAGTCACAGAAAATCCACAGAAAGAACAAAAGATTGTGGATAAGGTTTCCATCGAGATCAACGGCTGCCGCCTGCCGGTTCATGGCTACCTACGTGACGGCGTATCCTGGCTGCCGATCCGGGCTGTAGCCGAGGCAGCCGGCGGCAAAGTGGAATGGTGCGCCTGCACAAAGCAGGTCAAGGTGAACGGCAAAGACCTGACGGAGAGTATCGAAAACGGAACGTCGTATGCCCCTGCCCGGGAGTTGGCTGCTATCCTCGGGATGTCTGTGGAGTGGGAACAAGCAACGAAAACCGTGAAGATGAAGATAGGGTGTGTTATTTGAAGAAAGACGGAAACATTGTGGTGCTGATCACTGGCCTGCTGGGCGCCGCCAAACTGGCGCTGGAGGCATTCGGATACTCGATCATCACCGACGACCAGATTAACGCAATTGCGAACGGAGTGGCGGCGGCTGCCACGGTGGTGGTAGCGTTTCTGAACAACAGGAAACCGAAAGCAGAGTAAAAACAGCAGCCCTCCGACGGAGTAATCCGCTGGAGGGCTGAAAAACCTGCTTTTCTTTGTGGAATAAAAAACAAATTGGACAAAACTTCCAAAACCCGTTAAAATATAAAACAAAAAAGAGGCTAAAGACCCAGAACGTAAGGCCCAGCCCCATCCAAGAACATTATAGCATTTTCTGTACTTAATGAGAAGTCTGGGCCTGCTTGTAGTAGAAAGGCAGGTATTCGATTTGAGTCAATTCGCAAACATCTCAGACAAGATTCTTCATCAATTTGCTAAAATTTCTAAGGTATCGTATTGGGGTAAAGAGAGAGAAGAGATCATTGCTAGTCTTATAGAAGCGGGACATCAGGACAAGTTAGAATACTTAGACGCACAATTTCAATATTCTGGATCAGCAACGGGTTTAACTATTTGTAAACCAGAAGCTGTTTTCCCGAAAAAATCTGAAACAGCGGAGGCATTCATTAATTCCCTTATTGAAGAAAAATATATTACTCGAGACATGTTGGGGAAAGAATGGGAACCACCGTTGAAACCTCAGATACAAATTTGTGGAATAAAACAGGATGGTTCAGACGTATATCTTAAGCTCGTCGAGGAAAAAATTTCACGACAAAAACAGGGTTACGGAAGTAGAGCTAGCTCTTACGCGCATTTTACTGCTGTGGTAATCCATTTTGGTGACGGTTCCGATCAAGTAATTGAGGTACGGTGTGCACATACTTATAGGAAAAGCTACGTAGAGTATGTAATGAGACTCCTTGGTTTTGTTGAACCATACAAATGGTATTCCTTAACGACACCTACTAAGGAAGAAGCAAAGCAGATCGCCTCTTTGTTGTCTGCCGGATTAGCTTCTACCCATGTCGCAATTCCAAGTACCGTTGGTAGTGTAAAGTTCCACGCCAAAAAAGGTGTAGACTTGTGGCAAGACCAGACGTTTGGGGCTATGATGACAGCAATTAAAAAACTAGGCCTACCAACCGACGATACCATGGAAGAAACGTGTAATTTTACTTTCCAGGACCCTGTTACAGGTGTAAAATTTGATGTTACCTTTGAAATGAACCTTAAAACCGGTTCATTCAAATTTACCAAGGGCGTATCGGAAAAGGTAATTGAGACTGTACTAGATGCGTTCATTAAGGTATGTTATATTCAGAGACAGCAAAAAATGGCAGCGGCGGCATCAGAAAAATCGTAAATCTTGAGGGGAGGGGTGTTTATGGTACCGTATTCGGTAATTAATGAATTGCTGAGAAAATGGGCTGTAAATACCCCTTTTATCGAAGATTTCACGGTGAACAACATTTTGGCGGCAATCGGAATCGACCGTTCGCATTATACTCACGTGCTTAGGTACTTATTGAGCAAAGATGGTTATGAACTGGTTGCGAAAAAAATGTTACTGTGCCCAAATCTTCATAAGGGTGAATCATTTCTATTAAATGAACCAGTCGACAAATATGAAACATTTCAATGCCATGTTTGTGGGGAAGAATACCATTTTGACGAAGAGCACTGCATGATTGTATTCAGCTTTACAGAAGAGTTTCGCCAACAAGAGTTGGCAGAAAAAAAAAACTCCAAGCGTGAACACGCCTTATGTTGATCTAAAAGGATCGGAAATGGAACCGACCCTTCGAGATCTGGAAAGGGCGGGAATAATAATTGTGAATCAGAATGGAGTGGTTAATTTGACTCAAAACGCCAATAGAAGCGTTAGTATTACCGACAGTACCCTTACGGATACGCAAATTATTACTGGAGATAACTCCACTCAAAACATAAACAAAACTTCGGGCGTTACCGAAGAAATGTTTGCCGCATTTTTGGCTGAGATAGATAAACTGCCCGAAGGTGAAGAAAAAAATAATGCCTTGGCTGACGCGAAAAGTTTACAGGATGCTGTTAAGAAGGGGAACTGGGAACGTGCAAAGAAGATTTATTCCCTCTTCTCAAATGCACTTCGTGACTCGGCAGCTGGTGTAACAATTGCTAAAGCTCTGGGATTATTGCCTCCTCTTCCATAAAAGGAGGTGTTTTTTATTTGCAAGTTCTTTTCCTATCCGTACAAAAACCCCCGCATGATGACGGGGGACTTTCTGGCACTATTTGCTCAGTTTGTAGAGCATATATTGGTTCAAACTTACGCCTTCCAATTGTGCCTCGACAGCAAGCTGCCGGTGTAGTGACTTCGGCATACGCAGGTTGATCTTGCCGCTGTACTCCTCTTGCGGTTCCGGGATCGGATCGCCATGTTCTAACTTTACCTCTAACCATCCACGCTTTGCTTCTTCCAGGTTACGAAGCAGTTCCTCAACCGTCTCGCCATGTGATTGGCAGCCGTCCAATTCCAGGTATGTTCCGTAGTAGTACCGGCCAGATTCGTCGTCAATCGGTTTAATGACAAGTGTGTAGGGTAAACTGAGGTAATGATTCAGGTCTTTGTTTGCCATACTTATTTGGCAGAGGTTATGATTAGGGTGGAGAGGGGAGGCGGCTACCTCCCGATTCTCCTCAATACATCTTTGACGTACACCGCCTTGATGGGGCTGTGATTAGGTATCGTGATTAAGTCGCCTTCTCGGTTGCGGAAGTGGTGGTGTGAACCGGACACCCTCACTTCTATGTAGCCGTGGTGCTCAAGGACTTTGGCGATTTCACGGAACCTTACTCCATTGGGGCGGTGTATCATCTTTTCGATGATCTTCTCAACCCCTGCCATCACTTCCCTCCTTTCATCTTTATAGTACCACATATGGTACTATAAATCAAGCTGTTTGACAGAAAATTCTTTTTAAAGGGACCTCTTTGTCTTGAAAACAGAACTAATGTTCGTATAAAATACAAACAAATGTTCTTATGCGCGGAGGGAACGACTATGCTCGGGGACTTGCAGCGCTATATGAACAGCGATCATCTTGTCGAGATCATCTATTTGGATCGCCACGGCCGAACGTCGAAACGAATGGTCCGGATACATGAAATCAGCAGCGGACGGGTGAAAGCCTATTGCTTTGCGCGCCGGGCGTTCCGCGTATTCTCCGTTGACAACATCCTTGCCGTTGCCCCAGTGGTGAATCGCCATGCTGCAGGATATTGAACGGAAAGTTCTGCGCATCATCGCCAACTTTTCCGTTGGGCGCCGGCGCACGCCGGCTATGGATGAGCTGTGCGTGAAAACTGGTCGCAGCCGCAGCGGCGTGATAGAGGTGCTGGCCGCATTGGCCCGGGCAGAGTACATCGAATGGGATCGATCACACCCGGACGACATTAAGCTGCTGGAAGCGTGGGAACGAAAGGAGACAGTAAGAGGGGACGGAAGATAGATGATTTGTTCGGCTAAATGCGAATGATACTGCCGGAACACAAGGCGGAAATCCAACGTATGAACGCGGAAAGGGGCCTCGTAGAGCGTCCGGTTGTTGACGAGATCGACTTCGACGAGAACTGTTTTCGCATATACGACTCAACGCAATACGACTACGCGATTCACGTCAAGGGGTTCCGAGAAGTTCGCGGCGGCCTTGGTGTGTACGAGACGGCCTGGGGTGTCGTAAAGGAGATTGACGCGAACAAACGACGGTTCCGGCTGATTAGTGATTGGGATTCAGTGTGGATAAGAGTGGAGGATGTTGTGAGTGTGACGAAATAAATACTGGTTAGCGAGATGCTTTAACCACCGGTCTTCGTGGATTTCGTCCTAACGAATTACATTTCAGCATAGATACTAAATAACAGACGGTTTGGCGAAAATATTCAAAGGCATACCTCCTTCAACACTTCCCTCGCTGCTGCGGGGGATTTTTTATCCAAAAAGACATTATACAGCTAGACTCGATTGATCGTCTGTCCAATGGCTTATAGCAAAATTCAAAAACACTAAAACTTTAAACAGTTTTATCCGATTTTATAAATATATAACAAAAATTCGGAGGGTAATATGAAAAGAAAGAATAAAAGTCTCTTTTGGTCAGCCGCTCTTTCAGTGCTTCTTACGGCAAGCTTTTCTCCCGTAGGAGTTCAAAATGTTGACGCGTGTGAAGAACACCCGAAACCTATAAAAATTAGCACCTGGAATCATTCGCTCGCTCTTGGGACTGATGGTACCGTTTGGTCTTGGGGAAATAACTTCTGGGGAAATGTAGGGGATGGAACACAGATTGATAGGTATGAACCGATCCAAGTGTTAGACGATGTTAAGGATATTAGTGCCTCCAAAGGGTGGTTTTCGTTAGCACTTAAAAACGATGGGACAGTTTGGGGATGGGGGAGTAATGCAGGAGGTCAAATCGGACAAGCAAGCTCTGGTCCTGTTACTACACCTACTCAAATAGATGGTTTGAATGATGTTGCTGACATTGAGGCTGGTGGAGAATTCGGTATAGCATTGAAAAATGATGGTACGGTATGGACTTGGGGCTCAAACAACGGCGGAGCCCTAGGAAATGGCTCAACTGTTGCAGGTTCGAAAGTTCCTGTTCAAGTTGCTAACTTGGATAACGTTAAACAAATAAGTGCAGGGGTCTTTAATGGGTATGCACTGAAAAATGATGGTACAGTATGGGCTTGGGGATTAAATACGAGTGGACAGCTAGGTAATGGAGGAAATGGGGCTGAGTCTCGTGTTCCTGTTCAAGTCGCGAACTTAACGGATATTGTTGAAATTTCGGCTGGCGAAGATTACGCGATGGCTTTAAAGAATGATGGAACTGTTTGGGTTTGGGGTGCAAACGGAAATGGTCAACTTGGGAATGGAAATTATACTAAACAACCATTGCCTATTCAAGTCACGCAATTGAATAATATAAAAGATATTGAAGCAAGTAGACATGCTTCGTTTGCAATTGAATCTGATGGAACGGTTTGGGAGTGGGGTACAGATGGCGGTGGTATTTTCGCAGATGGAAATAATACCACTGATAAACACTTACAACCTGTTGTGGCCAGCAATTTGAATGGTTTCATGACTCTTGCACCTGGTAATGGATTTGCCCTTGGAATTAAGAGTGATAATACTCTGTGGGCATGGGGTAACAATGGTCATGGATCATTGGGGACTGGAGAAAATACCCCATCCACAAAATTGCCTGTACGTGTACTAGGATTTTAACTTTCCAGATAGGTAGCCCTCTGGCATTATTCGCCAGAGGGCATTTCTGCTTTTTTGGTCTGTCCTCTTCTACGCGGTTTATCGATCCAAGTCTGTATTTATTTCCGGAGCCACAAAGTATAGGAAGAGACGCACCTCCTCCGGGTGACGGAAAGGCCCGGATTGAGGCAAAGGAAAGGCTGGATGAACTATTTGCAGGAAGTCACAGTGAAGACTTAAAGGGACAGGTTTTCAACTCAATCAAAACCCCTTGCTACGTCAAAAGATTAGATATGGTGAATGCCAAGGTGCAGGCGATTGAGTGGTATCATTGACCGAAATCTAACGTCTTCTCGAGTAATGGGGCCTCTTGTCAAAAATTGTCGTTGTTTGTTGAAAATTGCATTCAAAAGCCTGCTTGTTTTTTATTGCAAGCGATTGGTCCGATCCCAATAAAACCATGCATTTCGCGGGTTTTCCAAATTTGTGACGTTAAGTGCTATTAACGCTTCTCAGATCGAAGTGAAATTTGGCGCAGCTGTAGATAAGAAATCTGCTGAAGATCTTGATAATTACACTATTAGCGCTGCAAATGTAAAAAAAGAAAAGGCTACTTTGGTAGACAGCAAAACTGTAGTCCTGACTCTTGATCCCACT
>Ga0207865_102614_pt1 | contig 10187 bp, 9 predicted proteins | sample HigsolmetaAR204D_FD_184836 | JGI IMG/M metagenome (GOLD analysis project Ga0207865, IMG submission 184836) | Ionic liquid and high solid enriched microbial communities from the Joint BioEnergy Institute, USA - AR20-4-D (SPAdes) (version 2) ...
AACTGTCGTAATGGTTTTGGCTTTTTTGCATTCGGGAGGTTATGAATGGGCCCGCATCATGGAGACAGTCATAGGATCAGTCGTTGCCATTTTTGTCACTATACTTTTACCTAACAGGAAAGCTGGTCATGATGATACCCTTGACCTCGGCAAAGCAACGTAATATGTTGTTTTTATGTCTGTATTTCATTCAATTACTCGAAAAAGTACGGTTGGTTCATTTTCCTAGTGTAAACATATTGATAAAGGTATGCCAATTCGGCATACCTTCAGACTGTTCACAAAATAGGTTTTATACCCTAGAATACTAGCTCACTGTCTTAATATTCTTATTATACGTTGAATGTCTGTTTCTACAGCAATACACGTTTGTTTAAAGCATCGGTTTTATCGTTCACATATTCTTGTAAAATAGTATTGATCCAACCTTCATATTTTTAACTGAATTTGTTTTTAAATCAATACTGTACATTTGTATTTGATTAATAAGCCATTCGGCTGCTTGAAACTTCATTGAAGACGTTTGTGCAATTCCTCCTTGGTACATACTGCTGGGATTTACGCTATAGATCTGTATAAAAACTCCTTCATATAAGTAAAAAGACCCACCTTGAGACATGGTCAGTGGTAATCATAATCCTCATACAAAATTTTATCAATTCATCAATGTTTCCCCACATAGAATATATAATCTTTTCTATACCAATGTTCAAAATCAAAATAATTGTATAACTATATTCCTGCGCCAATCTCACTACAAAAAGAAGGATTTTAGCAAATTTTGGCGAAAAAAAGAAGAATAACTTCTAAAACACTTGTTAAAACTGGGGTAGTTTTTATGAAGAACTTTGAAATCGGTACTTTTCTTAAAGAAATAAGTGAGGTAATAGAAGAACAAAGATCTGTTCACCACAATAAGGCAAAAAATCGAATTGATGATATTTATAAATTTAGATCTTCCCTCATTGATCGTATTATTCAATTATCTGAAGGGTATGGTTTACTCGTCATAAGAAATGAAATTGTTTATTATCATAACGAACAACATACGATTGATATCGCTCTTTATAATGATGACGACTGTGTACTTGCAATTGAAATTACATCTTCGAGGTTGAAAAGAGCCATTATGAATCTTCTTCATCATTGTTCATTGTACCGATTACTTATTACGTATTATCGAGAAGCAAGTTTTTGTAAAAATTTATTACTTCGATATGATGAGCAGCGGAAAATTACACTTTTACATATAAAGAATTTAAAGTACGATACACCAGAAATAAACAAAATTCCCTCTAAGCTTGGCATCAAGAATGTAAACTCACCTTTAGAAGTAAAGATTGAAAACGCGTTAAAAGAGTACGGAATCAAATTTGAAAGCCAATATGCAGTTTATCAAAAGATGGGCAGTAGAAACAGTTGGATCCCTAAATATATCATTGATTTTGTGATATATGGTGAACATTGCAAAATTGCCGTTGAATGCGATGGGCTCCGTTACCATTTAACCGATCAAGCAAAAGTGTACGATACAGAAAGAGATTTATGGCTGCTGAAAAACGGATTTGATGAGGTCATTCGGCTTCCAGGAGATAAAATAAAGGAAAATTTATCCGAATGCATGAATATGATTCGATCAAAAATATCTGCGTGGGATCAATTTTACGAAATGAGGAATCGAAAAGCGAAAATTCTTAACACAAATCTCGATGTTTCATGTATCGGTGATTATGTTCAAATCGTATTAAGAGAGTTACTTCCTGTCTTCCATAATATTACTCTTAAAAAGAAGGAAACGACAAAAGAAAAAATAAAACAGTTTGTAAACACCATTTTTATGGCAGGTTATTCTCCTAACATTCAGACCTTTTATTACCAACTACCCCAATTAAGTGAGTTAATCACAAAAGGAAACGTCCATTGTGCATTTGTCGGCTATAATATCCCGTTTGTTTTATATTATGTTGAATCGTTATCGCAATGCCAGATTCCCAGTTGGTTAAGAAATGAAAAGAGAGTCGTGAAATTAATTATATATAAAAGGAAGTACCAAAAACGCCTTGCCATTGGTCGAAATACTCGCTCTTATGTATTAATTAACGGAAGTAATGGGATTGTTGAGGATTCCGATATTGTTAATAACGTCATCCTAAAGCAAGGAACAAAGCCAATCAAAAAGGAAAATACGGAAACGTTACGGAGCGTTCATACAAAGGAGAGTCAGTTAACTCCTGAAGTTCAAGGAAGTGGAATGATGGAGAAAAAGAAAACAAAATATTACGTGGTCTGGATAGGTAAACAGACAGGTATTTTTTCATCATGGGATGAATGCAAACAATATGTATTAGGGGTAGCCAGTGCAAAGTATAAGTCATTTTCATCCATCGAAGAGGCTAAACAAGCTTATCATGATGGTTGGACGAAATACTATAGGACTGCAGAGAAGGCCAAAACATCCCAACAGATATCCCTTAATTTAAATAAAGATATGACATATATAGAAGAGAGCATATGCGTAGATGCGGCATGTAGCGGCAATCCCGGACAAATGGAATACAAAGGAGTGTACACGAAAACTGGAAAAGTATTGTTTCACTTTGGCCCTATTCTTGGAACAAATAACGTCGGAGAATTTTTAGCTATCGTTCATGCTTTAGCCTTCCTAAAGCAGTATGGAAAAGATTATCCTATTTATTCAGACTCCCTAACCGCTATCAAATGGGTGAAAACTAAAAAGGTTAATACTGCGCTAATAAGAAATAAAGACACCGAACGAGTTTGGCGGCTCATTGAAAGAGCGAAGCAATGGCTCAAAAAAAACGATTACAATAACCCTATTCTCAAATGGGAAACAGACATATGGGGTGAGATTAAAGCAGATTTCGGACGGAAATAGCCGGTTGTCTACAATTTCTATGTAATATGAAGATGTCGATGAAGTTTATAGTTTTCGATTGTAGTAGTATTGTTTTGTTTTATTTGGACTCTAAAACAGATTTAACACAATTATTCTTTTATGTAAATGAAGCATCAAAGCTAATTTGCTGTATTCTCTCTGAGAAGCATGTCAGTCAATAGTATAATTTTTAAAAATACAAAATTTAGCTTTTATTGAATTGATGGGTGTAATTATTAGTGAAGAGGGGGTACCTCGATTTGGGGCTAAAAGTTTTTGCGCGTATAAAGTTACCTTATATTATCAGAGCAAAAGATACAGTAGATGAAGAAGGATTGGTTTATTTGGTTCGTATAGCCGGGGAGAACAAAGATAGTCCAGTGATATTGATGTGTTAGTGGAATTTATGGATGATGCCATGACATTCGATGATTATATGGATTTAAAATTCAATCTGGAAGATCATTTTCAAAAGCCGGTAGATTTAGACATTTTAGATGATATCAAACCAGCATTAAAGCCTAGTATTTTAAGGAGTGCTAATTATGCAGAGAGAGCCTAAAGTTTTTTTACAAGATATTCTCTGCAGAAAAAATTGAGAAATACACCAAGGGCTTATCTTATGATGATTTTCTAGACAAAGACTTAGTGTCGGACGCGGTAATTAAAAATATATTAGTGATTGGCTAAGCAACGAAAAACATTCCAAATGAAATCCGACAAGCACACCCACATATCGAATAGAGAAAGATGGCTGGCATGAGAGATATGATGATTCACGGTTATTTCTCCATTAATTATCGAATTGTCTGGGATGTTGTTCAGAAATAAGATTCCTAAGTTAAAAAAACATGTTGAGCAGTTACTAAATGAAAATTAGAGTGAGACCAAATCTTTTTGAGTTGGCATAGAAGATGATAATCGATAATAATTTACTGTCGTTAAAAATCCATACTATCTATTTTCAACCGGCGTTCTCTTAAAATCTCTAGTTGCTCATCAAATGTAGTTGGGCGTTTAACATTTGCTGTATTTTCTAACCCCATAAATAAATGAAAAAGCCCCACCTTGGTACACATTGTTAAGAGTCGAGGTGGGTTCTGCTAATTTAATCGTAATCTTGTGTAAGTGAAGTGAAATGAAACATATGCCCATTTCTATAACTAAGATTAAAACAACTTCATCTGTTCGTTGTACGAAGTGTTTTTTTCATCCATAACATATCCCATTGCGCGATACCCCTCTAATCTTTTTTCAAACATCTTTTGCATAATCGGGATTTTTTTATCCACGTAGTCATATACACGTACTTCTTGTTTATTTGCATGAATTCGATGCAAGCGTCCGACATATTGTTGCAGGGTGCCTTTCCATGAAATTGGCATTGCTAAGAATAGAGTATCTAATCGGGCATTGTCAAATCCTTCGCCGATATATTTTCCTGTTGCAATCACTAATCTTTCCATGTCATCAGGAATGGAAGCAAGTCGTTGCAATTGTTCCATCCGTTCTTTTTTCGTCATATTCCCGGAGAGTACAATAATATTTTTGGCAAATCCTTTAAATAATTGCTTCAAAATTTCAATATGCTCAATTCGTTCCGTTAAGATTAACGGACAGCGGCCTTCTTCAAGTGCAGACAACACATCATCAAATAATTGCTGATTTCGCCGTTCATTGAGTGCTATTTCTGTATAAAGTTGCTGAATATCTTTGTGTGAGGACGTAAAGTTCGTGTACCTTGGAATTAAACGATGAACAAATGGCCTTACTTTTGCTTGTATTTTCCCGTCAATTTTATAACGAATAGGACCACACTGCATGTGAATAATAGGATGTAAACCATCTTTACGAATCGGTGTAGCTGTTAGACCATACACATACTTGGCGCGAACTTGTTTTAACACTTGTTCAAAGCTAAAGGCGGAAATATGATGGCATTCATCGACAATGATTTGGCCATATTGAGTAATAAATGACTTCAACTGACCCTTGTAATTTAAGCTTTGAATGGTTGCTATATCGATATTTCCTGTTATTTTGTTTTTTCCGCCTCCAATTTGTCCGATTTCTTTTGATGAAATATTAAGAAACGTTGATAATTGCTCTAACCATTGTTGCATCAACTGTGTACGATGAACGATGACTAACGTATTGGTTTTTCGTTCCGCAATAAGAGCTGCCGCTATAACCGTTTTACCAAAACCAGTGGTTGCTGAAAGAACACCTGTATTGTGTTTCAATAATTGTGATATTGCATCGTGTTGCTGGAAAGTTAACTCACCTTGAAATTCCACATCAATCGTCTGGCCATCGAATTGATCATCAATGATTTCAGTTTGAATGGATAATGACGATAAAAGGTTGATAACCTCCTCCAAACAGCCACGAGGTAAGACCAAATATCCTTCCTTATCCCAAGAGCAATTAATCACTCGCGGTATTCCGTATGTAGACATGCGATTTTTCTGGGCTCTATAAAATTCAGAATTCGCTAACGTTGCTAGTTTCGTCAACTTAGTTAAAAGAGAAGAGGGGGCTCTATCTTTTAGAATGTATAGACCATTCTTTAATTCAATAGTAATTTTCTCTGGATACACTTCGTTTACAGTAATAGATTTATTTTCGTAAAGCTGTACCACATCTTGTACTTCTTTTTTTGTCATCGTTTGAACAGAAGATAAATACATCCATTGGTCTGGATAAGGAGTAAAGGATTCATCTACAAATACACTATTGCCGTTTGTCCTTGGCTTTCGCTGAAGCGGCAATGCAATTAAATTTCCGAATCCGCCTTTTGGAAGCGTATCTTGATTCGGGAATAATCGATCATAGGAGTCTAAACCTATTTCATATCTTTTTTCCATTGTTTTAGCGAGCAATGTCATTCCCATTTTGCGAGCTAATGAAGCAGGAATCGCTTCGGAGAAGAAAATCCATAAGTGTGCACCATTCCCAGATCTTGAGCGTTCAATACTATACGGTACGGAAAACTCTTTACATACACGAACAAACGCCAACACATCCTCTTGCCAATTCTTTTTGTCAAAATCAATCGCCAAAAAGAAACACGTTTCATCTTTTTGCATCGGATAAATTCCAACCGTATGCTTCCCGCTTAAATGATCGTAAAGCACTTGATCATTTAGCGGTAGCAATGTTCGATGCTGACACTCACTGCATTTTATCTCCGGTTTTCGACAAATAGGCGGTTGCCACTCATAGGCGCAAGCAGGCGTATATCCCGCGCGACCGTTTTTTGATTCCCAGCGAACCGCATATACATCTGTTCGTCCTCTAAAAAGTTGCTTGAATAATCGTATCTTTTCTTCCGGTGACGATTGGTTGTTCACTATAGAACTAGCCATAGTTACAGAATGATTGTTTTCTTTCTTTTGCATCATCATTGAAAGAATGTGTTTTAAATATTCATTTTCTTTCCTTAAACGTTCACATTCCGCAAGAGCTTGTTGCAACTGAACCCGGATGTCCATGACTTTACCTCTAAAACATTTATTTAACTGTAATGATATTGTAAAGCATTGAGTTAGAAGTGTAAAAGTGATCATCCAAAATTAAACAACTCTTTATACTAGTATTTAATTAAATTACTTACTTTCATTCAAACCACTTTAAGGAAGAAGATGTTATCAGTAATCTCAAAGAAGGCATTAGTGAATTAGAAATAGCAAACATGTTTAATACATCTATAGCCAGTCAAGGAGCTATCGCTGCTTTACCAATGATCAAAATAGGTAGACACGCGGTTGGAGGACAACGTAGACAAAAATCGGAAATTAAGCTCCAACCTGGGGACTTAATATGGTTTGATTGCGATGTAGTCTGTAATGGGTATTGGGCAGATAATGCACGGGTGTTCTCATATAAATATATGAAACCCGAGTATGATAAATTTAATGCATTGTACAAGGGACAGCTTGTGGCAATTAATGAAGTAAAGATCGGTATGAAGGGAAAAGATGTATTTAAATTAACAATGAGTGCGGGTCTGAAAAAATTTCCATAAAGTCTTGACTTACTCTCCAATGCCGCTTAATATGCAGAGTGTTCCTGTAAGTAATTGGAATAATAATCAACGGGGAAGGTGAGAAAGATGAAATCCATTTGTGTATTTTGTGGTTCAAACTATGGGAATGACATGGAGTTTAGGCAAGCAGCCAGAGAGCTTGGAAAGTTCCTTGCCAATAAAAAAATATCCCTGATTTACGGTGGAGGGAAGGCGGGGCTAATGGGGGAAATTGCAGATGCTGTCTTAAGCCATAAAGGCCATGTTATTGGGATCATACCTAAGTTTTTAAAAGATAAGGAACTAGCACATGAAAATATAAGTGAACTCTTTATTGTAGACACAATGCATACACGCAAAGCGAAAATGTATGAGTTAGCAGATGGATTTATTGTCATGCCTGGAGGTTATGGAACTTATGAAGAACTTTTTGAAGTGCTCTCTTGGTTGCAAATAGGCATACATAATAAGCCAATTGCTCTGCTTAATGTCAATGGTTTCTTCGATCCTCTTATAAAAATGTTAGAACATACTGTCGATAAAGGTTTTGCAAAGCCTGAAAATCTAAAGTTAATTATAAGTGCTGGCAATGTGGCTACTCTTTATCAATTGATGGAGAATTTCAAACCTAATTTAGTAAATAAATGGACATGATACCTCAGCTATAAGAATGATCCAATAACTAATTTCTGCGAAAAATTGTGGCCAAGTACATTTTATGGCTTCTTCGCCACAAAATGTACTTGGCCACATTTTTTTATGATAATAAGATGGTACAAAAAACGTAAATTTCCTGTGAAGAAGGTGACCTCTGAATGTAAAATAAAGGGAAAAAGGTGATATGGTGATACGCATGTTTAAATTAGAGGACGCAGATTACATAATTAACTCACATTATGAGATATACAATAGAGAAAAACCAGTACGACTTATTTTTCCGGGATTTCATTGTAGAAAGTGTGAATGGTTTTATAAAAAGGTCTGATAGCAAAGAAAATATTTGGATTTTAGAAATTGAAGGAGAACCAAAAGGTTCAATAAGTATTAAAAAAGTGAATGACAAAGTTGCTCAGTTAGGATTATTTCTTGTTGAACCTGATCTAAGAGGTTCTGGTTATGGAAAGCAATTGTTACAAACAGCAATTGCTTTTTGTAAAGAAAAAGGCTACCAGACTGTCATACTTTGGACAAATAGTGAACTTAAATCAGCAAGATGTATTTATGAGAAAAATGGATTCCAACTAAAAGAGACTCGAATCCGAAATTTGTCTAACAAAGAACTTATAGAAGAAAAATGGGAATTATCTATTTAGGTTAGAAAATGAATTTACTAATTCAACTGTCCCGAAAATTTGTGTTTTCATCATTTGTTGGTGTCATATCACGGCATGGAGGTCTATCATGAAAATTTCTAAACCCAAAATAGCAATACTAAATGCTCCTTGACTTAAGCCATAAGAACAGTATCGACATATATTTTACATTTTCATCCTTCTGATGGGGTTAACATAGATGCGATATGGTTGTCTCTCATGAAAGAACGAGAATTAAAGTTTTTAATAGTGAGCCTTGGAATAAAAGTTAGACGTATGAAACTGCTAAAGAAAGGCTTACGGATTTGTTTCATGCTCCTAAATTTGCGGGATTTTTTTGGAAAAACAATGAAACTCCAATTGGTTTCATAGCAGGAAACAGCAAAACAACATATCCAAGGAATAACTTTGTAATTGGAAGAATTAAGACCACCTATAAAAAGACGCTAATTAACTCCTAAATTATACTATTGTATCTTTTGTGGATTTGCCCAGATTAAATAAAGATATCCCAAGAATGCACGTTCATGCTTGTTAATTATCAAATTGGATTGCTTGACTATATCTAAGATATCCCGATTTTGATGGCATCCAATAGCTTTAACGGCAAAATTATCAAGTTTCTTTTGGAGCCAAGCCAGTGCAGGGACAGAAAATAATCCATGCTCTATAAGTAATATCTGGCCATCTTACTTACACCATTGATTAAAAAGATTTAGAACATGGACTGGATCTTCATAACTACATAAAGAACCCGATAATACAATGGTATCAAAGGAATTCTCAGGGAAGTTAAGACTTTCCACATCAGATATGATAAATTTAGCATTAATCCCATATTCTCTTGCTGCTTCTTTAGCTTGTTCAATCATTTAGGGGCTGAAATCTACACCTATGTACTCAATGTCTTTAGGATAAAAGGCGAAATTCATCCCCGCTCCAACAGCCACCTCTAGAGTTTTTCCTTTAACTGACTGGAAAATTTGCTTTCTCCATTTATTTTGTTCTTGTTTTTTACGTTTTTTTGCATATTTGGCAGCTTGTTTATTGAATTTTTGTATCAATTGCGTTTTTTCCATGAACCAATTACCTCCTGATCCTTATACTTTGTAATCAACGGTGATAAAATCCCCAATAACAACGGTTTAAAATTCCCAAATAATAACAGATAATCGTTTCGAAACAACGTCTTAGATGGAGTGGAGAAACGATGCTGAAGATTGGGGAGTTTTTTATGATTCGAGAGTTGTATCAGAAAGGCTGGACACAAACAGCGATTGCCAAAGAAACAGGGTTTGATCGGAAAACCATCCATAAGTATCTCAAGGAGGACAAGCTCCCAGAGCGCAAAGTCAATAAGAAAAAGAAAGAAAGTAAACTCGATCCTTATAAAAACTATCTTCTTCAACGAATACAAGAAGGGACCACAAATTGTGTCGTTCTCTTAGAGGGAATACAAGCGATGGGATACACCGGTATTCCTGAACAAATTCTCTATGACAACATGAAAACCGTTGTTCTCAAACATACTCCAGTGGAAATTCGATTTAACCGAAAGTTTGAGGATTTTCTAGCCTACTACGGTATTATTCCAAAAGCATGTCGACCGAAACGACCCCAAACAAAGGGAAAAGTAGAAAGAGTAGTCAAGTATTTAAAAGAGAATTTTTTTCAACGAAAACATGAATCTACTCTTCAAGCCTTAAACGAAGACATTCGAACTTGGCTGGATCAAGTGGCCAATCGAAAACCGAATCAAACAACGAAGGAACCACCGATTCAACGTTTTGAGAAGGAACAGAAGTTCCTTCAATCAAGGGGGGTTAAACCGTTATTTCCTACGAATCGTTGGGAAACACGAGAGGTCAGTCGAGATTGTTTTGTTTCATACAGAGGAAAAAAATATTCTGTTCCCTATCGCTATGCAGGACAAACGGTCAAAATAAAAGAA
>Ga0207865_102621_pt1 | contig 10166 bp, 10 predicted proteins | sample HigsolmetaAR204D_FD_184836 | JGI IMG/M metagenome (GOLD analysis project Ga0207865, IMG submission 184836) | Ionic liquid and high solid enriched microbial communities from the Joint BioEnergy Institute, USA - AR20-4-D (SPAdes) (version 2) ...
TCCAATTTTTCAAGAGAGACGCCTGTGACGAGCGATTCCTTTCGTCATCGGTCGTCACCTTCGGTGTTGAAAAATTCGTCGGAAGGTTCCGTCCAATTTTTCAAGAGAGACGCCTGTGACGAGCAACTCTTTCATCTTCGGCCGCCGCCTGCGGTATTGAACATTCGCCGAAGGACTTCGTCGAGTGTTCAATAGAGAGCAAATGTTGCATTTTGTACAACAAAAACGAGGCAATATCCTGCATTTGCGGCTCAATGTTGCACTTTGTACAACATTTCGAGCGATGAGTCTCGATTTGAAGCCTATCTCGTCCAAATTGTTGCACAAAATACAACATTCCCCTACCTCTAACGCGAAAAATACAGAAAATGTTGTATTTTTTGCAGGATTCGTCGCCTCATGTGCCCGGGGAGGGGCAGCGCTAGCGCGGAGTTCGAACGCTTACCCGGGATTCGAGGGCTGCCGACTGAGTATCCCTGAGGATTAAAGCGAAGTGCGACTTTTTGTACCAAGAAAAACTACCGCTTAAGCCGCGGCCCATTCATCCTTGAAAGAACATCAATAGATGTTTTTGTTACGACTGTGTAGTTATAAAATGAATGATGCCAACCGCAATGAAAAGTACAATCGTCATGATGAAGAACACGGCAAAAAAGCCTGTGAAAAACGACTTGGCCGACGAAGGGCGCGAGCGCTCCATGTCTAACCGTCTCTCGATCTCCTCCAATCGCCGGTTGATTTGCTGCAGTTCCTTTTCCAGCTCCATGATGCCTTCGCTCCTTTCCGCAACCTTGATATATAAGATATGGTGAGTATACCATATTCTTGATGCGGCCTATCTTGAAAATTTGGCGGTATACGCCGACAAAATTTCAATACCGCAGGTGACGACCGATGACGATAGGAATCGCTCGTCATAGGCGTCTATCTTGAAAATAGCCCCCAGGGCGTGCAGCCCATTTTCATCTTCTGATGGTGCTGCGCCAGCGGCATGGGCGTCTCTTTTGATATTTCGACGAATGACGAACGATGATGAGGGGAATCGCTCGTCCTAGACGTCTAATTGCTATTGAGTACAAGATGCACCGAAGGGAACAATGGCCAAAGTAAAACGAATTGTTGCGAATGTGGAAGCACAGGATCTCGCAGCCGCAGGGCGATTTTATCAGGATGTGCTCGGGCTGGATTTGCTGATGGATCACGGATGGATGGCGACGTACGGGTCGAGCGAGCCGATGGGAATTCAAATCAGCTTTGCCGTACAAGGCGGCTCGGGTACGCCGGTTCCCGATCTGTCCATAGAGGTGGATGATGTCGATGCCGTATATGAGCAGATGAAAGCGCACGGATTCCCGTGCGAGTACGGGCCTGTGAATGAACCTTGGGGAGTACGGCGCTTCTACGTTCGCGACCCGTTCGGCAAGCTGGTCAATATTGTTGCGCATGCGAATCAAATTTGAAGCCGAAATAGCTTGAGAGGAGCCCTTGCCTATGAATTTTACAGTGGCTGAAGCGATCGAAATATTGGAACGCACGCCGCGGGCGTTGACGTCGATGTTATCCGGTCTATCCGAATCCTGGCTTCAATGGCGCGAAGGAGAAGGAACCTGGACCGTCCATGAAGTAGTGAACCATCTCATAGAAAACGAGAAAAAGAACTGGGTCCCGCGGATGGAGACGATTCTGCAAGGAGACGGGCAGACGCAGCTTCCCGACTTCGACCGTTATTCCCATATCGATGCTTACGCAGGATACTCTGTGGATCAGAGTCTGCAGGAGTTCGCAGCATTAAGGGCGCAAAATATCAATGTGCTTAACCAACGTGTGAATCTCGAGCGGCATCTGGAATGGACGGCGGTTCATCCGGCCTTTGGCAAGGTCAAGCTGCGGGAGCTGCTGTCTACCTGGGTTGTGCACGACTTAACGCATACTGCTCAGATCGTGCGCGTAGTGGCTTCGAGGTACCGGGCAGATGTCGGCCCCTGGATCGAATATTTGGGCATTTTGAAAATGAAAAAGTGAAGCCAGGATGCGTCGGAATGCGGGGGAATGGAAAAGCAGCATTCGCGCAAAATCACGATCAATGCGAGCTGTCCCGGATTCGTCGCGACCGACATGAACGCGGCGATGCTGCAAGACGAAAGAGGAGGGCAATTCGGCGCCGATGATTCGATCTTCGGACGCGGGGAGGAGCCGAAACGGCCATACGATGTCCTGCGGCTGCCTGCATTCCATCTTCGGACAATGGGGCAGCCTGTGGACATTGCCGATATCGCCGCTTTTCTGGCCTCTGACGGAAAGGCGCTGGATTACCGGGCAGCCGATCGCGCGAGCAGCGGCTCTCCCTTGGAGCAGTGGCCCCCGCTTTTTTACATAATATTTACAGAAAATTGAAACAATTCGCGATCATGGATGCTAGAATACCTTTTGGAATGAAATATGATCCAAAAGGAGGCTGCGAATGTTTACATTCGGGAGATGGAGAAACCGCTGGCTGACGTTCACGCTTGCGCTGACCATGCTGCTCTCGGCGCTTGCGGGGGGCGCGCTGACGGCGCAGGCCGAAGGTCCGGACGATCCGGCGCCTTACATCGAGGCCAAGATCGTCAACGGGAATGCGGGCAAAAAGGTGCTGTTCGACAACACGCACGCCCAGACGGCGGGAGCGGCGGATTGGGTGATCGACGGAGGCTTCTCCGATTTTGCGAATGCGCTGGCGAATAACGGCTATTTCGTGAAGGAGCTGCGCAAATCGACCCCGATCGTCTACGACGATCTGAAGGATTACGACGTGTTCGTCGTCGCGGAGCCGAACATTCCGTTCAAGCAGAGCGAGCAGGACGCTATGCTGGAATATGTTGAGGAGGGCGGCAGCATCTTCTTCATCGGCGACCATTACAACGCCGACCGCAACAAAAACCGCTGGGACGGCTCCGAATCGTTGAACGGGTACCGCCGCGGCGCGTGGGACGATCCGACCAAAGGCATGAGCGCGGAGGAGAAAGCGTCGGAAGCGATGCAGGGCGTCGTCAGCTCGGACTGGCTGGCGGATAACTTCGGCGTCCGTTTCCGTTACAATGCGCTCGGGGATATTGCGGCGAACGTCATCGTCGAGCCGGATCAGGCGTTCGGTATTACCGAAGGCGTGTCGGCGGTGGCGATGCACGCCGGATCGACGCTGGCGATTATCGACCCGACGAAGGCCAAGGGCATCGTATACGTTCCGGAAACGGACGAGGCATGGGGCAATGCCGTCGACCAGGGCGTATACAACGGCGGCGGCATCGAGGAAGGTCCGTATGTGGCGGTGGCCAAGGTCGGCGCGGGCAAAGCGGCCTTTATCGGCGACTCCTCGCCGGTCGAGGATGCGACGCCGAAATATTTGCGCGAGGAGACGGGCGCGCCCAAGACGACGTACGACGGCTTCAAGGAGCTGGACGACGGGACGCTGCTGGTCAACCTGATCGATTGGCTCAGCGAGCCGGAAGCCTACACCCGCCTGGACCAGGTGCCGGGGCTTGAGCTGGACGAGCCGACCGAGCTGTTTGCGTTCGAGCAGCCGGAGCTGTCGACCGAGCCGAAGCCGGAACCATGGTCTGCGCCGGCGGCCGGCTATAAATGGTGGGACCGCTCGACATTTAAGCCCGGCTCCTACGGCGGGGCTGCGGTGAGCGCCAACCCGACGTACAGCTTCGTGCACCAGGATCAGCTGCCGAATGCGGAGGAGTTTCAGATTCGCGTCGTCTTCGAGAATCTCGCCCCGAATATGACGGTAGCGGGGTTCAGCGCCGGAATTTACTTGACCGGCGGCACGCAAGTGGCAAAGGTTCAGAATGCGGACGGAAGCTGGCCGACGTCATACGGCTACAGCGCGGCATTCAGCGTGACGGCCGACAGCACCGGCTTCGCCTACAAGGATTTGACGGTCCGGATCAAACCGGGAACGAGCGGCACGGCCAACCTCAGACTGCGGCAAAACGGCGCCAACCTGCTGACGAGGTCGGTGACCATTGCGAACGTGCCTGCCGAGCCGCTGCCGGGCGCTGAAAATCCGGGCATTCCGGAGCCGGTCTCCATCGCGGCAGCGAGAACGCAGCCGCAGGGTACGGTGGTCACGGTTGAAGGCGTCGTGACGACAGAGCCGGGGGCTTTCGGCGGGCAAGGGTTTTACTTGCAGGACGACTCGGGCGGCATTTACGTGTTCCAGACGTTGCCTGGCTTCCGCCAGGGAGACAAAATCAAAATCACCGCTCCGCTCGTTCTCTACAACACGGAGCTGGAGCTTGCGACCCCGGTTTCGATCGAAAAAACCGGCACCGCCCCGCTGCCCGAAGCGGCGCCGGTCGAGCGGATCGACGCTGCTAATCAGGGCCAGCTCGTTAAGTTAAAGGGCGTGGAAATTCGCAACATCGTCCCGGCCAGCCCGTCCGGCTCGTTTGAATTCGACGCGGTGAAGGGGGGCGTCAGCAATCATGTCAGAGTCGATGCCCGCACCGGGCTTAACCTGAGCAGCTTTCCCTACAGCGAAGGGCAAGTTGTCGATATTCAAGGCGTATCCGCCATCTTCCGGGATCTTTATCAGCTCAAGCCGCGGGGATTGAGCGACTTCGCGGCCGCTTCCGTTCCGCTGGCGAAGGTGACGCTGGAGGCGTCGCCGACGCTGCTGACCGTCGGCGGAACCGCCTCCGCCGCTGTCAGCGGCTGGCTGGCGGACGGCACGCCGGCCGATTTGAGCGTTGCGGACGTGACTTACGTCAGCGGCGGGCCGGCGGTCGTAGTGAGCGCCGACGGGCGGATTACCGCCGTTCAGGCGGGCAGCGCCGCGGTGAGCGCTCATGCGGCGTATCGCGGCGAGACCGTCGTCTCCAACGAGGTGATCTTTACGGTGGTCGAACCGGCCGCAGCCGGCAAGCCGGGCCAGCCTGTTCTGTCCGACAACAACGGGCACGACACAGGCCTTAGAGACGGCAGCTATACGGTGACCATGAACATGTGGTGGGGCAATAACGGCACGGCGGTCAAGCTTTACGAAAACGGCGTTCTGGTCGGCACGAAGAGCTTAACGGACGCTTCGCCGTCTCCGCAAACGGCCGCGTTCGAGATCACCGGCAAAACGAACGGCAAGTACACGTATACCTGCGAACTGATCAATGTGTACGGGACGAGCGAATGCGGCGAGCATGTCGTGACCGTCGCCGACGCCAATCCCGGCAAGCCGGTGCTGTCGCAGGACAACTGGGACGGGGACGGCAACTACAAGGTGACGATGAACATGTGGTGGGGCACGAACGGCGGCGAATACCGGCTGTATGAAAACGGGGTTCTCATCGATGAGCAGCTTTTGGACGAGGCAACCCCGCGCTCGCAAAGCGCCGTCACCGCGATTGCCGGCCGGGCGCCCGGAACCTACGAATACCGGGGAGAATTGACGAACGCCGTCGGAACGACGTCCAGCGAAACGATCGTCGTGAAGGTGAAGTAACAGTATCATACCAAGCCGCAAAGCCAAGAACACCCGGCCCTTTTCGGGGGCTGGGTGTTTGCGCGGGCAGGCTGTTATTTCAGGTAGGCCCCGGCGATTTGAATCCTTCACCATCGCTCGTCACCCTTCGGTTGCTGAAAATTTGCCGACGATCGTCAGCAAATTTTCAGGATGCAACCGGATGATTAAATGCCGATGGAGTATTCTTCGAACTGAAGCGCGTAAAATTGTCCCTTGACGTTGTATTTGCCGAGCACGGCCGGCGCGCCTTCTTTGGTGAAGCGGACCACGGAGAAGCTTTGCGGATCCTTGGCCGCTTTATAGCCCGCCAGATCGATCTTGAGCAATTGCTTGGCCTGAGCCGCCGCATTGGCCAGCAGCTGATCCTCGGTGTAGCCTTCCATGATATCGGCATTGTTGGCCATATCGCTCGGCCGATCCTCCAGATCGCCGGCCATGACCTTCAGGATGCGGTTGGTTCCTTTTTCTACGACAACAAAGACCGGTTTGTTGCTCTGGGAGCTCTCAAACAGCAGCTCATAGACTTCTTTTCCGTTCTCTATGATGAAGGACGGATTAACCAAAGGCCCTTTATTCAAGCCGTCCAACGCCGTTCCGTCAAAGACCGTTTCCGCCGCTTTGAGCGCAGCGGGATCGACATCCGCGTTCGCAAGGCTTCTGACAACTCTGTGCAGCTTGCCGTCCTCGAGAACGACGGTGGTGTCGTTTACTCTCGTGCTCAGATATACCGCGCCGCTCTTAACGGAAGACCCTTCAGGGAAATCGCCGTACTGGACCGTGATGTCCACTGTATCGGCTTGAACCCGTTCTCCCGGAAATATTTGCTGCAAAGCGGCGGCCATTTGTTCTTTATAAGAATCCTTCAGGTCGTTCCACTTGACTTCGATATCGATATTTTGCGGCTTGCCCTTCGAGTCTACCATCACTTTGCTGTATTCTGTACCGTCGACCTTGTAGGTCAAGCCCGAATCTTCGCCCATGCTCCATGGTTCCGCAGGATCGTACGTATGCGCTTGGCCCGTAATCCCGGCAACCAGCTTGCTCACCAGCGGAATGCCCTTCAGCGATTCGGCCATCGCCGGAGATACGGAGGCGCTGCCGATCGCGGCAACTCCCAAGACGGCCGCGGCAGATGTCGCTATCATGGCTTTTTTCATCAGCTTGCTGTTGTTCTTTCTCATCGGTTTCTCTCCAATCCGCTGCATAATTTGGTCGCTGAAGCTGTCGACAGGCATCTCCAGCTGTTGAATCGTGCGCCGTATGTTGTCCAAATGCTGCTCCTTACGTGGTTCCTGCCATTTCCCCATGGACGAGTCCTCCTTCAAGGTTGTTATGTTCGATCAGTTTTTTGCGAAGCCGTTCGTATTTTTTGCGCAGCGTTGCCGGTTTGCATCCCATGATTTGGCCGATTTCTTCAAAGGTGTACTGCTCGACGGCCTTCAGCAGCAAAAGGTTGGTTTCGTCCTGATTCAGATGCTGAAGCAGCGCTTGAACGGCATCGTCCGGGCGAAGGTCGTACGAAGCGGATACCTGCTCCTGATAGCGCGATACGAGCCGCTTCCAGCGATTCCGCTTGCGAATCTGATCCAGGCAGTGGTGATAGGCAATCTTGTAGAGCCAGGCGGAGAAAGACACCCGCTTCTCATAACGGTCGAGCTCCTGATAGGCCTTGATAAAAATGTCCTGTACCGCATCCTCCGCTTCTTCGCGGCTTTTCAAAATGCAGAAGCAATAAGTATATATTTTCTTTTCGAAGGCGCGAATAATGACGGCGTACGCCTCCGTATCGCCTGACTTCACTTGCCGAACGGCGGTTTCGATATCCGGCGACGAACGGTTCGCTTGGCCGGCGAGCAGGGCTGGTCGTTCCAATAAGGTCACCTCCTTGCTGTCTGTTGTGTGATGACATAACTATAACGATCCGAAAAGCGCGAATCGTGACAGGCGGTTTTAAACGATTCATCTATTTTAACAACTGCTAGTTTCCCTGATAAGCCAACCGGTGTCGAGACGCAAAAAAAACCATCGCGGTCGGCGATGGCTTTTATATATGAGGGATTATTGATTGTTTGCCAAATAATCGGCCAACTGGTCCAAGGTGCCTCCCAGTCCTTGCTGCAGCATCGGGATCATGCCTTCATAGGCCTTGATTTCCTCATCAGTGGCGTTGATCGGCCCGCCTCGAAGAGTAAGCTCCGTCGCGCCGTCTTTGTCTGCCAGCGTCAGATCGTTGATAATTTCCAGCGGCCAGACCGGACTGAACGGAGCTCGCACTGTGTTGCCCTGCTCGTCGGAAAACGACTGAACGAAGACGAGCTTCCCCGGCGCTTCGATTTCCCGGTATACGAATTTTCCCCACATAACATGTCCGTCGGGAGAGCGCTGGCTGCCGAGATACATTCCGCCGGGGCGGAGCTCGAATCGGTGCGTCTCCACCGTGAAGCCTTGCGGCCCCCACCATTTAGCGAACCGGTCCCGTTCCGTCCACGCCTTGAACACGAGCTCGCGGGGAGCGTCAAAGACGCGGGTAATGACCAATTCCGTGCCGTTTGCTTGGGTTTCCATAATAATTCATTCCTCCTTGGTTGTGACAATGAAATGATGAAGCCGCTTCATTCCTCCCTGGCTGTTGGTTTCAATATACCACGAAATGCAGCCGCCGATTTCTTGCAGATTGCGATCTTGCGTACAATCGGATGCGGGCGCTATTCCTGTAAGGGGGAGCACAGGATCGCTGGCGACATGCTCTTCTATTAAACGGCCGGTGCGGTTATGCGGGGCACAATGACAAGCGCACAGCGTTTCGGCTGTCAATTATCACAGCACAACGACAGCGCGCAGCGTTCCGGCTTGACTGTGGCAAAAATATGCTTTATCTTGATGGTATGGGGAATGAATATTCATTCCGGGATAATGGAGGGTGCATGATGTCGAGCAATAAGCGGGAGGATATACTGGAAGCCGCACTGAGCTTGTTCGCTGAGCGGGGCTTTGACGGGACGACGGTGCCGGCGATTGCCGAGCAGGCGAAAGTCGGGGCGGGGACAATCTATCGTTATTTCGAGAACAAAGAGGTGCTGGTCAATTCGCTCTTTCAGGAATGCATCCAGCTGTTATCCGGGAAATTGCTGGCGAATGGGCCGGCGGCCGATACGCCGATTCGGGAATGGTTCCAACATATTTTTGTGCAGATGAGCCGCTTTGCCAACGAGCACGACAAGGCGCTCGCCTTCATCGATTCCCATTCCGGATCGCGGTATCTCGACGCGAGCAGCCGCAAGATGTTCGACGAATTTCTGGGCATTCTCCGTCATATGCTGGACGAGGGCAAGCGTCAAGGCATCCTTTGCCCGCTGCCGTCGGACGCGCTGATCTCGATCGTGTACGGCGCGCTGGTGCGGCTCTCGAGAACGATCAAGCTGGGCGTGGTCGAGGAGTCGCCGGAGCTGTGGGCCCGCATAGAGGAGTGCTGCTGGAATGCGATTCGCGTCCATTGACGCGGATGCTTTCTGCCGTATTCGGAATGAATATTCATTCCTAACTGAATAATCGTTTTTTTCTGGAATAACCCAAGGAAATCAGCTCTATACTATCCGATATCTGGAGGAGATTAATGATGACACATATTCCGCAGCCGAAAACGTTCGGACCGCTGGGCAATTTGCCGCTGCTTGACCTCGAGCGCCCGGTGCAATCGCTGGTCAAGCTGGCCGATGAGTTCGGGCCGATCTACCGCATGGAATTGCCGGGAAGGTCGGATCTGGTCATCTCCAGCTACGAGCTGGTCGCCGACGCCTGTGACGAGTCGCGGTTCGATAAGAGAGTGTGGGCGCCGCTACAGAAGGTGCGGGCGTTCGCCGGAGACGGCCTGTTTACCAGCGAGACGGAGGAGCCCAACTGGCGGAAGGCGCACAATATCCTGCTGCCGAGCTTCAGTCAATCGGCCATGCGCGGCTATCATGACAAAATGGTCGATCTGGCGGTGCAGCTCATCCAGAAATGGGCGCGGCTGAATCCCGACGAAAGCGTGGACGTTCCCGAGGATATGACGCGTCTGACGCTCGATACGATCGGCTTGTGCGGATTCAATTACCGCTTCAACAGCTTTTATCGGGAGCAGCCGCATCCGTTCATTACGAGCATGGTGCGGGCGCTGGGCGAAGCGATGAACCAACTGCAGCGGCTCGGCATTCAGGATAAGCTGATGTTCCTGACGAAGCGGCAGTTCCGTCACGATATCGAATTCATGTTTTCGCTGGTCGATAAAATCATTGCCGAGCGCAAAGCGCACGGTCCCTCGGGCGAAGACGATCTGCTTTCGCACATGCTGAACGGCAAGGACCCGGACACGGGGGAGGCGCTCGACGACGAGAACATCCGGTTCCAGATCATCACGTTCCTGATCGCCGGGCACGAAACGACGAGCGGCCTGCTGTCCTTCGCGCTGTATTTCCTGCTCAAGCATCCGGATAAGCTGAAGAAGGCTTATGAAGAAGTGGACCGGGTGCTGACAGACCCGATCCCGAGCTATGCGCAGGTGCGCGAGCTGAAGTACGTCCGGATGATTCTGAACGAGGCGCTCCGGCTGTGGCCGACCGCTCCGGCATTCTCCGTGTACGCCAAGGAGGACACCGTGCTGGCCGGCAAATATCCGATGAAGCAG
>Ga0207865_102622_pt1 | contig 10158 bp, 6 predicted proteins | sample HigsolmetaAR204D_FD_184836 | JGI IMG/M metagenome (GOLD analysis project Ga0207865, IMG submission 184836) | Ionic liquid and high solid enriched microbial communities from the Joint BioEnergy Institute, USA - AR20-4-D (SPAdes) (version 2) ...
TATTTCTTATCTCCATACACGAATGCCCGAACAGAAGGAACCAATCATAAAATCAAAAATATAAAACGGAGGGCTTATGGATATCGGAATCTAAATCGTATTCGACTTCGTGTATTTTTGGAATGTACAGGGAATACTAATTTTGATCAAATTGCTTAAGGGCTCTTCTTCAGCAGCTAACATGATAGTTGGTAGAATGGCAGCCGTCAAGGAAGGCACTTGACTACTCCCATTCTACCAACTTAGTGGTCAGTAAGCTGAAGAAGGAGACGGTCTGATTGACATCTAAATGCAAGGTTCGTGTACAAATCACAGAAAATGGTGAAGAGACCAAAAATATTGAGGAATATCTAGTTATATCGGAGACCGGGCTTTGTTAAAAATAATTAAAAAGTTTAGGTTCATCATTACATTTTATGATTTAGATTAAAAAATAGAAAACATTCACGAAATCCTGGCATTAATGTTAGTGAGAAAACACACATAACCAAGAAGTTCCCTAAGTATTTTCGATAGCACTAGAGTTGCAAGAGTTTGAAGAGGTTAAACAAGAACATGTTTCTCATGGTTTTGTTTGTGTTAATAAAAAATACATGGAAGAACGATGTACGTATTACGGATACCTTACTTTTTTGTTCATAACAGAGGGACATAAAATGTAAGGAATCTTGTTATTTTGAATCAATTCATGTACTTGTTTGTTAAGGTCAAACGCTACTGGTAGCCAGATTGTCTGAATATTTTTGTGTGTTTTGAGTCTATTCAATCGAATAATCATCACAAACGAATCTATTCAATGAGTATTCGCTTGAACTTTGTTAGGATATCACTCTTTGAGTAGTGAGTCGAATCAAAATATTTGGTATACAACTTTAGAAAGAATTTATCACTCTGTTGCCCAAGAAAAAGCAAAAATTCATCAAGATTATATACATAAGTCTTGCGGTCAATATGAGCTCGTTTTAAATTAAGATGATGAAGTGTCTGTAGGAAAAGATTTTGATATGAATCGTTGCTGTTAAAGACTCAGTCATGTTGTGTAATCAAAATAAATCAAGTCTTTATGATTTAGTGTTCATCTTTTGAGCCGAAACGTCCTGAAGAGACTGTACAACCTGTGGCTTTAAATAAGTTGGAATCTTATCTTATCACGAGGCGGCCCAATCTTTCTTTCATCTTGTTCCGATTGCCTTTGGTAAGAGTATTTTCTATTTTTTCGTCAAGCGACAAAAACACCGTGGTAATAAATAAAAAGCACTTGATTTTTTAATATGTTTTATGTCTGTGCACGAATGCAAGAAAAGAACTGTTCAATCATAAAGTTAAAAATTTAAACGTTGATCTTATAGTATTATTTTCGGTCTTATATATTTTGTGGGTATGCAGGGGTAGCTAATTCTTATACGGTTGTCTAACTTCCCTACATGATAATTACAAAATAGGAATTGTCAATGAAGACGTTTAGTCGTTTCTATACCTCCTACATCATTCTAGGAATGAGTGTAAATCGTAGAATATGGAGTATTGAATACAAATTGGAGGAAAAATTATGCATATAGTCCATGTCGAAGATCATTTTTTACCTACAAGTGGTTATCAGATTAACTTTTTAACAAAGTGGCATGTGTATCATGGACATAAAGCAACAATAGTTACTAGTAAGTCATTAAGACCTTGGACTAGTAAAGGATTTATAAATGAGGAATTTGAAAAACAAATTGAGGTATACGACCGGAAGTTTACTGAAGAAACTGGTGTAAAAGTTATTAGGTTGCCAACATTAGGCTCTGTATCCAGTAGGCAAATCTTTTACCCAAACATATTTAAAATTGTTGAAAATCTTAGACCCGATGTGGTAATGGTACACGGAAATGATACACTTACAGGTATGCGTTTTATCTGTAAGTCTGCAAAATTAAAATACCCTTTAATTTTTGATAATCATATGGCAGAAGTTGCATCTGAAAACAGATTTAATAACCAATTTAGGTGGTTTTATCGTAATTTTATTACACCGATTATAAAGAAAAGACATCTAACAGTAGTTGCACTTGCTGATGATGTGAAACGCTATTGTATGACTCATTATAATATTCCAGAGAATCTTTTGCCTGTTGTATCTTGGGGAGTAGATACTTCTTTGTTTAAACCTAGTTTTAGTGCTAGAAGACGATTTCGGGAAAAATATAATATAAATGAGAATGATTTTGTATGTATTTATACTGGAAAAATAAGTTTAGACAAAAAGGTGCATCTTTTAGCTCAAGCGTTTGTAGAAAAATTTAATGTTGAGAAAAATGTTGTTTTAATAGTTGTAGGAAGTGGTAGTGGAGAGTATTACGAAAAAACTAAAAAATTATTTGAAAAAAGCAATAATCGAATCATCATGTTTCCAACTGTTCCTATGACTGATTTACCTCAATTTTATCAAGCAGCTGATTTAGCAATATGGCCAGGAGCATGTAGTCTTAGTTTTTTCGATGCACAGGCAACAGGACTTCCGGTAATTGCAGAAGATATTGAAGCGAACCGTGTACGTATTACACCAGAGCGGGCAAATGGCTTCCTATATAGTGTTGATGACTGGCATGCATTACGAGAATGTATTTATACATGCTTAGGTTTGTCATCTACCGAACTTCGGAAAATAGGTGAGAATGGAAGAGCTTTTGTGACGGAAAACTATTCCTATGATAAAGTAACTCGGGAAATTGAGAATATCATGTTACAAATACTAAGATGTGCTAATTAAAAGGATAATTACTTCTGTGTTAGAACGTATCGTATAATGAATGCATAAGTACACATAAAAAGTTCATTACCTTAGGAATCATAGATAGTGACTAAAACAAACTAACAAGGTGTGGACACTATCATGATTGCAATTTGGTCATCGAACATGCATGGTCTCACGAAGTCGATCTACTTTTAGAAGTCTTATTTCATATTGGTTCACTATCGTTTCGTTACGAGAAACACCATATGTGACAGCAGGATGACCGCCGAATTTCGAAAAAGTAAATGTTTCTTTTTTGAAAAACTATTTTACGATCGATTCGTTACGGAAATTAGTGCATACACTACAGCGTTTTCTCTATTTCCAACGTGCTTGTGGACTTTCAGAAGTCTTTTCGTTCTCCCGCGTGGCAAAGTGGTGGTTGTGAACTCGATATCACTAGTTCAAAGGTTTATAAAACTCCAGCCTTTGTATCGCTAAGGAGGAAATCATTTTATCTTGTCTGTGTTTTGACTACGGCGAATCGGAACGACGCGGCAGTGGCACCAGAGTCGATTTCCACTTTACGAAAATGGAACATTGAATTGGCGCTGGGCGATGCTGCATATGATAAGCAAAAACGTTCGTAAAACAGCAGGCCAAACAAAGACTGTTTTCTATACCCGATTAATCGCCGCAATGGTTAGGAACAGAAAGATGATTATGAATCAGTTCATTGAATGTCTTTTTGAAAACGAGATTAGGTAAATGGCTGTTTGGACTTCGTGGTGCGATCGAATGAGTATTCAATGAGTTGAAAAGTGACGGGCTGGAACAGCCACGGTGGTATGGTTTTTGTCGGTATTTACTGCATGTGCTATGTTGTTCCTTATGCATAACTTCGAGTTTTTATTCTAGTTTTGCAATATCATCTTAACCTTGATATAATTTTTTAATTATTAATATTTAAATTTAAATATAGAAAAAAGGAAGATTTAAGTTGGATAATTTTGTGATTATATTGTTCTGCTTAATTGCTATTTTATATTTATATTATTTGTATAGAAAAAGAATATATGTAGCAACAATGTTTTGGTTAGGCAGCTTTTTTATCTCTTTCTTAATACCAAATCTATCTGGGGAGAAATTTGGCTTAGGGTATATACCGAACTCAAAGGTATTTTTGCAATTGAATTTTTACTATCTTATTTTATTGCTGACTTTTATTGTTGCTAATTTTTTTGTAACTCACTTATATTTAAAGAGAATTAAATGGCCCTATTTGTCGTTGGATTATAAAGTTCTGAATAGAGTAAATATAATCTACTTAATATTCTCACTACCTGTACTCCTTATTGAAAAAGATACTCTTTTTAAAGGGGGGCACCCTTCTAATTCGCCTATAGAAATTTTGAAATCAATAACTGTTTTTGGTTTAATATTGTCATCATTAACAAAGATACTATATTGTAAAACTAAGAAACAAAAAATTTATTCAACCATTATATTAGTGTATGCCGTCTTATTTGGGATAGCGGTGTCTTTTGCAAGAAGATTTATAATTTTTCCGATTATTATTACAGTATTTTTTTGGTTTATTATCAATTATAAAAAGCCCAAAATAGTAAATGTTGTAATTTCGTTATTTTTGTTATTATTTTTTATAATGCCATTGATGATAAATATCAGGACATTCGGCTTTATAGATGGTTTTAAATTATATACAGAATTGCTGTTTAAGAACTTTGAAGTTTATTTTGATTATTTAAAAATGAGCACAGACGTTTCTTGGAGTTATTGGTTAGCTTCTATTATCATTGAAAAAAATATTGAAATTGATCCAATAATTCTATTAAAACCTCTTACAATATTTATACCACGTAGTATATGGGAAAATAAGCCATTACCTATGTCGTTGCAAATAGCTAGAGATTTAAATTTGTCGGATAATACATTATTGTCAGTACCTGCCGGAATTGTAGGTGAAGCATATGGATATTTTGGTATTTTTGGAGTTATGATGTGGGGATGGATTTGGGGTGCTGTAACAGCTTATTTAGATAAAGAAATCCAAATAAAACTAAACGAAAGGGATAATTCTCTTAATATATTGATATTAATAACGCTATCTATTCAAATAATTACAGGTGCAATTAGGGGAGATATCGCTACTACTTTAATTGAAACTGAATTTGTTGTTTTTCCGTTTATAATCATATTACTATTTTCTAGGTTTAGTTATAAAATTTAAAATTAATATGCTATCAATCCAGCTTGTCAACATAATTGAAAAGAGTTAATCTTCTGACTATAGTACTTCTAACAAAAAGTACAAAGAGTGTATAGATATGAAAAACAATATAAATTGAACCGTGTTGCAAAACGCATGATGAATGCATAAGTGCACATAAAAAAGTCCACCACCTTGGTAATCATAGATAGTGACCAAAACAAACTACCAAGGGGTGGACACGATTATGATTTCCCCGATTTGGGTATCAAACATGCGATTGATAGCGAAAAATCCACCCTCTTTTAGAGGCTTCATTTCCATACATCGACCAACTACCTTTGCTAAAAACACTTTATGAGGCTGTGACAGGGAGACGTCGATTTTAAGAAAATCCCTGTTGAAATGTTTCTTTTTAACAAATTATTTCGCCATTGATTTTTTACGATAGCTAGTGAAATTACTCAATCGATTTGACTACTTCCGTCGTATTTGCGGACTTCAAGAAATTCTGTATTTGTCGATATTTTCGCGTGCCACTAAGTGATTTCGAGAATAAGGATTTTCTGATTTTAACGTCCAACTTTAAAAAGATTTAAGTATTCGATAATCTAAAATAGTAATTGTTTATAGTAAAGCTCTCTGAAGCAGTCTCTACTGTTCGCAAGTGAAATGGTGTATGTTGACTCAGTATCATTAGTTGAAAGGATATAAACGGCATCTTTGCAAGGGTACCTGAAGGAACCATCTTATCGTATGTCTTTACTACTGCGAATCAAAATGATGCAATTATGGCAGTCGAAATACTTTATCTTTACAAGAAAAGGAACATTGAGGTTGCACTTAGCAATGCGGCGTATGACAGCGAAAACATCCGTAAAGTGATGAAATAAGTTGGGATCTTTTTCGTTTCTCCATTCTTGGTCGAAATAACGATGAATGAAAGCATACAGTCAGGTCATTCCTGTCTTTGTTGAACAAAAGAGTAGGAAAGTGGTTGTATATAGGTTAGTTTTAGAAAGAAGGACTACTTAAATATGAAAAAAGGAAATCTTTTATCTATATTGAAAGACTTTTTACTTGGAACTCTTTCTTCAGGTTTAGTAATTTTGATTACACAATTAATCATATATCCGAGTATCTCTAAAAATGTTTCACATAATAAATTCGGAACTATTTTAACTATCACTGGAATAATTAATATAATATCAGTTGTATTAGGAGGAAGTTTGAATAATATAAGATTATTGAAGGATGGAGAATATAAAAAGGAGGGAATCAAAGGGGATTTTTCATTATTGTTGCTGATAGAAGTAATTTTGGCATTATTTTTTTGTGTAGTTGCTGGGTTTGTTTTCAAAATCGATTTAAGCATATATGAAAAAACATTATTGATTTTGGTAGTAATAATTCAATTACTTCATAGTTATGGAGCGGTGACATATAGAATCAAATTAAACTATGTACTGATGTTTTGGTTTCAAATATGCCGTGGCCTGGGTTATTTAATTGGTCTATGTTTATTTTTGTTTTATGAAAATTGGGTAATAATATTTCTACTTGGAGAACTTATAGCACTGATGTTTTTATTTGCAACTACCAATATTCTGAAAGAGCCTTATAAGATAACAGCTCGTTTTTTTTCTACTACGAATGATTTATTACAATTACTAATGTCTAACACAATATCAAATATACTTAATTATTTAGATAGATTAATTATCCTTCCAATTTTAGGAGCAGAAAAAGTTGCAATTTATTATTCAGTCTCAATTCTTGGGAAAATGACATTAGTTGTCCTTAGTCCCATGATGGGGGTTGCTTTGAGTTATTTAGTTAGAATAAAAAGTATTACTAAAAAAGTATTTAGATTATTTGTTATTTCTGCAATATTAGCTGGTATATTCACTTTTGGTATTACTAATTATATAACCCCCTATTTTTTATATTATTTTTATCCGAATATTTCCGGAAAAGCAGGTACCATTTCAACCATAGCAGTAGCAGGAACTTCAATTGGTATAATAGCAACAATCTTGTATCCAGTTTTATTAAGATTTAGTGATATGAAGTGGCAGACAATTATTCAAATAGTATTTGGGATTATTTATATAGTATCAGGAATTTTATTAATGAAACAGTATGGTCTAAAAGGATTTTGTATGGGGGTATTGCTTTCAAATACGATAAGATTATTTTTAATGATTGCCATTGGGGAACTTACTATTAAAAAAAATGCATAAAAGTAACTGTATTTTGTAATTAAATTTGAATGATATTCGTACAAAAAATTGTTATTTTGATACAAGAATTTAGTAAAAATAATTAAAGTGTATAATTATAACTATTTGATTTATAAAAATCTAAATCTTTACAAATAAAAATTTTTGATAAGTAGATGAAGTTGAAAAATATAAATATTAATATAAAAAAGGGTCTGAACTAAAATGAATATTGAATTTGGCGTACAGGAAGAACTTAAGGAGATACATTGTATAGAGAATACAATAATCTTTTTAAATACTACAGCTAAATCAAATAAAAATTTTGCAGTATTGCCAAGGCGTAGTACAAGTAAATTTAATGCCTTTGGCTTTTTTATAGGAGATAGTGTTGTTGGGGAAGTTGTGTGTAAATATATAGATGGAAAAGCCAAATATATATTAGTAGATACTGAAAACAAACAAAACTTTAACTTGTTTTCAATTGCTAAGAAGAATATATCGAAATCACAAGTGATTCCTTTCAAACCTAATGATGTAACGGTAGAGTCTTGTGATTTATTGGTGAGACATTTATTTGAAGAAGATATTCAAGGGAAGAAAGTTTTAATATTCGGTTCAGGCAACTTGGCTTCCAAAATGGGTTTGCGGTTGGCGGAAAGACAAGCAAAAGTGTTTGTATGGGCTAGGAATCAGGAAAAAGCTTCAACGATTGTGGAAGCCTTAAATTATATACTTCCAAAGTATAATGACACAAAAATTCAACTTTTTAATCATAATGAATATAACTTTGACTTAATGATATCGTTTTTATCCGCAGAAAATGTTATTGGTCCTGAGTTATTAACATATCTAAAGAAAGATGGAAAAGTAATAGATGGAGGCATTAATAATTTTTCAAGAGATTTTATAGAAATAGCTATTAACAATGGGGTATCTTTCATCAGATTAGATACCAGAATTGCTTTTCATTATGCATTGATGAGTTTAAATTTGGAGACTTCCCATTTTTTTGATAATGTTTTTGGAACAAAAGAGATAAAAAATATTAGATGTGTCGCTGGTGGTATACTGGGGAAAAACGGCGATGTAATCGTTGATCAAATTAAAAATCCTACACAAGTTATAGGGCTAGCTAATGGTATGGGAGGTGTAAAACATGACTGTGAACTTACAGATGAAGACCGAGGAAAGATTAGTACCATCAAGCAATATATTTTACAAAGTGACGAAAAGAATCTTTGATTTAGTTTTCAGTCTACTTGCACTGATATTATTATCTCCCATCTTTTTGATTATTTCACTATTAATCATTATGGATGACGGATTCCCGGTATTTTTTAAACAAAAAAGAACAGGTTTAAATGGAAGTACGTTTTACATCTACAAATTTCGATCAATGAAACCAACTAACAATAGTACGGAACAAAAGAAAGTATATAATTGGAAAAATGGAGTACCGGATGATTTTATTTTTAAAAGTACACAGGGATTTAATCCAAATGTAACGAAAATAGGGCGCTTTATTCGAAAGTATAGTCTTGACGAATTGCCTCAATTTATTAATGTGCTAAAAGGCGAAATGAGTATTATCGGCCCAAGACCTGAAATTACAGAGATTACAAATTGTTATAATAAATATCAAGAGCAACGATTGTTAGTAAAGCCCGGTATCACCGGATGGGCTCAAGTTAACGGACGCAGTGAAATTCCTCACGGTGAAAAAATTAAATATGATTTATATTATGTTGCCAATCAGGGATTTTTATTAGATATTAAGATATTCTTTAAAACCATCTATCAGACTGTGTTTGGGAAAGGAGCAATTTAAACGGTTGGGAGCAGATGTCTAAAAGGCTGTCTGCTATTTCTTTTGCTTTAGAATGAAAGCAAAAAAGACACAATTGGATTGCTTTAGCAATTGGCAGTGTGATTTTTGCTTCATCAACAGGGAAGAAATAAGTGAAAATTAAAAAGCAGCGTACTGAAATTGAATGTTAATAGAGAAAATTATGTAGACATCTTTACCCGGTGTGTTGTCCGAAAGTGTTCTGGACCACCGGGGTTTTTTATGGGAGTTATAATAAAAAGATTTTTGAAGAATATGGGCTTGATTTCGACTTTATTCAAGATAATCATTCATTATCGCAACAAACGGGGACGATAATAGGGCTTTATTATCAGTTAAATCCGAAGGCGCAAACGAAATTAGTTCGTGTTACCCATGGAGCGATTTACGATGTGATTGTAGATATTCGCAAAGGTTCACCGACATATGGCAAATGGCAAGGTTTTATTTTAAGCGCGGATAATAAAAGACAATTGCTTGTACCGAAAGGATTTGCCCATGGGTTTTGTACACTTGTGGAAAATACGGAAGTGCAATACAAGGTAGATGAATATTATTCTCCGGAACATGATCGGGGCATTCTGTGGAATGACCCATCGTTAGGAATTGACTGGCCGACGGCGAACCCAATTCTTTCTGAAAAAGACACCAAACATCCGCTATTGAAAGATGCTGAAATCAACTTTGAATGGGAGAGACAGTCATGAATCTATTAGTTACAGGTGGAGCAGGTTTTATTGGCAGCAACTTTGTTCGTTACATACTTGAGAAATATCCAAATTATAAAGTCGTGAATTATGATTTACTTACTTATGCTGGAAATCTTGAAAACTTAAAAGAGGTTGAGAATCATCCTAACTATACATTTGTGAAAGGAAATATCAATAATCGAGAGTTAGTCGATTATATTGTGAAAACTCATAAGATTGATGTGTTGGTCAACTTTGCGGCTGAATCTCATGTCGATCGTAGCATTACAGACCCGAGTATTTTTTTGAAAACAAATGTGCTGGGAACTCAAGCGTTATTAGATGTAGCAAAAGCCAATAACATAAAGAAATATATTCAAATTTCAACGGATGAAGTGTACGGGACGCTTGGAGAAACAGGATATTTTACAGAGGAAACACCGCTAGCTCCG
>Ga0207865_102629_pt1 | contig 10128 bp, 8 predicted proteins | sample HigsolmetaAR204D_FD_184836 | JGI IMG/M metagenome (GOLD analysis project Ga0207865, IMG submission 184836) | Ionic liquid and high solid enriched microbial communities from the Joint BioEnergy Institute, USA - AR20-4-D (SPAdes) (version 2) ...
GGCCTGCTTGAGGATCGAGACGATCTGGGTCTCGGTGAAACGGGACTTCTTCATGGAACCTCCTGGCTGGGGAAAACATGCCAGAAAGTTCTACTTATGGGGTGTCTGCGGATCGGGGAAGCTTACGCTACCACCGAGGATCTCAGCCGCAGCGCAGGAGAATTCGGCATCGACGAATGCAGCAAGACTTTGCTTTGACAGGAAGGAAAGGACACGGATTTCATTGCGGATTCTCAGCCGCAATGTCGCAAGGCGCATGATGTCTTCCATCCGGTGCTTTCCGTAACGTGCGGCTGCACGTACCCAACCTTCCCCCAGCGCCCTTGCGATGACAGGATTTGCACCGATGCTTGGACGTTCGGTGATTTGTACCAGAGCATCCTCGGTAAGCTCCCGGAGAAGCTCCCAGCGATCCGGGTGTCCATCCCCATGATCAAGAGTCACCGCCCTGATCCATGTGCGCTGGAAGGCGTTACGGATGCCACCCAGGTAACGGGTGCGTGCGGCACCGAAACGCCAGTAAACGACGTCAGGTGCCATAACGGTTGTCATGAATGCCCACACGTCATCACGGAGAGCCTCTCCGGAATCAAGCTCAGGACAACTTACAGACCACTGTCCCAGCTCCATGTCGAACCTGGAGTGATCAGCCGGGATCCCGGTACGACCGAAACCGCATTCGATAGCAAGCTCGACGATCTCTTCCCGAAGCCTTTTCAGTCTTGCAGGCTGGATGACCGTGCCACCTGTCGCCGCATAGCGGACTTCTCCGGGCAGGCAATCAGGGTTGAATTCCTGCCACTTGAAGCTACCTGCCGGGAACATCTGGTCCAGAAGCCGGTCCGCCGCCGCAGCCGGCAATCGTGGGAGCAGGATCGTCATGTCTCGTCCTCCTTCTGTTCCGCTACCGCCATGATGGCAGCCCTGAACTCACCGGGGCGATGCTCAAGACGCGCACGCACGCGGTCGAGATCATCTCCGGGAAAGGCCAGCGACAGCCAGTTCCATACCTGATGACCAAGGCTTCCTTCCTCGCACCTTGTCATGATCTCCTGTGCATCATCGTTTCGCAGCATGGCCTCGCAGATCTGCCCCATGACATCCGCCATCAGGCACCGCAGGATCTCCGCGTCTCCTTCCTCCACCCTGGAAATGAATGCGGGATCCTTGGCATTGAGGTAGAGCCGCAGGGCACCATGGAAATCACGTTCCCAGTCACCCGGCATCCATCGCAGGTACCAAGGCGAGTATTGTGCCGTGCCATTCCCGAAAAGGGCATGAAAATCAGCGATCTCGATGGGAAATCTCGGCTCGTCGCCTTCAAGGCGTATCCAGTAATCGTCATGCCAAAGACAATCGCCGGGACAGCGGGGGGAAAGTTCCCCTGCACGATCCGTAGATCTGGCGAGAACGATAATGACACCGAGATACAGCGCCGAAGAGAGCTGATGACCGGGAATGTCCATTTCGACGATTGCTTCACCACCGGCAACGGCCTCCCCATTTTCCATGATGATCCGTCTCGGAAGGCGACCGGCTCCGGTGCCAGCTCGTACGACGACCGCCAGAGCAAGGTCATCTCCAGGAATGTCCAGATCCTGCGCAGCAGCCTCAAGCCTGATTCTGATTGTCCGGCGGATGCGAATACTGGTCGTGTAGTCCCAGTCAGGAAGGTACTCTCCGACAGCCCGGAAATCGCCTGCCGCGCTTGCGATTTCCCAAGGGGAAGCCTCAACGGTCTCCGATCGAAGGGTCAGAAAAGGAAAGGCAACGCGCGACATCAGTCAGCACCCTCCGTTTCCAGTTCCGCTTCCACAGTTACGGCGGTGTCCTGTGGAATCCTGACCTGGATCTCGTATATACCTTCAGCACCGTTAATGTCGATCGTTTCTGACTCTCCCCGCCGGCTGCCGTCACGGGCAAGGATCCGCACGATTTCCGGCGCGGGAATGGAGGGGTCGATGCGACCGGCCATTCCGCCGTCGAGGCTGACGGAGGCTTTTACTCGGAGACGTTGGCCGGTCCGTGCCTGATCCTGACGGATCTCGGTGGAGAAGATGGCCACCGTCCCCCCTTCTGTCCGAACCAGACGCTCAAAGACGGGTGGGGTGGCACGCGCACGACGTACTGCGCGTCTTCCTGCCCGCCCCACCCCCGCCGAAGGACGCACGCGGCCAGCACCGTCACCTTTGAGGCCTGCGAGGGCTGCACCCAATCGACCGGCGATCCTCGCAAGAGCAGGCATCTGCTCTGCCGGATACGGCCTTGCCGAAACCAGCCCTCCCACGGAGCCCGCACACTCTGCCAGTCTCTGGAGCGCCACGTTAACAAACGAACGGTCTGGCCCTTTCGGCAGATTCCCGGGAATCCAGTCGTCATGAGCGGGAGGTTCGGACAGTGCAAACGCGCGCTCAACTTCCCTGTCGTCACTTGCCACGAACACACCCGCCCATTCGAACCGGCTGTCCGGAAATTGATTCCCCGGCAGGTACTTCACCACGAATCCGACAGGGCGCATCAGGGCAATGCTGCATGATGGCTGTCCTCCATCGAAGAGGCTGTCTTCCGCAACAAGCTTCCTTCCAGGAGCCCGCAGATCCTTTTCGATCGCAAGAGTACCCAGCACCTTTCGCGGCCTCAGGCATTCGATGGGCCTGTGATCGCTTCCACTACCCTTGCGGATGGCACTCATTGCCCTGCAGAAGAGGCTGAGGGGAGGGAAGCTTTCGGGAGATGGAATCTCGAGATCCTCTCCATCCACCATCACGCGACATGAGAACCTCTTCTCGGCAGGAGCATCCCGCATCAACCGCGGCCAGAAGCTCCAGAGGATCCCTTCCACGATACGGTAGCCCGACGTGCGCAGATCTTCGTCCTCCAGCAACGGATCGAGGATCATGATTGACGTCCCGGTCATTCCTTCACGACGCTCCGGCATGCCGAGCAGAATCGCCAAGGCAGAGGCGTCCATTCCCGTGACCGGATCGACGACACCGTCCGGCGAACGGACACCCCACCAGTGCCGGCCCGTAAACTGCCGGATCATGCCATCCTCATCAGGCAGCCCGAACTGATGGCCAATGTGACATCCCATGAACCTCCGCTCCGACGGCTCATCGCAGGTAAGGGTGTCGACAAGGATCGTGCGGCACCGGCTAAAGGCATACAGCGAGGATTTCCCGAACCCGTAAGTACCTCCGCCAAGATCGGTGTCCCTTGGGGTACCGACATTGCGCAGGAAGCTGATGAAGTCTGTCTGTACTGTACCAAGAGGTATCCGGTCGGCACGGGTCGGCCCGCAAAGGCCCGTAGTCCGGAAATCACATATTTCGAGGACGACCGGATTGGCCGATTTCAGGAACGCCGCGATCTGATCGCACGATGCAGGTTCAGCCGGACGCTCTGCAAGGATCCGTTCCCTCAGGCAGGCCAGCTGTTCGTAGTTCAGCCTGCGGATGCGGATGAGGATTTCCGGCCCTTGGCCGAGCCTGGCCGCATCGGCAATGTTCTGCAGGGACTCCCGGATCACGGTCTGGAGGGGGGAGAGGGCGGGGGCACCGAGCAGCCGATTGAGGTTCTCGCCGATATTGCCGGTACTGCAGTATGGCTCGGCCTGTATCTGAAGACGCAGCATAGTCATGGTATCAGCAGGGCTTCGAGTTCTCCGGCTTGCATGCGGTCAAGCCGGAAGGAGGTTGCGATGGCAAGATCTACCGTGTAACTGACATCGGAAATACCGGGAACGGCATCGGTCGGCAGCATGGACGAAACAAGCCGGGGAAATTCCGACCGTACTTCATACAGGGTCTCGTTCTCCACCCGGAAAGCGGTCCTGTTCCAGTCTTCGCCGTCGACATCGGTACAACCGGCTGCCGCGAGAAGATCCACCACCCGCTCGGGTTCACTTGCCGAACCAATGACTGCCCTTCCGAGCGACGATACGGTCAGGGGGCCGTCCGTGACGGCTTCGAGTTCAAAATGAAGCAGGCAGAGGCGCCCCCCGTCAGGTTCGGCCAGCTGTTCCAGCCCGTTGATCATCACTTTCGTCCTGCCCCGGCCAAGGGTAGCCTTCACTTCCAGGGCAGTCATACCTCGGGTAAAGTCATGTCTCGCCCCGGTCGGCCCACTCCATGATTTCCAGGCTTCCGGAGACAGGTCCAGCAACCGCTTCAGGACCAATAGTTCACCGACAAGTCCCGCAACCCTTGGAATCGTGACCTGGGACGCCGGAGGCCTCAGAAGCAGTCTTCTGAATTCCTCAATGGTCATGTGGGCCGCATCCACGCAGCCAGCCCCACTCCCCACGCGTCCTACGATGTGATCTGCCACACGTGCGAAGACCGCTTCCAGTTCGGATGTCCGGCAGATCAGGTCCAGGAAGCGGATTGGTCCGTTCCTCCCGGTAACCAGCCAGCAGATATCGACGTCAAGAGACGGAGCCCCGTGAAGGATTCGCGGATCTTCTCCAGCGGCAAGGGGGAGTAGAAGCCTTGCTTCCCCATGTGGCCCCAAGGCATAGCGCACGGGACCGTTCTGACCGGATGCGGGTGAAGGTATTGTCGGGATGCCGCCAGCTGCCTCTGCCTTTCCCCCCACACGCAGGAGGGCCCAGCTCCGCTGTGCGTCAGGCGTTTCGTTCCCCGGATCAGACACCAGCCGCCTCCACCTGCGCTTCTTCCTCGGCCTCAATCTCGTCCAGCTCATCCGCTGAAAGCGGACGTAGCTCGACGGATACGAACTCACCGCCCTCGGTCACAGACCCCGGGAAGACGATGCCGACCCCCATCACTTCGTCAGCGGCATTCAGGGCCTCGCGTACCGGACCAAGGTTACGGGGCGTCGAAACCCGGTCAATCGGGTAGAGGAGCAGAAGCGGACGCTCTCCGAGCTGACGCCGCCGTTCATCCTTGAGATCCTCCCAGTCCTTCCCGGCGGGAAGATCTCCATCGCAATCGAACCAGATGTCTCCCTTGGACATCAGCGCCTTGATGTCAGCGGTATTCATCATGTCTTTCATCTTCAGCTTTGCACGACGGACCAGCTTAGGCTCCTGAATCGGACCGAGCGGCCTGATCGGCCGTTGGGCCGAATATGACCCGACGAGCCCCACATTCCATGACTTCAGCCGCTCATCCCTCTGACGAACGAAGGCCAGAAGCATGTCCGGCTGAAGGTCCCTGTGACTTGGATGGAAGCGATAGCGTCCGAGAAACTCAACAATGGCCTCCTTGGGGACATCAGTCCAGAGATGGCGTCGGCTGTCACCGTTCCGCCTGCCGTACCGTTCGGCCGTGTCGAGAAGGTCGGACGCTGCCTGCCAGTTTTCACACAGCTCCCTGGAATCAAGATGATGGAACCGGAAGGTCTGCCGATGGGTTCCCCAGAAGCTGACGGTGCAGGTTCTGGCGGCACGCATCTTTGTCACGCCGGTGATCGCCATCCCCGGAATGGCACGGATCCGCACTGCAACGTCCATGGGGGTGAGCCTTTCAAGGCGGTAACGCTCAATGTCCTCCCGGATCTCGGTTTCGATCCTAGCAAGCTGCCGGAACTTCAGCTGGAGGTCATCCGGCATCCAGATGCGTGGCAGATCCTCGTAATTCTGCCGATAGCCAAACCAGCGGCCCATCTGAAGGAGAGTGTCATACTGGTTTGCAGACCGGAGGAAATAGCTCACCATGAGCCCTTCAAGCGTAAGCCCTCTCGCAAGGATCGATCCTCCGACCACGATGTAGGTCCGGGGCGTATCCTTGCGGTAATCGATGCGGTCGTCACTTGCACCGTTCTCGACCGGAAACTCAAGGGCGTCCAGCACGTCGGGAAGGTGGTGAAATAACTCTTCCGTGGTAACGGGACGGGCTGCAGTGATGTCCGGTGGCAGACGCCCCTGCTCCCTTTCCCAGACTTGGGCCAGCCGCCTTCCCGTCGGGCTAGACGGATCCTTCACCTCGTGACGGATCTGTTCCACCCAGTTCCTGACGCAGTCCGCAACCCGTCCGTGTTCAATCACGTAGGCTGAGGTATGGATGAGCATCGTCATATGCCTGTTGCCATCGCCCCGTGCCCGGCGTGCAGAGCAGCAGGCAAGAAAATAGAGGATTGCCTCCTCGAGGCTGCCGGCCACCGACGGCATGAAGGCATTCCTCCGTCTTGCGCTGGCTGGCTGAAGGAGATACTGATCCTTCTCAGGAATCTCGCGGATCATGTCCAGCCCTTCTTCTTCCGGGCGGATGTTCTCCGGATCCTCCGGGATGCGTCCGAACAGCCTTTCGGTGCCGAAGTAGTTCGGAGACGGCGGCAGCGCCGTGATGAAATCCTTCGGATACAGGTCATCGAGTTCCTTTCCGCTGATTGGATCTGTCCGGTAAGGATCGATGAGGACATTCGCGAACGGCGTGGCCGTATACCCGATGTATGTGACGGCAGGCAGCATTCCGAGAAGGTCCCGGATGTGCTGGTTGATGGTGGTCACGTCAAGCTCGCCGCGTCCTGCATTGACACTTGCCTGATCACATTCGTCATCAATGACGAGGACCCGGAGTTGGCGGAGGGCAACCGGATGCGTGGCATCAACAGCGATCTTCAGCTGCCTTAGCGGCGAAACGTTCTTCTTGACGACGGCGATCTGGGCCTTGCCCCTTTCAATACTGGTGAGGAAGCCCCCCTGTGGTGGCGCGCGGAAATCGATGTCCTCGATGTTGGGCGTGCGCACGTTCCAGTCCAGCTCATTGCGGCTGACCAGATCTTCGAACAGCCGTACCTGTGTCTGGAAACGGAGCTTGTTGGTCAGGCCCGCCAGTACGATCACGGTGTTGTAGCCGGCATCCACAGCCTTTGCGATCACCGCGGTCATGTTTGCAGTCTTTCCTGACTGGACGAAGCCAACGACCATTCCCCGGCAGGAGAACTGATTCTTGGCCGGGTTTTCAATCAGGGAAACGATCTCACTGGAGGCTTCGTCTAGCCGCTCGATGTCAAGAGAGGCCCACCCCTTCTTCTCGATGTATCCACGGAATGCAGGCCAATGCCTGTCCGTCGGTCGCGGACCGAAATACCAGCGTTCCCTGGGCCGAATGATCGAATGCCGGTGGACGATCTCCACCTGCTCAAACTGTCGTTCAACCTCCCGCCGTGCTTCTTCGATTTGATCCGCATGCGTGGCGGAATAACCGGGAAACAGATTCTCTAGGTTATTGATGACCTGCCTGACTGAGCTGTCTACATCGGGACATTTCGGCAGTGCATCAAGAATCATCCTCACCAAGGTTTCAACTTGCGGGTCCCGCATGCGTTTCCCTCCCCTGAATTAAGCCCTCTCAAGCACCTGGTCCGGAATCATTCGTCCGGAATAGACAGTCGCCTCTTTGGCAGTCGTATGCGCAAGCGCCAGTCGATGTCTTGAAATCTGTCCATTCTCCTCAGGATGTCGGCGGGGCTGGTTACCTGGTCGCACTCACCACCTCCCGATCCAAAAGTACGATCTGCTGGTCCGCCGGGTTCCGGGTGAACGGGTCAGTGTCCAGCCCGAGACGCTTGAGCGTGTAGTAGAGCAGGGCCTTGCGGACGGTGACCTTGCACTTGCCGTTGCGCATGCCGTAGTCCAGCGCGATGACCTTCTTCTGCGCATCTGATAGCCCCGGGTGCGGGCCGATTTCCAGTGTCACCATGGTGTGCCAGTCGGCATCCTGGCCGCGATCCACATCACTGGGGCGGCTGTCCCGGATGCCGAGGATGCGCGCCAGCAGGAAGTCCTTGAAGCAGCCGTCGGTGAAGCAGTACGCCCGAGCATGCCAGCGGAAGCCGTCGAAGGCGATGGCATGGGGCGCGATCCAGCGCCAGCGTGGGGCAGGGTTGGAAAGGGACTGGTACTCGACTTCCAGCGCCTGCCTGGTACGGATCGCTTCGATGACCCGGCGCAGCGTGTGGGCATCGATGCCACGGACAGGGCTGGGGACCGTATCGAAGGCCGGCATCTGGCCGATCCAAGTTTCCTCCTGCGTGACGATGCCGTCGGAGATCGACCGCAATTGGGACAGGTAGCTGGCCGGGTCCGGTTTCAGGAACAGGGGCGCGAAGCAGTCGCCGCGGACGTAGGCGCGGGCGCTCTTGTCGTAGACCATGTTGCCCGGCGCCATGCCGAGGTAGCGGTTCAGGTCGGTGGATGCCTGGTTGATCGAGATCCCGAAGGCGGCCATCAGGTCGCCGCGGTTGACATGGCCCTCCCAGAAGAGCCGGAACTCAATGAATTCGAGCCGGCGCTCAATGCCCCATCGAACGCTGTCCTGCGTCGCCCCCACCTTGACACTCCGGCATCATGACCCGCATCGAAATTGCATTCGACCAGTTTCTGTGCGGTTTGTGAAGAGGGGCAGGAAGGCGTGGCGCCCTGCAGGGGCCGCGTGCAGGCGGCGCCCAGGGGCGTGTCCGGTACCGGCGTCCTGCGCAATGCCCGGCAAGCGTCCTGGATGGCGTCCGGACACCCCTGAGCGCAGGGCCGGACACGGAGGGGTTCAGTCTGGCCGCCTCCAGCCCCACAGGCGTATAGTGGTGACCCTCGCCGCCCCGGCCGCGCCTGCCGGCCCCGCGCCCAGGCTCACGCCCGCACGGGGTGAGCGTCAACGGCCCGCCGTCGCGCGGGCCATGGTTTTCCCGTTCCAGGTGGTAGATCCCATGCTCCTGTCGATGGAGTGGTTCCCGGTCGTGTTCCTGACGCTCAAGGTGCTGATCCTGGGCGTGGGCATGTTCTTCGCCATCAAGTGGCACTACGACAAGGGCAAGAAGGCCAGGGCCGCGGCCGGGAAGGGGACGCAGGAAGGGCATACCCCCGACTCACGGGGCTGACTGGCGGCGCGGTGGCGTCATGCCAGCTCCGCCTCCGCCTCCTGGATCTCCTTGAGGGAGCGCCCCTTGGCGTCCTTCCACTCGGCGCGTCCATTGGAGGACCGGCCCAGCATCACGCCTGCCGCCGTGGAAGGCGAGTTGAAGGTGTAGTCCTGGCTGAGCCTGTAGGTCTCTCCGTCGGTGACCAGGACGCCCTTGTCGATGAGCGACTTGCGCAGCTCGATCAGATAGGGGTGGCAGGAGGGGACCGTCGCCCGTGCCGCCCGGGACCCGGCAAGCACCACGAAACCCTCGCTGCTGTCGAGGCCGCGCGCCTCTATTCCTTTCGACCTGAGGAACAGCAGATCGCGGTCGGAACGCAAGGCGTCCGCCACGGCCTTTTCGAACAGGTTCACGCCCACCACGGGCAGGCACAGCAACAGGTCGCCCAGGAAGCCCTCGGCGTCGGCGACATCGGCCTCCGACAGGTTGGGGCGCTGGGGGATGTTGCCGTTGTCGAGTTCGGCACGCTTTGCCGCCGCCGCCAGCTCGACGAGCCGGGCTTCCAGATACTGGACGTGGGCCTTGTTGAGGTTCTGGTCCTTGCTGGTGAACACGGCGGCGTGAGTCCAGAAGTCCTTCTGCCTGGCGTGCTGGTCCAGCCTGGGCAGCACGACGTCGCCTTCGCCGATGTACACACGGGGCAGCTGTCCTGTCTCGCTCGGCCCCCAGAGGACGTAAACACCGGTGCGGCCCACTTCCGGGCGCTTGCGCGCCTCGGCGTACTGCGCCCGCGGAAAGACCAGTCCCTGTCCGGTCCAGTTGGATTTTTCGATGATGCGAAGCCCTTCCGGCTCTCCCGAAGGGATGAAGATGCGGACAGAGAATCCTTTCGTATGGGCCATTGCGTCAAACCTTTGCCAATGAAGTGGATGTGGGTTTACGGCACCACCACCGCCGCCCCGCTGAGCCGGCCCTCGCGCAGGTCGGCCAGCGCCTCGTTGGTGGCCTCCAGCGGGTAGGGCGTGGCGTGCACCTGCAGCGGCTGGCGGGTGGCCAGTTCCAGGAACTCGCGGCCGTCGGCGCGGGTGAGGTTGGCCACGGACACCAGTTCGCGCTCCTCCCACAGCAGGCGGTAGGGGAATGAGGGGATGTCGCTCATGTGGATGCCGCCGCACACCACGCGGCCGCCCTTGCGCACGGCGGCCAGGGCGGCCGGCACCAGCTCGCCGACGGGCGCGAAGAGGATGGCGGCGTCCAGGCGTTCCGGTGGCGGCTCGTCGGAGCCGCCGGCCCAGGTGGCGCCCA
>Ga0207865_102632_pt1 | contig 10122 bp, 9 predicted proteins | sample HigsolmetaAR204D_FD_184836 | JGI IMG/M metagenome (GOLD analysis project Ga0207865, IMG submission 184836) | Ionic liquid and high solid enriched microbial communities from the Joint BioEnergy Institute, USA - AR20-4-D (SPAdes) (version 2) ...
CGTTCCTGTCGGCGCCGCCCGTTGACGGAGCGTTCTCCCAGTACATCGTTCACCCGGAGCATCTGCTGCATCCGATTCCGGAGAAGCTGTCGTTCGAAGAAGCGACCTTGATCGAACCGCTGTCCGTCGGCATCCACGCCTGTCAGGTGGGCGAGGTGAAGCCGGGGATGACGGTGGTCGTAACCGGTCTCGGACCGATCGGGCTGACGGCGGTGATGGCGGCCAAGACGTTCGGCGCTTCGACCATCATTGCGTCCGATATCGAGCCGTTTCGCCTCGAACTGGCGCGCAGGCTCGGAGCGACGGACGTCGTGCATGCGGCCGAACAGAGTCTCAGCGAGGCGGCGAAGCAGGCGACGCAGGGCGAAGGTGCCGACATTGCGCTGGATACGACCGGCCATCCGGCAGTTTTGAACGGCATTTTGGAAGCGCTTCGCCGAGGGGGAAGGGTCGTGCCGATCGGCTTCCCGACGGCAGAGAAGGTTCCGATTGATCTGACCCGGATGATTTTCGGCGAAATCCGGATGACTCCTTCCTACCGGTACGCGAATACGTATCCGCTCGGCATCGGCATTCTCGCCTCCGGCGCATTCGATGCGAAGGCGCTGCTGACCGATTTTTACGACCTGAAGCATACGGGCGAAGCGCTGGAACGCGCAAGAACGAACAAGCAAAGCAGCGTGAAAGTGATCGTCTATCCGAACGGGTAACGGCTGCTTGAGGCGAGCACGCCTCCTATTACCTGCAGGCCGCTTGGCAATAAAGCGGAACATCTGAAAGGAGCAAACATAATGAGAAAATGGTTGCCACTAACGCTCGTCGTATGTCTGGTTTTCCTGTCCGCATGCGGCGGCGCCGGTTCGCAGAGCTCCGGGACGAACGGTTCGTCCGGCTCCTCTGCGAAGGGGAAAACGACCCTGAAAATGAACATGGTGCTTTCGCAAACCGACGCGACATTCGGCTATTGGCAGCAGTTCGCGAAACAGCTGGAGGAAGCGTCGCAAGGCACGCTCAAGGTGGAAATTTATCCGTCCGAGACGCTCGGCAAAACGACGGACATGATCGAAGCGATTTCCAAAGGGGCGCCGATCCTGCAGGACAGCGATCCGAGCCACTTGTCGGATTACGTGTCGGACTTCTCGATCTTCATGCATCCGTATTTGTTCAAAAAGCCCGAAGATATCGAGAAGGCGTGGAAATCCGAAGTCGGCCAGCGGTTATCCAAGGATTTGGAAGCGAAAGGTTTGAAAATCGTCACGTTGGTCTATTTCGGAACGAGACATCTGCTGTCTGACCGCGAAGTCGTTACGCGGGCGGATACGAAGGGGATGAAAATCCGCAACGCGCCTACGAAAATGTGGAACGAAGTAACTAAGACGCTCGGCGGCAACCCGACGAACACGTCGTGGTCGGAAGTGTATACCGCGCTTTCCCAGGGCGTAGCCGATGGTGCAGAGGCCCCGCTGTCGCTCTTGTACTCCTCGAAGCTGCATGAAACGCGAAAGCATGTATCGCTTACGGGCCATCTGGTGGCGACCACCTCCATCGTCATGTCCAAGCAGGTGTTCGATTCCCTCCCGCCGGAAGCCCAGAAGGCGATCGAGGAGGTCGGCTCCGCTTATCCGGCGAAGCGCGTGGAACTGATTTCGAATCTGGAGCAGGAGTTCCGGGGCAAGCTGGAGGCGGAAGGCGTCATCTTCAATGAAGTGAAGAAGGACGAATTTATTGAGGCATCCAAAAAAGTCAGCGAAGTGTTTCCGGAATGGTCGCCCGGCCTTTACGACAGCATGGTGAAAGCCATCGAATAATCAGCGTAAAACAGGCGAAAAGAACGCTCAATCCTGAAGACGAGAGAGGAGGCAGAGGATGAAGCGGTTTTGGCAAAATTTCGAATGGATCGTCAGCGGTACAGCGTTCTCGGTCATGGTAGCGATCGTTGTGCTCAACGTGCTCTCCCGGTTTTTTCTGGGCTACTCGTTCGTCTTTACCGAAGAAATCGCTTACTTCGGGTTTGCGTATACCGTCTTTTTCGGCGTCTGCATTCTTTACAGGAAGCATGCGCTCATAGCGATCGACATTATCGTCGACCGGATGCCGAAAGGCGCCAGGCACGTTACGAGAATCATAAATACGCTGCTGCTGCTGGCGGGCAATCTGTATCTCCTGTACCTGAGCATCGAAATTTCGGTGGACGGCTGGATTCGGACGACAGCGGCGCTCAACATTCCCTATACGTATATGTATATCTCCGCGACATTGGCCTTTGCGATCATGTCAGTTCATTCGGTCCGCTTCCTGATCGAGGCGTTTCGCGGCGGGGAATGGGTGACTGTCCCACCGGATGAGCAGCAATAACATGCGTCCACAGCAGGAGGAGATCATCACATGGACTTCTTTTCGTATCTTCCTTTGATCTTATTGTTCGTCCTGTTTTTTATCCGCATCCCGGTCGCGTATTCCATGCTGATCGTGACGGTCGTCTATTTCCTGTTTATTAACGATACGATGCCGGTGGAGATGGTCGTCCAGCGGCTCGTCACCTCGACCGAATCGTTCCCGTATTTGGCGATTCCGTTCTTCGCCTGCGCAGGCGTCGTCTTCAATTACGCCGGCATTACGGATCGATTGATGGCTTTGGCGGTGGCGCTGGTCGGCCATATGAAGGGCAGTCTGGGACAGGTGAATGTGCTGTTAAGCACGCTGATGGGCGGCCTGTCCGGGTCGGCGAACGCCGATGCGGCGATGGATTCCAAAATTCTCGTTCCGCAAATGACGAAGAACGGGTACGACAAAGCGTTCTCGACCGCCCTGACGGCAGCGTCCTCCTGCATTACGCCGATCATTCCGCCGGGCATCATCCTCATTTTGTATGCGATTGCGGCGGACGTGTCGATCGCCAAAATGTTCTATGCGGGATATTTGCCGGGGCTGATGATTTGCGCGGGGCTCATGATCGCAGTCGCGATCATTTCGAAGAAAAGAGGGTACGGGGCGATCCGCGAGAAGCGGGCCACGCTAAAGGAAATTTTCAAGCAGCTGCTCGATTCCATATGGGCTCTGCTGCTGCCGTTCGGCATTATTATGGGACTGCGCGTCGGGATGTTCACGCCGACCGAGGCCGGCGCCATGTCGGTGCTCTATGCGGTCGTGATCGGAGCGTTGATTTATCGCAAGCTGAAATGGAGCGATATTCCCGCGATCATCAAGGAGTCCATTGTCGCGACGGCGGGCGTCATGTTCATTATCGGAGCGGCCAACGCGTTCGGCAGCTATTTGACCTGGGAGCGCATTCCGCTTATCGTGTCCGATGCGCTGATCAACAACATTTCCGACCCGTTCGTGCTGCTGCTCGTCATCAATGTGCTGCTCTTGGTCGTCGGATGTTTCCTGGAAGGCGGCGCGGCGATGGTCATGCTGGCCCCCTTGCTCGTTCCGGCCGCCGCAGCATTGGGCGTCGATCTTGTGCATTTCGGCATCATCATGTGCATCAACCTGACGATTGCCGGATTTACGCCGCCGTTCGGGACGATGATGTTCGTGACGACTTCGATCACCGGCGTCAAAATCGAACAATACACGCGGGCGTCGCTGCCGTTTTTGCTCGTCCTGCTGCTGGTCTTGTTCCTGGTTACTTATATCCCCCAAATCGTTCTGTTTATTCCAAACCTGCTCTCATAATCCGTTTGCGCTCAACGGAAAGCAGGCCGACATCAATCGCATTAGCGATCTGGAAACGTGACCGAACGTTTTCATTCAGCTCATATGATCTTTATACAAAAAAGGAGACTGAAACCATGCAATCGAAAATTATTAACGTAGAAGCGATTCCGGTCAAAATGCCGCTCAACAAAATTTACAAGGGCAGCAATTACTTCATGTCTCATCGCGTCACCGTCGTTACCCGCATTACGACGGAGGACAACATCGTCGGAGAAATCTACAACGGTGACGAAATCGATCATCTTGACGCCATCGTGAAGATGATCCGGGATGTGATCAAGCCGCTGATCGTCGGGGAGAACATTTTCGATCTGAACGGCATCTGGGACAAAATTTATCCGCTGACCTATAACATTTTGGCCGACCGGAAAATCGCCCTCAACGCAATCGCCTGCGTCGACAGCGCGGTTCACGAGACGATCGGCCAGACGCTCAAGATGCCGCTGATCCGGCTGTGGGGCGGCTCCCGGACCAAGCTGCCCGTTATGATTATCGGCGGCTACTATACGGAAGGCGTCGATGTGGACGAGGCGGCGATCGTAAGCGATATCGAGACCTACAAAGCGATGGGCGCGGCGGCCTGCAAATTCAAGGTCGGCGGACGTTCGCCGGAGGTGGATGTGAAGCGCGTCGAGATCGCGCGCAAGGCGGCCGGCGACGACTTCATCCTCGCTGTCGACGCAAATCAGGGCTGGTCCCGGGCGGACGCGCTGAAGTTTGCGATTGGCGTGCGCGATCTGGGGATCCGCTGGTTCGAGGAGCCGTGCCGCTGGAGTCACGATAAGGACGCGATGAAGGATATCCGCCTGATGTCGGGCATCCCGGTGGCGGCCGGTCAGAGCGAGGTGTCGCCGGCCAAATGCATCGAGCTGATGATGAACGGCTCCATCGACGTCTGCAACTACGACGCGAGCTGGAGCGGCGGCCCGACTGTATGGCGCCAGGTAGCGGGAGCGGCGACCGCCCTCGGCTTCGAGATGGCGCACCACGAGGAGCCGCAAATTTCGGCGCATCTGCTCGGCGCGGCGCCGACGGGGACGTTCCTCGAAGTGTTCCACCCGGATCGCGACCCGATGTTCTACAGCATGATCGCGGACCGCAATCCGTTCGTTGACGGTTATTACGAGATTCCGAACAATCCGGGCTTCGGCATCCGGCTCAATTGGGAAACGATCAACCGTTACCGTCTGGACCAATAACGAGGAGGGAGAACGATGCAGCAAGCGAACATTCCGGAGCTGAAGCGAATTGCGGCCGCCGCCAGAAAACTGCTGATCGAAACCGTTCATTACGCCAAGGCGGGCCACGTCGGCGGTCCGCTGTCGGCCATGGATATGCTGGTGGCGCTCTATTTTCACATCATGAACATCCGCCCGGATGACCCGCGCTGGGAGGAGCGCGACCGCTTCGTCTTGTCGAAGGGGCATTCGGCGCTCGCCTTGTACAGCGTTATGGCGAAGCGGGGCTATCTTCCCGAGGAGGAGCTGAAGACGTTCGACCGCATCGATTCGCGGCTTCAGGGACATCCGGATATGAACGTCCTTCCCGGCCTCGATATGTCGACCGGCTCGCTCGGCCAAGGCATCTCCGCGGCGGTCGGCATGGCGCTCGGCGCCAAGCTGCAGGGCCGGACGTTCACGACCTACTGCATGGTCGGCGACGGCGAAGTTCAGGAAGGCCAGGTGTGGGAGGCGGCCGACGTCGCGGTAAGATACGGCTTGGACAACCTGATCGTGCTGATGGATTACAACAAGCTGCAGCAGTTCGGCTGGGCGGGCGAAGGAACGGCTCGCTTGGCGCCGATTGCCGATCCGGAGAAGAAATGGCAGGCGTTCGGATGGAACGTGCTTGCGATCGACGGGCATGACTTTCAACAGATCATCGACGCCTGCGCCGCGGCGAAAGCTCACCGAGGCACGCCGACGGTCATCGTCGCCCATACCGTGAAGGGCAAAGGCGTCAGCTTCATGGAAAACGAATATTTGTGGCATTCGAGAATCCCGACGGACGCCGAGCTGGCGCTGGCGCTGGAACAGCTTTCGACAGGGGGGAACGACCGATGAGCGGAATCGTGATGGAACAACAGGCGATGCGGGACGCGTTCGGCGAGGAGCTGCTGGCGATCGCCCTTAGCGACGCGAGAGTGTACGCGCTGGACGGAGATCTGGCCAACTCGACGAAGATCGATAAAGTGGCGTCGCAGCTGCCGGAGCGATTGCTGCAGATGGGCATCGCCGAGCAGAACATGATCGGCGTCGCCGCCGGCCTGGCGTCGGTCGGCCTGCAGCCGTGGGCGGCCACGTTCGCCGCGTTTCTCACCAAGCGAAGCCTCGACCAGATCCAGGTCGTCGTCGCGCAGCCGAAGATGGATGTGAAGCTGATCGGCGCTTACAGCGGCCTGCTTAACGGCTGCGCGGGCAAGACGCACCAGGCGACGGAAGACGTATCCATCATGCGGAGCCTGGCGTATATGACCGTGCTCGCTCCCGGGGATACGACCGAGCTGCGCGCAATGATGAGGTGGGCCAATGCGTACGACGGCCTTGTCTACATCCGCGTGGCCCGCGACCCGGTCGGCGCCATTGTCGGCGAAGACTATCGCTACGAGCACGGCAAAGGCGTGCGCCTCAAGGAAGGCAGCGATCTGACGATCGTCACCTCCGGCACGCAGACGCACCGCTCGCTGCAGGCGGCCAGGGAGCTGGAGGCCGAAGGCGTCTCCGCGGCGGTGCTACATTTGCCGTCGATCAAGCCGCTGGACGAGGAGGCGATCGTCGCCGCCGCGCAGCGCACAGGCGCGATCCTGACGACGGAGGAGCATACCGTGATCGGCGGGCTCGGCAGCGCCGTGGCCGAGGTGCTGGTCGAGCATTGCCCGGTGCCGATGCTGCGGCTCGGCGTCCAGGACATCAACATCCAATCAGGCTCCAACAATGAGCTGCTGGAGCGGTACGGGTTGTCCGTCGACAGCGTCAAGCAGAAGGCGAAGCAGCTGCTGGGCAGAAAATAGATGGCGAGATTGCGAGAGGAGGATGACGGGTGAGCAAGCAGGTGCGGGAGATTGGCAGCATCATAGGGGAGCGAATCGATTATTCGGGCGAGGTCATCCCTGTCTTCAACAAATATAACGGAGAAGTGCTCGCGAATGTTCGCTGCGCGAGCAGAGAAGTGGTCGCGGAAGCGGTCGCAGAGGCGGTGCGCACATTCCGGACGACCAAGCTGACGCCTACCGAGCGAAGCGGCATTTTGCTTAAGGCGGCGCAGCTCGTGCGGGAACGGCGGGAGGAATTCGCGCGCTCGATGGTGCGCGAGGTCGGCCGGACGATCCGCGACTGCCGGGTCGAGGTCGACCGTTTGATCAACACGCTGACGATTTCCGCCGAGGAGGCGAAGCGGATCGCCGGGCACGGCGTCCCGATCGACGGTCTGGCCGGTCATGAGAACCGGCTGGCCTTCACCGTCCGCGTGCCGGTCGGCGTCATCGGGGCGATCACGCCGTTCAACAATCCGCTGAACTTAACCGCGCACAAGATCGCTCCCGCCATCGCCGCCGGCAACACCGTCGTGCTGAAGCCCGCGGAGGTCGCGCCGATCACGGTGATGATGCTGGCGGATGTGCTGCGGGAAGCCGGGCTGCCTCCGGGCTTTCTGAACGTCGTGAACGGCCTCGGCGGGCAGACCGGGCAGTATTTGCTGGAGGATGAGCGCATTAACATGTATACGTTCACGGGCAGCCTCGGCGTCGGCAAGCATATCAAGCAGACGACAGGCATCCGCAAAGTGACGCTGGAGCTCGGCAGCAACTCGCCGACGATCGTCCACAAGGACGCGGACAATCTGGATGACATCGCGCAAATTTGCGCCATGCGCGGATTTACCGCGACGAACGGGCAGGCGTGCATTTCGGTGCAGCGGCTGTACGTGCATGTCGATATTTTCGACGAATTCGTGGCGAAGCTCGTCGACTGCGCAGAGCGCATCAAGATGGGCGATCCGGAGCTGGAAGAGACGGATCTCGGGCCGCTCATCTCGGAGAAGGAGGCAAGGCGCATCGAGGAATGGGTCAGCGAGGCGGTCGCGTCAGGCGCCCGCATCGTTTGCGGCGGCCGCCGCAGCGGCGTGTTTTTCCAGCCGACGGTGCTGACGAACGTAGATGCGGCGATGAAGGTCATGTGCAAGGAAGTGTTCGGTCCCGTCATCAATGTCGTCGCTTACGACGATGTCGACGAGGTGTTCCGCCAGGTCAACGACTCCGAATTCGGCCTGCAGGCCGGCCTGTTCACCTCATCGCTGCCGCTTGCCATGCGGGCGGTGTATGAGCTGGAGTTTGGCGGCGTCATGATCAACGACGTATCGACGTACCGGTCGGACGCTATGCCGTACGGCGGGACGAATAACAGCGGGCTCGGCAAGGAAGGGCCGCGTTACGCGATCGAGGAAATGACGGACGAGCGGATCATCGTCATGAAGCTGTAAAGCGGACGAAGGAAGAGGGGAGCCGAAGTGACGGCATATTCAACCATCATACTGAGAATCGAACGGCTCGTATCTTCGGGAACGTTCGCCGATATCGCGCGCGTCATCGGGCAGGCCGGGGGGGACATCCTGGCCGTCGATACGATTCACGCCGGGAAGGAATCGATGATCCGCGACATTACGGTCGGCGTGCACGGCGGAGCGGAAGAGGAGGTCGTCCGGGCGGTGCGCTCCGTCGAGGGCGTCCGTCTGATTCACGTCTCGGACCCGATCTTCCTGGCGCATCTCGGCGGCAAAATCGAGGTGCAGCCGAAGCTCGGCATCAAGACGCGCGACGATTTGTCGAAGGTGTACACGCCGGGCGTCGCCCGGGTGTGCAGAGCGATCCACGAGGACCCGGGCAAAGCGTACTCGCTGACGCTCAAGCGGAACACCGTCGCCGTCGTGACGGACGGCTCGGCCGTGCTCGGGCTCGGCGACATCGGGCCGACGGCGGCGACGCCCGTCATGGAAGGCAAGGCGATGCTGTTCAAGCAGCTTGCCGGCGTCGATGCGTTCCCGATCTGCATCGCGAGCAAGGACCCGGACGAGATCGTCCGTACCGTAAAGCTGATTGCCCCTGTATTCGGCGGCATCAATCTCGAGGACATCGCCTCGCCGCATTGCTTCGACATCGAAGAGCGGCTGAAGCGGGAGCTGGACATTCCCGTCTTTCATGACGACCAGCACGGCACGGCCGTCGTCGTGCTGGCCGGCTTTCTCAACGCCTTGAAGGTCGTCGGCAAGCGCGCGGAGGAGGTGCGCGTCGTCGTTAACGGCATAGGCGCTGCGGGGACGTCCATCGTTAAAATGCTGCTCGCCGCCGGCGTCCGGCGAATCGTGGCGGTGGACCGCTGCGGCGCGCTTGTACGGACGAACATGTATGATCGTCCGATGTGGAACTGGGTGGCGAGCCGAACGAACGAGGAATGCATCGAAGGCTCGCTCGGCGAAGCGATAGCCGGAGCGGATGTGTTCATCGGCGTATCGGCCAGGGGGGCGCTCACCCGGGAGGACATTCGCCGCATGGCGCCGGATCCGATCGTCTTCGCCATGGCGAATCCGGACCCGGAGATCGATCCGGAAGAAGCGGAGCCGCTCGTCGCCGTGCTCGGCACCGGGCGGAGCGATTACCCGAACCAGCTGAACAACGTGCTGTGCTTCCCGGGCATCTTCCGGGGCGCCCTGGACTGCCGCGCGGCCGAGATCAACGAAGCGATGAAGCTGGCCGCGGCGCGGTCTATAGCGGCAGCGGTATCCGATGAGGAGCTGAACCCGCATTATATCATCCCGAGCATCTTCAACGACCGGGTCGTGCCGTCGGTCCGGAGAGCGGTCATCCAGGCGGCGATCGACAGCGGCGTTGCGCGGAGAATTCCGCCGGAATTTCTGTAGCGCTGCGCTGCGTCCATGACAAGATGACAAAAACTCTCAGGAACGCTCTCCTGAGAGTTTTTTTGGCGTTTTCTTGCATAATCAGAAATGCTCAAATCCTTGACCCCCGACCCCATAAACCGGGGCGAAAAGCGAGCCTTTCGGCTGGACAGGAACGCTTCGTTTCCGATGCCGTCAGACGCGCAGCCCTCCAAGAGGGCGACGATCGTATTGCCGGCGTTCTGCACTTCCATCACCGCATGCGGCGGCCTCCCAGCCCCAGTCCCCAGCCTGACCTCAGGGTCGTCCGTGTCCAGTCCAGCCTAAAGCAAAATAAGATTGAAAAATGATCTAATTCCTCCCAAAATGTCCCAATAATCGAAAATAAGTTAACATGAACGTAAAACAGCTCCGTATTTGCTAGCGATCGTAGGTTAAAAATGTGAGTGTAGGACACATTTTCAGAGCTACTAAGCAAAAGGAGCTGTTACTTATGAAGTATGCCACAAAATT
>Ga0207865_102633_pt1 | contig 10116 bp, 8 predicted proteins | sample HigsolmetaAR204D_FD_184836 | JGI IMG/M metagenome (GOLD analysis project Ga0207865, IMG submission 184836) | Ionic liquid and high solid enriched microbial communities from the Joint BioEnergy Institute, USA - AR20-4-D (SPAdes) (version 2) ...
GGTGAAGGACCCGGGTGAGACGAAGACGCCGATCTCGGTCGAGGTGCGCAAGCCGCAGCTGCCGGCGCCGGAGGATACGTATACGCTCGTGTACAAGAACAAAAACGGCCAGGATGTGAAGCTTGCCGACCCGCCGGCGAACAATGCGTGGCACAATCTGAAGGTCGTTGCCAACGCTGCGGCGAACCGGATGGATATCTATGTGAACGATGTGCTGGCCGCCGAGCAGGTGGAGCTGCGCGACGATATGAGGACGCTCGGTCTTGGTTCCGCGCTCTTCGCAAGAACTCCCGGCACCGGGAAGGGGACGTTGTATGTGGACAATGTAAAAGTATATGTGGAGCCCGTCGCATCGCCGAAAGGGCTGAGGGCCGTCCCGGGCAACGGCAAGGTGCAGCTGGACTGGCATATGACGAGCGGCGCGCTGACCTATACCGTGAAAAGAAGCACGATAGACGGAGGTCCGTACGAAACGGTGGCGGCCGGGATCGACGCGACGACGACGACCTACACCGATACGTCGGTAGTCAACGAAACAATGTATTATTATGTGGTGACCGCAGTGGGCGAATTGGGCGAAAGCGGCCCGTCCAACCAGGTGAGCGTGACGCCTTCCGCAAGCGCGGTGAAGCCGGCGGCGCCGGCAGGACTGACGGGCTCGGGGAGCAGCACCCAGGCCGAGCTGGCCTGGCAGCCGGTGGAGCATGCCGTATCTTATACGGTCAAGCGCAGCGACGGGCCCGGCGAGCCGTATGTTGCGGTCGGCAGTGTCGGGAAGCCGTTCTTTCGCGATCGCGGGCTGACCAACGGCAACGTATATACTTACGTCGTATCAGCAACGAGCGTGGCCGGTGAGGGAGACGATTCCGAACCGATCATCGTTCGTCCCGCGGCTCCGCTCCAGCCTCCGGGAGAAGTAGCTGCTGCTGCGGGCGACGCGTCTGCTGTCATTACGTGGAGCGCATCGGCGGAGGCCGCGAGCTATCAGGTGAAGCGGAGCACGGTGAATGGCGGACCGTACACGGTCGTCGCCGACGGCGTGACCGGAGGCAGCTACACGGACAGCGGGCTTGCGAACGGCACCGCGTACTATTATGTCGTCTCCGCGCATAATGACATCGCATCGAGCGCGAACTCCGAGTCAGTCCGGGTCATCCCGTATCCGGCAGGGACGGCGCCAGCCCCGAGCGACATTCGCCTGAAAGCCGGAGAAGACTGGGTCGAGCTCGCCTGGCCGGCGGTGCAAGAAGCGTCCTCTTATACCGTCAAGCGATCCGAATCCAGGGATGGGCAGTACACGGCCATAGCCTCCGGGCTTCAGCAGCCTTACTTCAAGGATACGGAGGTGACGACAGGCCGGACCTACTACTATTCCGTCCATTCGGTCAACGGCAGCGGCGAAGGCGTAGGCTCGTATCCGCAAGGAGCGTCGCCGGCTTCGATCATCGTCGTCGCCCAAGACGGCAGCGGGATGTTCGACACCGTCCAGGCGGCGATCGATTCGATCCCTGAGGGCAATACGGCCAGGACGATCATATATGTCAAAAACGGCACATACGAGGAGCAGGTCATCGTGCCGAAGACGAAGCATGCGATCAGCCTGATCGGCGAAAGCAAGGAGCATACGGTCATCACGTACACCGGCATTACCGGCACCGGATTCAACGAAGGAACGGTCGATGTCGAATCGGACGATTTTACGGCGCATCATATTACGTTTGCCAACGGCGCCGGCACGCAGGGCGCGGCCAACGCCATGGACGTTCTGGGGGACCGGGCCTACTTCGACAACGTCCGGATGCTCGGCTATCAGGATACGCTTCTGACGCACAACGCCGACAAACGCATTTATGTCAAGAACAGCTATATCGAAGGAGCGGTCGATTTTATTTACGGGCCGTCCGTAGCCGTCTTCGATTCGAGCGTTATTTATAATGTGCGGTCCGGCGGTTACGTCACGGCGGCCAGCACGCCGGAGCAGCAGGAATTCGGCTATCTGTTCATTAACAGCACGATTACCGGCAGCGAAGGGCTTGCCGATGTATACCTGGGACGTCCTTGGCGGCCGTTCGCCCATGTCGTCTTTATGAATTCGCAGCTCGATTCGCTCGTTCACCGCGCAGGCTGGCACAACTGGGGCCGGCCGGACAACGAGGAGACGGCCAAATATTACGAGTACAATAACACCGGCGTCGGCGCCGCTCCGGAGAACCGGGTGCGGTGGTCCAAACAGCTGACGCCGGAGGAAGCGAACAAATATACCGTTCATCGGATGATGCGGGGGACGGACGGCTGGGATCCGACCATGATGCCGGTGCTGCCGGACGTTGCTGCGGGGAGTGAGGATACGACGGCTCCGAGCACGACGGCGTGGAACGCGCCCGCAGCCCCCGACGGGCTGAACGGGTGGTTCGTACAACCGGTGACCGTCGAACTGGCCGCCGAGGACGACCAGTCCGCCGTCGTTCTGACCGAGTACAGTCTGGATGAGGATCATTGGCAGCCATATACCGGGCCGATCCGGCTCGAGCGGGAAGGGGAGCTCTCGCTGCGCTATCGCTCGACGGACGCTGCGGGCAACCGGGAAGCAGCCCAGACAGCTTCCTTCCGCATCGACCGATCGCTGCCCGAGATCGCGGTATCCGTGCCGGACGCCGTGTATAGCTCGGCCGATTTCACGCCAACGGTTACGTTATTCGATGCCGTATCGGGCGTCGACCACAGCAAGACGGCGATGACGCTGGACGGCCGTGCGGTAACGCCGGGTGCGGCGATCCCTCTGTACACGCTGCCGTTAGGGGAGCATACGCTCGTTGTGAGCTCGACTGACTTTGCTGGCAACACGGCAAGCGCTGTGGCCACCTTCCGGACAAAGACCAGCCTGAGCGATCTGCAAGCCTTGGTCAAGCGGCTGCACCGTCAAGGAGACATCCGCAACCGCGGCATTGCGAACAGCCTGCTCAAGAAGCTGGAGCGCGGCAATCTAAGAAGCTTCATGAACGAGGTGCAGGCGCAAAAAGGCAAGCATATCGCGGCGGCTGCGGCGGACATTTTGCTCCGTCATGCGGAAGCGGTCGGCAGCGCAATATCGTCCTAAAGCGCCATGACAAGCAAAAGGCAACCCTGCTCTCACAACCCAGGGTTGCCTTTGGGCGCCTTCGCGGGATGCGTCGGCCGAGTCCGGCTGTCGCGGCTTTTGACCCAATCTGGGACAGGCCGCCCGTCGAGCTTCGAGTTGAATGGAGTCGCTAAGCAACGAAGAGCCGAACGTTCAAATAGGGAATCTCATTCTTACATGGGACGGAGATCGTACCAAGGTTACTGGTCAATGGCAAATGAATATTGATGGTCATTTAGGTGCAAATCTTTCTTTCAATAATGACGAAGGCGAGCAATTAGGCTTTGTTGTTTTTAATGGGCGGTATGAAAAAGGTTTGCCAACTTTTGAACTCATGGGCGCTGGCGATTTCACCAGCTATTCCACGGTTAAGTTCCATGTCGGTTATTTGAATGGCGTAATAAAGAAGAAGCAACCCGAATATGAACACGGAATAGCCGCCGTTGACGATGGGAATATGCCCATCATAGCCTCGTTCAGAAATAATCCTTGACGGCCGAGATTTTACTGGAGTAAATTGTAGTTAGACAATCAGATTTTACTCCAGTAGATTTTGGCGAAAAGGAGGCGGATCATGAATCCAATGCAGCGTCAGCTTCACCAAAAGGCGATTCTTGTAACTGGCGCCTTGGGAGCACTGGGGCAAGCGGCGGTTCGGCTGTTCCTTAAGCGGGGCGCAAGCATCGTCGCCTGCGATCTGAAGTCTGTCGAGGAAGCGGAGGATATCGGAGAACTGCAGACGCGGTATGGCAGCGACCGGATCGCTTATCTGCAGGCGGACGTAACCCGCGAAGACGATCTGGAGCGGTTGGAGCGCTGGATTGAGGCGCAGCGGGGGAGATTGGACGGCGTCTATCATAATGCCTATACGAACAAGACGGCGCCAATCGCCAAGCAGTCTCTTGCGGAATGGGAAGATACGCTGCGCGGCACGCTTACGAGCAGCTTTCTCATGTGCCGATGCGCGTCCCGCCTGATGGGGCCGGAAGGAGGGGGAGGCTCGGTCGTGCTGACCTCGTCCATTTTGAGCCGAGTCCCGGTCGTTGAAAATGCGGCCTACAGCGCGGCCAAAGCGGGAGTGGAGCAGCTCGTCCGGGTGGCGGCCGTGGAGCTGGCTCCGCAAGGGATTCGGGTGAACGCCATCGTGCCGGGCGATTTCAAGGCGGAGAGCTTTTTGGCTCAGGCCGGCGAGCAATTCAATGAAACGATGCGCCGGCTGACGCTGGCCGGCCGCAGCGGCTATCCGAACGAAATCAACGAAGTCGCCGCTTTGTTGCTGTCGGACGCTGCAACCTATGTCACAGGAGCGCATTATCCGGTGACCGGAGGATTCGAGCTATGCAGGTAGTCCGCTCAGCCGCAGAAATCGGAGCGGGCTACACAGTGGGAACCCCATACCGCAAGCGCATTGCGGCCATCGTCACCGAGTATCGCCATAATTCCCATGCGGAGATGATTGTCGGGCGGCTGCTCGGTCGGTTCGGCTATCGCTCCGGGCTGGACGTCGTCTCGCTCTATACGGATCAAACGCCGTCCAACGACGAGAGCAGGGAGGAAGCCGGCAAACGGGGCATTCCCGTCTTCGGCACGATCCGCGACACGATCTGCTGCGCTGCAGAGCGCTCCGGGCTGGACGGCATCGTCATCATCGGCGAGCATGGGGACTATCCGGTGGACAGCTTGGGCCGCAAACGATATCCGAGAAGGCGGTTCATGGACGAAACGCTGCAGACGCTGGATGAACTGAACGTGCGCGTGCCGATTTTTTCGGACAAATTTTTGGCCTGGAGGCTGGACGATTCGCTGTGGATTTACGAGCAGCTTAGGCGCAGAGGCATCCCGTTCTTCGGCGGCTCGTCCATCCCGCATGTCGAAACGCAGCCCGCTTAACGATACCTGTTCCGCACCGGGCAAGACGAATTCGTGTCGGCAGCATGCCTCAGCGGGCAGGAAAGGCCGTTTGCCCATTTCGATACGTTCACCCGCATGGCCGAACGGTTTCGGTTTCTGCTCACAGGAGAGGAGCCCATTCCTTCCGAACGCATTTTGTATTCCAGCGTGCTCATTAACCGGGGTATGGAAGCTCTCGTCCACGGCAGCACGATCCTTACGCCCGAACTGCATTTTCCTTACTCTCCGAATCCGGTCAGGAGGCTGAGATGAATGAAGCAGGAAGTCGTTACCCCGTTCAAAAGCGGCAAGCTGTTCTCCTCCGCTATTGCCACGGAATCCATAGTGTTCGTTTCCGGGCAAGGGGGGATTCGTCCCGCAGCATGGCCCGGGGCGGTTATGCCGCCGTCGTTCCGCTGGCCGCCGTCGAGCAGCACGGCCCTCATCTGCCTGTCGGCACGGACCGCATGATTTGCCGCGAAGTTGGCTATCGCTCCGCCGAGCGCGCCGTAGCAAGGGGAGCGAAGCTGCTGCTGGCCCCGACGCTGGCGGTAGGCTGTTCGGAGCATCATCTCGCTTTCGGAGGCACGCTGTCCTTCACCTCCGGAACTTATTGGCGCATGCTGACGGATATCGGAGAGAGTCTGGTGAAGGATGGATTTAGAAAAATCATTTTTTTTGAACGGACACGGCGGCAATGAGCCCATGATGCACCAGGCGACGCAGGATTTGGCCGTGCGCTATCCGGTATGGACGGCAGCGGCCTCCTATTGGAGCATCGCCCGCAGTGCGCTGGAAGCGGCGGGAGCGCCGGAGCTCGGGCGCGTTCCCGGTCATGCCGGCGGGTTCGATGGAGCTGGACGAACCGCAGGCAGGCAAAGGCCATGTTCGGGTCAGAGTAAAGGCGGCCGGCGTTCAGCCGTTTGACTGCGCGGTGCGCAGCAGCGGATGGACGCCGCCGGGACTTCAACTTCGCTTCCCGCAAATTTTGGGCAATGAGTTTGCCGGCATCGTCGATCAGGTCGGGGAGGACGTTGCCGATTTTTCCGTCGGCGATGAAGTATTGGGCTGGGCTTTGCTGGCATGCTATGCCGAATATGTAGTCGTCCCTGCGGCGCAGATCGTGCGCAAGCCCAAAGCGATGCCTTGGGAGGAAGCCGGCGTCTTGTCCGCCTCCGGGCAAACCGCCCATACGGCGCTCAAGGAGCTGGGCGTCGGCTCGGGCGATACGGTGCTGATTCACGCTGCGGCCGGCGGGGTAGGCACCTTCGCCGTGCAGCTGGCCAAAGCGTGGGGAGCCGACGTCATCGGCACCGCCAGCGAGCGCAACCACGAATATCTCCGCTCGCTTGGCGCAATTCCCGTCGCCTACGGAGCCGGGCTCGAACAACGCGTGCAGGCCGTCGCGCCCAATGGCGTGGATGCCGCCCTGGATGCGGCCGGCGACGATGCGCTGCGCAGCTCTGTGGCGCTTGGGATCGATCGGCGCCGCATTGGCACGATCGTTTCGTTCGAGCTGGGGGAGCGGCTCGGCGTGCGCGCTATTCGCAGCGAGCGGTCGAAGGAGCGGCTTGCCGAGCTCGTCGCGCTGTACGCTCAAGGGAAGCTGCGCATCCCGATCCGCTGCGTGTTCCCGCTTGAAGAGGCCGCAAGCGCTCACCGCGAGATCGAGCCCGGGCACGGCTTCGGCAAAGTCGTTCTGACGATGTCATAAACCGGGAGGTTAAGCGCCCCGGTCCTCTTCATGACAAGCGAACAGCTCCTTCCGTGCCTGCTCTCGCCGCTTCAGCGAAACTCGCTGCTGAACAGGCACATCCTCCCGGGCTGGTTGCTCTTGCAAGGCGGGCGCTGCCCGTCGGTCAAAAGCCGTTCCAGACGATCGTCTGCTCCGCCGGGAAGCGGGCCGAAGGTCGGGCGGGAGCGGCGGCTTTGCCGATGGCGACGAGCAGCACCGGAATATACCGCGCCGGGACGTTGAACGCCTGGACGAACCGCTCGGCGTCGAAGCCGCCCATCGGGCATGAGTCGAGGCCGCGGGCTTTGGCCGCCAGCATGAGCTGCATCGCCGCCAGCGAGGCGTTGTGGATCGCTTCGTCGCGCGCGTAAGCGGGGGAAGCGGCGTACGCCTGCTCAATCTGGCCGATCAGCGCCGCCTTCACTTCCTCAGGCATGTGGCCTGCATTCACGGCAGGGTCGAAGACGGCTTCGGCGTTGCGGTTTGCCTCCAGATCACCGAGAATGGCGATGACGACAGACGCTTCCGCGGCCTGCTGTTGTCCGTAGGCGACAGGCAGCAGCTTGTCTTTCGCCGCCGGATCGGCGATGGCGAGAAACTTCCAATGCTGCAAATTCCAGGCCGACGGAGCGCTGCCCGCAAGCTCCAGCAGCTCGCGAATCTCCTGCACGCTTAATGAATGCGCCGGATCGAAATGCTTGACCGAATGACGTTCCCGCATGACGGTGAACAGATCGGTTGAAATCATGGATGACATGTACCATTTCAACTCCTTGATCATGATCATGGTTTCGCTGCCCGGCTCGTCCAACAGCCTCAAGCGCTCTTGGCGTTAGCCGCCGGCTTGCGTCCGAGCCGCTGCGCGCCGATCACGCCAGCAATAATGAGCAGCGAGCCAATGAGATGATAAGCCTGGATCTCTTCCCCAAGCACGAGCGCTCCCGCCGCGATCGCTACGACCGTGGACAGGTTGGAGAACACGCTCACGGTCGACGCTTGCAGCTTGGACAGGGCGTAGTTGGCCGTCAGCGATGTGACGAGCGAGGACAGCACCCCGAGATAGAGGATCGACAAGATAAAAGAGCCTTCGGCCAGCGGCGCGAAGAAGCGGTCCATCGTTCCGGCAGCGGCATGGCCCGAGACCGATACAACGAGAAAAGCGATGAAGCCGATGCCGAGCATCAAATACGTGATCTCCAGCGGGCTGTAGGTTCTCAGCAGCGAGCGGGCCAATACGCTGTAGCCGGCGAAAGAGAGGCAGGACAGAAACAGCAGCACAATCCCCGCCATGCTCGACAGCTCGATGCCGCCTCCTTTCATCATGAAGACAAGCGCCACCCCGAACCCGGACAGAACAATAGATGCTCCTTGCAGCGCGGTCGTTCTTTCTTTTAAAAACAGCGAAGCCAGCAGCATCGTCAGCACCGGCACGAACGCGTGCAAAATGCCTCCCTCGGAAGATGTCGCCCGCTCCAGGCCGAACGCCTGAAAGGCGAAGAAGGCCAGCGGGTACAGCGAAGCCAGCAGCAGCACCGGATACAGCGGCTTGCCGCGGTAGTTCAGCCGCACCCGGCCGAGCGCGACCGGAATCGACATCGCTGCGAACGATACGGCAAAACGGTATGTTAACGTATCGATCGGCCCGGCGCTCTCCAGCGCGATTTTCGTAAACAGGAACGAAAGCCCGATAATCGCCGCGTTCAGCACCGCGCATCCGTATGCAAGTTTTAACCCCTTGGACATAGCTTAACCTCCTTTCCGGCATCCTTCGGTAACAGACGCCAGATCTACATTAGTATCGTACGGAGAAATCCGGTTGATCACAACGGCATTTTATCGCAACTGTATCGATACAGTTGGCTTGTTCATATATAATGAAAGGAGAGAGGCACGCGAATATAGAGCAAATTGAGGCGAAGCGGCATGAGAAAATATATGGACATTTTATCCGACCTGGAGAGCAAAATCGGCGGCGGACAATACCGCCCGGGCCAAAAGCTGCCTTCGATCCGCGAAGCGGTCAAATCGTACGGCTGCAGCACAAGCACCATCGTGCGGGCTTACGCCGAGCTGGAGAAGCGCCACGCGATCTATTCGATGCCGCAAAGCGGCTATTACGTGGTCGGAACGCAGGATGAGCCGGCGGGCGGGGATGCGAATCCGACGATCGATTTTACGTCGCCGTCGCCGGATGTCGGCGTATTCCCGTATTTGGATTTCCAGCACTGCCTGAACAAGGCGATCGATACGTACAAGCATCAGCTGTTCACCTACGGGGATTCGCAGGGGCTGGACAAGCTTCGCCAGACGCTGGAGGCCCATTTGGCCGGCGATCAGGTGTTCGCCAAGGCGGAGCGGATCGTCGTCACCTCGGGCGCGCAGCAGGCATTGGACATTTTGGCAAAAATGCCGTTTCCGAACGGGAAACCGGCGATTCTGGTCGAGCAGCCGAGCTACGATATTTACCTGCGCTTTCTGGAGACGGAGGGGATACCTGTATACGGCATCGCCCGTACGGCGGAAGGCATCGATCTGCAGGAGCTGGAGAAGTGGTTCAAGCGCGGTGAGATCAAGTTTTTTTATACGATGCCCCGGTACCACAATCCGCTCGGCACGACCTATAACGCAGAGACGAGAAAAGCGATCGCCGGCCTGGCCGACCGGTACGGCGTCTATGTGGTCGAGGACGATTACATGGCCGACCTCGGCGAGGATCGCGGGTTCGATCCCATCTATGCGTACAGCCGCGCGGACCGCGTCGTGTATGTGAAAAGCTTCTCGAAAATCGTGTTCCCGGGCCTGCGCCTCGGCGCCGCGGTGCTGCCGGAACGGCTTCTCGAGACGTTCCGCCGTTACAAACGATATGCCGATACGTCGCTCCTGTCCCAGGCTGCTCTCGAGGTATATATCAAAAACGGCATGTACGAGCGGAACAAGCGCAGAATGAGCAGCCAATACGCGGAGCGGATGCGCGCGTTGAACGAAGCGCTGCAGCGGCACAACGAAGCAGGCCGCATCGTCGCGCCGCCCGTCCGCTCGGGCGTGTATTTGCCGCTGATGCTGCCCAGAGTCGTCAACCTGGAAAGGCTGTTGAAGCGGCTTGCCGCCAGGCGCGTCCTGGCTGTGTCGGGCAAACGGTTTTATTTGGCAGATAGTCTGGAAAAGGAGAAGTTTGTGCGGCTCAGCGTCTCGCGGACACGGCCGGAGCAGATCGAGGAGGGCGTGCGGACGATCATGGAGGAAATCGGACGGGAGCTGAGAGAGCTGTATTGATGGCAGGCGATGAGGGTGACGGATAAAGGGGGATGTCGCCCGATCGGAGCCGATCTGGTGCCGATCGGGCGGCTGGCGCGCGATGAAATTGCGGTTCAAT
>Ga0207865_102644_pt1 | contig 10061 bp, 11 predicted proteins | sample HigsolmetaAR204D_FD_184836 | JGI IMG/M metagenome (GOLD analysis project Ga0207865, IMG submission 184836) | Ionic liquid and high solid enriched microbial communities from the Joint BioEnergy Institute, USA - AR20-4-D (SPAdes) (version 2) ...
TACAAATGCTATTCGATGAACTTTTTCTGAAAATTCAAAACAAGGTGATTTTGTATTCATCGTACTGATGGATACCCCTACCGCAAATTACCATAGGCACGGTATACACAAACTTCTTGACGCTACCTTAGCGAGCAGTCTTATACCGCATTTTTGGCTGTCAGATTCAGTGTTTCTGGCAAAATAGCGTTCTTCAGTTGCGTTACATTTTATAAAGGGTACATTTCAGCAAAATATCGTTTGTCACAAGCGTTAGAGATGATTTTGCGATGATACTGTCTTCGGGGGTTTGATTGATGATATAATCTCCTATGAAATGCTGCGCGGCTAAAGCACCGCAGCGCAAGAAGTGAATATGTCTTCTGCGCTCAAAGTCGCATGGGGAATGGGGGGACTTATCATCAAATGAATAATGGAATGAACCAATAGATCTGGAAGCGATCAGGACAGAATGGATGGAAGGGATCAAATCGTTAACGAGACAACTAGGGTTCGCCGAATCCCAAGCGTTAAGGAAACAAATCATAAGCAAGTTTTTTAATACCGCACACGAATACTATCCTCCATACTGTTCTAACGATGACTTTATTAGTTATTATTTATGGGATATGTTGAAAAGTGAACTGTACGATATCCGATGGATTGCAAACACCGATTTCATTAGGCGACGTTACAAGGACTTGCAATCCGTTTATTTACAATGGGACTTTCATATGTTACATCTTGGCCGCGAATATGTTTTTGAGGTAGATTTCAATACTTTGTTAGCGAATTTGAACCGCTTCCCTCAAGATTTATATATTTTCGACAACACGACCTCTTGGCTGATCATACAAACGCATGAGCCGCAAAACGCCAACGATTTCGATAATTGGATTATTGTCGATCCGGATGGAAAACTCAGCAAATAAGATGGAAAAGGGGATTCATTCGCCGGTCTCGTATTCGCTTTCGTCCAATGATCCATCTGTTACTGACGACTATATTTTGGAGGGAATCACGATGAGTGGAAAGTTCCATTTAGAGCATGTTGGAAAAGAAGAAGACGATTATGCAGCAAGCGGTGAAGCGATCTCAGGCTTCGGTTTGTTTGCGTTAACGAACGAGCGCGTGCAGTATCATTTTAGAGAGGAAGACATGAGCCTGGACGAAGCGGAGTCATATATCGAGCATTGCTTAAATCGACTGCCGGAAGAATCGATTGATGATTTATGCCAAAAAATGTGCGCATGGAAAGATGAAGTGTTATCCGACTACCCTGATATGAATTGTCCGGAAGGTTTGCCGAATGCTCAGGGAAGGGATATCCTGCCTTTTCTTTCCGTAAGCGATATTTATATTTACAGAAATCCTTACGATGCAAGCGACAGCTTGTTTGGAGCCACCGTATCGGCCGGTATGGAATGGGATTTTGAAGATGGCATTGAGATTATGATTCGGGGTCAGAAGGTCCTCGAAGTGCGCGAGTTTCTAGGGTACGGGGCACATGCCATTTGGGAAGAAAACGACTAACCGATCTGACATAATGACGGAATCGATCCCATCGAAGAAGTACAGGTCTGCACCCCATAGCTAGAAGCCCTCTAGCAGTTGGAGGTGCAGTTTTTTCGCTTGTTTGGCTGGCAGCACGCTTTTTGGCTTTCGGGTCTGCGGCGGCAATACGGCCATAGGTTTGAGGACGGAAGAGCCATTGGTTGGATGATGAACGAAACATTTTGCCGGAATGCGACGTTAATGATTTTGAGGTGAAAAATCCATGAAGGCACTCATCATGCTAACTTTGCTTGGCTTAGCTGCCTGCGATTCATTGCCGCAAGCAACCGCTACGGAAGCTCAATCCTTGCCGAAGGAGACGATGGTCAGAACATCCAACCCGGATACGAATGCTCAGGATTTTTCGGTTCATATTATTGCGCCCAAACAAATAAAAGCCCATGAACCATTCACCATAGAGGCGACTTTAACGAATTTGACCGATGCAACGATGAATATTGAGCATGCGTCAACTATTTTTTATTTTTCCATCAAAGATCATAACGGTCAAGTCTTGAATACTTTTGTTATGCCGATGAAGGGGGTTGCGCGCAGTATCCGTGGTAAAGCGACGATCACTGAACAATACCGCTACACCTTTGCAAAGCCCGGTCTCTATGAAGTGTCCGCTACGGGGAAGTTTACGATCATCGGAGATGGGGACAATCGACAGGCGTATGAGCTGGAAACCCCCAAGGCTAAAATCGACGTCTACGACGAGTAATTCCTCTCATCATCGGTCGTCACCTTCAGTGTTGAAAAAGTCGCCGGAAGATTCCGTCCCATTTTTCAAGATACGTCACATACCATAGCGGAGCATTACTCAGGGGGGCGGTTCACCCGCTGGCTCGATTTTCTTGACTTATTGATCGCTTTTGCTACAATGGCGTTGATGATTTGGAGGCCATTCGGATTTGGCATAAGACGTGCGGAAAGAGAGAGGATGCAGCTTTTGAAAGTCTTGAAATACATGCTACTTGCGGTTTTGAGCTTGCTGCTTGTGCTGGTCGGCTGCGGATTACAGGATGTTAAACCGCAGGCAGCGAATAGCTTGACCAGCTTTGAAGAAGTCGCCGAATACATAAAGACGCATCAGCGGTTGCCGGATAATTTTATTACCAAGAAAGCAGCGAGAGAACTGGGCTGGGAGCCCCGGAAGGGCAACCTTCACGAAGTCGCGCCAGGCAAAAGCATAGGCGGCGACGTCTTTCAAAACCGGGAAGGAAAATTGCCCGACAAGAAGGGCAGAATCTGGTACGAGGCGGATATCAACTACCGTTCCGGCCCCCGCGGCAAGGACAGAATCGTTTTTTCCAACGATGGCCTGATCTATAAAACGGAAGACCATTACGAAACGTTCGAACAAATCAAGTAAAGAATGAGAGACGTGACTATGCGAACAATTACGATAGACGGCACCCAAATCGAAAGCGCGAGCCAAATGCATGATTTTCTAAAGGAAGCGTTGGGCTTGCCCGATTATTACGGTGGAAATCTGGACGCTTTGTGGGATGGTTTGACAGGATGGGTCGAGACTCCGCTTACGATCCAATGGGAGCATTTTCAAGAGAGCGAAGTCAGGCTCGGGGAATACAGTCGGCGCTTGCTGGAGCTTTTGGAGGATGCGGCCAAAGAGGTCGATGGCCTACACTTGCTCATTAAAGATTAATCCATTTGTCCCCTGTGTGAAGCGGTTGCATCTTAAGGAGATGCAGCCGTTTTCCATTACTGCTGCCAGCGGGACTGGCGCTTATCGCATCCGGCATTTGTGACCCGCCGCAAGCCGGGGACGGGGACAAGCGCCGCCTGTTCGTAAGTCATCCGCGTGCGTTCATACCGTTTGCTCCTTATCGCCTTGAATGGGAGGGGCAACCCCGTAGCGTTCCAGCGCCTTCGTCGCGGATTCCGTCATTCGCCGCTTGAGGTAATCGCCCTCCACGACCCGCACCCTTTTGCCCAGAAAGCGGAGCTTGGACAGCAAATATTCGAGCTCGTCGGCCAGCAGCCTCACCTTCACCCGGTAGATGTCGCTCTCCTCGTCATACGTCACGTCCTTCTCAAAGCAGGAGAGGGCGTACAGGATGCGCGACAGCTCCTTATTGTAGACAGAGACGACTTCAATCACGGCTTCGCGTCGGCGTTCGTCGAGGATGCGGCTGATATCCTGGCGGATCAGCTCGGCTTCGGCCGGAGCGACCGGCTCCTCGCTAAGCGACACGATCTTCGCCAGACGGGTGCTCATGAGCGCGCGGTGCTGCCGGTGGTACCAGAGCAGATACCATTCCCGCTTCACCATCGAATACTCCAGCTTGTACGGCAGCCCCGGATGGTCCTGGTACAGGCGGCCGTCCTTGATTTCGTAAGTCATCCGGATGCCGCTCTTGTTCATAATACAGCGGCGCAGCGTGCGCAGCAGCGGGTGGTACACCTGCTTGCTTGCGCTGCCGGCTTTTTCGAGCAGATGATCCGCGGCGTCCATCGCCTGATCGTCGGCCAGGACCGAGCGCAGTCTGGCGAGCGTATCCGCGGCGAACGCCTGCTCTGCCGCAGGATGCGCCAGCATCGTCTTCAGCCACGCTCTCTCGTGCGCGGTGATCGTGAGCGTGCCGGAATCCTCGAGACGGGAGAGGATTTGGTAGTTGAATATTTTTTCAAACAGATTCATAGTAGGCCCAAATCTCCTTCCATTCCTCGATCATTTCCTCGCGCAGCTTGGGCGGCTCCAAAATTTCGCAGCTCGACCCGAAGCTGCGCAGCCACGGCTTGATCTCGGTCGTCCCGTGCACGACAATCTCATAAATGAACGATTCGTCGTCCTCATGCACGATGCGTCCCCACTGGCCCTGCAGCAGCACCCGCTCCTTCACGAAATTGTACCTGACGCCCTCGGGGTTATAAAAGCGGGCGCGCACCGTCACCGGCCTTCCGGTGTCAATCAGCCAGCTGTGCCGGATTCTCGCCTCCAGCTCGGCCGTTCTGGCCTGGAACAACGCTTCGTCCACGGGCTCGTCTTCCTCGATCTGGGTGATGCCCTCCATCCGGTATTTGCGAATCCCCTCCCGGCCGTAAGCGAGCAAATACCACCGCCCGTACTGGTGGTCGTAGACGACCTTGAGCGGCAGCGTGCGAATCTCCTGACCGACCGTTTCCCTTTCGAAGAGCGGGTTCGTATTTTTGGAGGCGTAGCTTTGTTCCGACTTGGGCGAAAAATAAAGGAACCGGACGCGCAGCCGGCGCCGGATGCAGCTGAGCAGAGGGAACAGATGCGCCTCGTCCAAAATGCGCGAGTAATAGTGATATTTATACAGAAACGGCTCGGCGGCAGGCTTTCCGGCGTAGATGCGCTGCAGCCGCTTTTTGAGCCCGTCCCGCAGCAGGAAGCCCTGCACGGAAGGCACCTGCGTGTTGGCCATAATGTCCACGTAATCGTACAAGTCCAGCAATTCCTCGTCCGACAAGGACAGGAGCCATTCGTTATGGAGGCGGTAGCGGTACGGGCGGGGGCCAGGCTCGCGCCTGATGACGCCGACGGCCTCCAAATATTTCAGATCCGAGCGGATCGTCTTCTCGTCGGGCAGAGGCAGCTCGGACGGCAGGCGGCTGCAGCAGGCGTCAAGCAGTTCCATCGCCGTCAATGCCTGCTCGTTCATCGCCTCCAGCAGCAGCGAAATGCGCTCGCTTTCCGATTCCTTGACCGATTTGGCGCGGTACAGAAAGAGCAGTAGCGGATCGGCGGAATCGTAATAGCTAAATCGCAGCATTCCGGACAATTCCTGCCGCTCCTCCTCTTGCAAATGCTGGTGTATCGAACTGACAACTTCCTTGAGCCGGCGGATCGTTTTGTCGAAGGTATGGACGGAAATGCCCAGCCGCTCCGCGAACTGCTGCCGGCTGAAGGCGCCGCTCGTCAGCGCCAGCATGCGTAAAAATTGAATCTCTTTATCGAAGCTTTCCTTAGCCACTGCACAATCCCTCGTTCCTCTCGGGCTTCATCCTATTATTGTAGCAAGGGGCGGCCCAAATGGAAAATGTTCTCGGCCGTCGTCATACTTTTGCCATGTTCATCTGTCCGCTCATGAGCGATGATAAATACCAGGGAAGCGACGCCGGCACGGCGGGCGGAAGCGGACCGGCAAGCAAGATCGAAGGGGGATGATCCGCATGACAGAAGCCAGAGAGCGCATTATGGAACAGCTGCGGCGCATCGAAAGCGAAGAGCAAGTCAAAATATTGTACGCCTGCGAATCGGGCAGCCGCGCCTGGGGTTTTCCGTCCCGGGACAGCGATTATGACGTCCGGTTTATATATATCCGGCCCGTCGATTGGTATGTATCGATCTTTGACAGAAGAGACGTGATCGAGCGGCCGATCAGCTGCTTATTAGATATTAACGGATGGGACATGAAAAAAGCTTTGCTGCTGTTTCGCAAATCGAATCCGCCGCTGCTCGAATGGCTGCATTCGCCGATTCGCTATATGGAAAGCCCGGCGGCAGAGCGCATTCGCAGCATCGCAGGGGACGCTTTTTCGCCCCGGTCCTGCATCTATCATTACCTTCATATGGCGAAAAGGAACTACCGCGAGTACCTTCAGGGCGAACTGATCAACATCAAAAAATATTTCTACGTGCTCCGTCCGATCCTGGCCTGCGAATGGACGGAGAAGCGCGGCACGATGGCGCCGGTGGCGTTTCCGCAGCTGGTAAGGGCTATCCTGCCGGAGGACAGCGAGCTGAAGCGGGTCATCCTGCACCTGCTTGAGCGAAAAATCGCCGGCGACGAAATGGACCTAGAGCCGCGAATCGAACCGATCAACGCGTATATCGAGGAGAAAATCGCCTACTACGAGCAGGCAGCGCCGGCCATGCCGGAGGCCGGCAGCGAGCCGGCGCTGGACCGGCGGCTTGACGAGATGTTTCGATACGTATTAGAAGAAGTATGGGACAGGTGATGGGAAATGGTGATTTTCTTGAATCAGGAGGCCCGCGAGCCTTGGGCGGGCAAAACCTCCATTTATTCGTATATTCGGGAGCAAGGGGAAGCGATCGACGGCTCGCTGCCGGACGACGAAGCGTTTTGGGCCGGGAGCGAGATCCGCTGGGTAGCGGGCGGGCTGGACGGCGCCCTCGGGCATCATGCCGCCGCCTCCGGCGAGCTGTCGGACGGGGCCCGGGAATTGGTCGATCTGCTGGCCAAACAGTCGAGAAAGCCGAGCCGCCGCAAGCGGGCGGTTATCTACAGCAGGCTGATGAAGTCGGATATCATCGGCCAGATCGACGCGGTGCTGGGGGCGGTGCGCAAGCACCCCGGCATGCAGCCGGGCCCGCTGTTCGAAGAGGCGCTGTGGCTGGCAGAGCATGGCGCGCACCGCAATGTCGTCAAGTTCGGCATTGCGCTGCTGGGGCTTTACCATAACGAGTCCGTCAAAGAGCTGCTGCTGACGCTCGGCAGGCACGATGAATTCACCCTGTATGCCGTCGTTGCAATCCGCAATGGGATGGAGGACAGCAACGATGTGCTGTTCGAGCTGGCGCAGCAGGTTCACGGCTGGGGGAAAATCCATGTTGTTGAGAGGCTGGAGCCCAGCCGCCAGGACATCAAGGATTGGCTGCTGCGCCATGGCTGTCAAAACAGCATCATGAACGAATATTTGGCCTGCATTTGCGCACGGGGCGGACAGCTACACGAGGCGCTTTCCGCCCCGCGCGTAGACAATGCATTGTTTGAGGGAGCGACCGATATCGTGCAGGCGCTGCTCAGCGGGGGACCGGCCGAGGACATCGACGATTACGAGCATGCCCCGCAGGTCATTTCCGATTATTTGCGGCTGGCGCGGGAGATGGCCTCCTCCGCCAAGCATCTGTCGGTCGTGATGGACATTCAGGATTTTCTGAGCCGGGACGAGCAGACATGGGCCGAGCGGGAAGCGGCGGGCTGGACGGAAGCGCTGCGCCTGAGCCAGCTTGAGCTGTGCCGCAGCATCGCCGCGTCTGCGTTTTGGGAGAGCCGGGTGATCGAGGCGGCTGAGAGCGACGGCCCCGACCATGGCTATGGCGTCCACTGCGCCCGCAGGCTCGGGATTGACATTTGGGACAGGCTTTTTGCCCAGCTTGAGGCGAACCCGATGCAGGATTCGCTTTACTTGGAGCTTATGTCGACGGACGATCCGGATCGGCTCCGCAGGCTGATCCGGTTCGCGGAAGAGAAGCTGCCGCTCGCGCAGATCGCCGCAGGCCCTGCCGAGGAGCTGGGGATGGGCCCGGAATACGCGGCGCACCGCTGCCTCAGCAGCCTGCTGCAGAACTTGGGCCGGCATGAAGGGCTGGGGGCGGGACTCATTGCCGCAGGGCTGAGCAGCCCGGTCATTCCTAACCGGAATTTGGCGCTTGCGGCGCTGGAGGCATGGGATATCCGCTTTTGGGGGGAAGCGCTGCTTGAACGGGTGCGGCAGCTGGCCGCGGAGGAGCCGGACGATTCGGTGAAGGAACGGATCGTTAAGCTGATGGAAAGCAGGGGGATTTAGCGTCCCCCTTGCGGAATATCAAGGGTGCGAAGTGTCCTTCTTGTGGAATATCATGGACGTGAAGCGTCCCTTCTTGTGGAATATTATGGATGCGAAGTGCCCTCCTTGTGAATCATGGACGTGAAGCGCCCTTCTTGTGGAATATTATGGATGTGAAGCGTCCCCCTTGCGGAATATCAAGGGTGCGAAGCGTCCTTCTTGTGGAATATCATGGACGTGAAGCGTCCCTCTTGCGAGATTTCATAGAAGCGATCATGGATAATAGTCCGTACAGGAGTTGAACGATATTATGGCATACCAACAAATCGACGGCGTGCGGGTATGGGGCAATCCCGAGCCTGGGGCGCTGGAACAGGCGAAAATGTGCGCGCAGACAGGCAGCGTTGTCCAGACGCTGCTGATGGCCGACCATCATAAAGGGTACAGCCAGCCGATCGGCGGCGTCGTCGTCTACGACGGGCAAATCTCGCCGTCCGGCGTCGGCTACGATATCGCGTGCGGCAACAAGGCGGTCAGAACCCGCCTGTTCGCGCAGGACGTAAAGCCGAATTTGGCCGCCGTCATGGACGAGATCGCGCGTTCCATCTCCTTCGGGGTCGGGCGGGTCAACCGCGACAAGCTCGATCACGAGCTGTTCGATGACCCGGATTGGTCCGTCTACCGCGCGATCGGCAAGCAGGAGCACGATAAGCTGAAGGCGCTGGCCCGGGACCAGCTCGGCACTGTCGGCAGCGGCAATCATTTCGTCGATCTGTTCGAGGAAGAGGGGACGGGACGCCTGTGGATCGGTAACCATTTCGGCAGCCGCGGCTTTGGGCACAAGACGGCGAGCGGCTTCATCAATCTGGCGGCGGGAAGGGAGTTTCTGGCGGGCGCTCCCGGCGAGAAGATGGATCAGCCGCCCGTGCTGCTCGATCTGCACAGCGAGCTCGGCGACATGTATTACCGGGCGATGAAAGTGGCCGGCCGCTACGCTTATGCCGGACGGGATTACGTCATTGGGCAAGTGCTGGCGATCCTGGGGACGGAAGCGGATCTGGAAGTGCACAACCACCATAACTATGCCTGGAAAGAGACGCACAACGGGAAGGACGTCATCGTCGTCCGCAAAGGAGCGACTCCGTCCGCTCCGGGGCAGACCGGCTTTATCGGCGGCAGCATGGGCGATATTTCCGTCATCGTTCGCGGCAGGGACACGGAGGAGAACCGCGACGCCTATTACAGCACCGTGCACGGCGCCGGACGCATTATGAGCCGGACGCAGGCGGCGGGCAGAATGAACTGGAAAACCCGCAGGCGCAGCGGCGGCCAAATCTCGATGGAGCAAATGCTGGAGGCGGTGCGCCGCTTCGGCGTGGAGCTGCGCGGCGCGGGCACGGACGAGAGCCCGTTCGTGTACCGAAAGCTGCAGGAGGTGCTGGATGCGCACAGCGAGACGATCGAGGTGCTGCATGTGCTCAGGCCCATCGGCGTCTGCATGGCCGGGGCGGACGAATTCGATCCGTATAAGGACTGACGGCCGTCGCCCGCGGCGTTGAAATTTTGAATGGCGGGGTGCCGCCCGATGTCAAGATAGGCGCCTATGACGAGCGATTCCTTTCGCCATCGGTCGTCACCTGCGGTATTGAAAATGTCGCCGATGGGTTCGCCGAATTTTTCAAGATAGACCCCCATGCTGCCTTGCGCAGCACCATCAGATGGTGAAAATGTGCTGCGCGCCCCGGGGCTATTTTCAAGATAGCCCCCCATGCCGCTCGCGCAGCACCATCAGAAGATGAAAATGGGCCGCGGCGCCCCAAGCGCTATTTTCACGAGAGCCAGCAAATGTTGTATTTTGTACAACGCGCGCCTAGCCAAGCTAGGCATAACTAACCGGTGCAAGTCCGGTCGGGGTAAAGGCCAAGCTGCCCCGTAGCTAGCAGGCAGGCGTCGGAGAAATCCGGCGTCTGAAGCCCTGTGAAAAATTCCGCAAAAGGCGGAAGGAAGCAAACTTGCAGGCCGTAACA
>Ga0207865_102649_pt1 | contig 10053 bp, 10 predicted proteins | sample HigsolmetaAR204D_FD_184836 | JGI IMG/M metagenome (GOLD analysis project Ga0207865, IMG submission 184836) | Ionic liquid and high solid enriched microbial communities from the Joint BioEnergy Institute, USA - AR20-4-D (SPAdes) (version 2) ...
GACGACGCCTCCGAGCGAGATGATCGCCACCTGCGTCGTCCCGCCGCCGATATCGACCACCATGCTGCCGATCGGCTCCTCGACGGGCAGCCCCGCCCCGAGCGCCGCCGCCAGTGGCTCCTCGATCGCCACGGCCTTGCGCGCCCCCTTGTGGATGACCGTCTCCTCGACGGCTCTCTTCTGCACGTTGGTTACCCCGCTCGGGACCGAGATGAAAATGCGCGCGCCGCGAAACCATGGCGTGCGCCCCTGAATTTTGCGAAAAAAGTGCTGAAGCATCAGCGTTGTCGAATCGTAATTGGCGATGACGCCATCCTTCAGCGGATAGACGATGCTCAGGCGGCCCGGCGTCCGGCCGATCATCGCCTGCGCCTCGGTGCCGATCGCCCTGACGCTGCCGTTCTCCTCGTCGATGGCGACGACGGTTGGCTCGTGCAGCACGATGCCCTTGCCCTTCTGATAAATCATTGTGCTCGACGTCCCCAAATCGATGCCGAACGCGTTCTCCCACCTCTTGATCATGGGAATCCTCCTCTTTGTTTGCCCTGTGTGTAATCATGATGCCTGCGGAAGCCATACCTCGAAAGCGGTGCCTTTGCCGACCTCGCTCGCGACCGTGATTTTCCCTTCGTGCAGCGAGACCAGCTCCCGGACGATGGCGAGGCCAAGCCCGGTGCCCTTCGTTTTGGACCGTCCCCGGTCCGCCTTGAAGAACCGTTCCCAGATCAATTCCTGATCCTCGGGGGAGATTCCCGTGCCGGTATCGGACACGACGATGCTTATTCCGTTCTCCTTCGGCGCTGCGGCGAGCCGAATCGTGCCGTGATCGGTAAATTTCAAGGCATTCTTCACCAGATTGTTGACGATTTGCTGCAGCCGGTCCGGGTCTGCGAACACGAGCGGCGTCGCCGGATGAACCTCCAGTGCGAGAGCCGTCCCCTTCTCCGCCGCTTCCGGGGTAAACCGGTACATGCACTGCTTCAGCAGCGGCTCGATCTCGACCGGCCGGCGCTCGAGTTCAATGGCATTATTTTCTAATTTTACCAAATCCATAATATCGTCGACCAAGCGGCTCATATGCAGCGTTTCTTTGTAAATAATGTCGTAATATTTCGGTCTTGCCTGATCGACGATCAGCCCGTCCTGCAGCGCCTCCAAAAATCCTTGCATCGCCGTCAGCGGCGTTCTCAGCTCATGCGAGACGTTGCCCAAAAAATCGATCCGGATCTGCTCCAGTTTGCGCTTCTCCCGGTCGATCCGCTCGAGCTGCTCGACCATCCGGTTGATCGTCCCGGCCAGCTCGCCGATCTCGTCCTTCGCTTTCACGTCGATCCGCTCGCTGTAATCGCCCAGGCCGATGCGCGTCGCCACCTTCTCGATCTGCCGCAGCGGCCGCGAGATCGACCAGGAGAGCAGCGAGGCGATCGCCACAGACATGACGATGCCAAACAGCGTGACCCACAGAATCGTCTCGCGCAAATGCGCGATCGTCTGATTCATGCCGACGACCGGCGCGTGCAGGACGATGCCGCCGTATACGTCCTTCTCCTTGCCCCAGGGAACGACGACGGACAGCATCGTGTCCTTCATCCCTTCAAACTGCAGGTTCAATACGGCTTCTTCGCCCTTGATCATCCGCTGGGCGACGGACGCATCGACCGATTTGCCGACATAGACCTCATCCTTGGACGAGGTGGCGACGATCTGCCCGCTGCGGTCGAACACCCAGATCCGGGTATCGAACGATTGATCGAGGAAGACGAGCAAATCTTTGACGGAATCGTTCATTTCGCGGACGTTCTGGATCGTCAGATTGACCCGCTTCGCCTTGCGGAGCAGCTCCTGCGTCTGCGTCTCGACGATGTAATCCTTCGTGAGGAACGACATGAGGATGCCGACAGCGCACAGGCCGAGCAGTATCGTCAGCATATAGCTGAAGAGCAGGCGGCGAAATATGCTCTTGTCGATCCCCAAAATCATGACGCCACCTCAAGCTTGTAGCCGACCCCCCATACAGTCACGATGCAATCGGAATGATGAGGGCTCAGCTTCTCCCTCAGCTTCTTCACGTGAACGTCCACGGTGCGGATGTCGCCGATAAAATCGTAGCCCCACACCTGCTCGAGCAGCTGCTCGCGCGTGAACACTGTGCCCGGCGAACGGGCCAAATGTAGCAGCAGGTCGAATTCCTTGGGGCGCAGGCTGATTTTCTCGCCGCCCGCGATCACTTCCCGGCGGTCGGGATGGATGGACAGCCCGTTCAGCTCGCACACCTCCTGCGGCTCCTGCTCGCCCGGCTGCTTGCGCTGCATGCGCCGAAGGATCGCCTTGATTCGCGCCACCAGCTCGCGCGGGCTGAACGGCTTCGTCATATAGTCATCGGCGCCGAGCTCAAGCCCCAGCACCCGGTCGAACTCGTCACCTTTGGCCGTCAGCATAATGATCGGCAAATCGTATTTGCGGAGAATTTCGCGGCATGCCTCGTAACCGTCCATACGGGGCATCATCACGTCGAGAATGACGATATCGGGCAGCTCCTTCTCCAGCTTCTCCAGGGCGTCCTGCCCGTCCTGCGCCTCGATCATTTCGATATGCTGCTGTTCAAAATAAAGCCCGATGATCTCCCGCACGTTCGGATCGTCATCGGCAACCAAAACTTTCCATGTATTCATGCCGGACTCCTCCCGTTCGACAAATGCTGCTATATAATTCTTACTTATCTCTTTTTTTGCGGGGGCGTCCGGCTGGAAATTTGTGCCTTGGCTGCACAAGCCCCGCTTAAAGCCCTATGGACAAGGGCGCCCTCCGCGCTTGTACAATCTTTTTGCCCCGGCTCGCAGTGCCTGTATCGGCACGATGCCCCCGCCGCACGCAGGATCGAAATCAACAGCTTAACCTTGCCTTCGGCAAGGTGGCAAGGTCCCTTTATCGTGCGAACCTGTGCTTTGCTGAGACAGGGATGCTCAGCGGGCGGCTCCCTGACCCCGCGGCCCCCGTGGTAGTGTGCGAACTGCGCGAGGCAGCAAAGCGGGCAATCCATTCCCGGCAGCTCGGGTCCGCCAGTCGCAAAGGCGATGTTCCTTAGCAGAGAATGTAAAGCAAGCACTTCCGCCTGGGCACCGATCCAGAAGCGAGCCGCAGGTCATGGCATTTTTCCATGGTCTCCTTCGCAGCGCAGCAGCTTGAGGCCATTCTTCCGTTTTCCCATCCCCGACAATGCTGCGATTTCCTTGATCCCACTTTAGCCTCAGCCGCTGTTCGTACCTGAGCCTCAGCTGCTGTTCGTACCTGGCCGCAAGCCGCGTCCAATGTCCCCATGCTTTAGCGAAGTTAAACGCCCCGCAACGTTAAAAAGAAGACCTCTCCCGGGGAAAGGTCTTCCGATAGCGCGGTCGCTGCCGCATTAATTCGTTGCGGACGGTTCGGCGGCGCCGGCATCTCCGGTGGACGGCTGCGGCGAATCGGCGCCGCCGCCCGCAGCGGCGTCCGGTTCGCCGGCGGCGCCAGAGCTTGCTTCGCCGGCGGCGCCGGAGCCCGCTTCGCCGGACGCTCCGCTCGAGCCGCTCTCGCCGAGCCCGGAGTCCGTGCTGCCCGTATCGCTTCCGGAGCCTGCGCTGTCCGAGTCGCTTCCGGAGCCTGCGCTGTCCAGGCTGCCGCTGCCCAGTCCAGAGCCTGCGCCCGCGGGGCTGTCCAGGGACGATGAGCTGGCGTCATCGGACGGCGCCGGCAGGCTGTCCGAGCCGCCGCCGGCGGGCGTATCCAGGCTGCCTCCTTCGCTTCCCGCCGGTGCTTCCAGGTCGCCGCTCGCCGGCTGATCGCCGCCGCTCGAACACCCTGCCGCGATTCCCGCAATCAATACCGCCCCCAGCATCATTTTCAAGCCTCTATTCATCGTTTTCATATGTTTGTTCTCCTTTCTCCGAGCCGTTTTTAATGAATTCCCTTCGGCCAGCCTTATGCCTTCGCCCCCGGGCTCAACTACACTGTAACCGAAAAAAATGACCATAGTTTGTTGAAATTGCGTCCGCCTTTTTAAAAAAATATGATCGGACTATGAACATCGACTTTTTCGGTCAGCAATCCCCTCAATTCAACCCTTGTCGTCGAATGATGTAGGAAGGTATAATCTGCCATATGCAGTCCGATGGGAGTGGTTCCGAATGAATCGAAACATACCTTGGGTAGAAGAAAAGTTGAAAAAATGGAAAACGGCAGCGGCACGGATCATAGCCTCCGACGATTTGGAGCCGGGCGAAGCGCCGGCTGAGGCGTCGTCCGATGCGCCGATCGTCGAGCTGGAGCCACGGGTGTTCGAACAGTGCCAGCGTTGGGCCGATTTTCAGCAAATACGCGTACAGGATGCGGTTAACTTTATTGTCAGCCAATATTTTGCCAGCCTGGAGACGGAGGAGCGCCGCTACGCGACCATGGAGCACATGGAGAACAATCCGCTGCTGAAGCTTGATGCGCTGCTGCGGGCAGACCGCCACGAAAGAGAGGGGACTCAACATGACTACTCAGCCGATACATAAGAACTGGGCCGAGAGCTGGACCGAGCGGAGCCGGTACGAGGAGCGCAGAAGCGACAAGTACGAGGAAAAGCGCGGGGACAAGGACTTCTCCCGCATGGTGCTGATCGATCAGACGGCGTTCGCCGCCTTTATGAATCCGGAGGATCCGTATTACCCGAAGGCGCGCAGCGTTTTCTTCGAGCTGGACGATCTGGAACGCCGGCTCGCAACGACGAACGCGATCGTATTCGAGACGCACGAATGGCTGCGGAACCGGGGCAATTACGGGCATGCGCAGTTGTTCCTGGAGACGGTCGACCAGGCGGTCGCGCGCGGCGTGCTGACGATCCTGCCCGCCGGTTCCGAGCCGGAGCGCGAGGCCCGGCAGCTGATCCGCGAATGTCCGGAATACCGCTTCTCGCTGAACGAAGCGCTGCTTGCGGTGCTTATGCTGAAATACGATATCCGGCGCATGTTTACCTTCAATCCGAGCTTTCAGGCACTGCCCCGCCTTGAGCCGACGTTCAAGACGATACCGAGCATGTTTTGAGCTCTGCGAAGCGTCCGAATCGACATCCTTTCCGCCATGCGGCATCCGCGCGGAAAGGATTTTTTTTGCGTATCATTCACCAAATAGTTCCAGATGACATAAAATGCGGTAGTCAAACGCCTAGAGGCAAAAGGAGGAAATCATCGTGAGTTTCTTTCCGTATTTTCCCGGAGGGGTTCCCTTCAGTCCGTTCGGCTTTCCGTTCGGGTTCCCGTTCTTCGGACGCCGCCTGTTCCCGTTTTTCTTTATTCATCCGTTCCGCAGATTCCCTTTCTACCGATCCGGAGAGGATATCAAAGACATGGTTTACGCCGTCCATACGGTCGAACCGGGCGATACGATGTGGGAAATCGCGCAAAGATACAATATCCCGCTCCCGATCCTGCTCCTTGGCAATCCGCAAATCCAAAACCCGCACGTGCTGCAGGTCGGCGAGAAGGTGTATATTCCGAAGCTGTGCAGCATGCATTGTCAAGTTATGTACATGGAGCAGCCGGAAGGCGCGGCGATGTCTTCTTGAGAGGCCGCCAATGACGAGCGATTTTTCGTCATCGGTCGTCTCCTGCGGTGTTGAAAATTCGGCGTCCGGACGCTGCTAAATTGAAAAATTCGCCGGAGGGTTCCGTCCAATTTTTCAAGACAGACGCCCATGCCGCTTGCGCGGCACCATCAGATGATGAATATGGGCCGCGCACCAAGCGTTATTTTCAAGTAGGAGAAGGGGCAGGGCTCCGGCTGCTGAAGGCGGTAAACTTTCGCCCCGCACCCTTCCCCTGTTTGTTTCAGCACGAAACAGCTGTGAATCCGTACCCTTTCAACGCGCCCGCCTGACCGTGGTCATTTTCTTCTCCGCGCTTGCGGCGTCCTCGCCGAGACCTGCAGCTGCCGCTTCGACCGCACCGTGCGCTTGCGGACGGAGGCCGTCGCCGCCTTTCCCCCTCCCATGAACGTGCCGAACAAGCGAAACATCGGCATCATTGCCTTGAATAAGGAAAACATTTTTTGCACCTTGCCCATGATCGACAGGATGCCGTCAAGCCCGCCCAGGCTGGCCAACAATCCGCCGCCGGAAGCGGCGTCCCCGCCCTCCGAAGGAGGTCCGAACAATCCCCGAACCTGCGCACGATTTACATAAGGTGCCGGAACGCCGCCGGACGTCTTGGCCGCCCTCGCCCTGGCACCCGTCCGACGGCTTTGGCCCGCCGGCTTCGCCGCCCCGTTCTTTCTGGCGCTCATACCGCTCATCCTTTCGCCAATCGCTTTTGTACCACCATATGCCGGCATGCCGCGATCGGCATAAGGCGCCCGTCCCCTTCTGATGGAAATAGGCGGCCGGTCCGAGCCTTGGACAGCGGTCTTCGGCACTTGCGCCTACAGCTCGACCATCGCTTTAATGACGCCGGTGTCCGGCCGCAGCCACGTTTCAAATTGGCCGATCATTCCGCTAAACGGCGAGCGGTGCGTGATGAAGGCGTCCGTGTCGACGTTTCCGCCGCGAATCGCTTCGATCACCCGCTCGAAATCTTCGCGCAGCGCGTTGCGGCTGGCGAGCAGCGTCAGCTCCCGCTTATGAAATTCGGGATCGCTGAACGCGATATGCGACTTGACCAGCCCGACATACACGATCCGCCCGCCATGGGCCGCGTAGCTCAGCGCCCCTTCCATCGACTTCGCATTCCCTGTCGCATCGAGGACGACGGTCGGGTAATCGCCTTCAGTAATCGCTTCCAATTGACTTGCGGGATCGTCCAGCGCATTGACCGTATAGTCGGCAGGCACCCATTCGCTGCAATACCGAAGCCGCTCCGCGTTGATATCCATGGCGATCACCTTCGCTCCTGCCAGCTTCGCGAATTTCATGACGCCGAGACCGATCGGTCCGGCCCCGATGACGAGCGCGTACTCACCGGGGCGAATCGCCGCCCGCCGCACCGCGTGCGCGCCGATCGCCAAGCATTCCACCGTCGCCAGCTGATCGAGCGTCAGGTCGCTGGCCTTCAGCAAATGCTTGGCCGGCACGGCCATATATTCCCGCATTCCGCCGTCCTGGTGCACGCCAAGCACGCTCATGGAACTGCAGCAGTTCGACTTGCCGCTGCGGCAGGCGATACAGCTTCCGCAAGCGAGATACGGCATGACCGTCACCGCATCCCCCGGCGCCAGCCCGGCCGCCCCTTCGCCGGTCCGCACCACCTCCGCGGCAAGCTCGTGGCCTAAAATGCGGGGATACGCGAAAAACGGCTGATTGCCCTTGTAAGCGTGCAGATCGGTGCCGCAAATGCCTACCCGCCGAATGCGGATTAAAGCCTCGCCCGCCCCCGGCGCCGGAATGTCAGTCTCCTTCATCGCAAAACGGTTCGGTTCCTCGCATACGATCGCCTTCATCGTGCTCATGTCAAGCGTTTCCTCCTTTAGGATGATATTCCGGCCTCCCGCTCGGCCACGTCTCGTTATGAATCGGTTTGAGCATGTCAAGCACTTCGGCAAGCGCTTCCTCGTCGATCGGCTCCATCGCCCAGGCAGCGTTGCGGCGAATATTGTCCGGTCTCGCCGTGCTGACGAGCGTTGTCGGAATCGCCTCGTTCGAGACGGAAAATTGAATCGCCAGCTTGGGCAGATCGATGCCGCGCTCCCTGCACCGCCTGGCGGCTTGCGCGCAAACCTCGCGAATCCGCGCAGACGCCGGGTGCCACTCCGGCGGCTCCTTCCCGCTCAGCAGCCCCATCGACAGCGGCGAGGCATTGACGAGGCCGACGCCCCGTTCGGCAAGCAGCGGGACGAGATCCAGCAGCGAATGATCGTTCAGCGAATAATGGCAGTATGAAAGAATGCTGTCCACTTCGGTCTCGGCGAGCACCGCCCGGAAAACATCGAGCGGCAGACCGGACACGCCGATGTAACGGACCTTGCCCGATTGTTTCAACTTGCGGATCGCCGGAATGCTCTCGTCGATCACCTGCCGGATCGAAGCGAACTCGATATCGTGCAGATACAGGATGTCGAGATAATCCGTCTGCAGCCGGCGCAGGCTCTCATCGACGCTGGCCGTCAACCGTCCGGCCGAGAAATCGAATTCGTTCGCGCCGTAACGGCCGGCCTTGCTGCTGAGCACGATGCGGTCGCGGGGCAGCTCGCGGATCGCTTTGCCGAGCACGCTCTCCGCTCGGGTCAAGCCGTAATAAGGCGATACGTCGATCAGATTGATGCCGAGCTCGACCGCTTCGCGAACTGTGCGAACGCTTTCAGATTCGTCCACGTCGCGAAACACCCCTCCCAGCGATGAGGCCCCGAAGCTGAGAATCGATACGCTCAGACCGGTCTGTCCCAATACTCTGTACTTCATCCTAACCTTCCTTTCTCCGCTATGTATGCAACTAGAGGACTATGGCGGCAAGCTAACAAGCTAAAACTTCGCCAACGGTCGTCGCCTGCGATACTGACCATTCGCTGGTCGCTTCGTCGAATGGTCCGTTGATCGGGATAGCATCATCCCGGGTTCGTCTGCCCGGCCGGGCTCTGGCGCGGAATGCGGACGTTGCTCCGCTATTGCTTCCGGATCGGCCATTTGTTATGTTGTAATGGATAAGTTCATGTTACCGATAACATAACGATATCAGGCCTGCCTGATTCCGTCAATGCTTTGGCTGGCAGAAACGCAAATCAGCAAGCGGCGGCAGAGCATGCGATCGCTCCTCTCGCCCGTCCGCCCGGAAGGAACAGTGAATGATGGTTACCATCTATGACGTTGCAAAAAAGGCGAATGTCTCGCCGATGACCGTATCCCGTGTCATTAACCGGTCCCCCTCCATCAGCGAAAAAACGAGGCTTAAAGTCGAAGCGGCTATCCGCGAGCTGGACTATATTCCCAATAAACAGGCGCGCAGCCTGATCTCCAAGGCGACACGGCTCGTCTCCCTGGTCATTCCCGATATTTCCAACCCGTTCTTTACCCGCCTGACGCGGGGGGCGGAGGATAAGGCGCTGGAAGCCGGCTACCAGCTGCTGCTCGGCAATTCGGACGAAAGCGCGGACAAGGAAGCGCAGTATATCGAGCTGCTTCTCTCCTCCGGCGTCGACGGCGTTCTGCTCGCGCCGGCCGGGGACGGCTCGGCTGCGGCGCTGAACAAGCTGACCAAACGGGGCGTGCCGTTCGTCTTCGTGGACCGCATCGCGGAAGGGGCCGCCTGCGACCGGGTGATCGGCGACAATGCCGATACGACGGGACGGCTTGTCAGGCATTTGGTCTCGCTCGGTCATCGCCGGATCGCTCTAGTCAACGGACCTTCCTCGATCTCCATCGCCCGGGAGCGACTGGCAGCGTTCCGAGAGGCGCTGCAGCGCGAAAAGCTGGGATTCGATCCCGCCCTTGTGATCGAGACGCATTTCAAGCAGGACAATCTGGAGGATATTGTCCGCCAATTGGTTACGCTGGCGCCGGAAGCCCGGCCGACGGCCATACTGGCCGCCAACAATTTTATCGGGGTCAATACGATCCGCGCGCTGCGCCAGCTTGACCTTGCCGTGCCGGAGGACATCTCCGTCGCCTGCTTTGACGATCCCGAGCCGATCCCCGAGTACAACCCCTTCTTGACGGTCGCCGCTCAACCGGCGTATGAGATGGGATATAAGGGCATGCAAATGCTGATCGAGCGAATGGAGCGAGCGGCTCCCGACGCTCCGCGCACCGTTGTGCTGGCTTCGGACATTATCGTCCGCCGCTCCACGGCTGCGCCGCCGAGTAGACGCCTATGACGAACGATTCCTATCGCCATCGGCGTCACCTGCGGTGCCCGAAAATTCGCCGGAGAACTTCGCCAAACTTTCAAGATAGACCCCCATGCGGCTGGCGCAGCACCATCAGATGGCGAAAATGGGCCAGCGTACCGGGGGCTATTTTCACGAGATCCAGCAAATGTTGTATTTTGTACAACAAAAATGGGGGGAGAACCCCTATTTGCGGCTCAATGTTGTAAAAAGTGCAACAATTTGGGC
>Ga0207865_102659_pt1 | contig 9958 bp, 11 predicted proteins | sample HigsolmetaAR204D_FD_184836 | JGI IMG/M metagenome (GOLD analysis project Ga0207865, IMG submission 184836) | Ionic liquid and high solid enriched microbial communities from the Joint BioEnergy Institute, USA - AR20-4-D (SPAdes) (version 2) ...
AGAGATTTGTTCCATTTTCGGAAATAGAGATGACATAGGTCATAAGCATAAAAAGGGTTTTATGGATTATCAATCCATCAAAATTACAACAAAATCAAAGTCGATTTCAATTCATCACGGATTCAGGTTAAAAACAGCAATAAATTAATGTTTAATTTTATTCCTTGTTTAATTTTTCACACCAAAAAGTTATTTTTAAATCTACATGGGAACGATGCAAATAAATAAAGTCTCTATCAACAACCTTATAAGAATATCCTTCGATGTGAACTTTATCCCCAACATTCGGAACAGGGGCACTAAAATGATCGTAAACCATTTCTTTTTCATGAACTATGTTTTCATCTAAATCCACAAATTCAAGTTCAACCCTCATCCCTATTCCCTCCCTTCCGTCTACTCGGAAGAAATCCCTTTTACAAAACAGCAAATTTTACCTTAAGGAATTTTGCAATTCAATCTTCATCAACAAACGTATCAGTCAAAACACATCTAAATCAAATAAAAAATACCTCACAACTTAATGTGAGGTCTTCTTTAAAACGCACAAAGGAGATGCAAATTGCATCTCCTTCTCACATACTATGCACTAGGGAATAAATCCCTCTCACATACTATCTGTGATTAATTATATATGGTTAAAATAAATTGTCAATACTTTTTATGAAAAAATCTATAAAGACCAGATTTTTCAATTGCTTCATTAATTTTATCCATATATTTACCTTGAAGTCTGCCCACTTTTGATGTAAAATCAATCCTCATTACACTGACACAAGTTATTCTGTAAACGTTAGCCCATCGTGGAATAGGTGATAATCCTTGAACATGAGGAATTTCAACACAATAATCTTTATCTTTTTTCTTTTCAGGAATTTTACCGCTTGATAAAGGTAAAACGAATACACTGTCTCCAGTAACTTTTAAAATTACTGCTGGATGATGCCCACCAAATTCATTACCTATATTAAAACCAAAATGAATCCAATGAACATATGATCTTTTAATAAACGGCTTCTTTTCTTCAGGAATAGTAAAAGTATTTTCATTTTTTACTAATTCAGTTTTAAGAGTTATCCATTCTAAATAATTAACTGCTTTCTTTATTATTTCCTCATCATCTTGATTGCCCCAATCATTTTTTAAATTAACAACTGTATCAATTGTATGTTGCAATATATTATCTAATTCTGATTTTTGTATTTTAACTTTCATATTTTCTCCCCCAATTTACCTATATTTCTTCCATTATACGATAAAATGAGGGGGAATTTGCCTAATTTTATCAAAAATTGTAATATTTTTGGCGAATCCGGCAGGACTCGAACCTGCTAACTTCTCTACAAAGAGGAAAGTGTAGGCTGCTCTATCCAGTTGAGCTACGGATTCAAAGAAAAATAAAAAAGCCACATTCTTTAAATGTCGCTTTCATCATCATTGTTAATTTGCTTTGTTATTGTCTTAACTCCAATCCAATCCTCAAACGTACACTCTCCACATTCAACTTCCAAAGCCTTCTCATACTCAATTTCTAATCCACATTTGTTGCACTTGAAACAGTGCGGAATCTTTATGCTCATTGAGATATCACAACCTTTTTGATGTCGTACTGAATCCAATCACCATTTTCAAGCATTTTTTTAGCCACATAAAAATAGAACCCATCATCAAAATCGGGTTCTTTTTTAGTGATTATGTATTCAATATATAAATCTCTATATGTATCATTGTCTTCAAAAAACTCATTAACGTTACTCAACCAGAACTCAGCCAATTTCGATTCATCATATTCAAATTTCTCAAAAACATCTTCTCTTAATCGAATTGGCAATCCTTCTGCAAATATAAATCCTTTTTCATCGCAATAGAATCTTTCGTTGAAACTCATATTGATTGCTTTATCATTAACAAAATCTCTAAATTGTTCTTTTGTACTCTCTCTATTTGCTATATTATTCAAAACGAATTCTTTGATTTCATCTTCATCTGTTAAATCCTTTTCAACAAAAACAATCTCAACATCATTTTTCTCTAAAACATCCTTTGGATAACAAGCATATACATCCATTTCTTCTGGAACATCAATCTCTTCTAATGTCCATAGTGGCTTTTGTATATTCATCCAATATAATCTCGCAAATTTTACGAAATCTTTCTTAGCAATGTACTGAATTGCTTCATTATAGAAAGGTTCAATTTCTTCAAGCAACTCTCCAAAACATGTATCGTCAATCAAATATTGAACAAAATCTTCAACATTCTGTTCACATATATATTCAAATGCCTTCTCTTCATTTTCAGCAAAAAATATTAAAACATCTTTTTCATCATATATATCAACATAATACGCTTTATACAGTTTCATTCAATTCCTCCTTAATATTTATATTTCATTCATTATTCTTTTTAAGTTTTGGAACTTCTGGTTTTGGAATATTTGGGGTAATATTAATTTGATAATTAGAAATAGCTTTTTTCACTTTTTCTATATCTTCTGGTTTTAATTTAGAACGTAATTCACTAAAACTACCACTTTCATTATCAAGAGGAATTTTTGCTACATCACTTTCATTTTCTTCTTCAACTTTCTCTCCAACTTCGTTCTTATCTATATTATTTCGAACTTTCAACAACGCTTTGATATTTTCTAATTCTTCCAAAATCATTCGATTGTCTTCAAGCAACTGATCAATAAATTTAAACAATCCTTTGAAAAGTTGATCATTTGCTCTTCTACTTTTTTGATATGTGATATTGTCAATTAATCCCAAAAATTCTTCTTTCGTCATTTCACTTACTTTCTTATCCATTTACTTCACCTCATCAATATTTTTTTTGAACGCACGAACAAAAAAGCAGACCTCAAAATGAAGTCTGCTGCTCATGCGTTAAGGAGGAAACAAAATATGAGACTACAGTTATTGAGGACACTTATGATGTCTCAAATGTCTATTCATATATTTATTGACCGTGAATAGACGAGGCACTATTTAATAGTGATGCGGTCAAAGATTCAATCAACAAAAAATAACGACACTCCAAACAATTCTTCAATTTTCTTAGCTACATTCTTCGATGGCATTTTCTTTCCATTCTCAATATAACTGTACATCGCTTGTGTGATTCCGATCTTTTCTGCAACTTCTTTTTGCGTCATCCCAAGCAAAATTCTTATTTTCTTTATTTTTGACATCACCTCTCACCTACCTATATACATCTATCGTAAAGTTATATAATATAACCAAAAAAACAAGACAGTCGGAGCGTTCGACTGTCTTAAAAGGAAAATGGAGGAATTAAACGACATTGTTACTGTCGCTTCTGCTATTCGTGGATTGGCAAAAGCAAAACAAGAATTAATTAATATTTATTGATACAATTAAATACCTTGATTAAATTGCTGATGAAATTGTTAAACAAAAAGTTGGTGGAACAAAAAGCACATACAAGTTATAAAATATAACCTGTCGTGCTTCCGTTACCCTTAAAGACTATTATCGTATTTCATAAAAAATAACCCCAAATCCCTTGCTACTATAAGGAATTTAGGGTATAATGATTTATTTACCTTTGCACAAAGTTACAAAAACTATTGAAAAATAATGATTTTTTGCACTTTTATTTTCGTTCAACTTTTTTCTGTTTCTGTCTCAATCGTTTTACCCTCTCACGTTCACGCTTCTTGGCACACTTTTCACAGTACTTTTTCGCTCGTTTCTTCTCAATCCGTTCGCCACACATTTCACATTGTTTCGTTCCCTTTAAGTTACGTTCTAAGTTTTTCAATATTATATCTCCAAAACTTGCCCAAAGAGTTGTTTTAAACGGACTATCTTTCAAATGTTTCACTAACACATCTGTTACATATTGCACATCGTCATTAACTTTCAATAATTCTTCTCTAATACGCTGATAAACGTACGGCATTTTATAAGATTCATGTTCTTCTTGATCGTTCATCAACTGCTTTTTGTTTTTGTTTAATTCCTCATATTTGCTAATAATCTCTTCATCTAATTTCACTCTTTTATTCTTCATCAACTTATAATCAAACTTACCTTCAATTTTTGCAAAATTAATTCTCTTATTCGGAATAATTTCATACAATCTATTTACCGTGCTATTATTGATTGGCTCAACCTCCTTTTTCTTCTTTATCGTTAACGTTCTTTTTTTGTCGTCTTTCATTATTTTAATTTTTTTAGTTTCTTCTTTTACATATTTAAAAAAATGCGGCATTTTGCTATTTGCATAGGATTTTAGCGTTTGTCTTACATTTTCAGGCGGTTCAGGCATAAATAACGTTTTCGCATAATCAATCACAAAATTGTTATACATCGTTAGCCATTTAATCGCCTTTAAATCCACCTTTTCACTATTCCAAATCTTAGTAATGTCATTGCTAATTACACCGATATTCGCTTTATAAGCCAAGATTAAACTTCTATAAATATTATCTGAATTGATTTCTTCTGCACCTGCTTTAGCCATTTCATAATAAAGAGGAACAATATCTTTCATATTCCTTTCTGCTACTTTTACTAACGTTTCATCTTGGATGACTAGAGCTTTATCTCCGTCATTATCAAATTGCAACATTTTACTAATTGGATCATGAATGCTTGTGTAAATTCCTTCCGTAATAAACCATTTTTTCTTTTCATCATCAATTACATTGTTTCTAATAGCATGTTCACGATAGAGGTGAGGGGAGCGCAAAACATCAACTTTTCCATTTTCAAATAACCTACAATAAACTTCTCCATTAACAAGTAATCCTGTTGGATTGTCTTTTCTTAAAAACAATCTCTCACAAAATGCGTATAAATCTGGACAAAGAAAAGTATATTTACCACTTACATTAAGTTTTCCTGCTCTTGCTTCTTTAACTAATTTTCTTTTTTTATCTTTAATAACTTGTCTTGAATGCGGATCATTCAATAATTCAGGATAAATTAATAATGCTTCTTGAAACCAATTTTTCTTTTTATTTTCTTTTGTCGCCCCTAACACCCTCAACATTGTTTCTTTATTGCTACCGACATTCAAAATATTTTGAATTGTACTTTCTGCAATCTTTTTTAACTCCTCATCGGAAATATCGGTAAGTGTTTGTAGCATTTGATAATTTAATTTTGCCTCGCCAGACGTATCCTCTTCGTTTAACTTTGCTGCTTGGCAATTGTACTTGATAAATCTATCCTTGTAATCTTGCCAACTATCATAATACTTCCACATTTTAAACTGCGATTTAGTGAAAATGATATGAATGTCGTCTTTAATAATATCCCATTCCTTACCGTAAATATCTTTCACAACAAATGAATTATGCTCTTTTGCAAATTTATCGAAAGGGAAGGGGACTAATAAACCTTTAATCCAAGGTAATCTAACCATGAATGATTTTTTACTTTTCTTAGGTAAAATCATTCCGCAACCATCAGTATGTGTAATAGGTATGTCCATCTCTTTTCTTGTAATTTCATATGTATCCCGATCAATATAATCAACTTCACTATGTACAAGTGTTTCTAAATCATCTACAACAATTGCTTTATGTATATTAAAATCTTTCCATTCTTCTGTAGCACTATTGGTAAGTGCTAAATATGCTTGGTATTTATTGACGTTCACGCCACCTTTTTGATTAATTTCCTCTACACTCAAGCCGCAAGTAAGCGAATTTTTATGTTTTTCCCACAAGGATTCACGAATAAATACTGCTTTCTTTGTTCTGATCTGACTTGCGGAGCTACTGAAATATATGTATTTTTCATTATTATGTATGAAACCGTTTTTGATGATATCTTCCAACACTTGGAAGTAATAAACTTGGACAACTATAATGTCTTCTGATAATTCATTTTCTTTAATGCCTAGTGTTCTTGTTAATACGGATTCAAATAGACCAATTACTTTGTTTTCTTTGAGTGCATCTTTTCTTAGGTGGCGGATACCAGTATGTTTATTGAATGATGTTTTTAATTTATTTTTCAATTTATGGATATGATTGTTAATGAATCGTTTACGTTTATTACAATTAACCTTATACTGCTTTAACCGATTTCTATAATTGTAAAATTTCATCATTTGATTATATATTTCACGCTCTTCATCCCTATAAAAAGCTGATGTATCTACACTGTAAATATAAACCAATTTTTCTGGTTTTGCTGTCATACACATTCCTCCATTTTCTTATAATTTTTCTCACCCCAAAAGCCCAAACAACAACATCAACCGATTTTTGCTTTCTTCTTGTCGTTATCATTGCCATTCTGATTGCATTTGTCATTGTCATTGTTCATCTTCTCCTTTTGTTCACATTGTCTATTGTTTTCCTTTTATTTTCTTTGTGACTGATTGTTTCTTGAACATACTTTCATTTTGAAAAGTACGTTAATGTTATTGTTCATTTTGCATTGTCATAACGCAACTTTGCGTTATCCTGTTTCAACGACAAGAAGAAAGCGAATTATTTACCCTCATAGCCCATCACCTCCTTTAAATAATCCGTTTAAGTTAAAAAACATATGCTTGTCTCATGTCTGCGCTGTCGCTTGACATTCGACAAGCTCGACTTCAGGATGCTGACGCATCCTTCAGTCGGTATATTTTTCTTTAACAATGCATCTATCAATTGTAAAATATTTACATATAATTATTAAAAGTGGAGAATTTTTCTATAAAAAATATCTATATAGAAATTTTCTTCACTTTTTCTGATACATTCTCAAAAACTCCATCATCAACTAACATGAAATATTTGTATCCATTCTTTTTGAGAATGATTTTTATATTAAACTTTGAAAATATGGTTATAAATTCTGTTTTATGCTGTTCCCAGTTTTTATTAATAAAGTCCTTAAAAGGTTGACCTCCTACCTTTTTTGCTGTAAATTCTCTGTTCGGCTCACTCCGTAAATATTCATATACCCGTTCAGCCCACTTGTAACATTTTTCCTTTAACTTTTCATTCTGTTGCAACGGAACTTCAATAATGTTTTTATTTGGTATATGAAATACTTCTTGTAGCAGCTTGTTTGTTTTTGGTTTATTATGATATAATGTAACTGTTACTTTTGTGTCCGAATTAATGTTTCGGATGCTTGTTCTATGTATAATTTGCGAAAGATCGGCTTTAATTTGCTGTTCAAATAGCCTTTGCAATCTTGAATCAACAAACCATTGTTCTTTATAGAGTTTCTCTTCTTCTTTATCAGTCACATCACGAACTAATCGTAAATCAATATCTGTTCCATACAGTGCAATAGCTTGCAATTTATATTGTTGCGGTGGTAATATAGGTAAATTCAAAAGGGCTATGTGATTGTATTTGTTTAAATCATTTTTTCCTATAAGATTGCGTATGTTAATGGCTAACTGATCATTTTCATTGATTTTCTCTTTGAAAAACCGTTCATATTGTTCTGATGTAATGGCACCGGATTGTATGTAAAAATTCGTATCTTCTTTGGATGGAATAGGCAAAACGTCTATTCCATTTTTTCTTTTCGATATGATATCAGATGCGATTTTTTCTTTGATTTCCTTATCTTTATCGTTTCTTGCTGAACTAGAAGTATTAATTTTACACCATTCAATTGTCAACCGATCTTTGTAATTGTGGTAATTTTTTACCTCTACAATATCATATCCTCCATGACGATAAACTTCATTTGTATGTATTGCTGTGCCATCAAGCACAAGTATGTTCCCAAAATCGCTATAATCTATGTATTTTGAGCAAAGGATAACTGTTTTCTTACCATTTCGATCAATTGCCCCAATATCATCTTCAAATAGTAATCGCTTAAAACATTTGAATTTATTTAAATGCTCTATTTCTACACCATGAGTATTAAGTGAGTCTAAAATGTACCTTAAGACACTTTCGGTATTTGTCCCTTCGTATTTGCGAATTAACTTTTTTGTTGTTTTTCCGACTGAATGAAGGAGTTCATAGTTGATTAATTCGTTGATGAGTCCCCTTCCTTTCGCTTTGTAAAAAGAAATCAGTTTTCCGTTGTTTGTGTTTTCAGCAAGCGCATCAAACCAGTCAACTGAGTTGTTTTCAGATGAAATATCAAATACTGCTGAGTCAAACAGAATTGGCATTTCATCTACAAAAATGGTTCTAGGTATGTATTTATACTTCAGTTTTATGTCTGAAGGTAATCTACCCCAATATGCTTTTTGTGCATATTTAGTGAAGAGTTCACGATTTCCGTAATTTAATGCAAGATCTCTAAAGCGTTGCTGTGTAATACAGAGAATTTGATACTCTTGAATCACGGGCTTGACGGTATGTATATTTTTATCGTCAACAGCAAGAATAGTTTTTGGAATACTGGTATATGTGTAGATGTTCTGGATAAAAGCGTTCATCGTATCCCCATTATTAAATACCAGTAAGAACGGATGTTTTTGATACGCATCCGTAATATTCATCTTTATGATCGTTTGTAAAGCTGTCGTTTTTCCTTGTCCGGGTGGTGAATTAAGCACTCGTTTTATGTATTTCATTTCGGATTCAGGATGTTTCTGTAAATATGTATAGATTGCTTGGGATTGTTGCACAAAATCGGATATATGATTAAATGTTTCAAGAAACGCCTCTGGATGCAAATGATTAAATTGATTCGGATCAATAAAAGGCTTTAAATTTTCTAATTCAAATGTCATATAATTCCCCCTTATTCTTTAAATAAAATTCAGTTTTTAATGCGGTTATCGTGCGTTTCGATATACTGACGATAAGCTATTAGATTTTCCTTTGACAAATTCATCTTTCCATTTTCGTATTGGCTAATGGCAGCACTCGTGAGCATGTATAAATGGCGTTGTTTGATGTTCACGGTTCATTCCTCCTTTTGATTAATAAATTAAGCCTTTCGAGGGCAAAAAAGAGTTACCCTCGAAACGAAGGTCAAATATAGTGAAAGTCAAACTGTATGTATTAAACTACACTCTTTTTCTTTGGTCTGCCACGTTTCTTTTTCTTTGGTGATTGCTGTGATTTCTTGATGATTGGCTGTAGATCATCAATCGTGAGTAATTTTTTCTCTTGTTGCGGACTTTTGAAATGTTCTGGATGTTGAAGCGGTGTTTTCATGTTTTTCCATTCATCGAAAAATTGACGCACAGATGGCTCCCAGTATGTTTGATTCATTACATTCCCCCTTTGTTCAATCGCTCCCGAACAATATCAAGCATGCTGTCTAAAATGCCTAAAAGAGCATCTTGTTTGTCCCCATCTTCTTCTACACAAACAATATAACTTATCATTTCTTCAATCTCATCCATCAACAAATCATTCGGATACTGCTTTAAATCTTCAATTGTAAGAGGTTTTACACTTTCCATTTTTACTCCCCTCCTTTCAATTTTTTAAAATTTATTGTTGACACCTTCATTTTCATGCTGTATCATATAGTTAGGTTAAGATTTAAATTTAAAATGCCATTACTGTGTCTTTTCAAAGGGATGAAGGTGTCAAACCCATCGTAACATATTTTAACAATCGAAGTCAATAGATTTTTATATTTTTTTAGATTAGGAGATACGTTGGAGAACGTGTCTTTTTTATTTTTTTACGAGTCGTAATTTTGGTTTCATTCGCTCAATTTTAACTGGTTGCAGATACTCATCATATGTTGCTTTCATCATCGGCAATTTTCCCTCAAAGATTTCGTCAATCTTATTCAGCATTCTTTTCCGCAATTCAAGATCACGGTCTTTTGCGATCATCACTGAATCGAATATCATTTCCCCGAACGTATCGTTCCATTCATCTTCAATTTTGTCTACAAAAACAGCATCTAAAAATGTATCACGGTCAATGCGCTCTGGAAGGTTGCGAATAGTATCTTGACTGCGTTTTGAACGGTCAAGATTAAGAAGACTCAAGAATTCGTTCTTTGAAATAGTTGCATCTCCAATGAACATGTATTCGAGA
>Ga0207865_102661_pt1 | contig 9955 bp, 13 predicted proteins | sample HigsolmetaAR204D_FD_184836 | JGI IMG/M metagenome (GOLD analysis project Ga0207865, IMG submission 184836) | Ionic liquid and high solid enriched microbial communities from the Joint BioEnergy Institute, USA - AR20-4-D (SPAdes) (version 2) ...
CCATTTTCGGATCGTTTTACGGTCTCTTCCCAATTCGTCGGCAATCTGTGTGATGTTCATTCCGCGTTTTTTCATCTCGTGGATCATGTAAAACTCCCCATTCTTGATCATGTTGCCTCTCTCCTCCGAGGAGAGAGTTTGTGGCAAAGGTGGGGAATTTTCAACCGATTCTATTGGGGATTTTAACACCGTTTTCTACATTTTCAGGATCAGTTGTCTCTCACCACGAATGAAACGGCCCGCTATGTGTCCTTCGGATTGATGATTTGCGGGGGGGGGGGGCGATGATTGCCATGCAAGGTCTTCTGATGAAGCGATCGAAACTCGAACCAGGGAAGCTGATTATTTGGGGATCGTCTCTGCTTGTCGTCAGTTTTGCCGTCATGTTGGTTTTTAAAGCCTTGCCCTTATATTACATAGCTTACTTTTTGTTTGGAGTTGGCGTCGGCATGATTATGCCAGGTTTTATGACTGGGGCGTCGCTTGCCGTGTCGGCCGACCAGCAAGGTAGCGTAGCTGGTCTCATCGGCATGGGGCAAGGCTTTGCCGCAGTGGTCGCTCCTTTGCTGAGCACAGGCTTGTACAGTATAGACCGGCATCTTCCGTTCGTCTTTGCCGCACTATTGATGATTGTTCTGGTCGGAATTGTTCTAGGTTCATCAGTTTCGAAGCGGTATGAAACGAAGCAGACCGATTAAATGTTCGCGAATCTCGCCAGTGCGGATTCCCTTCGGATCCTCTTTTCTTTGTCAAGAAAGAACGGTAGAATAAGAAGCAACTCGAATTGAAACTGCCTACGGTTCAAACCTCCGTTCAAATGCCGGTAAACCCAAAAAATAGAGGGCATATGCCCTCTATTTTATAACGAAGCGTAACGTTACATTACGCAATATAAAGGTTTACAAATTTTTGATTGCAGCATAGTACCTAGCGTTAGCCAGATCATTAGTGACTGTGTAGAGTTTAGGATCCGGCGTCTGGCTAAGCGAGAACTCATCCGGCCAATGCAGAAGTTCGTCTCCAGTATTTCCAGAAGTGACCGTCACCCAAGTGCCAGAAGAATTTTGATACATCAAAGAATCGGCAGCGATTTGATTATGCCGTAAGTCAAAAGGTGGCAGTGTGGACGGAAGCGTTGTCCAACGTTCTTGTTCTGCTGCAATTATTAGACGAGCAGGGAACAGACTGTTCGGTTTATACGTACCATCCGACACAAAGGCACTAACGCCATTCACCCAAAATTGGACCTTGCCGTTCGAAAGTATGACAAGTTTAAGATGAATGCGATCCCCATCTTTAAACTGGCTGTAAGGACCATTTTTCTGTTCAGGTCCATTAACGAACCAACGCCATTGATACGTTCCTGTTGCATTGTCGTAGAACTCCAGTGCACGTTTCGTGGAAATTCCGCATTCGAAACCTGCAACAGCTACGTAAGTGTTAATATAGCCGTAATCTTTCGGGATATACTTGGCAGGTTCGGAGCCCGAAGCTTTCGGGAGCGTCACATACCCTTGAAATCCCAGATTAGTCGAACCACCACTCTTGGGAAGGACTTTCGCGATTTTTGAATATTCGTATGCCATATAAGGTCACTCCTAGTACAAGATTCGAAGCATTGATAGGGACTCAGTTGGCAAATGCAGCCCCAGCATCCACCAAGCTGTATCAAGTGCCTCTAGAATGATTAGATAATGTACCGTATCGTTACGCAATATAAAACATTTTTGCCCTTTTGCACGTTTATATTTGTGGGAATACAAAAAGGTGGGGGGATGTTAATCCGTAATGTGAACATAACTTGAAAAAGGTTCTGAAAACTAACGGTAAAGAATGGAGGAAGAAAGCAGTGAAAAAAATTGTTTCTTGTCTATTCGTTGCTTTATCTTTGTGGGTCTTTGCTCTTCCGTTACAAGCCGCAAGCGATATCCATTTATACGTCAACAGCGAAAAAATCGAAACGGATGCAGCTCCGAAATTTGTGAATGGGCGAACTCTGGTTGCCTTGGCATCGCTTAAGAAGCTTAATCTTAACTTACAATGGAATCAAGCTACTAAACAGGTTATCGTTTCTTCACCAAATGTAAAGAATCAGCTTGTTCTTACTGTAGGAAGCAAAGTGGCAATGATGGGTAACACTAAAATTCCGTTAGACGTACCTGCTCAAGCGACAAAAGGTCGTGTTTTCGTTCCAGCTCGTTTTATAAGTGAAACCTTTCAGGCGAACATTCAATGGCTCAAAGATACTCGCTCGGTTGTTATCAAAAGTGCTGACAAAAAGAGTATGTACGAAGCGTTATACAAAGGCGATGATCTAGTCGAAGCACGAAAAATTGCTGTTTCATTACCCACCGAGGATGCTAACCAGCTTTCAAGTACGAAAGAAGAACTACTGTCCCATACACTAATTTTTCCACAAGGAGAGGCGTTGAGGTACTACCATATTTGGGGAAATCTAATTTCTTATTACGAAATTAAGAATGATGTGAAGCGCCTTGTTTGGGAAGGAGTGGAGGAAGGCGGTAAAATCGTTAAAGAAAAAGGGGTTCGACCTCCAACCGAAAAGTCAGAAGTATATTTTGAGCTTGCACGTGATTCGGATGAAGTCTTTTATGGTAAACAGGGTGAGGAACAACTTGTTGGAAAGCAAACTCCTGGGAAGTACTCTGATTATTTTCTATCAAACGCTATCCTTCCCATATCAGGTGAAGGCCGGATTGATCAACAAAAATAACTGTAGAAGTTAGGGTTAAGGCTGTTCGTTCCCTATAATTTGTAAGTAAAGCGACAGTGGATCAAAAACGCGAAATGTTTTCAGCTCTGCACTGTATGTTTCCGGGCTCTTTGACAAAGGAAGCCACGGTATGATTTCTACTAAAATGACGCCAATCACCTTTAGAAGGAGGATCAAACCGTGGCTTCTATAGATAGAATGTAACTTTTGGAGCTTTTGCAAGTCCGGTTCGGATGGCGATGTCGATTTTCTCAAGGAAACCTTGAATGTGCTGGTTCATTCCTTGATTGGAGGCGGAGGTGGCGGCCAAGATTGGCGCCGACCGCTACGAGCGAAACCCGAAAATAACCAACCAGCGCAACGGTTACCGGTAGCGGCAGGGTCATACGCGGGTCGGAACGCTGGATCTGAACATTCCGAAGCTTTGTAAAGGCAGCTACTTCCCCTCTCCGCTCAAACCCCGAAAGCGTTCGGAACAGGCGTTGCTTTCCGTTGTGCGGAGGCCTACGTTCATGGGGTCAGCACCCGAAAAGTGGAATCCCTGGGCATGAAGGACATCAGCAAAAGCGAAGTATCCCGGATCTGCAAAGAGCTGGATGATGTCGTTATGGCCTTTAAGGATCGCCCGCTCGAAGGGCAGTTCACGTATGTCTGGCTCGATGCCACGTTCCCAAAAGTACGCGAGGGCGGCCGGGTACGCAGCATGGCGTTTGTCGTAGCTATCGGCATCCGGGAAACAGGGGATCGGAAGTTCTCGGTTTTGACCTGGGCATGAGCGAGGACGGGGCGTTTTGGCTTGCGTTTCTACGGAAGTTGGTCGCTCGGGTACTTCACGGCGTACAACTGGCGATTAGCGATGCGCACGAAGGGTTGCGCAGAGCGATTGAACAGGTGCTGGCGGGCGCGACGTGGCAGCGTTGCCGCGTTCACTTGATGCGCAATGTCCTGAGCCAGGTACCGAAGTCGTCGCAAGCGATGGTGTCGTCGATCATCCGGACGATTTTTGCGCAGCCGAGCCAAGAGGCGACTGTCCAGCAACTCCGGCAAGTCGCCCAGCGACTTCGCGGCAAGTTCCCGAAAGCCATGGATATTCAGGAGCAAGCCGAAAGCGACGTGTTGGCCTACATGGCCTTTCCCCGGGAGCATGGACGGCAGATTCATTCTACCAACCCGTTAGAGCGCTTGAATCGGGAGATCCGTCTGCGTGCGGATGTGGTCGGCATCTTCCCGAACCGGGAATCCGCCATTCGGCTGATCGGCGCTTTATTGATGGAGCAACAGGACGAATGGACGGTGGCGCGCCGGTATTTCAGTCTCGAATCCATGGCCAAAGCCGTCCAAGGGGAACAACTTCCCCTTGCATCCACCACACTCTTGCAGAAGTAAATCTGGGTCACATGGTAGAAATCGATTTTACACCACTTGAAGGGACGCTATCCAGCATGGGATGGATAATACTCAAAGGGATTATGAGGTCGTATTTAAAACTATGTGAAAAATGAGCTAAACCAGGAAACCAGCTAATATAACCTGAACAATAAATTGAGAAGAGAACTGCCATAATTGGCAGCCTCCTTTTGATTAAAAAACAACACGAATCAAACCGAACGTTTTTGATCGATGGATCATAAGTACCCCTAGGCTAACGCATTTCGCCATCCATCATAATTGCCATCGAGCATTCATGGTCGTTAAATCGGCTTTATAGCCAGTATTGCGTTTCCGTTAGCGATTGGTTAAGGTGTTGCAAGCTGTATCCCCCGATTGCCCGCTTGACATAGCTTGACGTTACGCTCGACAGGCCTTTGTAGCTTTTAACGAATTACGGATTCATTAATACTGGCTACGGAAACACTATCCAAATCAGCTTCGATGACATGAACGGTTTGACCGCTCCATGTTCGGGTAAAGTGAGTAGTTGCATAAAGAAAAACCTCCCTTTAATTTATAATATTTCTACTTAAGGGACAATGATCCATCATTAGTTATCCTCCTTTAGTGTAGTTCCCGACATAAAATTTTACAGATCCTCGTTAACCGGTGGAATCGATGGCAAAGAATCTTTTGACTGCTCGTTTTTCATCTCATTCATGGTTTTGGCCACCATAGCTATGGACTTGTTAAGTTGGACAAGTCGCTTATCCAGGACATCTAACCTTTTATTAAAATTTCCGATTACCGTCCTTAATAAGATGATCGCGACTAAACTTGGAAATCCAATCGTCCCTATCAGTTGGCCAACATTGTCTATTGTCAAATTTTCCATTTTGACACCTCCTCGTATCAATATAGGTGCTCATATTATAATATGTAACGTACCATTACGCAATATAAACGCGTCTCAAAAGCTACTGTAACACTGCAAACTTATCGCATCGTTGACAGTCTTTTAATGCATATACTACAAAATCATCAACAATGGGGCTCAAGGACCTTCTCCTAGTGGCTTTGAAATCCGAGAGTGGCATTACCGCAGTTTGAGTTGCGAACGATGTCCGCTCAAAGCTTCTTGTATAAAAGTGCAAGGGATCGAGAAATGAGCGTCAACCTGGTATCTGCGCTACAAATAGCAAGTGAGAGAGAATCTCTGAAACGAGATGCGTTGTCGGTTCGGAGGATGATCAAGCCGGAAAGTATATTTGGATAAATAAAAAATAACTGGGGACTTCTGCGTTTTCTGCTTCATGGCTTGCCGAGAGTGGGTTTAGAGGCAGGATGGGCTTTCGCTAATGAAAACAATAATAGATCGAGAACGAAAAATGATTCGGTAAGAATAGCCTCTCTAACGGCCGTCATCATTTTTTCATTTTCAAGCAATTTTTGGCCAAAGCACGTTGTCTGTTTAAGTAAGCAGAATTACTTTTGGGACAGCTCTTGAATTTCCATGAGTGAATTCTAAGAAAAAAAGTAAAAATGAGTTATACTAGCACTTATTTTGTGTTAACATAAAGGAAAAGGAGTAAATAATTCGAAAGAGAAACGAACTCGATTAACGGTTTATTTTCTGAATCACATAAAAAACAATTGACTCAAATGGCGGAAGAAACGGGCTTATCACAAACGCAACTGTGTGATGGCCACGCATGTCACGCATGTTTTGCTGGCACAGTATCATAAACTAGGATAAGCCATAATGATGAACCTCACTTCCCAATTAGGGAATAACGGACATTTAAATATTGCGTGTTGTTACGAAACGTTCTATAATACAAACGAGAAAGGAGCCGTGTCATGAAGTATACTCTGAATTTATTTGGCTATTCGATTGATTGCCAGCTATCGTTTCCCGACGGGAAGCTACAAATAACAGTTGCAGAAGAGGATCAAGCTTCCTTGCGCGCTTATCTGATCCGGGTATTGGTTAAGTACGGTCGCGAAACGGAGAAACATGACCGACTTGAAGACTTGGTCCGGGATGCAATTGAAATTGAAAAAAATATGAACGGCCATTTGAGTGAACCTAAGATAAAATTACCCTACGAGTTTCAACCTGAAATCAAGGAAAAATTAATCGAAGCAGCGGAGTTACAGGATATGTCTGCAACTCAACTGCTTATTCGATTAATAGAAAGAAAGTATCAAAGTGTCTGTGGAGAGGAGAACTAGTATATGGCCTATGGCAACAAGGTAAAGTTTCATTATGATATTCCGGTCTATATAAAACAACAACTCGTGACCGCGGCTAAAAAACTGAATATGACAGCAACAGATTTGCTATCCAAGACGATTGAAGAAGAATATGAACGCGTAAAGAGCTTGAAGAAGGATTCCGAGTCCTAATGAAGTCCTAACTCATTAGCCATCGTGAAGAAGGTTCGAATACTGGGAAGGGGCATGCTCTCATAGGCATAGCCTTGTTCTATATCCGATGAAAAGCAGTGACAGACACAATACCCTTCGCTATTGTTTTGTTCAATTAAAAAAAGCTGCGTCTGGGCGCCAGTTTTAACAAGTTTGTAAAAGTACTGTGATGATGGATCGGCTTCCACGACTTCCAGGACGGCTTGTCTGAGTTGTAAAGTAAGTTGATCTATTAATTCACTTATTTCATAACAAACGATTTGTTTGTAAGCCGCCAATGCCATACACCCCTTTATGTGATTTTCTTGCCAATCTTCCAAACGGACAACTTGTTTGCTATACAAATTATAGCAAACATATGTTTTCGTGTTAACACTTACTTATATTGGTATTTTCTCGGATCAATACTTCTTTTGTTTCTGAAAAATATGAAAAAAATTATCTAAATTAATGTACGTTAAAATTAGGCTATATGTTTCAAACAAGATAGGCTTTAATTGTTTGAATTTTACAATATCTGTATCTCTATATAGCGTTACGTTACGCAATGGATATTTTTTGTGGTGTGCCCAGCATGAGCATCATCTCTATAGTGAAAGTTCGGAATGGGAGCTGGAAAGCGCCTACCATTAGCCAAGAGGGTGTCCGTTACAAGGCGGTATCTGATGAGATGGTTACAGATGGATGAGTAACTGGCATTTTACAAAATCTAAAGTTGCCAAGGGCTGCAACCGTAAACTAGTTGGAGTACCTGGATGTGGATGGTATAACACTAGCTGAGCTATAAGTTTACCTGAAAACATACTAGGAAACGGTGACGACCGGTCAACGTTGGAGGGGGATTTTTACTTTTTGGATGAAGATCGAGTTTAAGCGATCGCCTACCTATAACGTGACATTGTAAGATTTTTTGTTCAAAATGATCTACAGCTTACTCCCTTTCCGCCTGATCATGGTGGAAAGGGTAAAAAATCCGAACTAAGCGCCGCAACCTGATTAATGGTCTGCGGCACTTAGTTCGGAAATATCAAAAAGATTACAATGTTTCAATTAGGATGGATGCTGGTAAGCTATAGCCACCGGCATGAACAACCTGTACCGGAACAGTCGTAGAAGAACCTGGTCCTACGGAAACATCAGCAACCTGAACTGCTCCCGTAGATGCATAAATTGTTGGAACACCATACGTCGTACCGGCATTAAACCTTACCGCACCGGAATAAGCGCCACCCCGTGCATTGAGATAAATACGAGCGGTTTGACTCAAGGAGGAAGTATTAGTTAACCGAATACTAACGGTATAAATGGCGCCGAAATGGCCAGTATTAGATACTGCCTGACTACTGTTGTAACTGGTTGCCGCAGTCATAATATTGTCATTTACACCATTACTGATAGAAAAGTTTTGACGTCCAGAACCTAACGTATAAGAGATAGGCTGAGTTAATGCCGAATCAGTATAACCTTGGATATCTGAATAAGCCCAGGTTCCACGAGGATGGGGGGCTGACGTAGAAATAACAGCATTTTGATTGTTTCTAAGGTCGGCGGTTGTGCTGTTGGCCGCAACCGACCGAAGTTTATAAATCATCGCTCGCGTCGAAGTAGTATTAACCAAGTCAAATTCCATAACGCCACCAACCAGTTGTCCATTAGGTACAGTCCATTCTTTGATAACGCCCAGGCTATTCGGGCTAATTGTACTGTTAACCGGAGATGTGGTATCAAGAGTGGAACCTAAAAGAGCTTTAGCTGCGCAACGTCCTTGGGCTTGGAAATTAGTCACTACGCTTACTGCCATTTTAAGATTTTGAACGGCATAGGTGTCAGCGGTACTGCCGCTGGAGCCGTTACCTATAGTGAGACCATATTTAATACTAGCTCCGGTACCATTTAAGTGCCAAAAAAACACACGATAAGATACTGAGCTTCTTCCTGAAACAGTGTCATCCCAAAGGGTTATAAATCCACCAGAAAATCCGGAGCTGATCGTTTCAGGATTATCGGAAACAAAAAGCCGTCGCGACCCTACAGATTTACCGTAAAGTTGAGTCGGAGAAACGTTGGTTACAGTAACAGCGGATTTATCGGTTTGTGTGCAGGCCATTTTCAATGCATCTCCCATCATCCATTTATATTGGGTTGAATTAATGGGGATGATTGGGACACCAAAAGTCGAAACCGGTCCCACGCTTTCGACAATTGGAATCAGCCATCTTCAACCATGTTTATAATATCATGTAGCGTACCGTTACGCAATATAAATTTTGAAATTTTTGTTTGATCTGTCTGCAACAAAATAATTCTTTATGCGTTATAACCAATAGCTTGAAATTAAGGAATGAGGAGTGTATCCAAGTGAATGAGTGGAGAAAAATTACTTTTTTAGGAATTGTGCTGATTTTGATCTGTACGGCAAGTGTTTTTGCAGCGAGCGATATTAAATTGGTGGTTGGAGGGAAAATAGTAACAGCCGATGTAGCGCCTAAAGTGGACAATGGGCGCGTCATGGTTCCCATTAGCACGGTTTCCAAGGCCTTGGGTGCAAAGGTGCAATGGGATTCCAAGAGTAGAACGGTAGTCATTACGCCCCAAACGGAAGGCCAAACAGATGTATGGAGTGGAAAAGCAAACATAGATAAGAACGTATGGGTTAATGTAAGAAATCTAATTACAGAGTATATCATCGCTTATGATTCGAGGGATCATGAGGGAAAAAAATTGGTGACCCCAGATTTTGATACGGATATTATCGGTCCTGAAGTGGTGATTCCAACAGGAGGGCAGACGCACACTTTTATCGATTATCACTTTGAAGATGCTACCATACTTGGAGATGAACACTACAAAGTAAGAGTAGCAATTGTGAAACAGGAGCAAGATACTGCAAAAGGATATCTTCAAGCTGTAACGAAACAAAATTGGGATTTTGATGTAGTTTATAACACCAATGAGGGAGGGTACCTTATTAAAGGCATCTGGAAAGCCGGAGAGGAAATTCTTGAGGATTATTCTGTAGTTCCCGGACTAACTTATAAGAGTGAGAAGGTTAAGTAAGAAAATGAAAGCGCCGCGATCTAGTTAATAGAGCTGCTTCATTTTTGTCTACGTATTCTTTTTGGGCGAGCTGGGTGTATTCGAATGTGGACTTTCCCCAAACCTCTTTACACGGAGTTAAGACCAACGTAACTTTGTGTAAAGGGGTTGTGTTTTGTATGGTGCGGAAAAAGTATGACAAAGCCTTTAAAATGGCTGCGGTGATGCAGATCATCGATGAAGGAAAGAAAGTTTCCCATGTTGCTAAAACTTTAGGCATCCTTCCAACAATGCTAAGCCGGTGGGTGTATGAATATCAGACCCACGGTGATGAAGCTTTTTCAGGCAACGGGAAGCCTATCACCAACAAGGATCTTGAAATCA
>Ga0207865_102662_pt1 | contig 9953 bp, 8 predicted proteins | sample HigsolmetaAR204D_FD_184836 | JGI IMG/M metagenome (GOLD analysis project Ga0207865, IMG submission 184836) | Ionic liquid and high solid enriched microbial communities from the Joint BioEnergy Institute, USA - AR20-4-D (SPAdes) (version 2) ...
AAAAAATGGTTCCTTCAGCCTATTCTAAGAATGCAGAAATAGACGTTTTCTCACTTGTCATGCTGCAGGAGATCACTACAGGCGGATGAGAACAGGGGGAATCCGGCTGAGTGAATGGCAAAAAATCCGTTGCAGACGGATTGGGAGACACCCGGGAGATTCCGAAACGCTATTGGGGCCGGGAGCGGTCCTTCAGGCAATTCGTGCCGCTGTTGACTTGAAATTGCGAAAGAAAAACTTGAGCTACCCATTGCCGGAGGGTTGTGCATGCAGGAAGGCATAACGGAGAAAGAAGTGTATAGGCGACAGTTGCTTGAGCGATACTGCGAATGGCTAAGCCGGATTGAACGGGTGAACCGGTCGGAAGTGGAAGCTGTCGGACGGGAGATGGCTTTTCTGCTGCCTCCGGAGGATTGTGCGCTTCACGGACAAGTGTTGGCGAAAATCGTTCAGCTTCACGAAGAAGTTTCTGCAATGCGCAGGAAGTCAGAATATATGAAAATATTGCGTGACTTCTCGCAGTCCATCGCGATGACGTTTGACGAGAGCCAGATTTTGTGGAAAGCGTTTGAACTGGTGTCGAAAATCATGCGTGCCGATGCCTTTTTTATCGCATTTTGGAATGAAGGAGACAGCGAAATCCGCGTTCCCATCAGCGTGGACGGAGGGGTGAATTACGGCCCGTTCTCCCTGCCATTTGGCCAGGGGCTGATTTCCCGCGTGATTCAAACCGGGCAGACCATCCATATTCAAACAATCGAACAGGTCAAAAGTTCGTTCGAATTGATATGCTGGGACAGTCCGAGTCCCAATTGCAAGACGTGCATTTTTGTCCCCCTGATGGTGGGACAGCAGGTGATCGGCGCCATCTCCGCCCAGTCGTACCAGGAATACGCCTACAGCAAGGAACACGAAGAATTGTTGAAAATCATCGGCTTTAAGGTGTCTAATGCGGTGGCGACGGCACGCATTTACGAACGGTTGTACCAGATGTCGTTTCAGGATGAACTGACAGGCCTCTACAATTACCGCGCCTTTCACCGCGACCTGGAAGCCCTTCTGCAAACCGAATCCATGGTGACGCTCATCATGCTCGATTCCGACAGTTTGAAATCGGTCAATGACCTCTACGGCCATCACCTGGGAGATTCGCTCATCAGGCGGATCGCAGAGGCGATGAAAGCGAGCGCTGGTCCCGAGGATACCACGTATCGCTACGCCGGAGACGAGTTCATGCTGCTGTCGCCCAATGCCACAGTGGAAGAGGCGATGGAGAAGGTTGGCCTGATCCGTGCATATCTGCGTCAGCATCCCTTGATGCAGGAAAATTTTTGCATACCCGTGGAGGTAAGCGCAGGGATCGCCTCCTTCCCCGCAGATGCGGAATGCGCGGACAGTTTGAAGCGGGCAGCGGACAAAGCCTTGTACATGTCCAAGCAAAAGGGGAAAAATTGCACGACCGTTTACGGGTTGAACATAAGCGATTGCGGCGGATGACAAGCATCCGTTCCACCGCCGGCGCAGGCGGGACAGCCGCAAAAATCAGGGGAGCGCACACTTGCTCGGAAGCGAGGGTTTGCTTCCCCTTTCTTTTTTTGGATCGATTTCAGCAAGGAAACTCTCTGCCGCTTGGACTGTACGGGCAAGGGGATCGATCCTTGCGGGCAAGCGCCAATTGCCGTCAACCCGGTTTTTGATCTGGCAAATTTGGAAAGACTGATATCGTAGCGCAATCCGCGCGCATGCAAGCTGGAGGAAGCTTGCCGCTCCTGGATATTTAAAATTATTATAAAAAAGTATATTGACTTTATACCGTAATTTAGTAAAATGAGAAATGTTCCAAGTTAATAATAATTTTAATTTGATAGTGAAAGGGGGAGCCACCATGTACGACGTGATCATCATTGGCGGAGGACCGGCAGGTGCATCCGCAGCAATTTATACCGCAAGAGGAAATCTGAAAACATTGGTGATCGACAAGGCCCCAGGCTCCGGTGCCCTTGCTTTGACACACAAAATCGCCAATTACCCTGGAGTGGAAGGTGAGTTGTCAGGGAAGGAACTCCTGGAAAAAATGCGGCGTCAGGCCAAAAGTTTCGGCGCCGAATTCCTTCAGACCACCATTACGGCCGTAGACGTGGAAGATGAGGTGAAAAGCATTTTTACGGCCGACGGAACGTTTACCGCCAAAGCGGTGATTGTCGCCACCGGCTCCAAGGGGCGCAACCGGATGCTTCCGGGAGAGGAAGAACTGCTGGGCCGCGGTGTCAGCACTTGCGCAACGTGCGACGGAGCTTTCTATGAAGGAAAGCACGTGGCCGTCATCGGCGACACCGAGGAAGCGGTTGAAGAAGCGCACGCGCTGGCCAAATTTGCCGACAAGATCACGTTCCTGGTTCCGCGCGCCGATCTGCAAGGGGTAGAGGGTGTGCCGGAACTGCCGAAAACCGAGATCTTCTTCCGCACCCGTCCGCTGGAAATCGTGGGCCAAAACAAGGTGGAAGGAGTTCGCGTCCGCACGGCGGAAGGCAAAGAGGAACTGATCGAAGTGGACGGCGTCTTCATCTTTCTGTCGGGCAGCAAACCGGGAACCGACTTCCTCGATGGACAAGTTCCCCTCGACGAAGAAGGCTTCATGATTGTTGATGAATACATGCAATCTCCCGTTCCGGGCGTCTTCGCTGCCGGCGAGGTGAGAAGGTCTCCCGTCAAACAGGCGGTTGTGGCCGCTGCTGACGGAGCGATTGCGGCGATGGCCGCAGACCGTTACATCAACAAGCGTTCCAAGATTGTTCCGCAATACAAGTAAACCAACCACGGTGAAGAAAGGAGATATTACCTGCTATGGCACAAGCCATTGTTTATTCCAGCACAACCTGCACATTTTGCAAACAGTTGAAAGCCTACCTCGATGAGCAAAACATTTCCTATGAAGAGCGTAACATCGACGAATCCGAAGAGGCGCGCCAAGAGCTGGCCAAAATGGGCATCATGTCCGTTCCGCTGACGGTGATCGGCGACAAGCAAATCCTCGGTTTCAACCCGAACCGCATCAAAAAGGCGCTGGCCGCACTGGAAGAAAACCAGCAGTAAACGGCCGGATGCAACCGGGCTTGCCCCGGCATGAAGGCGGCACGGCATCTTCCAATACCTGCTTTCCACACAAAAACGTGATTGTCTCAGCGGGACAATCACGTTTTTTTGCTTGCTCTAGTAACTTCCCGGGAAAATGGAAGCGGCTTGGGAAGGGGATTGTTCAGCGTTTAAAGCCCGGACTTCCTGGACGTTGGTCCCGGCAAATCCCGGGTTGAAAATGGCTTGCACGCCAGTTCCCAGCGGGCTTGCATAGGAGGGGAATTGCTGCTGCGGACGATATGCCTGCTGCTGCAATTGGTTGTACCCTTGCTGGAACGGTGCGGAGCTTATGCCGGGCTGGCCTTGCTGCTGGGAATACCCGGAAGCGCCGAAGCTGCCCAACCCCATGCTGATTCCCGGTTGGTTGCGGGCCTGCACTTCCTGGACATTGGTGCCTGCGAACCCCGGGGAAAAGATCGACCCGATGCCGACTTGTCCGGAGAAAGAGGATTGAGTCAAGGGCTGATGCTGCTGGCTGTAGCCCAAAAATTGCTGCTGCGGGTAAACCGCGTTGTTCTGCTGCCTGACTTCCATTGCGTTCGTCCCGGCGAAACCGGGCTGGAACATGGCTTGAGCCGCGCCGTAGACCCCCGCATTGGAATAGCCGTATGTAAGGGCGGGGGAAGATCGGGCAATGTTTTGGTTTTGGAAGTTTTGGTTTTGGAAGTTTTGGTTTTGGAAGCTTTGGTTTTGCTGCTGCACTTCCTGCACGTTGGTCCCGGCGTAACCAGGCTGGAACATGACGCTCGGGTTTGACAACATGGATGGGTATGCCTGTTGTTGGTTGAATGATTGATTATAGGTCATCTTTGACCACCTCCTGTGCTTATTTTGTCCAAGTCTTGCAAACTGATGCATGGGAAAGGAAAAGATCAGCATTTTCATCCGAGCAAATTGCAGGCCCGCTTTGGCGGCAAAAAAACATGCCGTTCGGAACCGGCATGTCGACTTGCGGCAGCGAACCTGTTTGGGAGGAATCAGCAAACGGCTTCCTCCCGCCCTTTTTGCAGGCGGGAGATGAATTGGGCGTAGTGAATCAGATTGGACAGGGAACGGGTGCGAATCGCGGGTTCATCAAATTTTTCCGGCTTGGCGTTCACCTCAAACAACCATATTTTTCCATCTTGTGTCAGGCCGAGATCCATCGACATCTCCGCCAGATCGGGAATCTCTTCCTGAAGCGCGCGGGCAATGGCCAGGGCAGTTTTGCGGATCTCGTCCTTCACTTTCTGGCTGTCGTGCGGGAAAAGGGCGGAAAGGACCGGGGCGACGGAGTGAATGGAACCGCCCCTCGGCACGTGCGTGGTAATGTTTTGCGACCCTGCGCGGCGGATGCCGATTCCGGTTACCCCCCATTCTCCGGTGCCGTTTTTCTGGACCAGAACGCGCAAGTCGAACGGTTTGCCCTGATAAAAGGCGCGGCGGATGCCTTGCTGCATGATATACCTTTTCTTTCGAATCTGCCGTTTCACGTAAGGCCACATGTCATCCAGACTGGAAAAGCGACGGGTAAGCGCCTTGTGGTCCTTGAGCCGTTGCAGCCGCCACCGGTTGTTGCGGTAGTCAATCCGCATAATCCCTTCTCCGGCCTTGCCGCGAACCGGCTTCAGGTAGACAAAGCGGTGTTCGCCGCAAAAGTGGCGAAAGCGCGGCAGGGTGTCCAGTTTTTTCGTCTCCGGCAGGTGGGGGAGGATTTCCTTGTGTGTTTCCAGCATGGCAAAGAGCTTCTGCTTGTCAAAAAAACAGCGGTTGAAGAAAGTGACGTTGGGCATCTCGCGAATGCGCCGAAGCGTCTCGATCACGTCGGGACGCTGTTCCGCCTTTCGCGTGGGAATCCGATTGTAGATGACGTGCGGGAAGGGCAGGGTCAGTTCCTGCCAGCTGTTGCCCAGCTCGTTGTACAGGTAGCCGCGGATTCTTTTTTTCTCCCAGTTGATGCCGTCCGGCGTAAACACGTAAACCAGGGCCCCCCATTTTTTTCCGGAGAGAAAGATGTCCTTGAAGTTTTCCCGGTTTCCCTGAAAGCCCGTTTTCTCTCCGACCGTCAGGATGCCGATCAGCGGTCCAAGCAACAGGGAATCGTTGGCCAATCTCCAGTTGATCCGGGTGCGGATGCGGCCAGGCTGCTGGGACGGAAGGCCGGGATACAGTCTTTTCTTCTGGGCAAACGGACCAAGGCTGGCGATGAGCGGGCGTTTTCGCAGTCTTGCCATGTTGCGGGGCAGTTGCAAGTACCATCTGCCGCTGGGGAGGACGGTCAACCAACTGGAGTGCGTTTGTGGCACTGGATGTTCCTCCTTCCGAAATACAGAGTGCTTTGCCTTGGCCCATGTCAAAAGTTGGCCAGGTAACAGCTGTAGTCCACCAAAAGCCTGCGCGATTCCTGATCCGCCTGTTTGAGGCGGGCGTGTTTGAAGATGGAGCGGCCCGGTTTGGAATTGGCCTCAAACATCCACACCTGGCCGCGGGTATCAATGCCGATATCCAGCCCAAGTTCGCCCAGTTCCGTTCCCTTGGCCTGCTCGATGGCGGTCGCCAGCCGGATCGCGGCTTCCTTGATGCGGTCACTCATGATTTGTTCGTGTCTGCCAAACAGATGGCGCAGCAGTTCGTCACCCGGGATCACGGTTCCGCCGGTGCGGACATGCGTGGTTACGCTGCCGGAACCCGCCACCTTGGCTGCCGTGCAGGAGACGACCCACTGATTTTGCTGGTTTTTGTGCAAGTGGACGCGGAAGTCAAACGGTCGTCCGTTGAACGTAAGCAGGGGGATGCCTTGCTGGGCCAGGTAGGCACTGACCCGGCGCGTGCGAAACAGATGCTGGTAGAGGGAAGAGAGTTTGGCGAAGGTGCGTTTGACGTTCCCGGCACTGGTATGGTAGTAAGCCTCATACCCTTTTCCCGGAGCGCGGACGACCTTGATGATTCCGTATCCCAGGCTGCCGTTTTTCGGTTTCAGGTAAATGGTGGGGTATTTCCGCAGCAGATTGCGGATGGTTTGCAGAGAGGGGGAGGAGTACGTCTCCGGGATGTACTGGTTGACCTCGGGATTGGGGGACAGCATCTGATAGACGTTCCATTTGTTGAAGAAGCCCTGGTTGAAAACGGGCGTGTGCGGAAAGTGGGCCAGCCTGTATTTGAACTCCCGCACCGCTTCGTGCTTCTCGGCCGAACGGGAGGGAATCCGGTCGTAGACGACGTCAGGCATGGCCGTGGTCAGTTTGCGCCAGACGTATCCGCCCTTCTTGGTGCGGCGCAAAAACCAGGCGTCTACCGTGTGGTTGTTCCAGTCGACGTCATGGGGAGAGAAAATGAAGTAGAAAACGCCCTTTCCTTCCTGCGCCTGCAGCAGCTTGTAAAAAAACGAGGTGCGCGGTCCGATGGGGTTGCGCGGGTCTTTTCGCAGGCCGGTCGTGACGATTCCGATGGAGGGCCCAATGCGCAGGGCGTCTCCTTCCCGCTTGATGTTGACGAGACCGGCGTGGGGAATCCCCAGTTCCTGGCGCAGCAAGCTTGTCACCTTGATGACGTTGCTGTCCGGATTGCGCCGATCCTGCAGAACGGTGGCCGCCATTTCCTTTTTTCCCAACATCACCGTGATCTTTTGATTGGAACGGAGCTCCAACTTTTGAAACAGATTTGCCGGCAGAACGATTCCGCAAACATCGGGGTGAGAAAGAAAGCGTAATCGCACTCGAGTCGTTTCCATGCTTAGTAACCTCCTACACGCGCTTTCATGAGATAGTCGGCGTAACGAATGGGCTGGGTAATGGAACGCAGACGCGCCTGATGGTCGTCAATCATGCGAAAGACAGTTCTGCCCGGCCGGCTGTTTACTTCGATGAGCCACACCTTGCCGTCGAGATCGATTCCGACGTCAATTCCCAGTTCTACCAGTCTGCCGTGCGACTCCTCCAAAAACAGGGGAAGTTCGCTGACCAGTGTGTGGATTTGCTGCTCGATGCGGTTTTGGAGCGATGGCGGGAAATGCCGGGAGAGAAAGGGGGAGAGGGGGACGGCTCTTCCGCCTCCGTGCAGGTTGGAGGTAATGCTGTGCCTGTTGCCGAGACGGACCGCCATGCCTGTCGTCTCCCATTGGCCCATGCCGTTTTTTTGCACCAGGACGCGCACGTCGTAGGGAACGCCGTCCGCGGTGTGCAGATGCAGGTAGGGCTGAACCAGGAATTTTCGCCCGCTGGTGAAAGAGCGCAGAAAGAGATTCAGCCCTGCCTGCCCTTTGACCCGTCGGCGAAACGGCTTGTTTTCCCGGTTGCGCCCCAAAATCTCGTATCCCCCGCCAGCGGGGCGAATCCGGGCAACCCCGATTCCGTGCGTCCCGGCCATCGGCTTGATCACGGCAGCACCAAAGGTTTTCAGGACCTGTTGAAGCGAAGATTTGCTCAGCAATTCGGTCGGGGGAAGGAAGGGAGCGAGCTTTGGCGATTGGATCAGCATCTGGTGCACCTGCCATTTGCCGGACAGGCCGTGACCCAAAAAAGTGATCTTCGGGTCTTTTTGCAACTTTTCCACGAATGGTTTATAGTGGCGGTAAGACGGGCCTACGAAGCAACGGTCGTAGACCAAATCGGGAAGCGGGAACGTGCCGCTTGCCCAGATGCCATTCCTGTATTCAAAGCCTCTTACGGTTCTCGCGGCAAAATCGACAGTGCGCGGAGAAAAGACGAAGACGCGAAAACCTCGTTTGCGCCCGTATTCCGTCAATTTCCGGTAAAACCCTTTATCTGCAAAACGGGAGCCCTGGCATCGCGTCATGATGCCCAGGCTTAGCTGCTTTGCCGGCATACCATTCACCCTCGTCTGGATTTCTTTCGCGTGTTGCCGTTAACGTCCGTTTGCGATGAAGGATGAAAAGAGACAAGGAAACGAATCATTTTATTGCTTTTCAGCCCGGCGGGTGAGTCGGGTCCCTATCGCTTTGGCTTTTTTCTGGCAGCGCGGGGGAAGCCGCACAGCCAGGAGGCGTAGTCAAACATGCGGATCACGGAGGGACGGGCTTTTCGCGTCGCTTCCGGCGCTCCGGATGGATTGGGAACAGCGTTGGCCGTCTTGGAAGGCTTGCTGTTCACCTCCAGCAGCCAGACATGTCCGTATACATCCACTCCCAGATCGATGCCAAATTCCGCATAGTGTCCGGGCAGTGCCTGATCGAGCAATACGGACAGCTTCAAGGCGACGCTTTTCAACTTTTGCGGGGAGGGGCGGATGTTCCCGTGCCACGGTCCGCAGAGACGCAAGGCCTGCAGCGGAGCCAGCATGGAACCGCCGCGGGAGACGTTGGAGACTATCCGGTTCTGTCCGATCCGGGCGACCATGGACGTGACGGCCCATTCGCCTGCCCGGTTTTTTTGCACCAGCACGCGGAAGTCTGCAGGTCTGCCCTGCAGGCCGATCAACGGCAAGCCCTGCTGCAGCAGATAGGATTTTCCGTTGGTGAGTTTCTGCAAATAGCGGTGCAGAGCGGGCAAACTGGCAAATTGTCTGCGGGCACCGCCGGGTCTGGCCGCTTCGTAGCCGTTCTGGTTGCGGCGAAGCCGGATGATGCCCCGTCCCATGCTTCCGTTGGACGGTTTTGCGTAGACGGAACGGTAACGGGAAAGCATTTCGCCAAGCTGTTCTTCGCCCTGGTAGCGCATCATGCCGGGGAGGTGGGCTTGCGCCCCTTCCTGGTTTTCCAGAGCGGAATGGACGTCCCACTTGTTCAGGAACTGTTCATTGAAGAAGGAAATATTGGCGTTCTTGCAGCGCTGAACCCAGGCCGCCATCCATTCGCTGCGCTCCCGGCGGCGGGAAACCAGTCTGTTGTATATGCATTGGGGCAGAGGCAGCAGTTTCTCTCTCCACAGATCGCCCCTGCGCACCAGGCCGCGTACGAGCCCAGCGTCCCAGTTGACATCCTGCAGCCGGAAGGCACAGACGATCCCGCCTCGCTTCCGGCAGACGTCAGCCGTTTCGTTGAAAAAGGGAGTAAGCGGGCCAAACGGGGAACGCGGATATTGGGCATTGTAGGAAGAGATCAGGATTCCCAGGTACGGGCCGAACACCAGCGTTTGCCGGTTTGCCTGATAGGTTGCGCGGAGAGGCAAACCGGCAGGCAAATGCAGGGAGTCCAGCAGAGATTTGCGCAGCAGGCACTGGCTGCTTCGATTGCTTCCGGTGATGCGGGCGCGTACGGTTTTATTCCCGAACTGCACGGTAAGTGTCGTAGGGGTGAGTTTCCATTTGCGCATGTGTCCCCGGGGCAGGTACAGGTCAACTTCCGATTCTGGCTGAAATGGGTAGACGACAGTTGGCACGTGAGACATGGTGATCCCCTTCCCATCATGCATGAAGTTAGTCTATGGTATGAGCAGCCATTTGGTTTGGTGCCATGCTGAGAAGAGAGGTTAAGCGAATTTATGAACAGTTGGATGTTGCTGGTGAATGTTTTGGTCGGTTCCGCCATTGGCGGCATTACCAACGAATTGGCGATCCGCATGCTTTTCCGTCCGCTTCGCCCCTGGCGCATCGGCAACTGGCGCGTTCCCTTCACCCCGGGCCTGATCCCCGCCAGACGGGATGAAATCGCAAGACAAATGGGCAAACTGGTGGCCGAGCATTTGCTGACCACCGAGGGAATCAAAAAGGCGATCGCCCAAGGGGAACTGGAGCAGAACCTGACCAGGTGGCTGGAGAATGCAACCGAACATTTGCTGTCCGGTGAGCACACCCTGCGCCAGATCCTGCAGGCGGCCGTCCCCGGGGTTTTGGACGGAAACGGGAACTGGAGCGAAGCTGTCCGCAATCCGGTCGCCCTGCGC
>Ga0207865_102664_pt1 | contig 9945 bp, 11 predicted proteins | sample HigsolmetaAR204D_FD_184836 | JGI IMG/M metagenome (GOLD analysis project Ga0207865, IMG submission 184836) | Ionic liquid and high solid enriched microbial communities from the Joint BioEnergy Institute, USA - AR20-4-D (SPAdes) (version 2) ...
CTGCAAGTACGCCCAAAAAAGGACAAACAGAATATTTGTAAACCAAAGATACAAAATACCCCAATTTATTTGGGTTTCTTTTAAAACTCTTTTTAATAAAAATCTAATTTTGCAAAACTCTCACACAATAATACAAATATTTATTTTAAGAATGCAAAAAATTAAAAAAAAGAGGCTTATGATATTATCATCTTATGCAGTAGAGCCGACTTCCATTTACTTCTATAAATGCATATAGAGCAGCGGATACGGATTCCCTAGTTCATCAATATCAGGAATAGCAGTTTTACTATTACTTAAATTTCCTAAAGACATCATCCGAGTGACAATATAATAACTCTTCTTTGAAACTGCTAACTGTGCTTTTTAGCCAAACTAGAATGTATTTTACCTTCACTATTCTTTTCACAACCCATTTGGGTTCGATGGGTATATCATTCAAAGGTTTCCCAATGGAATATCTAGTTGCTCTTTTAATTCTTATTCGTAAGTTGATTGATTTGGCACTTTTTCTACCTGTTCAGCTAACTAAACATCTCGTTCATCTTTTGTTTTACATCCAAGATTTTTAGTTTCTTTATTGATGGACTAGAAGCATCACGCGTTTCAAAATGGCTCGCATAAATGCGACATGTTCATCCTCTAGAAAACTTTCAAGAATAGCCGTTTCTTTGAGTATATCATTCATTTTGTCTAAGACATCTGATTCATTAATCACTTGAATGATATGTGAATAGGATGTTTCTTATGGCATTTTGGAATTTCATTCGTCTATTAAATTCTTTTGCCTTTTCTTTTGTAAATTCATAAGAAAAGTGTTCTTCTTTGTTTTCATCATTTTTGTAATATATACATGACCTCTATTAATAATATACCTTTAGACCTCCAAGATTATTGAGTGCATTTTGAATATGAGTATATATGGTATAACCATTAGAATTATCCTTGCCTTTATGAATTCCAACGATTAGATAATTTGTTGCATTCGTTGTGATAACCGGTGCACCACTATCACCACCAGCAGAACTATAACTTGCTTTTCTTAAATCTTTCCACCATTGTGTAAGATCATATACTGAGTAGTTTTTATCTAATAGTTCGCCACAACTAAAACCAGTTGTTGCACCAGCTTTACATACAATATCGCCTACGGTTTCTCCAGATAAACTCTGCACACCTGAAATCTTTATATCTGATGGTTTATGTGCATAAATATATTTTCCCTTTCTTCCACTATCCATAGAAATAATTGCTGCATCGGTGTTTCCAGAATATATTCTTGAAACCATAGTACCAATATCTTTCCCACCTTGAGTCCACTTAACCCCTACTTTTGAGCAATGTCCAGCAGTTAAAAGATAATACTTATTTTTACTATCATAAACAGTTACATTAGATGTACATGAATCCTTATTTTCACTTACAATTCTAAGTCCGCCTTGTAAAGTGTAATAATAATCTGTACGTGAATCATTTTGTAAAGGTGATACTTTTATAACATCAATTCGTTTTTCTCCATATAAATTCTTAAGAGTATTTGTTACATATGAATTGTTATCTTCTACTCCAATTACTAATTTATTAAATTTCATATTAAGTGTTATATCTAAAATTTTTATATTTTGATTTAATAAATTTCCACTTTCTTCAATAATTTTGTCACGTAATTCCTCTAATTCAATTAGTGAGTTTTCAACAAAAATAAATTCAACATTTTCAGATTCCGTTGTTAATTCATTAATCTCTTTTTTTATTTTTTCAGTTTTGGAGTACCTACTGTAATTCCCAAAATTAGTTTTCCGTTATTTTTCTGATCAATGTAAAATGAACCAATGTTATTCTCATTAATTTTTTCAAAGACCTTCTGCTTAATCTTCGGTACTTCATCTTTTTGGAATTTCATTCGTCTATCAAATTCTTTTGCTTCTTCTTTTGTAAATCCATAAGAAAAGCGTTCTTCTTTGTTTTCATCATTTAAAATTGATAATACATGATTTCTATTTATATCAAATCCAAGGGTTTTCCTTAATTTAATGTTTTTCTCCAATTCCATTTGAGTCGGATTTCTATTAATCTCGGAAGCCATTACAAAAGATGTACTAGTGAAAAAAAGAAAAAAAGTAACAAAAAAAACTAGTAAATGATTAATTAATCTTATCTCAAATACCTCCCTTTTTTTACCTAAATCGTATAATATTGGTATATAGAAATCAACAAAAAATTTGAAAATAGGGTGATTAAATGAAAAAAAAATTTTATTTAATTATCATTATATTTTTTATTTTATTTTCTAGTAAGCTTCTTCATAAGGAATATGTATATTTAGGTGAAGAGAATGGGGTTTTAGTTGAAGTAAAAATTAATAATTATTTACTATTTATCACCACATTTCAAACAAGAATTTATAATCAAACCGATGATGAAATTAGGGTGGCTAAGCCTATCACAAAATTATATATTAGTTCTGGAATTAACGTACCGAGCGGAATCCAAAATGATGTAATTAGATATGTGACAGTGAAACCAAATAGTAAAATAAATGGAAAAATCCATTTGAAGCTGATTTATCCGAAAAATAGACATTTTGCAACAAGTGTTAGTTATCAAATAAATAGTGAAGGATATACAATTCATATTGCTGATAAAATAAAATAATCAAGTGATGGAACTTTTCAGACACACCTTTCAAAAAGAAAGATCTTGGAGGAAGTGAAACATAAGAAAAGCCTCTACCCGATTACAATGTAGATGCCTATTTTTTATTACGTCAAATAAAATTATTAATTACTATTCTTAATAAACGTTGCTACTATAATCTAATAATAGAATAATGCCATTTGCACATCCGAAAATAAAGTTCATTTTTCTATCATTATTTAAGTTTAATTTAAAAGTTTCCACTGTTGTTGGATATCCTTTTCCTAACAATATCTTTTCGAATATGGCCTTTAAAACGAAATAGCGCTTCCCTTTATTCTTCAAGGAAAGAGCCATTTTCATCAACTTTTATTATTGGTTCATCTTGATTTGGTTGGCGGACTAAACACACAGTACCAGCGATTAATAATAAAATACCTTGAATCGAAATAAATCCGGAAATCACACCAGAAATAATAAAGAGAATTCCAGCCAGTTTGCTGTTACTCTTTAATTTAACGAGGGCAATAATCGTAAGAACAATTGCAATAATTGTTAGTATCCCAATAAACCAACTGAATCCACTAAACCATGCCAAGAAATCATTTGCAAACTGAAGATCTAGATCCGCTTCAGTAAAACCGGCTGAATATAACGCATCTTCTAATTCTCTTTCAAACATTGGATCATCTGCAATCCCATTTAAAAAAAATAACATAAAAAAAATCGGAACTGCCGATAAAATGTTAATTATCAGCCCGATAATCCCTAATACTTTTTCTACCGTTCTATTCATATTTATTCCTCCATTAATATACTGATTGAAAAGGTATGGTGCAGTTGATTGAATTGTAAACAACGTATTCAGTATAGGTAACAATTATGAAGAGAAAGGAAGAGAGGATCTGAAGATTTTCTTAACAACTATTTAATGCAAGATAAGGAATCTCATTTTGCCTTATTTTTTACTTTAAAATCATCTGAAATGCACACTCAACGTGATGCGTTTCTTTTTCAAAAATCCATTTCCATCATTAGTGGGAGAAAGATGTAAAAATTTAAACCGGTACTTTCTTAAACATCACCTCTTATTTATATCTATTTATTGATAATGTTACATTATTTAGAATTAAATGTAAAAAATTTGGTTATCTTCTATAATTAGTTTTTTTATTTATTTTGAGGAAACTATCAATCTACGAAAATCTATAAGAAATATACTTACAAAGTGTATGTCGAATAATAGCAAATGTAAAATAAGCAAAAATAAAAGTTTGAAGGAAAAGATTTCCTTCCAAGCTAATTTTTATTTGGAAAAGTCATATTATAAAATACTGAAAAAACTATTTTATAGCTTTATTATGTTATAGTATTTTATTTGATTATTTTATATTTTTTTATAAAGTATACTTACAATTAAAATAGCTATGCAGCCAATAAAAATTAGAAAAGAAAAAATAATAGTTAGAGTGTCTCCTCCCCAATTAGCAAATATTATATATAGTTGAATTAATGCCAGCAGAATAAAAGCTAAATTAGAAGGAATCACGGGCTTTCTCATTTTATCCTCCTCATCTTAAGTACATGCCCTAATAATATTCGCTATGCCAAAAAAGTCTAAAAATGCATTACGAAGATCACTTGGTATGTTCTATAATTCCAACTTTTTAACAGTTTATATCGATTATAAATTTCTTTTACAGTTTTTTCAATACCACCAAGATTAACCAAAAGATAGACGTTTTAAAAAATAGAAAAAGAAAATTCATTAACCTATTAGCGGATGAAATCATCACTCGTGATGACTATCATGAGAGTGTTGAAGCAATAAATTTGGAATTAAATGAATTAATAAAACAAAAAAATGAACTAATGGAAAGTGAAAATACTATTGAAATCCTTGAGAAGTTAAAAAAGGAATTACTTCAGTTCTTAAACTTTGATGAATTAACTGAGGATATGCTTCATCGTCTGATTGATCGAATCGAAGTAAAAGCGGACGGTTCACCGATTATTTACTATCGATTTTCTACACCAAAAATTGAATAAGGCAAGATAAGGAAACTCATCTTGCCTTATTTTTATTTTAATATTAACTGCGTTACACACTCCACATGCAACGAGCGGGGTGGATTGATGTCTTTTACATTGTCGGTAGTCGGAAACAAGTCAAAGGCACTTTTTGCACTATCGGTAGGCGGGAACATATCGACATATATAATTATAACGCCAACTACTAGATTTGTAATTGGCGTTATAATTATTATGACTTTAGTTTTGCTTTTAACTCTTTTATTTTTGTTTCTATTGTTGATATTACTTTTTTAAATTCCTCATCACTCTTACCTGTAGGATCATCCAACCCCCAATCTTCCCTGTGTTTACATGGAAGGTAAGGGCATTCCACATTACACCCCATTGTAATAACAATATCTACTGGAGGTAGTTCATCAAGCAACTTTGAATGTTGAGTTTTCTCCATATCTATATCATAAAGCTCTTTCATTAGGCGCACAGCATCCTGGTTAATTTGATGTTTTGTTTCTGTGCCAGCAGAGTAGCTTTCAAATATATCTCCTGCAAAGTGCTTACCAAGTGCCTCGGCTATTTGGCTTCGACATGAATTATGAACACATATAAATGCGACCTTTAGTTTATTACTCATTAAGTATTACCTCCTTTCTAGCTTTTTTCTGGAAACCAGTGCCTTGTATTATTCGCTATCTTTACTAATATCAACATAACAGGCACTTCTGTTAGAACCCCTACAATGGTAGCAAGTGCAGCTGGGCTTTGTGTTCCAAACAATGCAATCGCAACGGCAACTGCCAGTTCAAAAAAGTTAGAGGCACCAATCATACCAGCAGGCGCTGCTATCTCATGAGGTAGTTTTATAACCTTACTTGCTAGATATGCAATGAAAAAGATTAGGAAAGTCTGAATAATTAATGGTATAGCAATTAAAACAATATGAAGTGGATTGTTCAGAATTACATCGCCCTGGAATGAAAAGATTATTATTAATGTTAGCAATAGACCTATGGTAGTGATATTCCCAAACTTCGGTATAAAACTCTTTTCAAAGTAATCGAGTCCTCGCTTTTTTGTGATGTAATTACGGGTAATTATACCACCAGCCAGCGGGATAACAACAAACAATACTACAGATAAAACAAGAGTGTCCCAGGGTATGGTTACACCGCCCACACCTAGAAGAAACGCAACTATGGGCGTGAAAGCTATGAGAATTATAAGATCATTTGTTGCTACTTGCACGACGGTATAAGCCGCATTGCCTTTAGTCAAATAACTCCATACAAATACCATCGCTGTACACGGTGCCGCTCCAAGAAGTATTGCTCCCGCAAGATAGTCTTGTGCCAATTCTGCCGGAATTAGAGATTTAAAAATTACAAAGAAAAACAGCCATGCAATGCCGAACATGGTAAAAGGCTTTATCAGCCAGTTAGTTATCCATGTAACAAAAAGCCCCTTAGGATTTTTTCCTACATTTCTAATACTTTGAAAATCTACTTTTAGCATCATTGGATATATCATAAGCCAGATTAAAATCGCCATAGGTATTGAAACATTTGCATATTCAAAACGTCCTAAAAACGCTGGGATTCCGGGTAAAAACTTTCCAATCAATACCCCTGCAAACATACATAAAATAACCCATACGGTTAAGTACTTTTCAAAAAATCCAATTCCACTATTACGTTCCTTACTCATGTAAATCAATCCCCCTTTCTTTCTAAGCTATCAAAAAATGTAATTAAGTTTTGTGGGATTTCATATTTCTCATTTGTCAAGGGGATTGAACTATGGCCATCATAAACTTCTTTCAAAATTGCGTTAATAATCATGGATTTTGGTGGTTCCGTATACTCTATACCATCCTGCACCCAAACTCTGCAATCCACAGAGTCACCACATAGATCTCCACATTCTTTGCAGGAAGATTCCTTAACCTCAAGAGCAATATCCCTGCCATTTACACGAATGGTTGGAGAACTTAAAAAATGGTGTTCAATGGCTAACTCCCTTGAATTTATATTAATCTTATTCACCACTATATCAAACCCTGCCGTTCTTAATACCGTTGATACTTCATTAACTGCATCCTCAAGATTAGTTTCAGTTCCTTGACACCTCTTACATACACTCAGATCAAGATAAAGAAAATCTATTATAATCTGCCTTTTTTTCTGTTCTTGTCCGCAGCAGCCACTGCCACAAGAGCAACAGCCAGCATCACTTTTATTCATCACTTTTACTACCTCCAGAAAAGTTCACTATATTTTCAATTGATGCATCCTGAAACCAGGGGATTGCAACAAAGTTATCAGAACTTATTTGCTTAACTTTTTCCAGCCATTGCTTTTCAGCATCAGCGCGAGCTATTAACATACTATTTTTAGTATTCGTCAATGAAAGGCACTGATTAACCACCCACCATTTGTTATTAATTCCCGCTCTATTCAGGTCATCACCCAGTCTCTGAGCTTCAAATACCGGTGTTGCTTCAGGTAATGTAACAATAATAACCTCTGTTTGTTTCTCATCCCGAAGTCTTGGAAGTAATCTTTGAACAGATATTGGCGTTTCACCTTTTGTTCTCTGAACCTCTTTATGATAACTCTGTGTAGAATCAAGCAACAGAAGCGTGTGACCCGTTGGTGCAGTATCAATTATTACAACTTCGTTTTCAGCCTTGTCAACAATCTCAGCAAATGCTCTAAATACTGCAATCTCCTGTGTGCATGGAGAGCGTAAATCCTCTTCAACATAAGCAACATCATCTTCGCTCATTGTTTCACGAGCCTTACTTAATACCTCATTTTGATATCGCAATAGTTCCTGCTTTTCATCTATTTTACTTAGCTTAATATTTTCAGTATCTTCAACCACATATTTGAGATGATTAGCTGGGTCTGTAGATGTTAAATGTACCTTAACACCCTTTCTAGCAAGAGCCACTGCAATGGTTGCAGCAATAGTTGTTTTTCCAACACCGCCTTTGCCCATTGTAAATATCACTTTTTTACCTGCCCTATAAATATCTTCAATCAGAACATCTAGGTTTCTTAAATTTAAGGATTTGCTATAAATACTATTTTTTGTGTATTCGTCACTATATAAAAATGTTCTAATATTATCAATACCTACAACGTTATAGGAACGAAGTGGTATAGTGAAAATCTTAAACTTTTTTAAACCCTGTGGCATATTTTCCAAAGCCTTTTGCTGCTTATCTAACATTTTAATCGAAACATCGTCAGTTGCTTCACTCAGTATACCATTGATAACTAAAACCTGATTGTTTATCCCTAGCTCACTAAGCTCATGGCTTGAACGTTCAGCTTCAATCAAAGGAGTTTCCTCCGGCCTTGATACCAATATCAAAGTTGTTTTATCTTTATCTGCAAGGTTTTCAACCGCATTCTTATACATATCCTTTTTATCTTGAAGTCCAGCGAGCTGACCTAAACATGACGCCCCATGTGTACTTTCACTGATAAAATTACTCCACGCTGATGGTAATTGCAGCATACGAAGTGTGTGCCCTGTCGGAGCAGTATCAAAAATAATATAATCGTATTTATTCTCTGTGGATTTATCAGTGATGAAGTTCGAAAACTGGTCAAAAGCGGCAATTTCAACTGTACATGAACCTGAGAGTTGTTCCTCCATATTTACAATTACACTATCCGGCAACTTCCCCCTATATGGAGCAATAACCGATTCCCTATACTCTCTGGCAGCTTCCTCTGGGTTAAGATTCGCCACAACTAAACCCGGCACTCCATCAATCGGCACACCTTTGCCATCAAGCTCAGTATTAAAAACATCCTGCAAATTGGATGCAGGATCAGTGCTTATAAGGAGAACACTTTTTCCATTATCAGCTAAATTTACTGCCACAGCACAAGCGGTTGAGGTTTTACCTACACCACCCTTTCCTGTGAAAAACATATACTTAGTCAGATTTATCCCATCTAAACTAAATGGCTCATAATTATTCTTTAACATCTTAACAGCACCCCTTTGGTCCGCAGCAGCCGCTCTTCTTTTGAGGTTTTGTGCTTATTTCCACCCCTAACCATTCTGAAAACTCTTCGTTTGTTGGGTAGCTTTTGGTTTTTACAATTTCACCATCTGCCAGTGTTACAGGAAGAATATCTGCTCCTTCCTTTTGTAGAATTTCACTTATAACTTTATTGGAGATAAAATCCTGAGGTTCACTTGACAAACCATGCCTTTTTATAATAATCCCTTTTTCTTTAAGCGAATTAATAACAGTTGCTACTCTTAACAGCTCTGGGTCAATAGATGGTCCACAAACTCCTGTCGAGCAACACATTGCTGGGTCAAAAATCTCAATATTTTTCATTACTAAATCCTCCTTAACAACATTGATTATCAGATTTTTTATTTTTGCTCTTTTTACAAATACAATCTTCTTTATCGTTTGTTATGCATGTAAAGAAAGCTATAACCTCATCCGTTTTTTCCTTGTTTAATGTATATCTCATCCAAGCCCCATCACGTACTGCATTTACAAGACCGCTTTCAGATAATATCTTCATATGATAACTAAGAGTGGATTGAGAAATACTGAATTCTTCTAATATATCGCATGCGCACATTTCTCCACACGATAGCATATCTATAATCTTTAACCGTGTTTCATCTGACATAGCCTTAATTGCAGGAACATAATCTGCATATGAATGTTTCATAAAATTACCTCCTATATATTCATATGTATCAATGACATCGAATGTTCTCGATATCTTATAACAAGAATATCAGGCATATCGATAGTTGTCAATATGGTTTTATAATAAGTTAACGACAAAAAGCGCCGACTAAGATGCCACTGCACCTCAATCGGCGGTCAAATTCGTTTTATTTTTCTATATCAATTTCTATACCAGATTTAAATTCAATAGTTAGTTTATCATCATAGACCGTTATTTTCTCTATAAGTCTCCTTACTAGTTGCTCATCATACTCCTCAAGGAGGATGGATTGTTCATTAATGAATTTTTCCATATCTTCTAGCCTTTGCTTGGAGCCTTTTTTGCCAGCTTCTTCTGCTAAAGCCTTATGCCTTTCCTCTCTGAGCCTGTAAATCTCATCGGCTATATCGTTATAATCTTCTTTGGAATTGGCCAGCCTCAAAAGATCTTTTTGTAATTCCTCTAGCTTTTTATCTATCTCGGCAACAATAGTATTGTCCGTTTCACTTATCACTGTTTCTATATTTTCCTTTAAGGTAAGCAAAAAGCCATCCTTTTG
>Ga0207865_102670_pt1 | contig 9934 bp, 8 predicted proteins | sample HigsolmetaAR204D_FD_184836 | JGI IMG/M metagenome (GOLD analysis project Ga0207865, IMG submission 184836) | Ionic liquid and high solid enriched microbial communities from the Joint BioEnergy Institute, USA - AR20-4-D (SPAdes) (version 2) ...
TAGCGGTTTGTCACCAGGTAGAAGCTGGAGCCGATTTTGCGCGACGACAGGTAATTTCCCTCCACATCCAGTTCCCGCAGCAGACGCGGCTGCCTTTTGTCTGCAATGTCGTACACCAGCACCTTGACCGTGTGCAGGTTTTCGTAGGGCATCACGTTGGCTTTCGCGGCGTCGGATGCGGCGAAGTAATCCGCAAAGGAATCCCCGATGACGACCATCCGTTTCTCATCCACGAACATCTCCAGGGGTTGGAATTTTCCTGGATCATAGGAAATGCGGCTGACAACTTCCATGCTGTTGGCTGGGTAGATTTGCGCAATGCGGATTTCCTGCGAAGTCGTTTGATAGAGGTATGTGCCGTCCGTTTTGACAATGTCCGCTTCGTCCACGCCCTGTACCTGCAGGTTGGTGGTGGAGTATGCGGGAGCGCTTGGCGCCTGGCCGGAAGCAGGTGCAGACGCATCCATTTCGGCGAAGGCGTAAAATACACGGTTGCTATTCTTCATGCGCTCCTGTTTCAGCAGGTTCTGCAGGTTGGCAAAGGAACCGACCACCGGCAGTTCCGCAGATTGGGTTGCATTTGTGTTTGCGCTCTTTTCCGTACTGTTGCCGTCTGTGGCAGGAAGCAAAAACGGAATGGCGGCGATGATCAGTACGGAAGCCAGAAACGGGACAATTCTCTTCTTCAAGGCGATCCCCCTCATCGAAACGCGTTATTTCCTTGATTTGGTTTGCTATTAGGACGTTGATGGGGAGGAATTGTTTCACAATTGCGCTCTCAGATTCTCGGGACAGTTGCGGGACAGTGGCAATTGCCTGTGTTATAATATTGGCGGTTTCGAATACCACAACTTACATAACGCTAAAAGGAGGGGCGTCAGGATGGAAAAGTTGAAACAAAGCATCCTCGAACTGATTACGGAGACATCCACCAATTTGCCGCCTGATGTGCGTCGCGCCATCAATCAGGCAAAGTTAAAAGAAGATTCCGGCACCCGCGCTGCGATTTCCCTGTCCACCATCGCCCAAAACATCGTGATGGCGGAAGAAAACGTATCACCGATTTGCCAGGATACGGGAATGCCGACTTTTGAGATCAAGACACCGGTGGGCGTCAACCAGTTGATTATCAAAAAGGCGATTCACGATGCGATTGACGAAGCGACAAGAACGGGTAAATTGCGTTCCAATTCCGTCGATTCGATCACCGGGAAAAACAGCGGGAACAACCTCGGACCGGGCACGCCTGTCATCCACTTTGAGCAATGGGAAGAGGATGAGATCGAAATCAAGCTGATCCTCAAAGGAGGCGGCTGCGAAAACAAAAACATCCAATACTCGCTTCCCTGTGAGCTGGAAGGGCTGGGCAAGGCCGGCCGCAACCTGGACGGGGTTCGCAAGTGCATTTTGCATGCGGTCTACCAGGCGCAGGGACAAGGCTGCAGCGCCGGGTTTATCGGTGTGGGCATCGGCGGCGACCGCACTTCCGGTTACGCCTTGGCCAAGCACCAACTGTTCCGCAAGGTGGACGATGTCAATCCCGATCCGGAATTGGCCAAATTGGAAGCCTACATCATGGAGGCGGCCAACCAACTGGGCATCGGGACCATGGGCTTCGGCGGCACCACAACCCTGCTCGGCTGCAAAATCGGGGCAGAAAACCGTCTGCCCGCCAGCTTTTTCGTCTCTGTCGCCTACAACTGCTGGGCTTTCCGCCGCCAGGGCGTGCGTCTGAATGCGGAAACCGGGGAAATCATCCGTTACCTCTACAAGGACGAGGAGGTAAAGATGGACCTGAGTCCGGCGTCAGCGGCCAGTGAATCGGCTGAGCGTCGAGAAGTGGTGCTGCAGGCGCCGATTACGGAAGAGCAAATCCGCAGCCTGAAGGTAGGCGACGTGGTGATTATCAACGGAGAAATTCATACAGGCCGAGACGCCCTGCACAGCTACCTGATGGATCACGACTGTCCGATCGACTTGAACGGCGGCGTGATTTACCACTGCGGACCGGTCATGCTGAAGGACGAAGCGGGAGAATGGCATGTGAAGGCTGCAGGTCCGACCACCTCCATTCGCGAGGAGCCGTATCAGGGAGATATCATCAAGAAGTTCGGCATTCGCGCCGTCATCGGAAAAGGCGGCATGGGTCCGAAAACACTGAAAGCGCTGAAAGAGCACGGAGCCGTCTACCTCAACGCCATCGGCGGAGCTGCCCAATACTATGCGGAGTGCATCGAGAAGGTGGAAGGCGTGGACTTTCTGGAATTCGGCATTCCGGAGGCGATGTGGCATCTCCGCGTGAAAGGGTTTGCCGCCATCGTCACCATGGATGCGCACGGAAACAGCCTGCACGCTGATGTGGAGAAATCCTCCCTGGAGAAATTGGCGCAATTTGCCGAACCTGTATTCTAATCAATATTTCCGAAAAACACTTTGCCGGTTTTGGCTGGCAAGGTGTTTTTTTCATGGAAGTTGCACATGACAGGCAACCGTCGGCAACGGCGCTTGCCCCGGTCATTCGCCCATTTTCCGCGAAAAATGGGTATTGGTTTATTTCCGCATTGGGCAGGTGGGCATAGACTGATCGCATAGCACAAACATGGAGGAGGAGAAAGAGTGAACTACATCGTACGCGCTGGTGACACTTTAAGCAGCATCGCGGCCCGATTTGGCGTCTCCGTGCAGGATTTGATCAATGCCAACAACATTGCCTATCCCTATTACATCTACGTCGGTCAGGTTCTGTATATCCCGGTCAGAACCACCCAAGCGCCAAGCAGCGATTTTGAACGCAGGTTGGAGCGACTGGAAGACCGGGTCGATACGCTGCGGGAAGATTATACAAAGGTTGACGACAGGGTGGACGCTTTGCGGGACAGAATCCAGCGTCTGGAAAACCGCGTAAATCGATTGGAAAACGAAATTTCGAGCATCCGTCCGCGCCCCACGCCGCGCCCCACGGCCACACCCCGCCCGACAGCCACACCCCGTCCAACAGCCACGCCCCGTCCGACGACACCGCCTCGGCGAACCTGAAAGCTGGTGTCCGAGAACTTCCGGAACCTGAGAGACCCGGGCATGTTGCCTGATCCTGAAAAAGGAAAGGCCGTGTTTCGGTTTGCCACACCGTTGTTTCTTTACGGCGGAGAAAGAACGGAAGCGCATTCCTGTTTTTGCCGGCTGCTCCAGCCATTTTTGCGCTCCCAGACATAAGGAACCGCGGAAAAATGGGCTTCTGTCGGGTTTCTCCCTGTTTTCCCCTCAACTCTCTTTTGCATAGGGTGTTAGGAGAAAGACTGAGGAGGGGGTGCGGACATGTTCGGGCTGAATGGAAAAAACGTACGGCATCATTTTCTCGGTGTATACGGAAAAGTCGTGCAAATTCGCGAACTGATCGAAGTCCTGGATCAGGTGTTTGACTCGTTCCACAAGGTAAATGTAATCAGCCGAACCATGCTGGGACCGCGAAAGGCTAGCGCGAAAAAGCTGAATCGCCTGCGTTGAGCCCTCCGCAGTTGCAAGCAGGAGGCGCGCGATTGGAAACATTCCGGACGAAAGGACGCAAGACTGCAAGGGAAGCGTCCTTTTTGTTGTGCCGACAGGACGTTGAAACGCTTTCGCCGCTTCTTTCGTATACCATACTGGGCAATTTTTGCGGAACGGGATGGCCATTGGCGTCTGCGGACGGCTGTTGCTACGGCGGTTGCCCTGTTATACTGAAAGAAGCCATTCATGCCGTTGTGCAAAAAAGCTCCTTCAATCTCACACGCAATCGCTCTCGACACCGGCACGGGAAGGAGAATCGGAAAACGCGATGATTATGGGGATGTCTTTTGGACGGGGCGTGCTGTTTCACGATCGGGAAGTCCTCGCTTGCGCCGAGGTGAAAGACGGAGTGATCCACGTCTGGGCAGAGAAAATGACGTTGAAAACGATTGGCAAAATGTGGTGCCGGATCCTTTTTTCCTTTCCGTGGTATTACCAGTTGTTTCATTTGTTTCTCGCCTGCTATGCGGTCTTCGCCTTTTTGCAGCCGGAACGGGCGTGGATCAATCCGGCGTGGATCGCTGTTTATCTCGCGGGCTTCCACTTCGTGTTTCCGCGGCAGATGAAAAAGTTTCACGGCGCCGAGCACAAGGTGTTCAGCTTCCGGGGAAAGAAATCGCTGGACGCCATTCAGGAGATTGCCCGGGCCAATATCGTCAATGACGGATGTTCGACCAATCTGGTCATCTGGTTTTTCCTCGGTTTTTTGCCGGCGTTTCCGTTTTTGCCGCTGGAGGGAAGCGTTGCCTGCGGAGTTTTCACGTTTGCAGCGGGAATGTTCGGGGATCGCGTGCTCCGCAAATACTGCGGTTTCGTCTACAAGCTCTCCGCATTTTCGCAAAGGCATTTTACCACCAGGGAACCGGACCGGCTTCATCTGGAGACCGCGATTCGCTCCTACATGATGTTTGAGCACATACGCCGGATAACTCCGAGGGAAACAGCGTAAAAGCGCACGCAACAGGAAAACCTGGAGCATGGAAGGCTCCAGGTTATGTTGCGCTTCCCTGCGAACGCTCAAGCGGCGTTTCCTCCAGCCTGCGGTAGAGTTTTCCCTTGTCCACGTACGATTGGCGGATGCGGAGCAGTTCCTGGAAATCTTCTTCTCTGAGTTCGCGTTTTACCGCGGCGGGGGAACCCATCACCAGCGTGCGCGGCGGAATCTTCATTCCAGGCGGCACCAGGGTACCGGCGGCGACTATGGCTTCCTCGCCGATCTCCGCTCTGTCCAGGACAATGGCCCCCATGCCGATCAGCGCTCCCCGGCGGACGATGCAACTGTGCAGGACGGCATTGTGTCCGACCGTCACCTCGTCTTCCAGGATCAGCGGGTTGTTCGGGCTTTGGTGAAGCGTGCAGTTGTCCTGCACGCTTACCCGGCGGCCGATCAGCGTGGGAGCGATATCGCCGCGAATCACGGTGTTGTACCAGATGTTAGAGTCCTCTCCGATTTCCACATCTCCGGAAATGACGACGCCCTTGGCGAGAAAAACAGACGGATGAATCCGCGGCACCACGTTTTCAAAGGGCAGCAAGAGCATATGCAAAACCTCCTATTGAGACGGTAATGGGCAACGGTTGGGCAGAGGGCGGGGATGAAACAGCGAAAATCGCCCGGTCCTCGCGTCGCAGTCGATGACCAGTCCGCTGATTCGTTCCGCATCGGCTTCCCGGTAAAAGACGCGAATGCCGTTGCAACAGGCAGTGCGATCGCCGGGCTCTGGTTCCGTTATGGCGATGCCAAACGTCTGGCTGCCGCATCCCGAAGTGGTTTGAACCAGCCGGATTCCCAAACGGTCCGCATCAGGCTCCTGGCTGATCAACAGGGTCAGGCGTGCGGCTGCCAGCGGGGTAATTTCGATCACGTGCACCCCTCCTTCCCGCAAACTCTTCCTCATTGTACACCATGGAGGGAACATGAACAATTTGGCCGTGTTTCCACTGGTCTTTTATTGACCAGCGGGAGACCTCTGTGGTAAATTAAAAAGTACTGAAGACAAGAACAGCAGGAAATGCGGGTAGCCGCTGCTGCGACCGGTTCGCCGGTTGGCGGTAGAGGAAAGTCCAGGCTCGCCCAGGCTGAGATGCCTGGAGTGTTCGCACCTGGTGCAAACCAGGGCAGTGGGGCTTCGTGCTCTGCTGACGGCGCGGAAAGGGTTCTCCCTGAGACCCGAGTACGCTGAAAGTGCCACAGAAACGGAGCTTCCCTGGCGACAGGGAAGATGGAACGCGGTAAACCCTGCGAGCGAGAAACCCAAATTTGGTAGGGGAACCGTCCCGAAGGAATCAAACGGAGGGACGGATGGCATCCTCGGATGCCATAGATAGATGGCTACCGCTCTTGGTGCGAGGGATGCAAGTCCCGCTTGCAGCACGGGAGAGACAGAACCTGGCTTATAGCATTTCCTGCTGGAACGAGACGCAAACCGTTTGCAAGAAAGCAAACGGTTTTTTGCGTTTACAGGCTGCATAAATTGAAATTGCATTAGCTGTCGGCGATTTTGGCTGACCGCATTTTGGGCAATGCGCCGCTGCGGACAAATCTTTTTAAACCGCCTTTTTCAATAAAATCGGGTTGCAAAAGGGCGTACTAGCATAAGCCTTCCTCCATAGGGTTTAGGGAGGAGGTGAAACACGTGGATCAACTGCGTCTGTTCAGAAACTTTATTGAACAGGCTGAACAGGTGTGGACCAAGGTCGCCCATTCGCCGAGAGGAAAACCTGTCTACACGGTAAACGGCGTAGACTACACACCTTTGCCGCCGCAATACAATACCAAAAGAAAGATTTCCCGTTTTTTTCGCCGCTACTGGGGCCGCAATCTTGCCCAGGCGATGATCCGCAACCTGCAACTTCGGCTGGTGAAGGGAAAATGGTGCATACCGTACCGCGTCATTCCGCCGCTGCCGATGAAGGTGCACTCCCTTCGGTGGAAGCGAAACACTCCCAATCAAAAATTGCTGGCCGCCATCCTGATCGGCGGAAACAAAAAAGTGCCAGTCGATTACCGTTTGGTTCGTTCCGGCGCGACGGCTTCTTTCCAGATTGTAAAGCGCAGCGGACGGGAGCGCGACCTTCGTTACCGCCCTTCCAAAGCAGCTCGTCCCAAAGCGAAACCCAGCGTCAAGACGAGGCAGGGACCTCGGAAAAGACGCCGCTGAGCCCAAAAACGCCGTCAGGCAAAAAGCAGCCGACGACCGCAGCGAGTCTTCGGCTGCTTTTTCTTTTACGGCTACTGTTGGATCGATACACGGTATTCACGCAGCCAGAAATCCATTTGTCCAAGAAAGGCGAACAACTGCGGCGTGCTCATCAACTGGCCAAAGAAGGGGATTCCGGACGCTTCCGCATCCATGGAGGCAATCCTTTTGATGGTGGGCACGTCAATCAGCGGCAGCAAGGGCGAGGAGGGGGCGTGCAGAATCTCCAGCAGCCACTTGCGGGCAGCTTCGGCGTAAGCGGGATTGTGGGTTTTGGGATAGGGACTTTTCTTGCGGTGCAGCACCTCCTGCGGCAGAATGCCTTCCATGGCTTTGCGCAGAATGCCCTTTTCGCGATTGCCGCAAACCTTCATCTCCCAGGGAATGTTCCAGACGTACTCCACGATGCGGTGGTCGCAAAAGGGGACGCGCGCTTCCAGACTGGCCGCCATGCTCATCCGGTCCTTGCGGTCAAGAAGCGTGTTCATGAACCAGTTCAGGTTCAGGTAAAACATTTCGCGGCGGCGCGCTTCCCGCGGATCTTCCCCCGGCAGGTGGGGAACTTCATTCAATGTCTCCTCGTACCGCTGCGCCACGTATTCTTCCGGCCTGACCCAATCCCGCAGTTCGGGGGCGAGCCAGGATGCTCTCTCTTTTGTCGCCAGCGCCCAGGGAAACGTTTGGGCATTCAGCAACTCTTCCCGGTGGAACCAGGGATAGCCGCCGAAAATCTCATCGGCGCACTCTCCAGAGAGAACCACGGTCGTTTCCTTTCGCATTTCCCGGCAAAACAGGTAGAGCGAGGCGTCGATGTCCGCCATTCCCGGCAGGTCGCGGGCAAGTGTGGCCGTGCGCAAGGCGTCGATCAGCTCATCCGTGTCAAAGCGGATGACGCGGTGTATCGTGCCCAGATGGGAAGAGACCAGTTGCGCGTAGGGAGCGTCTTCGTCCGGTTGAAAAAGGCTCGACTTGAAATGGCGGGAATTGTCCACGTAATCGATGGAGTAGGTGCGCAAGGGGCTGCGTCCCTGGGCGTGGAAGCAGGCTGCGGTCACAGCGGTGATGGCACTGGAATCCAGTCCGCCCGAAAGCAGGGTGGCCACCGGAACATCGGCGACCAGCTGGCGGCGGATCGCGTCTGTTACCAGTTCTCTGACGCGCTCCGCGGTGCGCGGCAAATCGTCTTCATGCGGCTTGCTTTCCAGGCGCCAGTAGCGGCGCCGGCGAATGCCCGCGCGCGTGACAGTAAGCGACCAACCGGGCGGCACTTCATGCACATCGTGAAAAACCCCGTGACCCGGCGTGCGAGCCGGACTGATGGCAAATACCTCCGCCAGTCCTTCCCGTTTCAAGATTGGCTGTACCTCGGGGTGAGCAAGCAGGCTTTTCAGTTCGGAAGCAAACAGGAACGAACTTCCCCGTTGGGCGTAAAACAGCGGCTTGACTCCCATCCGGTCCCTCGCCAAAAACAGCCGCTGCGCGTTTTCATCCCAAATGGCAAAGGCAAAAATGCCGTTGAGCCGGGCCGGGCAATCTTCTCCCCAGCGCAGATAGGCGTGCAGCAGCACTTCCGTATCGGAGTGGGAGCGAAACGCATGCCCCGCCGCCAACAATTCCTGGCGAAGGTCTTCCGTATTGTACAATTCGCCGTTGTAAATCAGGGTGCAGGTGCGTCCCTGATGGGATCTGGTCATGGGTTGCCCGCCGCCGGAAGGGTCGACCACGACCAGGCGGCGATGGCCGAAAGCGACGTGATCCGAAAACCAGTAACCTTCCGCATCCGGCCCCCGATTGCGCAGGCAGTCGGTCATCCGGCGCAGTACAATCTGCTCCCGGGCAAGGTCTTTTTCCCAATCCAGCCAACCGGTAATTCCGCACATTTTCATTCATCCTTTCCCTGAAGCGTTGCACACCCATCCTATGCCAGGAGCCCAGAAGTATTGTCTGTCCGGAAGGAATTGGAAAATAAAGGTGGAATGTTTTCCTACACCGCATGGAATGGGGAGGTAACAGTGGAGAACCTGACGATCTTGCTGATCGAGCGCATGGGAATCCTGCTTACATTTGCCTTCATGCTCACGCGAATTCCCTTGTTTCGCAAACTGCTGGACAGGGAGCGGCATGTCGGCACGTCCATCACGTATTCCATTCTGTTTGGCCTGTTCGGGATCGCCGGCACATACGCGGGCGTCGTGGTCAGGGGAGAATCCTACTTTCCGGGCTTCTGGATTTTTGCGCTGGGGGAGGGGGAGATGATCGCCAATTCCACGCTGGTGGGGGTTGTCATCGGCGGTTTGCTGGGAGGACCGCTCGTAGGTCTTGGCGCAGGGGCGATCGCGGGGTGGCACATTTACGGACTGGGCGGTTTTGCCGCTCTTCCCGTCGGCGTTTCGGTGCCGCTTACGGGACTTCTGGCCGGCTTCATCGCGCGCTTTTTCTCCCAGGAGCGGGTGATCTCTCCCTCGAAGGCCCTGTTCATCGGGATGTTTGCTCCCGTGCTGCAGATGTCTTTGCTCTTGATTGCCGGACCGCCCGATCTGGCGCGCACCGTGGTGAATGTGGTGGGAATCCCGATGGTGCTGACCAACAGCATCTCCATTGCAATCGTGACGACCATGATTCACGTTGCCCTGAAGGAGGAAGAGCGTTCCGCCGCGATGGAAGCGGAACGGGCATTTACCATAGCCGAACGCATTTTGCCACATCTGAAAATGGGACTGACGCCGCAAACGGCACAGGCGGCGGCACTGTTGCTGCAGCGCGAGGTGAAAGCGGCAGCCGTGGCCGTAACCAATCGGGAGACGGTCCTCGCCCATGTGGGAGCCGGGGGAGACCATCATCTGCCCGGTGATGCGATCAGGGGGTTTCTGAACCAGCGCGTCCTGCACACCGGCCTGATGGAGAAAGGGCTCAACCGGGAAGTGCTTTCCTGCACGCGCAAAAACTGTCCCTTGCAGGCGGCCATTCTCGTGCCGATCCGTGAAGGGGAAAGTGTGGTCGGGTTAATCAAGCTGTATTTCAAGCGGCCGCAGCAGATCGGCAAGGTGCAGGAAGCGTTGGCGAAGGGACTGAGCAATCTGATCTCCAACCAGTTGACGCTCGCCTTGACGGAAAAGATGAAAAACCTGATGAAGGATGCCGAATTGCGGATGCTGCAGACCCAGGTCCATCCCCACTTCCTGTTCAAC
>Ga0207865_102671_pt1 | contig 9932 bp, 10 predicted proteins | sample HigsolmetaAR204D_FD_184836 | JGI IMG/M metagenome (GOLD analysis project Ga0207865, IMG submission 184836) | Ionic liquid and high solid enriched microbial communities from the Joint BioEnergy Institute, USA - AR20-4-D (SPAdes) (version 2) ...
CCTTGCGAAGCTTTGGCGTTTTCCGCTTGAATTTCCAAATAGACTTCTTTTCTGTGGATATCGACATGTTTCGGCGCTTGGATTCCGATTTTCACTTGATCTCCTTTGACGGCCAAGACCGTGATTTCTATATCATCACCAATTTGGATCGTCTCGCCCTTTTTTCTTGTCAGTACCAGCATCTTGATTCAACCTCTCTGGAGCGCAAATAGGGGGGTTCGCACATTGTATTTTCCGTCATTTAAAATGACTTGTTTTCCCTTTCGGTTCGTCTTATTCAAAATAAGAGGAGCTTGAAGATTAGCCGTCGTGTTTTGAAACGGCTCTTTCACCGTTAAAATGACCAGCACCAGGACTTCTTCTTTCTTTTTGAGATCCAATTGATCCAACGTCAAATCATCAAGTGCAAATTGATAATCGCTAAAAAAGACAAATGGATCGGAAACTACAAACGCTAGCTCAGGCGTTTGAACCGATTGAAGAATCCAATATACTTCATTGTCTGGAAGCGGCAGCAAGACGAATTCCTTTTCCTCCAAAAAGCCCGGAATTCCTTTGTCAAATCGCCAAATATCGGCTTTTTGCACTTCCATTTTGCCATGATACTTCGTTTCAATAATCATTGCCCTCTTCCTTTATACTAAATTTCTTGTTCATAGTGGATTCCTTTATATTTTAAATGGACAAAATCAATTTTCAGCGCCGGATACTGGGCCATCTGGACGGAAACATTTCCAGGTCGATAATCTATGATCGGTTTTTGCGCTTTTGTATGATTTTCTGCCTTATGCAAATCCCAATCGATTTTTAATCGATCAGGTTCATAATGAAGTTTTACACTGAAATAAGGCGGAATAAAACCGATGTTAAATTGGTGCTCAGGGGGCTCACTGTTGCGCTTCGCTTGTTCGGCCAGCGGATTGCCTTTATGTTCAATTTCCATCAGTTCACGTCCATCTTCCGCACGTCTTGCAATCCCTTCAAGCCAATCTTGGTACCCGATTTCGGCAGCTTCCTCAATTCGTTTTGAAATGGGCTTCAAATCCATCGATTCCCATGCCTTCGTTTGATCAATGGTTAAACCACCTCTTATCCGTTCAATGTGAAGTTCAGCTTTCGCCTGCTTCAGATCCAGCTGAGCAGGAGGCTGTTCAATCGTTTGTTTAGGAGGAGTCGTGGCAATTGCAATTTGTGCTTTTTGCGACTGAATTCGAATTTGGGGAAATTCCACTTCATTTCACCTCGCGATGAACCCGTTAGGCTTTTTCAAAGGGGTGATCCTCTCGCCGTTTTTCCTGCCTCTTGTAAAAAGAAGAACCGGATTAGCAAATTAAACGCTTCGCAAATCTATATCCAAGCATCTTATGGATGATAGTTGATAAATTCTTTACAAAAAAGGTCCAACTCGAACAGGAGTCAGACCCAACACCCAGCCGTTTACGTCAAAAAGTCCATTAAAGTCGGCTGAAGAACTCTAGCACCTACTGCTAATGCCGCGCGGTGAACGCTTTCCTGAGCCGTTAAATCCGTAATGGCTTTCTCGTAGTCCACATCCTCATTGTCTGAAAGAACTTTTGTGGCAATGACCTCTTGGTTATCTACCCGCGATTCCATCATTTCGAGTCGGTTTTGCCGAGCGCCAAGGTCCGCGCGGGCATTATTGATCGCATCAATATGTTGGTCGATTTGATCCAAATAGCCTTCCGGATTATTCCCTTTATCGAGTTCATCTGTGAGTTTCTGTAAATCCGAAAACAAATCTCCACCAAATACTTTTTCTCCCGGTACGTTTACCGGCAAATAAATCCCTTTCGAAAGTTCGATTTCAACCGGCTGGGTTGCTTCTGGAAACGATCCATCGCCGCTATTCGCTTGAAGATCTACCGGCTGTGTAGTGGTATCCGCCCCGTTAAACAAATATTTATCTCCAAATTTCGTGTTCGCAACATCCGCCAGATGGTCCCGAAGTTGTTTAATTTCCGCTGAAATGGCCTGTCTTTGAGAAGCATCATACGTATCATTGCTGGCTTCAACTACAAGTTCGCGGATTCTTTGCAAGGCTTGCCCCGCATTGTCTAAAGCTGCATCCGAGTTTTCTATCCAATTGTACGCTTCGGAAAAATTCCGTTTATATTGCTGCACTTCTGAAAGGTCCGCGCGATAAGAAATCCCTTTCATGACCACCACCGGGTCATCGGACGGACGATTGACCTTTTTACCTGTGGAAATTTGATCCTGATATTTCGACAGCCGCTCATAGCTGGAGCTTAGATTGCGAAGCATATTATTGGAAAGCATAGACTGAGTTACACGCATATTTTTTCACCTTCCCTACCGTCCTACAACGCCCATTCCGTTGATGACTTTATCAAGCATTTCATCCATAACCGTAATATTGCGGGCAGCAGCATTATAGGCATGCTGAAATTTTATGAGATTCGTCATTTCTTCATCCAATGACACGGAGCTGACAGACTGTCTTCTTTCATCGGCTGACTGAACCAGCGAATTGCTGTTATTGGATAGCCGCTGCGCCTGTTGAGAGGCGACGCCAAGACCGCCAATGATTCCTTCGTAAAAAGAGTTAATTGTACTTGTCGTTATAGGAACATCAATGTCTCCTGGGTCTTTCCCAACCGATAAAATTACCGGAGTGCCGTCGCTATTTTTAACCCCTTCAAGCGTAATATCTTTAGAGAGATCCATCGAAAAAATATTCCCCAAATTAATCGCATTTTTCCCATCTCCTGGCAACCCGTTAGAAGAAGCGGCAATATCTTTTGTTTGAAGATCACTATTTAATTGAATATTGCTTGCCGCATTTTCAATGGTACTTAAATTGGTAAAAAAGTCTTTGCTAGCTGGATTTCCTTCCAAATCAAAACCAAGTTTCTGTACTGTATTGAATAACGTTCCAAATGTATAGGCGAGCTGATCTAATTTATCCTGCATTTCCGGATAAATGCCGGCTACTATAGGATTTCCATCCGCATCAGTTGATGTTTGATAGCCATATGATTCCATTAATCCCCGCAGCTTGCCTTGTGAAAAATTAACATTTCCGCTTGTGTAGAAATCAATGGAGGCCACTTCATTCCCGACAACAGGATCGCTTTCTGTTTGAGACGGGTCATTTGGTGTTGTATAAACCTCAATATTTTTAATCGGGCCCGACACTACGCTCGTATATTTCCCGTCTTCGGTTGAAAATCCCAGCTGATTGAATTGACTGCCATCAACAAGCGTTGCAATTGAGTTTCCATTCGCATCCAAAAGCGTAATTTTATACTGTCCTTCGGCAATATCCAGAGCATTGCCTCCGGATGGCATTTTTTCCACTTTTACGTTTAAATAGGTTGACAGTTGATCGACAAGACGGTCACGCTCATCATACAAGTCGTTCGGCAAATAGCCGCTTGGTTCTACTTCTCCGATCTGTTGGTTTAGTTCGGCAATTTGCTTCAAGATCGAATTGACATCTTTAATGCCGACGCTGATTTGGCTGCCTAAGTCTCCTTGAATGTCGCTCATGGAGTTGGATAAATAATGAAACGTATCGACAACTCCTTGTGCCCGTTGAAGGACGACAGAACGTGCTCCTTCGTTTTCCGGATTGACGCTCAAATCTTGCAAAGATTGCCAAAACTCATTCATCACAGCAGATAAACCATCCGTATCGCTTGGCTCGGCAAACACGTCTTCCAACCGGCTCAATGCTGTGGAACGTGAATCCCAATACCCCAATTTGTTATTTTCGTTGCGGTATTGTACATCTAAAAACTGTTCGCGAACGCGTTCAATGGAACCAGCCTCTACTCCTGTCCCCATTTGCCCCGGAATTTGAGGTCTGTTCATTGAAGCAGCCGGGTAAGGCTCTGTTTGAACAAAATTGACGCGCTGGCGGGAATAGCCCGGGGTATTGGCATTGGCGATATTTTGGCTCGTTGTATATAAAGCTGTCTGTTGAGCCATCATCCCCCGCTTGGCGACTTCTAAACCATGAAAAGTGGAAGTCATAAAATATTCCTCCGTTTCTTTCATCCTTGCTTCCATTAAGCTTTTGAATCGAAAAGAGAGCGCCCTTGCCTATCTTTTATTTTTTGATTAGGGTGGGAATACGTTGCATCCTTTGGCTGAGGATGAAGCAAGTTTAAACTGAATGTGATAAATTGAAGCGATTGATAGATTAATTGCTGGTTCAATTTATTTTGTTGTTTTAACAATTCCACGATGTCCATAAGCTTTTCTCGAAGATATACCAGCTTTTCTTTCTCTTCATCCACGGCTTTCTCTATGCAGTCAGAAATAGTTGCATTCTCCCGTCCCAACCAGTTTGCCACCTCTTTTTTCCGTTCTTTCTCCATTGTCTGTATGGCAGCAATATATTTCTGTTCCTTGGCAAGCAGATTGTTTAACCCGTCTACATCGTTCTCTTTTACAATCTTTTCTTTTTCCTGCTCCAATTCATACAGGATCTCATGAAGGGCACACAATTTTTCCATTATCGTGATAACTTGAGCAGCAGACATTTTCATCCCATCTTTCTATCTGCGGTAAAAACGAAGTATACCTTTGGCAATCTCTTCCGGATGAGGCTTATACTCGCCGCTTTCAATCTTTTGCTTAAGCTCATTTACTTTTTTTTGCCGATCTGCTGTCAGCTGGGAGGCTTCCTGCATTTCTTTAGCTGCAGCGGAAATTTCGACTTTATCCTTCTGGTCATGTTCCGGTTGCTTGGACTCATCAAACTTGTTCATAGCCTTTTTATAAAGATTCACGCCGGATAAGCCGATAGGTTGGATCTTCATCCCATATCCCTCTTTTCTTTTCCGTTGTTCCTATGTTCATTATATCGGTTTGATTAAGAAAAAGTTTAGCAACCGTTCATAGTTCCTTTTTCCTTTTTTCCATTATCTTTTTATCCAAAGGATCCTTTTCTTTTCCGCCCTCTAAACAGACCCTTGAATGTTTTCCATACCCGTTATTTTGTATCGTCCTTCAAAGAGTAGTAAGTAATATTTCTTTCCTTTTTTCTTTCCTGTTCTTTTTCAAACGTCTCTAAATCGTGGCGCAATTGATCGGCACAATCGGAACATAATTTTCCTTTTGTAATAATTTTCCCGCAATTGTCGCACGGATATCCCATGTTCGGAAAAACAGCCGGCTGCAGCCTTCCCTTCCTCACCCATTTATAAATCAATTCTTCGTCCACTCCCGTCGCTTCCACTACCCTCGAGATGGTGGCGGCCCGATTTTCTCTTTTTCTCAGAAATTTATATACTTTGTCATAAAGATTTTCCTCTTCTTTATAGCAATTTTCACAAACGTCGCGAAAACTTGTTTTCATAAACAGCGACCCGCAGCGGGGGCAGTTTGAAATCTCTCCCATTATTTCTTTCCTCCCGTTAAATCTCCTTTTTTCTTAATATCGTCTTTCATTTCCGCTCATGAAGATTTTTTGCCGTCAAAATGATTTTTCTATCGTCCATTTGGACCTATCCTCTTGCCAATGTCAAGGCGAGCACAGTTTGTGCACCATGTTTTTTCAGCACTTTGGCCGCATGGCGTAAAGTAGAGCCGGTCGTATAAATATCGTCCACGAGTAAAACCGTCTCGTTGGCAAGTGATGCCGGGTGTATCATATAAAATACTTCCGGCAAATGAATTCTTTCAATCCGTGACTTTTTCGATTGTTTTTCCGTATGGAAGCGGCCTAATAGCTCTTCCGCATGAAATCCTGCTTCTTCAACAAGTGCTTTTGCTTGGTTAAACCCCCGCTCCTGCAGACGTTCCTCACTCAAAGGAATGGGAACGATCTTGTCGGGAGCCATCCGCCGGATCTCATTCCGTATTTCTGAAGCAAAACAGCGCGCTAAATGATAATCCCCCCGATATTTAAAACGAGCCAGCCACTCTTTCATACCTTTATTATAATAAAACAGCGATACATTTTTTGTTAAAACGCTCCGCCAGTTCTCATCTTCCTCCCAGCGAACGCAATCCAAGCAGCAATGCGAGCGGGTCCATTCAGCGGGCCATTCTGAAAGCGGCCGCCCGCAAATAGAGCAGCAATCCCCACTGATTCGCTGAAATCGTTCTTGGCAATCCAGGCAAAGCGCAGGTTCTTCTTTTAATCGGAACACCGTCAGCCAAGAATATCGAGAAGATTGTTCTTTCCCGCAATATAGACAGTTCAATCAATCAACCCCCTTTTCTTCGCTTCCAGGTTCATCCGTTCAATATGTCGGATAGCTTTGATGATCTCTCTCGTAAGCCCGTAATGAAAAAACATGATTTCCCCATCGGGATAATCGGCGCTCCGACCCACCCGGCCGGAAATTTGCACAAGCGCGCTTTCATTAAAAATCATCTCTTCTGCTCCTATTACAGCTACATCAAGATTCGGAAACGTAACCCCTCGTTCTAAAATAGTGGTCGTCAACATAACAGGGATCTCTTTGCGGCGCATGCCTTCCACCTTTTCGATGCGGGCGGGGTCTTCAGCATGGACGGCTTCAATTCGGGAATGAAGCTTTTTAAATAAAGGAAGGGCATCGTTCATCATACGAACGCTGGGGAAGAAAAGAAGAACTTGCTTGTTTTTTGTCAAACGTTTTTGTGTCCAATCTTTCAGTTCTTTCGGAATACGACCTTTTTTAAAGGATTTTTTCCAATTTCCTATCCAGCGTATTTTCGGAACGGGGAGAGGATGTCGATGATAACGGGCGGGTATGGAGACAAAATTTCTTTTTCCTTGCCGGCATTGCCGCTGCCATCTTTCATTGGGAGTGGCCGTTAAATAGATCATGGCCGAGGAAGGCTTACGCGATTTTTCCACCGCATATTGCAACGTGGGATCATAGGAATAAGGGAAGGCATCGACTTCGTCTACGATTACAACGTCAAACGCTTCTTTGTATCGATACAATTGATGAGTTGTGGATATGACAAGAGAGCCGTATTCATTTCGCTGCGGGCTTCCTCCGTACAACGCTGTAACAGGGACCGTGGGAAAAACTTTTTTCAGTCTTGGCGACAGTTCAAGAACAACATCTGTCCGCGGAGCAGCGATGCAGACACGGTCTCCTTTCTGAAGCGCGGCATTTATACCGTCAAAAAGAATTTCCGTTTTCCCTGCTCCGCAAACAGCCCAGACTAATAAGTCTTCCTTCTCTTCTACCGCGTTTTGAACAGCCCTAGCTGCCGTTAATTGTCCCTTGGATAATCGGCCGTCCCACTGAAGCAAATCGTGACTGGTAACGGAACGAGGTGGCGGTCCTTTCCATGAAACTAAAGGAGTGCATTCTGATACACGGCCCATCATTATACAACAGCGGCAATAAAGGCAAAACTTCCGGCAACGGGCGCAAGGAAATGAGGCAAACATTTGGGGATCTCGATTTCCGCAGCGGGCGCAAACATAATATCGGCCTTCTTTGCGAATACCGTCTTCCAATTGCAAATATCCGTTGTTTAAATGGTGTTGAATCAAATCTTGAGGAAAGGGAAGTTCTGAAAGCAGCAAATGGCGGCCGGATGTAAAAGATTGGACAGAAGAGGAAAAGCGGTTCATATTTCACCTCTATTTCAAAGGAATAAAGAGATCGTTTTACGGCTTAAGGGGGCTGAGATAGACAGCAGCCCCCGTCAATTTTGGCCGAATAGAAAATGGTGCTTTGCTAGAATAGTTTTTTCGCCCAAGTCATTCCTAAAGCCCCTTCGCCAAGATGCGTGCCGATGACAGGACCGAAATAACTGATCTGGAATTCTGTTTCAGGATATTGATTCTTTAATTCTTCCATCCAGTCAGAAGCTTCCTGAGGTCGATTGGCATGGATTATAGCAGCTTGAAGCGGAATTCCTTTCTGATAGTCTTCGGAAAATAATTGTTCGATCCGTTTTAAAGCTCTTTTTTTCGTACGGATTTTTTCAAAAGGAACAATCACTTTGTTTTCAAAGTGGAGAAGAGGTTTTACTTGCAGCAAATTTCCCACAAACGCTTGAGCACCCGACAATCTCCCGCCTCGTTTTAAATGGTCAAGGTCGTCCACCATAAAATAAGCGCGGAGAGTAGCTTTCAATTCATCGAGCTTCTTCAGTATATTTTGCGGCTCCATTCCTTCCCTTGCCATTCGGCTGGCAGCCATTACATAAAATCCTTGAGCAGCACAGCTGATTTCGGAATCATAAGAAAAGACTTCGAGTCCATCGACCATTTTACCCGCAGCAACTGAAGTTTGAAAAGTACCGCTTATCCCGCTGGAAAGAAGGATGCAAATAGCCGCATCATACTCTTTTGATAAATTTTCAAACAACTCTACAAACTGACCGATGGAGGGCTGAGAAGTCGTGGGAAGCTTCTGTTCATTCTGGACTTCTTCATAAAACTGTTCCGCCGTGATGTCCATTTCTTCTTTAAAAGACTCTCCGCCGATCACCACATTTAAAGGAATCATATAAATGTTCCATTCTTTTCGCAGCGTTTCCGGAATATACGATGTACTATCTGTTATAATCGCAGTTTTCATTTGAACACCTCCTATTAGTTTGTGTGCTGAACGGACGAACTTCATCCTGTGATGTCATCAGACAAATTACTTTTAGAAACCATCGTTTCCGACTGTCGTTTTATCAGTTGAACCGCAGTTGACCTACTCATTCCCTCTACTACTGTAAAATATGGTTTTTATTTTACCAGAAAGCCAAAAGTTTTCATCTTTTTTTCAATAAACGTTCATGAAAACGTTTTATATTTTTTCTTGACACCTTGTATATACATGAATACAATAAAAGTAAATCTTGTATATACAAATTAAAATTCTTCACCCGGTGAAGCGATCATTTCATTAGATTTTTAGTTATCTTTCTTTCAATTTATAATTTTGGCCACTATTGAAAACGGTTACGGAGGGGAAAGAAATGAGTGAATATCGCGACTCGGTCCGGCAAATCATCGAAGCGGTCGGCGGCAAAGAAAATATCAACACTGCCACTCACTGCGTTACTCGTCTTCGTCTCGTTTTAAATGATGAAGAGAAAGTCGACAAAAAAAAGTTGGAAAATATTGATCTTGTAAAAGGTTCATTTTCGGCAAACGGCCAATTTCAAGTGGTAATTGGTCAAGGAATTGTAGATAAAGTATTCGATGTATTCGTTCAAGAAACCGGCATCGGAACTGCCACTAAAGAAGAGGTAAAAAATGCGGCAGCCCAAAAAATGAATCCGCTTCAACGTGCGATTAAAGTATTGGCGGATATTTTTATACCGATCCTTCCAGCGATCGTTACGGCCGGTCTCTTGATGGGGATTAACAATATTTTAACAGGACAAGATATTTTTTACAAAGGGAAATCCTTTATAGAGGTTCACCAAAATTGGGCCGATATCGCCAGCATGATTAACCTGATTGCCAATACGGCATTTACATTCTTGCCTGCATTAATCGGTTGGTCAGCCGTAAAGCGGTTTGGAGGCAGCCCTTTGCTCGGGATCGTACTAGGTTTAATGCTTGTTCACCCGGATTTGCTTAATGCCTGGGGCTATGCTGAAGCGAAAGCTAAAGGAGCCATCAAGTATTGGGATTTATTCGGATTGAAAGTTCAGCAAGTCGGTTATCAAGGACAAGTATTGCCGATTTTATTTGCTTCCTATTTACTGGCAAAAATCGAAGTATTTTTAAACAAGCGTGTTCATGATTCCATAAAGTTGCTGGTTGTGGCACCGGTCGCTTTGCTGATTACTGGGTTCGCCTCATTTATCATCATCGGTCCAACCACCTTCTGGCTTGGTAATGAAATTACGTCAGGGATTGTATGGATCTTTGACCACTTTGCATGGCTAGGCGGACTGATTTACGGAGGATTATACGCAGTGCTAGTCATAACGGGAATGCATCACACCTTCTTAGCCGTTGACTTGCAGTTGATCGGAAC
>Ga0207865_102673_pt1 | contig 9911 bp, 10 predicted proteins | sample HigsolmetaAR204D_FD_184836 | JGI IMG/M metagenome (GOLD analysis project Ga0207865, IMG submission 184836) | Ionic liquid and high solid enriched microbial communities from the Joint BioEnergy Institute, USA - AR20-4-D (SPAdes) (version 2) ...
TTGCCATTGTGGATACACTTCTCATCGGGATATTCATGGAGCGAAGAATATCCTGAGCCAAGCCTTATACGGTTCATTTGAACCTTGGGGACAGGAGAAGATTCCAACGTATCTACGACCCGCATAAGCGGGAAGTAGTAGATGGTGCGAACCCACCCACCGCAAGGTGTCGCTTCTTTTAGAACGTGGAAGATTCCCTTCTTTCGAAGAAGAGAAACGCCGAAAGGTGTTTCGTGGAAGTTTCTATGTTTGCTAGAGAAGAAACCCCCACTTCCATAAGTGGAGGGAGGTTCATCGATTTGTGAGATTCCTATTGAAAAAACCCCCTCATAATCTATTTCATGATGCAGTATTTGGTGTATTCATTGTCCATCGAATAAACGGAGAAAAAAGAAGCAAAAAGAACGATAGAGGAATGTTTGGCGTTTCAATTGGTTAGAATGATCAAAGTGTGTAAATCCTTTCGTTTTATGGTACGATAAGGGAAAAGTAAAGGAAAAGTAAGGGGAAGGCTGGGAAGAACGTGAGAGAGAAAGAAAAGCTGATTGTGCTCGTTGGCCCGACTGCAGTAGGGAAAACTGCACTAAGCATTCGCCTTGCGCATCGTTTTCAAGGAGAAATCATCAGCGGAGATTCAATGCAGATATATAAAGGAATGGACATCGGAACGGCAAAGGTGACTAAAGAGGAAATGGCCGGCATTCCCCATCATTTAATTGATATTAAAGAACCGGATGAATCTTTTTCAGTGGCAGAATTCCAAAAGCTTGTGAGAAAAAAGATAACTGAAATAACGGAAAGAGGACGAATCCCTATTTTAGTGGGTGGCACCGGACTTTATATTCAGTCTGTCATATATGATTACCAATTTACCGATGTTCCGGGGGATTCGTCTTTAAGAGCTGAATTGGAACAAACAGCAATAGAAAAAGGCGAACTTTATTTGCATCAACAGTTGAAGGAAGTGGATCCTAAAAGCGCAGAATCCATTCATCCTCATAATGTGAGACGCGTTATTCGCGCTCTCGAAATTTACTATACGACTGGGAAACCGATGTCTGAGCATCAATCCGAACAACTTTCGCAGGAACTTTACCATACTGCCATTGTTGGGTTGACGATGGAACGCAGTAAGTTGTATGAGCGTATTAATCAAAGGGTGGATCTGATGATCAGCCAAGGGTTAATCGAAGAAGTTAAGGAGCTGAGAAAGCGAGGCATTCGCAATTGTCAATCCGTTCAGGCCATTGGATATAAAGAGATTTATGATTATTTGGATGGAAAAGTAACGCTTGACGAAGCCATCGAACAATTAAAAAAGAATTCACGACGTTATGCAAAACGGCAGTTTACGTGGTTTCGAAATAAAATGAATGTACAATGGTTTGATGTCACCAATGAGCATGAACGTGAGAAAAAATTTCAGGAAATTTCACAATTTATAGCAGGAAAGCTACATTTAAAATAGAATATTTAATTTTAGAGATAGAAGAGGAGGACTTTACATGAAACAAGCGATCAATATTCAGGATCAATTTTTAAACCAATTGCGTAAGGACGGAACTTTAGTCACTGTTTTTTTGTTAAATGGTTTTCAACTTCGCGGTTATGTGAAAGGTTTTGATAATTTCACTGTCTTGTTTGAATCCGATGGCAAACAACAGCTTGTTTATAAGCATGCTATTTCCACTTTTGCCCCCCAAAGAAACGTGCATATTCAATTAGAAGAACAAGAATCGTAAAATGAGCGCTGTTGTTTTATAAACTTTTTATAATGGCTCATGTCACATGAAAACCATTTCTCCTGACGTGAGCCATTATTTATGATTTGAATTTTTTCTTATTTTTGTTTTAAGAACAATGAATCCATCGTGCCTAAGCCGTTTATTGCATTTCAATTAGAAATACGCTCTTCATATGCTGTTCTTGGAATTTTTTTGTCTGCCAACCCGATTGATTCTTTAAAAGAGGGCGATATGATTAAAAAAGGACGGAGGTTATCCGTCCTTGTGCATTTTTCCCTATTCAATTGTTATTGAAACTTCCGGATGGATAATCAACGATAGGATGTTTCAGCGGGAAATATGAGATCATTGCTTCGAATGGTCATAAGTTCTTTTTTATCATAATGATGTTCGGTCAAAAGCCTCATAGCCTGTGACCGTATCGATTTTTCGATGATATTCCGGACATAGCGGCCGTTTGAAAATTTGGCTGGGTGGATCACACTTTTCAAATGAATTAAATGTTCTCTTAATGTCCGTTCAGCTTCCTGGCTTAACTGATATTCTTTTTCGCGAAGAATCTTTGCGCTGATTTCCATCAGTTGATCGACTGTATAATCAGGAAAATGAAAAACGAGCGGAAATCGGGATTCAAGTCCGGGGTTGAGTGTCAAAAAATAATCCATTTCTCTAGAGTAGCCGGCTAATATTAAAATAAAATCATGCTGTTTGTCTTCCATATGTTTAACCAGTGTATCAATCGCTTCCTTGCCAAAATCTTTTTCCCCGCCCCTGCCTAAAGAATAAGCTTCATCGATAAATAATATTCCGCCCATTGCTTTTTTGATGAGATCGCGTGTTTTTTGAGCTGTGTGGCCAATATATTCACCGACCAGATCGGCTCGTTCCGCTTCGATCAGATGGCCTTTTGAAAGGACATTCATTTTATGAAAAAGTTTTCCGATCAATCTGGCAGCCGTTGTTTTTCCTGTTCCGGGATTTCCTTTAAACATCATGTGAAGAACCTGTTTACCTGTTTTTAAGCCATACATTTCTCTTTTTTTATTAATATAGATCCAAGCATAGATTTCTTTGATCATTTTTTTCATTTCCTCAAGACCGACTAGCGAATTCATTTCTTCTTCTATTTCCTTTAAGATTGTATGCTCTTGGGCAAAGGATTCCGGCAATAAATCTTTATGAAGATGCTCCGATTCTTTTTGCTTCAATTTGGAATTAAAAACGATGTTTATTTGACCATTATTTTTTAAACGAATAGGTTGATCCAAAGCTTTCACCTCACAATATCAAACATGGATCATTCGGCAAAACTCCTTTAGCAGGCTCTTATCTCCGGCCTTCGTTCTTTTTGTTTACTTTTGTTGGTGACAAGAAAAAGAGTTTTTAACCAGCATCATTTCGATTGGATGGTCAAAAACACAGTTTTCAAGTTTAAGACATGTTGTTTCCCATTTCGACAGCTTGCGCTCCAATTTCTAGGATTGTCAGGCTTCTTGTCAAAATTTGCGCTTTCCCGAGAAATAATACTCCTCTTATTATCATCTTATTCATGATGATTGCTGTTCATTAATAAAATTATTATTGGATCAACCTTCGATCATAATGGAGAACTTTTTTGCAACCATTTTTATTCTTGATTGGAAGTTTACATGGTATTTGTTATCATTGTAGTTAATGAAAGACCACCAATAATAAGTCGTTGTGCATGGACATGTACACTGAATTTTCTGGGAAATACGGAGGGTGTTCCATAGAAGAGTCTTTTTATTAGAGAGGAAACTTGTTGGAATCAGAGAAAGAGGGTTTTGTATTGACGAATCAGAAAGAAAAAGCGATTTTGGTCGGCTGCCTTTTAGATGGCGATGAAGAGTCCTTTTATTATTCGCTCGAAGAACTTGCATCTTTAACCCATACCGCTGAAGGGGAAGTAGTTTGTACCATCACGCAAAAACGAGATCGGATTGATCCGAGTACATATATTGGCAAAGGTAAGCTGGAAGAGCTCAAACATTTAGTGGAAGAATTGGAGCCTGATGTCGTTATATTTAATGATGAATTAACACCAAGCCAAATTCGGCATTTAACGGACACTCTCCGAATTCGAATTATTGACCGTACCCAATTAATTTTGGATATTTTTGCAAGGCGAGCCCGTTCAAAAGAAGGAAAGCTTCAAGTTGAACTGGCTCAGCTGGAATATTTATTACCTCGGCTTAGCGGACGAGGAACTGAACTTTCAAGACTTGGCGGCGGAATCGGTACAAGAGGGCCGGGGGAAACAAAATTGGAAAGCGACCGTCGGCATATTCGGCGCCGTATTCATGATATTAAAGAACAATTGCAGTCAGTGGTTCACCATCGCGAACGGTATCGGTCGCGGCGCAAAAAGAATCACACCTTTCGAATAGCACTAGTCGGCTATACGAACGCTGGTAAATCCACTTTATTTAATAGGTTAACGACGGGTGGTTCGCTTGAGGAAAATCAATTGTTTGCGACATTGGACCCCTTAACCAAAAAGATGACACTTCCAAGCGGATTTACCTCATTGCTATCAGATACGGTAGGTTTTATACAAGATCTTCCCACCACACTGGTGGCAGCGTTTCGTTCAACGTTGGAAGAAGTCCGGGAAGCGGATCTTCTGCTGCATGTTGTGGACAGCTCCAATCCCGATTACCTCCAACATGAAGAAACAGTCAATCAGCTATTGGCGCAACTAGACATGGATGAATTGCCAAGGCTTTTGGTCTATAATAAAATCGATCAAAAATGTTCGGGTTTTGTGCCGGTTTCAAAAGATGACCACATCATGATCAGCGCTTTAAGCGAGGAAGATCGTACACGTTTAAAAATCAAAATAGAACAAGTGATGAAAAACCTCATGATCCCGTTTCGGGCTGAAATTCCCGCTGATGAAGGAAAACTACTGGCAAGAATCAAGACCGAAACGATGCTGCAGCATTTGTCGTTTCATGACGAAACTTTTTCCTACTTAGTCAAAGGATACATGATGGAGGATCATCCGTTATCCGGGATTTTAAAAAAATATCAGCAACAATAGAGGGAGAACAGCATGTTTGAATTATTAAAACACGGTAAAAGAATCCAACCAATAGTAGAAGAAATTGAAGAACAAATTAAGCCAATTCATAAAAAGATCGATCAAATCGTGGATACAAATCAATTTAAAGTATTGAAAAGTTTTCAAAAGCATCAAGTCGGGGACTTTCATTTACAGTCCTCCACAGGTTATGGCTATGATGATTCAGGCCGAGATACACTGGAGAAAATTTACGCGGATGTTTTCGGTGGAGAAGCAGCACTTGTTCGTCCGCAGATTATATCAGGAACGCATGCCATTACGATCGCTCTGTTCGGCATATTGCGCCCTGGTGATGAACTATTATATATTACCGGGAAACCGTACGACACATTAGAAGAAATTGTCGGAATCAGAGGGAAAGGGAACGGTTCGCTGCGTGAATTTGGCATTGGCTATAATTGCGTCCCTTTGACAAAAGAGGGGAAAGTAGATTTCGAAAAAGTGGAAGCGGCCATCAACGAGCGCACAAAAATGATTGCGATCCAACGGTCGAGAGGATATGATGTAAGACCGTCCTTTACTATAGAAGAGATCCGGGAAATGATCGAATTTGTCAAAAAAATCAAGCCGGATGCGGTTGTTTTTGTTGATAATTGTTATGGCGAATTTGTAGAAGAGCTTGAACCATGCCATGTCGGAGCGGATTTAATGGCCGGTTCGCTCATCAAAAACCCGGGGGGCGGACTGGCGAAAACCGGCGGGTATCTTTGCGGAAAAAAACATTATGTTGAAGCTTGCTCTTATCGAATGACTTCGCCTGGAATCGGAGCTGAAGCGGGAGCTACTTTAAACGCGCTTCATGAAATGTATCAAGGGTTCTTTTTGGCGCCGCATATTGTCGGACAAGCTTTAAAAGGAGCGGTATTTACAGCAGCTTTGCTGGAACGATTTGGAATGAACACAACTCCTAAATGGGACTCACATAGAACCGATTTGATCCAAACGGTGCAATTTGAAGACCGAGAAAAAATGATCACTTTTTGCCAAGCCATCCAGTTCGCTTCGCCCGTTAATTCTTTCGCTACTCCGCATCCGAGCTATATGCCGGGATACGAGGACGATGTGATTATGGCAGCGGGAACATTTGTCCAAGGTTCCAGCATTGAATTAACGGCAGACGGGCCTTTAAGACCTCCGTATGTTGCATACGTTCAAGGCGGCTTAACGTATTCTCATGTAAAAGTTGCCATTTGCAGCGCCATCGATCATTTGCTGGAAAAGGGTTTATTGCCATCCTAAAAGGATATAGTCGGAGTATATCAGCCGGTCGTTTATGGATTAAGACAAATACGATCGGCTGATAAATCATTTGTTTTGATTAAAAAGAAAATTCTTGATAAAAAATTATGTAAGAATAAATAACATCTATTGAAAAATAAAATTACATAAATTATAATAAAATCAAGGAAACGAAAAGAAAGGGGGAATATCGATGGGGGGTAGTGAAATTCGCCGTTCGATGCCGTTGTTTCCAATTGGAATTGTGATGAAGCTGACCGATTTAACAGCTCGTCAAATTCGATATTACGAAGAACACCAATTGATTTCTCCCGCAAGAACTGAAGGAAATCATCGCCTTTTTTCTTTGAATGACATCGACAAGCTGCTGGAGATCAAAGATTTACTTGATCAAGGCGTGAATATGGCAGGCATCAAAAAGATATTTGCCGTGAAACAAGAACAAACAGATCAATCATTCGCAAAAACGGACGTTCACGCGAAGAAAGAACTTTCCGATTCAGAATTGCGAGAACTTTTGCGTAATGAAATTTTGCATGCCGGCCGCTTTAATCGTTCGTCGATCCGCCAAGGAGATATTTCCCGGTTTTTTCATTAAGAAAGGCGATCACTGAATTCGTTATTAAAGCTAATGCTTTAAATAAATTGAATTTTTAGAGAGAGGAAGTTGGACGAATGGGGAAATACACAAAAGAAGACATTCTGAGAATGGCAAAAGAAGAAAACGTAAAATTTATCCGGCTGCAATTCACGGATATTTTGGGAACCATTAAAAATGTGGAAATTCCGATCAGCCAGCTGCCAAAAGCGTTGGACAATAAAATGATGTTTGATGGTTCCTCTATAGAAGGATTTGTTCGGATCGAGGAATCTGATATGTACCTCTATCCGGATCTTGATACATGGGTTATTTTTCCTTGGACAGCAGAAAAAGGAAAAGTTGCCCGCTTAATCTGCGACATTTATAACCCGGATGGAACTCCTTTTGCAGGTGATCCACGTGCGAACTTAAAACGGGTATTGCAAGAAATGCGTGAACTCGGCTTTACAAGCTTCAACCTTGGACCGGAACCGGAATTCTTCCTGTTTAAACTGGACGAAAAACGTGAACCAACTTTAGAATTAAACGATAACGGCGGTTACTTCGATTTAGCTCCTACAGATCTTGGTGAAAACTGTCGTCGTGATATCGTGTTGGAACTGGAAGAAATGGGATTCGAAATTGAAGCATCTCACCATGAAGTGGCACCGGGACAACACGAAATTGATTTCAAATATGCGGATGCCGTTACGGCTTGCGACAACATTCAAACCTTTAAACTTGTGGTTAAAACTATCGCAAGAAAACATGGCCTTCATGCGACATTCATGCCGAAACCATTATTCGGTGTCAATGGATCCGGAATGCACTCCAACTTGTCTTTGTTCAAAGGCGACGAAAATGCTTTCTATGATCCAAACGGCCGTTTAGAATTGAGCGAAACAGCTTATCAATTTATTGCCGGAGTTATCAAACATGCTACGAATTTCACGGCAATTACGAACCCAACTGTCAACTCTTATAAACGTCTTGTACCGGGTTACGAAGCACCATGCTATGTCGCTTGGTCTGCTAAAAACCGCAGTCCGTTGATCCGGATTCCTGCTTCTCGTGGATTAAGTACACGCATTGAAGTTCGCAGCGTGGATCCGTCTGCCAACCCATATTTGGCAATGGCCGCATTATTAAGTGCCGGATTGGACGGAATCAAAAATAAATTGACTCCGCCTGCTCCTGTAGACCGCAACATCTATATCATGAACAAACAAGAACGCTTGGAAGCTGGCATTATTGATCTCCCAGCTACACTGTTGGAAGCACTTCAAAACTTGAAAAACGATGAAGTGATCAAAGAAGCATTGGGTGACCATATCCTTGAACACTTCTTAGAAGCAAAAGAAATCGAATGGGATATGTTTAGAACACAAGTTCATCCGTGGGAACGCGAACAATATATGCAAATGTATTAATCACTTTAACCCTTGGCGCTTTGGCGTCAGGGGTATTTTTCATTATCGGGCATTTGATATTTTTTTCCAACTTTTTATAACTGTCCAAAAAATTGCCCGGTTTTATTTTTAAAAAATTATTCGAGTACATTCTTCATATACTCCTCATATTTATTCATTCTATCCTGTTCAATTTTTTTGCTGATATGTGACTAAACATCTGCAGTGATTGATAAGTCATTGGCAGGGTGGGAAACTTTGACATGGTCTTTGGAACAGACGTGTTTAAGATTTAGAATAGATCGTTTTTTCACTTTTGATGATCTAAGTAAAATGCCCTACTATAAAAAGTAAGGCAATTTGTTGATTAATAGCAGCATCTAGTAGGGTAACCAGGGTCAACAACCACATTTCTTGTAACAGGTCTATAAATGTGTCTAGGGACATTGACAATATTGTATCTATTAACATTTACGACTGGATGAATATAGGGCACTTGACGAGGAACATAATGATTTCGGACATTATATCTTGGTGGGCACTCAATAGGTCTACTAGGACGATGATACATCTACGAAACACCTCCTAATGTTTGTAATTTATTACATGCAAAAGTAAGTCCTTTTGAGACGACAGTTATCATGAGAAAAAAGATACAATTAATTTATTTGAAAGATGTGTTATTTTATCTTTAAAAAGACAATGTGGTAAAATTTGGTATATATGATGATTATAGGAAGGCTATTTTGAGGGATTCTTGGTAAATATGAAAAAAATCCACTAGACAAGTTCGTTATTTTTTTTTCAATTTATATGTTTTGTCTACTCAGACTTTTTATTAGAAGCATAACTTATAAGAAGCCGTCAAAACTCCATATACAGCACCTCCGGAAAAGCGTATGTTGATAACATACGCTTTTACTTGTTTATATGGTATTTGAGGGGTTTTTTGGTAAATATAAAAAATCTACTAGACAAGTTCGTTATTTTTCTTTCAATTAATATGTTTGTCTACTTAGACTTTTTATTAGAAACATATCTTATATTAAAGATTGTATAACAATCTTAATCATCTTTATGGAGGTGAATACAATGGGTTGGTCATACGGTTGTGGATACGGCGGTTATGGATATGACGGTGGTTATTCAGGAGGACTTAGTTCTACTTTTGTATTGATTGTCGTGTTGTTTATCCTACTAATTATTGTTGGTACATCCTTTGTTGGATAAGATAAGTCAAAAGGTAAAAACTAGTATAAAAGTGGAATGAGGTGAAAGCTGATGGGAACTGCTTTTGCTTTGATCGTTGTGTTATTCATCTTGCTAATCATTGTAGGAACTTCATTTACAACCGGCGGTTATTAATTCCTAGCATGGGAACATAAAAAGCCAAAGGACAGATTAAAAGGACAGATTATCATCTGTCCTTTCAGACTGTTGACAAACCTCATTTCAAATCTTTGATTTGGAGGGGGGTGTCTTTTTTATTACTTCTGTTGTATTTTTTAGTATTCTTATTATTCTGGACATGGTTTTTTCCATATCCAGTTTGCCGTTTCTTAAGATTCATGACAGCAAAAATAAGCATCGCCTGCGAATAAAATCCAAAACTGCACAAGCTTCTGGATCATATTGATTGTCTTTTATAACTCAATGTCTAGTGTTCTTTAATCGCCAGGACTAGTCTTGCCACTATATTTATGGGAATAATGAGTACGTCTGGGCGACTCCAACGATTGACTAAACGTTGGAGAGTCCCTTTTTCGTTTGCCTTTCGGCATTCTGCCACTAAATCGCCTGCGGTTACAAATAAAGCGGTATATCCTTGAGTA
>Ga0207865_102679_pt1 | contig 9893 bp, 9 predicted proteins | sample HigsolmetaAR204D_FD_184836 | JGI IMG/M metagenome (GOLD analysis project Ga0207865, IMG submission 184836) | Ionic liquid and high solid enriched microbial communities from the Joint BioEnergy Institute, USA - AR20-4-D (SPAdes) (version 2) ...
AGCCGGCGGCGAAATCCAGCTAACAGACGCCATCCAAAAACTAAATGAAATCCAACGTGTCTTCGCCTACAACTTCGACGGAAAACGATATGATGTCGGAGAAAAGATCGGATTTATTAAGACGACGATTGAGTTTGCGTTGCAACATGATGAATTAAGAGAAGACCTTATTCAATTCATGGAGAAACTATTAAATGATGTGAAAGTAGAAGAGAAATAAGGGGGGAAACTGTTGAAAAAAGTACGAAAAGCAGTCATTCCGGCGGCGGGGTTGGGTACGCGCTTTTTGCCAGCGACAAAAGCGATGCCGAAAGAAATGTTGCCAATCGTTGATAAGCCGACGATTCAGTACATTGTTGAAGAAGCAGTAAATTCTGGAATAGAAGATATTATAATTGTAACGGGGAGAAGCAAAAGAGCAATTGAAGATCATTTTGATAAAAACTACGAATTGGAATCTAATTTAGAAGAAAAGAATAAAATAGATCTCCTCAAAGTTGTTCAAGATATTACAAATATGGTTGATATTCACTATGTCAGACAAAAGGAAGCGCTAGGTCTTGGGCATGCCGTTTGGTGTGCACGTAAATTTATTGGAGATGAGCCATTTGCAGTATTATTAGGTGATATGGTAATCGACAGTGAAGTTCCTTGCTTAAAACAGATGATAGACATTTATGAAGAGAAGCAAAGTTCGATAGTTGCTGTTGAACCTGTTGAATGGTCAGAAGTTCATAAATATGGTGTAGTAGATGGTTACAGTGTAGGAGACAATTTAACTCTTATAAGAAGTTTAGTAGAGAAACCTAAGCATAATCCCCCTTCGAATTTGGCTATTATAGGAAGATATATTTTAGATCCTATAATTTTTGATATATTAGAGAATACAAATCCAAGTGTAGGCGGCGAGATACAGTTAACAGATGCGTTGCAGGAGTTAGCGTTGCAAAAAGAGATGTTTGGTTATCATTTTAATGGTAAATTATATGATGTTGGTAGCAAGTTGGGTTTTTTAAAAGCCACTATAGAATTTGCTTTGAAAAATGAAGAGTTATCTAGTGAGTTCAGAGAATATCTCAATAGTATTAAAAGTATTAAAGTAAGTAATATAAAAAATATGTAGTTGGTGGGCAATAACTATGGAGCTAAAGACTTTTTCTGTCGATAATACCACTATTCAAGTGCCAAAAAATTTCTATACAAATATAATGAAACCTACGATTGATTATACATTAGCAACAGTATTAATTATAATGCTATTACCGCTCTTTTTATTAATAAGCTTATTAATTGTAATAGACTCAGAGGGACCGATAATTTTTAAACAGCCTAGGATAGGTAAGAATGGTGTTAAATTTCAAATATATAAGTTTAGAACAATGTACGCAAATGTCCCTAGCCAGGGTAGATCTCCAGAGAATAATAATGATCCAAGAGTAACCCGAGTAGGAAAAGTGCTACGAAAAACTAGTCTAGATGAATTGCCGCAGTTGTTTAATATCATTAAGGGAGATATGAGTTTTGTTGGTCCAAGGCCTGAACAGGAATCTATTGTAAATAAATATTATAGTAGTTATGAAATGCAACGCTTTTTAGTGAAACCTGGAATAACAGGCCTATGGCAAATTAGCAAAGATAGAACAAAGCCTATTCATGAAAATCTTAAATATGATTTTGAATATATACAAAAACTGTCTTTTTATCTTGATATAAAAATATTATTTAGTACTATCAGAGTGATCTTTAAAAGTAATACATTTTAAAAAACTTAAGATTAGAGTGTTTTAATATGATGAAAAAGCGGATTGTAAATTTGTTTAAATCTAATTCAGGAATCTGGGCCCTGTCAAATCAAGGCGTTGTAAGTTTAGGAACGTTTATTACTAATATATTTCTAGCAAGACATCTTGTTGATAAAGATTACGGAGTTTACTCTCTTCTTATGGGAGTAATCTTGTTTCTGAATGGCTTACACGCAGCTTTAATAACATATCCTCTCTCAGTCAAAGGTGCTAAGGAAACGGAAGAAAAAATTCGTAGTACAGCATTAATTTCTATATACTTTACGGTTTTACTGAATTTCCCTATCCTTATTATTATGATAGTATACGGAATGTTTAGTAATTTCAATAACACGTTTCTTTTTGGGGGCTTATTTTTAATCTTCTGGCAGGTACAAGAAACTGTTAGACGATCTATGATGGCACACTTAAAGTTTAAACAAGCAATTTTAGGGGACTCGATTAGTTATCTAGGTCAAGTAATTTTGTTATTTGTATTATCCCAGATATCTTTGTTATCCTTAAAGAACGTTTTTATCTCAATGTCTCTAACTTCCTTATTAGCTGCGTTAGTTCAAGTAATACAACTAAGGTTACCTATAAAATTACTAAAAATTAAAGTCTCTATAATGAAGAATTACTGGAATATTGGCAAATGGGTTTTAGCCACTAATTTAGTGAGCCTTTTGCTCATACAACTGTTTCCTTGGTCCTTAGCCTATTTTAATGGTCCTGAGGCTACAGCAGCGTACCAAGCTATAGCGAATTTACTGGGTGTTACACATCCTATAATGTTTAGTATAGGATCTATAATTATCCCTGCTATCGCCAAAGCCCAAGAAGTTAAAAGTGATTATAAGGAGATTTATAAAAGTGTATCTACTTATGTGTTTCAGGGCTCTTTATTACTAATCCCATATTATTTATTACTAATTATTTTCCCAAAGCAATTGTTAGCTCTTTTTTATGGATCAGAATCTATTTATGTTGAATATTATTTTGCGTTAAGAATATTTGTATGTGCTTATGTATTCAATTTCATTGGTCAAGTATTAATATCCATCTTGAAGGGACTTGAGGAAAGTAGAAATAGCTTTAGAGCCCAGTATATAAGTGGAGTATTTAGTGGGATTTTTGGCTTGCCGCTAATTATGTTTTTTGGGGTAATGGGGGCGTCTGCAGGTATGCTGATTGCTCATATTTCCCGAGCATTTCTTTGTATTTTGTTCCTAAGGAGGGTAATGGTTGAATAAAAATAGTTTAAATGTTCTTATTGTTGGACATGCTTGCAACCCATATAAAGGGTCAGAACCTGGATTTACATGGAATTGGGCATGGCATCTTTCAAAATACCATAATGTTTGGGTAGTAACTCACCCGCATAATCGGAGCGATATAGATAGATATTTGCTTACTAATCCAAATGAGAATTTAAATTTCATATGGGTTGACAGTGGGAAGGTACGTATTTGGGATCCTTCAAAGGGAGAAAGAGGTATAAGATTACATTATATCTTATGGCAAAGACAAGTATATAAAGAGGTACTTAATATAAGTAATACTATCAAGATCGATATTGTCCATCACGTCAGTTGGGGGACGATAGGAGCACCACCTTTGCTTTGGAAGTTGCCTATTCCTTTTATATGGGGACCAATCGGGGGGGCGCAGACCCCCCCTAAAGAGTTTAGGAAGTTTTTTGGTGGTACATGGCCTAAAGAAATCGTTAGAGGGTTAAGAATAAAATTGTTGTCTCATTTACCTAGTTTTCGAAAAGCAGTTCGTAAGAGTTCCTTGATTTTGGCTACCAATAATGAGACTGCAAGCTTACTAAGTAAGTTTGGTTCTAAGAATGTCAAACTACTTTCAGATAGCGGTGTTTCTAGTGAACTAGTGAGTGAGAATTCTATAAGAATGAGGGATAAGAATAATAAAGTTTTCACAATAATTTGGGCTGGAAGACTAGAGTATCGTAAGGGTCTTCCATTACTGCTATTAGCATTGTCAAAGCTGAAAGGTGAAATAGATTTTAATTTAATTGTTGTTGGAGATGGTCCATTAAAAAATAAACTAGAAAAATTGACTGCAAAACTCGGGTTGAACAATGAAATTAAGTTTGTTGGTCACATTTCTAGGAGCGAATTGTTTGTTTTGTTTAGAAAGGCAGATGTATTTGTATTTACAAGCTTAAGAGATTCCTTTGGATCTGTTGTGTTTGAGGCAATGTCTCAAGGGTTGCCTGTTATTACTCTCAATCATCAAGGTGTAGGAACTTTTTTGCCAGATAATGCTTCTATAAAAATCCCAGTTACGACTCCAGAAGAAGTCATTAATACTCTTGCTATAGAACTTCTAAATCTTGAACGATCCCACGATAAACGAGTTAAACTAGGCGAACAAGCTGTTAGATTCGTGCAACAGAATACGTGGGAAATAAGAGCAGAGAAAATGAGTCGTTGGTATAAGGAGGTTCTAGATGAAAATTGCGATTTTTGATTATAAAGTAATACCTACAAATCCAATAGGTGGGTGTCATCTTAGATTAATTTCTGAATTGTATAAGGAACATGATATTACAGTATTTGCAGTAGAGTTTGAAAATCCTTGTCCTGAACGTATAAAGTGGGTAAGGATTCCTTTACCAACTCGTCCTCTAGTATTATTATTCTTGTTATATCATTTGTTTGCACCTATCATATTTTTCATGTATTCTATTTTTACTAAACAGAAGTTTGATTTAATTCAAATGGTAGAAAGTAAGTTATTATTCGGAGATGTATCTTACTCACAATTTTGTCATAGAGCCTACTTAAAAAAACATTGGAAACACTCACCGGTTAAAGGAATTAGAGGAATCTTAAGATGGACTAATCATGCCCTTCACTCCCTGCTAGAACCTATTGTATATAGAAAGGTAAAACAAATAATTGTTCCTTCTAAGGGATTAAAACGAGAACTAATTGAACAGTATCCTTTTACAGCAAATAAAATATTAGTAATCCCCAACCCTATTGATTTAGAAAAGATGCAAAAACCAAAAGATTTTGATCGAGATAAGTTTAGAGCTAATTACTCTATAAAAAAAGAAGATATTGTTCTATGTTTTATTGCATTAGGACATTTTGAAAGAAAAGGTCTCCCATTACTTTTGAAAGCCTTAAATCAGCTTTCAAAGGAGAATATTAAACTATTTGTTGTTGGAGGAGAACAAGATTTAATTAAACAGTACAAAAGATATGTGCAAGAAGTTAACTTGGCTAATCAAGTTATCTTTGTAGGTATGCAAAGGGATGTTAGGCCTTTCTTATGGTGTTCGGACGCTTTTATTTTCCCATCTCTCTATGAAACGTTTTCACTAGTATCTTTTGAAGCAGCTGCAGCAGGCTTACCTATTATTGTTACTCCATTATATGGAGTAGAAGACTATCTAGTGGATAAACAGAACGGAATATTAGTAGGACGGAATGTGCAAGAAATACTTAATGGAATTAATTATTTTCTATCTCTATCTAGTAAAGATTTAGAAAATATGAAACAAAATGCCATTAAAGACACTAAAAAGTATTCTAGGGAAAACTTCCTTAATAATTGGAGAGATTTTTACAAGGAGTTTATATAAAAATGTGGGAGAAAATTATTAGTTTACTTGTTTTAGGTTACCTTAGTATGAGTCGTTCATTTGCATATATAGGTATCCCATCCCTTAAAATATTTGTAGGAGAGATAGTTTTAGGGAGTTTTCTAATAGCTAAGCCACAAATGTTAGTTGGTAGACTAACTTATCTTCTAATTAACAGGAATAATTTGGGTATATATGGGTGGATTTACACTATCTTCTTAAGTATTGGGATAATAGAAGTACTACGAGGAATCTACTTTAATTACAACTTTGTGACGATACTACAGAATTTTGTGTTTAATTATTATCCTCTTTATATTTTTGTAGGCCTAGCTATTGCTATACAAGATTATAATATACTTCCTCGTATAATTAGAATGTTAGCATGGTTTAATGGAATATATGGCCTTTCGTACATTTTATTTTTAGATGAGATAAATATTATTATGCCCGGGAGTACTGATGTTCCAATTTTTGGAGGGCCTGCTGGATCAGCTTTAGCAATTATAGGCCTTTTAAGTTTTGAAAAAGAGATTACAAAGAAAATAACTTTTCTTTTGCTTATAAATGCTTTTGTATTACTTGGGATGCAAATGCGGTCAGAATGGCTGGGATTTTTATTAGGACTGATTATATGGGGGATTATCACTAAAAGATTTGGTAGAGTTATTGGAGGAGGATTTATTGTTCTCTTTATACTAGGTTTTATGTTATTGATGGACATCAACATACCAGCACCTGAGGAACGAGGGGGAAATATTTCAACGAGGGATATAATTGGACGGGCACTTGCTGGCATAAATCCAGAACTTGCAATGCAGTTTACTTCAAGGGCAGATGTGTATGCAGGAACTATATCTTGGAGAAAAGAGTGGTGGCAAGCAATCTGGCAATCTGTAAATAATGATACAATTACATTCTTTATTGGCCATGGATATGGTTTTAATTTACACGAGTTAGTGCCATATCTTGAAAATCTGGCAATAAGGTCTCCTCATAATATTTTTTTCTATGTATTAGGATACAGCGGTATAATAGGAATTCTTACTTTTTACGCCTTTATATTCTATCTTTTAAGACTACTAATAAGATCATACAAGATTACTAGAAATCCTTTTGGAATAATTTACTGGGTTATGGGAACAGAAATGACCCACTTTGGAAATTATCTTGAGACACCTTTCTGTGCCATTCCTTTTTACCTAATTATAGGTATGTCGTTAGCTCCGCTATATAAGTGGAATCCTAACAGAACCTCACTTAATTAAGAAAGGAGCAACATCAAGTGTACTCAGTATTAACCCTACACAATAGATACTTAATTAGGGGAGGAGAGGATGAGAGTGTTGACTCCCAAGTGAGGCTACTTACTAAAAAAGGTCATAAAAACACTTTATTAGAGTATTCAAACGAGGAAGTCGCAGAGATTGGAAAATTAAAAACAGCAGTAAGAACACTATGGTCCTCCAAGGCTTATCAAGAGGTTAGAAGGGTATTAGCTAACGGTGATTATGACATTCTAGATTGTCAAAATACTTTTCCCTTGTTCTCTCCTTCTGTGTACTATGCTGCGTCTACATTAGGAATTCCTGTAATTCAAACACTAAGAAATTACAGATTGCTTTGTCCTAGTAGTATATTTTACAGAGATGGAGTGGTGTGCGAAGATTGTCTAGGTAAGTCTTTTCAATGGCCAGGTGTTAAGTACAAGTGTTACAGAGATAGTTTCTTGGGTAGTACTACCGTAGCAGTAGCTAATTATGTGCATAAGATGCTGGGAAGTTGGGCTAAAAATGTGGATCTGTTTATTACTTTAACGGAGTTTGCAAAGAAAAAATATATAGAAGCTGGATTCCCTGAAGACAGAATAGTAGTTAAGCCTAACTTTGTATACCCAGATCCTGGGGTTGGAAGTGGCTCAGGAAACTACGCTCTTTTTGTAGGTAGATTAACTGAGGAAAAAGGAATAAGAACCCTAATAAACGCATGGAAGCAAATTGGAACAGAACTTCCTTTAAAGATTGTTGGAGAGGGCCCATTATCAGATTTTGTAAGGAAAGCAGCCAAAATTCATCACGGTATTGAGTACCTAGGCAAAAAAGACGTCAATGAAGTATATAAGATTATGGGAGATGCCAAAGTTCTAGTTTTCCCTTCCGAATGGTACGAAACTTTTGGTAGAGTAGCCGTTGAGGCTTTTGCTAAAGGTACTCCAGTTATAGCTTCTAATATTGGTGCAGTAGCTGAGGTTGTCAGAGATGGAGTGACAGGTTTGCATTTCCAACCAGGTGACTCTAATGATTTGGTAGAAAAGGTGAAGCTGTTCTTAAGTAACCCTCTGAGAATTTCTGAAATGAGAAGAGCTGCAAGAAAAGAATATGAAGAAAAGTATACAGCTGATCGTAACTATGAAATGTTAATGGAAATATATGATAGAGCTACCAGTTTAGCAAAAGCAAGGTATAAAAATAGACAATAGGAGGTGAAAACAAGAAACAAAACCGTCTTCTATTCCATCATCCATGATCTTAGTAGTTCATATCCTATTTCTTTATTATGTAAGATAGCTTGTGTTTCAAGAAGCGGTTATTATAAGTGGCTGAAACGAAGAAATGTAACAATAGTGAGAGATTTAAGAAATCAAGACATCATGAATTTGATCGTGGAAGCCTATGAAGTATCCAATGGAACTTATGGTTATCCAAGAGTAAAGGCATACATTTTGCGGGAATACGGGTGGAGAATCAATCACAAATGTATTTATCATTTAATGAAGCAGATGAATCTTCAGGCGAAAATTCGTAGAAAAAAGCAGGTCTACAGAAAAGGTTCGGAAAGAATGACGGTACCGAACGTATTAAATAGACCATTTACAGCGAGTAAACCAAATGAGAAAAGGGTGACAGATATTACCTATCTCCTTTGGAACAACCAGCGTCTATACTTATCCGTTATATTATGATCTCTTTAACAGAGAAATTATTTCATATTGAATCAGTAAAAGAAATGATGTTCAACTGGTTCTTAATACCTTAGACGAAACAATAAAAAAACGAGATGTGAATGGAACTATTTTACATAGTGACCAAGGGTTCCAGTACACATCCCATGAGTACCACGCAGCTCTTCAACAACATGGTATCATTCCAAGTATGTCCAGAAAAGCAAACTGTTTAGACAATGCTTGTATAGAAAACTTTTTTAGTCATCTAAAAACAGAATGTATATATCTTGAGGAATTTAACTCAATGGATGACCTAGAAGCAACTGTTCATAAATATATAATTATAGGTGCATTCAAAAGAAACTCACATATCTTAGCCCTGTACAATACAGAAAGAAGGTATGTGCATAACACAGGAATCACTGATGACTAGAATAGCTCCTCCATCAGCTTGTCTACCAATTAGTTGATGGGCTGTCAGTGTCAAGTGATTTCCTTGACACTGACAAAGCCCAATCAACTATGATTGATGAAGCTGATGAGAGGGGCTTTTTAACCACTGTCTACTTGACAGGGATATGTTCAGAATGAGGCACACCGATGCCAGGAGACATGGGAAGATCCGTCATTATAAGTGACGTAGAGATCCATGGTGCATCCCATACATTTCCCACCACTACAACCCAATTTAACCAGTAGTGGTGGCGAAGCGCACCCACCTACTGTCATATATACATAGATTTAAGAAATAAAGTTAAAAAGCGTGTTGAAAAATATTTTTTGGTACCCCTGAAACGGCTACAACCGTTGATATATCAATATTTATAGAGGGAGTTTGATAGAAATGTCTGTAGTAATTATCACTGGTTCCGCAGGTTTAATTGGATCTGAAGCTGTTGAATTTTATGCTAGTCAAGGTTATGAGGTAGTAGGTATTGACAACAACATGAGACAGACCTTTTTTGGTGAAGAAGGTTCAACTATTTGGAATCGTAATCGCTTAAAAAATAAGTATGCTAATAAATATGTACACTACGATATTGATATCCGAGATACTGAGAAAATTAATAAACTCTTTAGTAAATATAAAGATAACATCTCATTAATCATTCATACAGCAGCGCAACCTTCTCATGACTGGGCAGCTAAAGACCCGATTACGGATTTTACGGTAAATGCAAATGGAACACTTAATTTACTTGAGGCGATGAGAAAACATTGTCCAGAAGCTGTCTTTATTTTCACATCTACTAACAAAGTTTATGGTGATAATCCAAATAAATTACCACTTATAGAAAAGGAAACACGTTGGGAAATCGATCCTAGCCATGAATATCAAGAAGGCATACCTGAGACTTTGAGTGTAGACCAAAATATGCACTCTTTATTTGGAGCATCAAAGTTAGCAGCCGATATTTTAGTCCAAGAGTATGGACGTTACTTTAATTTTAAAACAGTGTGTTTTAGAGGCGGGGTATTGAGTGGCTCTCAGCAATCAGGCGTAAAATTACATGGGTTTATTAACTATCTTATGAAATGTGTAATGACA